>Ga0194063_10000337_pt1 | contig 34733 bp, 24 predicted proteins | sample SepL3720m_MetaG_FD_155459 | JGI IMG/M metagenome (GOLD analysis project Ga0194063, IMG submission 155459) | Anoxic zone freshwater microbial communities from boreal shield lake in IISD Experimental Lakes Area, Ontario, Canada - Sep2016-L373-20m | ecosystem: Environmental > Aquatic > Freshwater...
CAGTAAAATAACAATACCATAACTGGCTACATTCAATCGTAAAAAATCCCAAATGGGCAACAACACATGACGGTTGATATATTTTACAAAAGAAAAAATACCACTACCATAGGGCACAATTTTTTCCATTTGATTATTGTATTTTTTCAATACGTTATAATCACTTGGGCCATAATATAGCTGTAAGGCTACACTGGTATTCACTGCGCCTGGAGGAAGCGAAATCCTGCAATTGGCGGTTGATTTGGTAAGTGTATTTGTTGAATCATCAGGAGTAACCCAAGCTATATCTGCACTGGCAAATTTATTTTTCGCCAATAAAGCACTGATAAAAAACTGTTGTTTTACACTCAACCAATCCAGGGGCTTTTCGAATTTTTTATCATTAGATGAAGCCATTGAATTGAAATCGAAATCACCATTTTTAACATAGGCAATTTCAGATTGTTGTAGTTCATACGTCTTTACCTTTTCTACTTGTGTAGCTTCTGCTTGCCAAAGTAAATGAAGGGTATTTTGTGTAACTAATTTATCTGCACCGGCTAAGTTGACCGCAAAATCAATCATGTATTCTTTTGGGCGGATAGTATATTGATGTGAAATCATTTCATTGCCAGAAGAATCGGGCAATACAAATGAAATGGTTGTACTAGAATCGGCATTGCTAATTGTTTTTACCGAAGGGAAATACAAATCGGCAGTTTGCAATGCTCTGCCATTGGCATTAATGGCATAACTAATTTTATTGAAATTGCTTGCCGCCAATATAACGGGTTTGCCATCAAATGTTTTATACTGACTTAATTCTACTTTTTTAGGTTGCCCTCCTTTATTGGTGAAGATTATTTTCATCACACCATTATTCCACTCAGTAAATTTTTCTGTGCTATCTGTAACCCCTGCAAAATGAGTAACTAATTTTTGAGTATTCCTGATAGAATCTAATTTAAGCGAATCTTTTACCACTAGATTCGAATCCAACTTTGGCTTGGTACTAGCAATTGAATCAGCAATTCTTTTTTGCGCTGCCTGATAGGCCTGTTGACTTCTGCTATTAAAGAAAAACATGCCAAACATAAGAAGGCCAATAAGTACAAACCCGATTACGGTATTTCTATCCATTCCCATGGTAAATAATTTAGGTGGGCAAAGGTAGGTAAACTTTATAGTTCAGCCCCTGCCCATTAATGATTTAAAACATCAATGCCCTTCTTTTTCAGGAAGGGCATTGAATGCAATTCTTAGTATCTTATTTTTTTGCAGCGGCAGCAGGAGCAGCCTTAGCAACAGCAGCAGCTGGTGCAGCGGCGGCAGCAGCCTTAGGCGCAGTGGCTTCGTCTTGCTTCAATTGCCTTGTCATTGTTACAGAAGCAATTGGAATACGTGGACTGTTCAATATTTCAATTTGATCAACTTTCACATCTTCTACCCTGATATTACCATTTAGTTCCAACGCATTGATATTAACTTCAATACATTCTTGCAGGTACTTAGGATAAGTTTTAACCTTTAAGGTCTTCATTTTGATAACCAATTTACCACCTTCTTTAACACCTGCTGGTACGCCAGTAAATTTAATAGGAAGTGTAGCGATTACTTTTTTGTCATCAACTAATTCCAACAAATCAATATGAATTAATTTGTCAGATACTTTACCAAATTGCAGGTCCTTTAAAATGCAACGATAGCTTTTGCCATCAACAGTAACATTGGCAAGGTTAAATTCTGATGTGTACACCAGTGTTTTAAAAGCACTGGAAGGGGCGGAGAAATTAATCTCCGAAGCACCACCATAAATTACACCTGGCACTTGATCCTGAGAGCGAAGTTGGCGGGTGGCTTTTTTTCCGCTTTCGGTCCTCAGTTGTCCTTCGATTGTAATTGTGTTCATTTTTATTGTTTTTTTGTGAGGCGCAAAGGTAGTGATTTTTGGGTAATTTCAAGTCCTTTACATAGAAAAAAGTCTCCCGGAAAGGTTATTTACACCCTACTGGAAGACTTATTCTTATTTTTTGTTAATAATTATTTTTTATTGGCCATCCTGCTGCGCATAAATAGGCTATTTATGCTCTTGTTTTCAAAAGCATTTCGGATGGTAATGGCAAATAATTCATCGGTGCTTACCGACTTGATTTTTCTGCTTTCCCCCCTTAGCGGAATAGTATCGCAAACCACCAATTCTTCCAGCACACTATTGTCAATATTTTCATACGCCTTTCCGCTCAAAACAGGATGAGTACACAATGCCCTTACTGTTCTAGCCCCTTTTTCTTTTAGCATGAAGGCACTTTTGGCCAATGTTCCGCCTGTATCGCAGATATCGTCGACAATGACCACATCTCTGTCTGTAACATCTCCAATTACCACCATGCTTGCAATTTCATTGGCGCGCTTACGATGTTTATCGCATATCACCATTTCGCATTCGAAGTAGGTTGCATATTCGCGAATACGATTGGCACTTCCTACATCTGGAGCAGCAAAAGTAAGATTAGGCAATTTTAATTTTTCAATATAAGGAATGAATACAGCAGAAGAATCCAAGTGATCTACAGGAATATCAAAATATCCTTGTATTTGTGGAGCATGTAAATCCATGGTGATTACCCTATCGGCGCCTGCTGCTGTCAACATGTTCGCCACCAATTTACTGCCAATGGCAACCCTGGGACGATCTTTACGATCCTGACGGGCCAATCCATAATAGGGTATTACAGCAATTACTTTATAAGCACTGGCTCTTTTTGCGGCATCAATCATCAACAATAATTCCATGAGATTATCAGACGGAGCGTAGGTACTTTGTACAAGAAAGACAAATTTGCCTCGAATGCTTTCAAGGAACTCTACATAAATTTCCCCATCGCTGAATCTTGGGATATTTACTTTACCTAAGGGTTCACCGAATTTTTTAGCAATTTTTTCCGCCAAGTACTGGGAACCTGTACCGGAAAAAATCTTTGCATTTGATTCCATGGTATATTTTGCTGTTTTAAAAGAATAAAGAAGTGTAGTTATTTTCCAACTAATTGGAAGAAAATTCTCGTTCACAAAATTATCATTAATTAATTGAGCTAGTTACATTTAGTTCATGGAAAATTTACACAAGCCTTCCACATCTATTAAAAACTGGGCGATGGACGACCGTCCACGCGAAAAAATGATTACCAAAGGAGCTGCTGCGCTTAGCAATGCTGAATTACTGACGATTTTAATTAATACCGGCAACAAGCATAATTCTGCGCTGGAATTAGGGAAAAATGTATTGCAGATTTGCCATAATAACCTCAATGAATTGGGCAAGATCAGCATCAAGGAATTGCAAAAAGTAAAAGGTATTGGAATAGCCAAAGCCATTTGTATTGCAGCAGCATTAGAACTAGGTAGAAGAAGGCATGCCAGTTCCTCTTTAGAAAAACAAACAGTGCTTTCCAGCACTGATGTGGCTGAATACCTAAGGGCACAATTAAAAGATTATGCCTATGAAGTATTCGCCGTTTTATTTTTAAACAAGGCCAACAAAATAAATCACTATGAAATTATGAGTAGAGGGGGCATAGATGCAACGGTTGTAGACACTAAGATTATTTTAAAAAAAGCATTAGAAGAATCGGCTAGTTCAATTATCCTTTGCCACAATCATCCTTCAGGCAGCCTCAAGCCCAGCCAGGCCGACAAACTAATTACTCAAAAAGTTAAAGATGCTGCTGCCCTATTAGACATCAAAGTAATTGACCACCTCATTGTAAGCGAAATGGGGTATTATAGTTTTGCGGATGATGGGGGGATGTGAAGAGAGGTTGGTTGGAGGTTGGAGGTTGGTTGGAGGATATTAAAAATTAAAGTTTGCTACGATGCCTACTGTATCAAAATTTGAAGATTTAGAAATATGGAAAATGTCAAGAATACAGGCTCAGGATATATTCCTGCTTACACAGCATTTTAAAAATGATTACGCTCTTATTAATCAAATAAATGCTGCAGCAGGTTCTGTAATGGATAATATTGCTGAAGGGTTTGAACGGTTTAGCGCAAAAGAATTCTGCCAGTTTTTGGTAATTAGCAAAGGCTCTAATGGAGAAGTTCGATCTCAACTTTATAGGGCATTTGACAGGGCCTATATAACAATAGAATTTTTAAATGGAAGGCTCGCTTATGCTGAAACTTTAGGAAGAAAAATCAATTCCCTCATTATATATCTCAAAAAAACCGAGTATAAAAAGAAACAATTAAAATAAATATTTCAACCACTATAACATCTAATTCCATCCAGATAAGCTAATCAAAGTAGCAAGTTCCAAAAACCTCCAACCTCCAACTTCCAACATCCAACCTTTAATCAACTAAAAACTTTTGTCCTCGGCTATGCTTGCGCCGTAGGTCCCCCAAAATTAAACGGTATCTCCACCGCTTCCATATCTTGTATTGTGCCGTTAGCGGTTTCGAATTTTTTTACATTATCGATCATGGCTTTCATAAAGCGTTTAGCATGAAAGGGCGTCATAATAACACGACTTTTTACCTTGCTTTTAGGAGTGCCGGGCATCACATTTACGAAGTCGATTACAAATTCGGCATGGCTATGCGTAATGATGGCCAGGTTGGCATAAGAGCCTTCGCTAACTTCTTCCGAAATTTCTATATTCAATTGATTGGGTTGGTCTGTATTTGCCATTATTTTAGTTATTTAGGCAAAGATAGCCGAAACGGCTTGTAAATAAAAAGACCGCTATAAAGCGGTCTTTTTATAAAAATTATTTAGCAAGAATTATCTTGGTCCAAGATATTTCAATTCTTGAGTCCACTCTCTACAACCTGCGTCAAATACGCCAGGCACTGCTTGAGAGTAACCCCATTTCAAATAATATGTTTTGGCAGCACCATCATAACGGTTGTTATAAGAGCTGTTCATTGTGTAGAAAGTAGTTGCGCCTGCAAATGCATTTTGAACAGTAACAGTTGAAGCACCAGTCATAGTGTATTCAGGTTCTTGAGCACCAAAGTAACTTAAACCACCACCTAACCAAGATGGAGCGCAAAATGCACCTGCTAATGGCCAGAATATTTTCACTTTATTGGAAGAGGTTGTTCTCATTTCCACGTCAGTTGTGTTTGATGGACCGTATGATGGATTAGATGATGGGTGATAGTTTGTCCAAGTACATCTGTACAAACCATCCCAAGCATTTTTAGCACCAATTTCGATGATAACAGTTTTTTGTGAGCCCAAGATTTTACCATCAGCATCAGCAGAAACAATACTGAAACCAACAGCATAGCGGTTGTTCAGATTCATGAGTGATGCATTTGGCAAAGTTGCTTTTAGTTCCATAGCAAATTGACCAGGCTTCATGGCAAAAGTATAATTGCTTCCGATTTTTGGAACAGATGGATCATATACTAATAAGCCAGCTGGAGGAGCAACCAATGCAGGATCGAAAGCAGTTACAGCTCCTGGATCTTCTTTAACGATAATTGTCATTGCTCTATTTAATTCCGTAGAATTAGGAATATCCCTGCGCAAATCAACTAGCGTCAAAGATTGTGGTGTAGTTACAAAGTCTACATTGATTAATTTATAACCTTCTGTAAATTTTACAATTGTTTGGCCAGCAGTACCCATTGGATCAGGAGAATCAACCTTATCGCAGGCACTCAAAACCAAAACTGCCATTGCAAAAGCAGCAAGTTTTTTGGAAATGTTTAAATATTTCATGTTGAGCGTGATTTTAATGTTTATTAAAGATAAAAAATCCGGTCGGTTTTTGCAACCGACCAGATAATAATTATTTATTGCTGCCACCAAACTTTTGCATCCATGATATCACCACCAGTTAAAGAAGCAGCACCTTGTGCTACACCAGCAGGATTCAATGAATACTCAGATTGTCCATATACCATACGAAGTGGAATTTGCTTACTTGAATTGGTAGCAAAAGCAGTAGGCTTAACATTTGGAATTCCAGACCTTCTCCATTCAGCCCATCCTTGTGTACCATCAGGATATGTAGCAACATAACGTTGTAATGCAATACGATCTAATTTACTAGCAGTTGTAGCACTTGAAGTAGCAGGAATTGAATTGTAAGAATTCGTTCCAATTACAGCAACACCAGCACCAGTAGTATAGTTAGCAGCAGCCCCCACTCCATAATAACCTGAAGCAGAACCAGCACCCCATTGTTCGAAGCTTAAATCGATACCAGCTTTGTAGAAAGCTTCTGCATCGGTGGTAGTCAAAGGAGCCAACCAACCTCTTTCAGCAGCTTCAGCTTTAGCCAAAGCAACTTGAGATGCAGAAATGATTGCTACAGGAGAAGTTTCAGCTCTGAAAGATGCTTTCAAAATTCTAGCCCAAGAGTTAGAGTTGGTACCTTCAAAAGAAACTGCATCAGAACGTAGTAACCCGTAAGGGAAACCTTGAGTAGAAGAAGCTGCAGCAGAATTACCACCAAAAGCATTAGCACGAGCATCACCCAAACCAGCAGTCAAATCTGTGAAAGTTTTGCTTTCTGCATAATCTTTACGACCATCATAAGTAGCGAACCAAGGGTTTTTGAATGTACCACCTGGATAAACTAAAGAGAAATTATCTGCATTTGAAGTGATATGTCCACTGGCATTACCAAAAGCATCTTTAAATTCAGTAGCAGCGTAATCAGCAGCTCCTGGATATTTTTTAGATAAACGTAGGGCCAAAATCATACGAAGTGAATTGGCTGTTTTTTTCCATTTAGCAGCATCACCACTAAAGATGATATCGCCAGAGATAGAAGAAGCACCATCGAATTGAGCAACTGATTCTTTCAATTCTTTCAACAAACCTTTATAAATATCTACTTGCTTATCGTAGCCAGGTACAAAACCTTGCAAAGATTGTGAATAAGGAATGTCATTCCATCTGTCAGTAATAGAAGAGTAGATATATGCTTTTAGAATTCTGGATACAGCAATCATGTTATTGCCTGGGTTTTGCAAAATAATATTTTGCAAATCATACAATGTACCTGAATAGGTTCCAGCAAAATTTGCTTGGTTAGAGCTATACAAAGAGGCATCTGTATACTGTGTTTCAGAAAAATACTGACAGTACAATCCGCCTAATGTATTGGCTGCGAAGCCGCCCATTCCAGCTTCAGCATTGGTCAACAAAGCACCAACAATTGGAGTGGTAGTAGCCGCAGGATTGACATTGGTAGTACCAAAGTCTTTTATTTTATCACAACCCGTGCTCGCAGCAAACAGCAACAAAGCGGCTGCAGCATTACGGATGTTTATGAGTTTCTTAGTCATTATTATAAGTTTTAGTAGTTAATTAGAATCCAAGTTTTAAGTTAACACCTACACCACGTGAACCTGGGAAGTTACCGGATTCACCACTTAAGTTACTGATCTGTGAAGGATCAAAATCTTTTGTTTTAGCATAGAGTAAGATAGGGTTATTGGCTACCACTGAGAAACTTGCTCTAGTTAACCATTTGCCTAAACTTGTTTTATTTACTGGGATATTATATCCAAAACTTACCTCGCGAACTTTAACGAAAGTCAAATCATACACATAGTCATCAAAAGTTCTGTTGTTGTAGTTATTGTGGAAATAATCTTGTCCTTCAACATAGAAATCAACTGGTTTACCTGTTGCATCTACTCCATATACGTGTTTACCACCACCCATTGAAACTGGGTCACGGATTGGTAATCCTCTATCGTTCATTACTGCAGTACGAGCAGTTAAACCAGAGAAAGAACCCCACATATCAGACAAAGAGAAGAATTTACCACCAAATTGATAGTCAATATTGATATTGATGCTGAAGTTTTTCAACACATCAAATCTATTTTGAACACCACCAGTGTATTTAGGTAATACATTACCAAAATATACATTAGGATCATTTACATAGAAACCATTTGCATCTAATACAGGTTGGCCATTGATTCTTTTGATACCATTACCAAAAATTTGACCCCATTCTTGTCCTTCAGCATGTACTAAGTAAGGACCAGTAGTTCCCCACATACCTTCAACCGCTTGACGGCTATCGTCTTTACCATTACCATCTAAGTCAACTACTTTATTGCTGATCAAACGACCCCAAGTAGCATTCAATTCCCATTTGAAATTGTTAGCCCAGATTGGACGCAACATTAATTGTAAATCAACCCCTTTCTTTTGAATTTCACCCACATTGGTTAAAGTGCTGGTGAAACCTGAAGTACCAGTGATTGGCAAAGCAGTTGGGAAATCCAAGGCTTGTTGTTTCCAATATGTACCAGTGATACCGATTCTGTTTTTCAAGAATCTTAATTCAGCACCAACTTCTTGTTGACGTTTTGTAGAACCGATGATAGCAGGATCAACAACCTGATCAGGAGTACCCATCAAGAAGTTACCATTCCATTGGAACTGACCAACACCATAGGCAAATCCAGGATAAGCATAAGGAGACAAACCAGCAGGCGTTTCACCTATAGATCCTCTTAATTTACCAAAGCTCAACCAAGGCGCTTGATCTTTAATCAAATCGCTGAATACAAAAGCTGCACCATATGATTTGGTTAACACGTCATTGTTTTTAGGAGGCAAACCAGAGAACCAGTCGTTACGTACAGTTGCATCAATTGATAGGAAGTTTTTGTACTGAACGGTTGCGGTTGCAAATACTGCGCGTCTTTTTTCTTCGCTACGACCGTTGCCAATAGATGCAGGGTCTTTAGAGTTATTGATAGCGTAGTAATTAGGCACGTTAAATCCATTATTTGTGCTGGCACTATTACTTTTAGAAAGCGCTTGTAAGATATCCATACCAGCATTACCTGAGATATTGAAATCTTTGATTTTCTTATTGTATGTAGCTAACAACTCAAAGTTTTGTCTGTTAGAGAAAGTAGTAGAGGTACCATAGTAACCTTTACACTCTCCGCAGTTACCTGTTGTTTGAGTACCACTTTGCAACAAATCACTGCTATACTTAGTTTCTGAGAAAGTAGTGTTTTGTTGTTTACGGTAAGTACCTCTAATTTTCAGGTCATTGTTTATTTTATAAGTTAAAGAAACATCACCAAACAATCTGTCTGCACGTGAAATTGGTTTTACTAAATCGAACCAAGTAAAGAAGTTATACCAGTAGTTACCAGCATAGAAATTTTTATTGATTGGGTCAGCAGGATTGTAAGAAGTTGGGTTGTTGTGGTTCCAGCTAGCGAAGATACCAGTTGGCGTACGCAAGTCTTTCAACTCTTTCATGATGTTCATATCCAAATCGCGGTGGAACCATTGGTTGAATGAACCAGTAGATTGGTTAGAATATCCATCATCAAATTCACCTGCAGTAGTAGTAGTGAAATAATTTACATTTAAACCTAAACTCAACCGGCTGCTCAATTCAAAGCCAGTATTCACGTTTAAAGTATTTTTCTTCAAGTAAGTTGTTGGCAACATACCTTTTACATCAATATTACCATAAGAAACCCTCATGTTCATATTATCAGTTGCTTTTGAGAAAGCAATATTATTGTTCATTTGAACACCTGTTCCGAAGAACTGGCGAGCGTTGTTTGGCTGAGGATCGAAAGTAGCCGTTTTGAAAGCTCTTTCGTGACCACCATACCATGCATACCAAGGAATGTATTCTTGCCCAGCCATACGAGGACCCCAGCTAGCATCATCAGAATAATCATGGTAGTATTTACCATCTAAAGCTTGCCAAGCAGCAGGTTGACCTGGTTGGTAGTTATATTTAATAAAATCACCAACACCACCACCACCGTATGAATTTTGGTAGTTAGGAAGGATATATACTTTATCGAATTGTACACCCAAGTTTACATCAACACCAAATCCTTTTGCACCTTTTCTTGCTCTTTTGGTTGTAATTACAATTGCACCATTGGCAGCATCTGGTCCAAAAAGGGCAGCAGCGTTTGGTCCTTGTAATACAGTGATATCTTCAATATCATCTAAGTTTACATCATTAGAGTTAGGAAGAATAGTACCGTCTACTACATATAGTACACCAGCACCACCACCAAACTCACTTTCTCCACGTAACCTTACATTACCTGTTCTACCCAAGGCTGCAGCTGATTGGCTACGAACCTGAATACCAGATACTTTACCTGCAAGGGCATTGTTTACGTTGGTAGAACGAATCACATTTAATTGTTCGCCTGATACTACCTGCGCGTTGGTGGAAGTTGTTCTTGCAGAACGTTTAACACCCATCGCACTGGTAACCACAACTTCTGTCATGGTATTGGTACCTTTTTCCAGTACACTGGTAAGGTAGGTTTGCGTACCAACTGGTACATCTACAGCTTTAAAACCAGTTGCAGATACTTCCAGTACATCGCCATCCTTAATACGGATAGAGTAAGCACCATACGCATCAGCAGAGATACCGGTTCTAGAGCCTTTTACTTTTACAGAAGCAAAAGGAACAGCGGCACCGTCTTTATCGGTCACCTTACCGGACACCACCCGGTTCTGAGAAAATGCAAACATGCTGCATAGCATTAGCATTGTTAACAGTGATAGAATTCTTCTCATGAGCAATTAATTGAGTTTAATGATGTGTAAAAATAAGGATATTTTTGTAACGCCAAAAAATTGTTAAATAATCCGGCAAAATTCTTACTTGTTATCTAGGACAGAAAAAGGGGCCATTTTGCTGCTTTATTCCTAAAATTTGTTAAAATTTACCCGTTAATTGCACTTTAAATTCCGTTTTTTTATTCCCCCTGATTTCATCTAAGCCAGTCCCAATAAGGGTTTTACCAGAATATACAGTTTTAGAAAATCGCGCCCATATAGTCATATTTTTATTAATATCAAAATTGGCATTTAGGTAATATTTGAGCCCTTTATCGTAAAAAACAGGGATTGAAAAACTATATAATAAGTCGTTTTCGAAGGCATAAAGCCTGCTATTATAGCTATCGGACTCAAAAAATTGGCACCTTAAACTCATGGAATAGGGTTTTAGCATGGGCTTGAATAAAATATCTGAATACGCTAAAAAACCCAGCTCCGGAACCAATCCCTGCATGCCAAACCAAAGCATTTCTACCCTATTTCGTAAAACAAGGTTTCGATTAACCTTATAATTAATCTGTGTTCTCCAGTTTTGCCTTTTTTGTTTGATTACAGATCGAATGATTGAAAATACACTGGCTTCATTTACTGGTTTACTTTCCATCCTATACCTGCTATAAATTTCTAGCTGTTTATTGGGACGAAAGCTAACTTGTACTTGATAATCCTGTCCTTCACTAGGTGCATCAACACGGTATCTTAACCATGGAAAATGGTACACATCTATATATGCACTTATTGTCCAAGCCATGGAAGCCTTGATATTGATACCAGCAAATAAGCCTTTTTCATTCGTAACAGTACTATTTTCAGTAAACGCATTGCTATATAAGGATTGATATTGGCTTTGAATATTGCGGTATAGTAAACTAATATCTACTTGACGCGCTGCACTAAGAAAGAACGCTGCCAGTATGGCTTTATCTAAATGACCAGTAATGGCCCCTTCGCCAAAAAAATGAATATTTTTATAGGTATAACTGTAATCGATGCTGTAATTAGACCATCGCTTTCCATTTATCGCAAAGAGATTGTATGGAAGATTTTCTTTCACAAGGGGTAGTTTAAAATAGTATTGAATTCCATTCAAGCCTATTTGCCCTCGTTGTGAATGATATGAAATATTTCCACCAACGGCCAATTGTCGTTGCACGCCCTTATCCGCCATTTCGTTATTGGTACGATGGTATCCCGAACTTTGAAGAGAAGAAACATAATCTACCAACTGTTGCGTAGTATCAGATAGTAAGTTGGCATCTAATTTTTTGATAGACAAAAACAAGCTAGTTTGCCAATTAGCCCCTCGCCTATTTTCTTTTGCAAACGTAAAAGCTATCCCGCGATGAAAATTAAATTCACCTGCAGAAAGATAGGGTTTAAATATAGCAGATTGTCGTTTAATAAAACTGATATCAGCAGACTTCTTAAATGCTAGTCCCTGCCATTGAATTAAACCCTGACCAAGGTTTACAACATAATCTCCGAGAGCAAAAGCACGTAAAACAGCTTTGTTTTGAATAAAAAAATGAAGTCCATAAAAATCGAAACCAAGTTTTTGTTTACCCTTGAAAAATTGCTCGCCAGGATCTTTCTCACCACTAAAGCCATATTGAAGATTTTTCTTCCAATTATAACTATATCTAATTAACCAACGCTGAGGCGAGCCCAGGTATCTTTGTCGGCTTAGATTTGAATCCGTTTGATAGCCGCTTGATTTTTCAATTTGCTGCGAAGCCCTTATTAAAAAAGTATGTGTACCTCCGCGCAACCGTTTACCCACCATAGAATTCCAACTTGTTTCATCACTAACAGTAATGTATAATCGTATTTTTTGCAAGGTAGCTATATCAAAGCTTGGGATGGCTTGTAATTCATAAATAGACAAGAATTCGCCAAACTGCTTTCGGTACAAGAAGAAGTTTTCTATTTGTAAAGCCGTCAACAAACGCAATTCCATCAACGCTGCCCTATCTGCCTTATTCAAATTAATGGGATGGCGTAATAAATATTGCATTTGCTGTATAAAGCTATCATCCTCTACTTCCTGATCTGCTGCCATTTCTGATAAATTTTCAAATTGCTGTTCTGCGATTGAACTGATTTGTTCTGTTGACTGCGCACGAACACTGACTGCACATATAACACAAAATAAAAAAAAGCCATAGCGCATTGCTATTTTCAATAAATGAATACCGCTACTTTTCATACAATTTTTATTACAGGCCCACAAAGAGCAATTAATTAATTATTTTTCCCACTGGCTAACGAGTAAAATACCCGGACTAATTCCTACTTGTGGATGATAACTACCGGAAATGTCTAAACGCATTTTGCCAAGACCAAAACCAAGGCCCAAATAGCAGGTGCCCGACTCTGTTAATATGCCAGCACGACAAAAAATTCTTTTTAAAAAACGATATTGAATGGCGGCGGTGATATTGACAGGACGATCTTCTTCTTTCATCACTTCGGCACTACAATAAAATTCGGATGATGCATCGTAGCCCATTCCGATTTTATACAGCCACGCTTGCTTTTCAGCTGCAATGCCCAAGGGATTTGTTTTTTGATTTTTTCTGCTCACTGGATTAAAAATGGAAATTCCTGAATGGAGTCTTTCGGAAAGATGCAATATTGCAGACAGCGTAGCGGTAAAACTAGACTTGCTCATATAGGCTGGAATTCGATAAGTATAGTAATTGAATTGAAGTCCAATATCCACCGTTGATCCCAAGGCCTTTGCATAGGCCAATCCGATTTTATTTTCACTGAAATTTTTATAGCCTCCGTATTGAAAAGAAAGACCCATTTTGCCGATAGGACTATTCAGATTGGCGGCCGCTGTATAATATGAAAGCGCCGAAAGCATAAATCTTCTTTCCCCATAAATTCCCAATCCCCCATTTTTGATGCTGGCCAATGCAGCAGGGTTTCCAGTAAAAGAGAGGGGGTCGAGCTGCTGAGTGCTATAAGCAGTAACGCCTACATAGGGTAATGAAATGGGATAACGAATGAGCTGCGCTTTAGAAAATGAGTAAAGACCAAAGAGCGCTGCAATAAGAAATGCAATTTTTATCATATCATAGATTTAGCCTCGGCAAAGTATAAAGAATAGAAAATAAAGCCTAGCATGGAGCTATAGAAAATCCTCTTTTTTGAAGGTGTTTTACTCCGAATAAGCGCAGCTATTCCAATTAAAAATTTGTATCTACTTTTGCTATATGGAAATACTAGATGGAAAAATCGTTAGTCAAGCAGTGAAGGAAGAACTTCGGCTTCAAACGGCACAATGGATAAGTGAAGGAAATAGGGCCCCGCATTTGGCAGCCATTTTAGTGGGCAACAATGGCGCCAGTGAAACCTATGTAGCCAGCAAGGTTAAAACCTGTCAGGAAATCGGCTATAAGAGTACATTAATCAGATTAGCTGAAAATATTGAAGAAGCTATATTGGTGGCGGCCATTGAACAATTAAACGCCGACGGTACAGTAGATGGCATTTTGGTTCAATTGCCTCTACCAAAGCAAATCAACGAAGAAAAAATAATCGGGTTGATTAATCCCGATAAGGATGTAGATGGCTTTCACCCTGTAAGTATTGGTAGAATGGTGCAAGGTTTACCCGCCTTTATCCCAGCCACTCCCTATGGCATTATGTTAATGCTAGCTCATTATAAAATACCCACCAGCGGGAAGCATGCTGTTGTTATTGGAAGGAGTAATATTGTTGGCAGACCAATGAGTATCTTACTCAGTCAAAATACGAATCCTGGTAATTGCACAGTAACGGTATGCCATAGTCGAACTTCAAATTTAAAAGAGCTCTGCTTACAAGCCGATATTATTGTTGCCGCACTAGGTAAACCTGGATTTTTAACAGCTGACATGGTGAAAGAAAATGCAGTTGTGATAGACGTAGGCATTACCCGTGTTGCAGACCCTAGCAAAAAAAGCGGGTTTGCTATCAAAGGAGATGTAGACTTTGATGCGGTTGCGCCACATTGTAGTTATATCACTCCTGTTCCTGGTGGTGTGGGCTTAATGACCATTGGAGCTTTGATGAAGAATACTTTTAGAGCCGCTACTCAAAGCAAGGGAAATTAATGGAAACAGCAATTACCACATTATTACCGGTGATGGAACATTTTTATACCATCCAGGGAGAAGGCTTTCACCAAGGAAGGGCGGCCTATTTTATTCGGCTGGGAGGTTGTGATGTAGGATGTGTATGGTGTGATGTGAAGGATAGCTGGGACGCTAACAAACATCCATTAATGGCAGTAGCAACACTGGTAGAAATGGTATCCGCCACGCCTGCAAAACTGGTGGTGATTACTGGTGGAGAACCATTGATGCATCAGTTGGATGCACTAACCCATGCTTTACAAAGTAAGGGTTTTGAAACCAATATTGAAACTTCTGGCTCACATCCCCTTAGTGGCCATTGGAATTGGATTTGTTTGTCGCCCAAAAAATTCAAAGCCCCCTTGCCCTCTATCCTTCCCTTTGCAAATGAATTAAAAGTGGTTGTTTTTAATAGTTCAGATTTTGACTGGGCCGAAAAATATGCCGCAGGCGTTGAGAAGGATTGCAAATTGTATTTGCAGCCCGAATGGGACAAAGCCCCCTCCATAACGCCCTTATTGATTGACTATATCAAGGCCAATCCGCAATGGGAATTGAGTTTACAGTTGCATAAATATATTGGGGTAGAATAAGGCAATTGGCGGGAGGGTAATTACTAAGAACAAGAAAGTAGTGTCAAGATTAACAAAGCTTTCGTACTAAAAGGATGGGCATTTCGTTTTAACTTCAACTTTCAATTAATTCCAATAACGTGCGCTCATTATTTTTCCGATTTGTTTTATTTTTTTCCTGTAGCCTACTATTTATAGAGGGCAAAAGTCAATGGTATGATCCGGAGAAAATAAATAAGAAAGCCGGTGATATTTATGCGCAAGCATATGAAGCGGCACAGGATGGGAAATACCAGGAGGCGATTGACAAAATAAATGCGGCTTTATTATTAGAACCTAGATTCGTTGATGCTTATTTATCCAGAGCGGGTATTTATGCCAATCTAAAAAATTACAAGGCCTCCGTAAATGACTTTGAGAAAGGCATTCAATTAGATTCCGTGTATGCATCCGCTTATTTATTACCCTATTCTATTTCCTTAGCTGGCATTGGAAAATTCGAAGCCGCTTTAGTGGCGGTAAATCAATTTTTATCCACCCCAACATTAAATGAACAAAGCATTAGAGCGGGCAACTACAGAAAAAAAACGTATGCGTTTGCCGTTGATTATGCAAAACAGCATCCCCTCAATAATTATGTATTTGATCCTGTAAATATGGGAGACAGCATCAATACGGCAGCACTGGAATATTTTCCTTCCTTATCGATTGATGGCAACAAAATGGTATTTACTAGAAGGGTAAACAATGATGAGGATTTTTATGAAAGCAATCGGCTGAATGGCCAATGGACTAAAGCGACGCCCTTAGAAGGCAAAGTAAATACCAATCTCAATGAAGGTGCACAAACCATTTCCTTGGATGGTCAATGGATACTTTTTACTGGCTGCAATTATCCCGAAGGGCAGGGCAGTTGTGATTTATACATTTCTTATAAAACAAAAAATGGTTGGAGTGAAGCGGAAAACATTGGCCCCTTGGTAAATACAGATTTCTGGGAGTCTTCGCCTTCCTTATCGCCCGATAAAAGAGATTTATATTTTGCCAGCAGCCAGGCAGGAGGATTAGGTGGAAAAGACATTTGGGTATCGCACCGCATGCCCTCTGGAAAATGGAGTCGTGCTGAAAATCTGGGAGAGGCAGTAAATACAGCAGGCGACGAAAGCTGTCCGTTTATGCATGCCGACAATCAAACTTTGTATTTCAATAGCAATGGCCACGCTGGTTATGGAATGACTGATTTGTATTTTGCAAAAAAAGTATCAGATAGCAGTTGGCTCGAAGCCGAGAACCTGGGATATCCCATCAATAGTATTGATGACGAAGGCTCCCTCATTGTAGCAGCAGATGCCCGAACCGCTTATTATGCAAGCGATCGATCCGACACCAAAGGTGGTCTTGATTTATACCAATTTACTTTAAAAGAGGATATTCGTCCACTCAAAACGCTGTGGGTAAAGGGCAGGGTAACAGATTTAAAAACAGGACAAGGACTCCCTTCTTCCGTTGAGCTAACGGATATCAATACTCGCAATATCATCAGCAAGGTACAAACCGATGAAGAGGGTCAGTACCTCACTACCCTACCTGTAGGCGCTACATATGCTTTCAGTGTTAACCGAAAAGGGTATTTATTTTATTCGGATAATTTTAGCTTGCTAAAGGATGCCCCTGATTCCGTTTTTCAAAAAGACATTCCCTTACAACCCATTGAAGTGGGGGCTAGCATGATTTTAAAAAATGTTTTTTTCGACAGCAAGCAGTTTGGATTAAAACCCGCGTCTATTGTAGAATTAAATAAAATTCTTGCCCTACTACAAGATAACCCCAGTTTAAAAATCAGCATTAGTGGCCATACCGATAACCAGGGAACGGATAAGGACAATCTGTTATTAAGCAATAACAGGGCCAAGGCCGTAGTAGGCTATTTTCTACAAAAGGGCATTGCTCCTAATAGGCTGTTGGCCAAGGGATTTGGAGCCGCCCAACCCATTGCAAATAATAAAGAAGAAGCGGGTAGAGCGCAAAATCGCAGAACAGAATTGGCCGTAATAAGTTATTAAAATAAATTGTTATTATTGCGGTTGCCAACCAACCTACTATGACCAATAATAACGACCTGCTCTATCAGATTGCCCTTACCTTAACGCCACATATTGGAGATGTGCATACCAAAACGCTTGTTCATTTTTATGGCAGTGCAGAGGCGGTTTTTAAAGCTAGAAAAAAGGAGCTAGAGCAGCTGGATGGCATTGGCACAATACGAGCCAGCAGTATCAAATCATTTCAGGATTATTCCACTGCAGAATCTGAAATTAAATTCATAGAAAAATACAAGATTCAACCGCTTTTTATTGCAGACAAAGCCTACCCACAAAGATTGTTAAATTGTTACGATAGCCCTGCTTTATTATACTACCGAGGCACCGCCGACCTCAACCATTCGAAGATACTATCAGTAGTGGGTACACGAAATAATTCCATCTACGGAAAAAATTGTACAGAAGCAATCATCGAAGCATTATCCACCCAGTCTATTTTAATTGTAAGTGGGTTGGCACTAGGCATTGATAGCATTGCCCACAAAGCAGCATTAAAAAACGACCTTTCAACAGTGGGAGTTTTGGCACATGGATTGGATACCATTTATCCGCCGCAAAACAAATCTCTAGCGAAACAAATGGTAGATGAAGGAGGCTTATTAACGGAGTTCAGGTCGACTACCAACCCCGATAAACAAAATTTTCCAAGGCGCAACAGAATTGTAGCTGGTATCTGCGATGGCCTATTGATAGTAGAAAGCAGTCAGAAGGGTGGCTCCTTAATTACGGCAGAATTAGCCAATGGTTACAATAAAGATGTATTTGCTATCCCTGGCAAAACAACGGATACTAAAAGCGAAGGTTGCAATCAATTAATAAAACAAAACAAAGCAATGCTTGTAAGTGGTGCCAGCGATATAGTGGAAATGCTGAATTGGGTGCCAAAGGAAAAGCCAGCTGGCAAAAAGCAAAGGTCTCTATTTGTTGAATTGAGCGATGAGGAGAAGAAAATCACTAGCATTTTAGAATTGGGGGATGCTATTTCGGTTGACGAATTGTATTTGAGAAGTGGATTAAGCAATAGTAAGATGGCTGCGGCACTACTTCAACTTGAATTGCAACATATTGTGGAATGCCTTCCTGGCAAATTGTACCGGATGTTGTAATCATTTTCCTGTTTTGCACTTTCAATTTTGCCCGTTAACTTTGCACATGGCAAGAAAAAACATTTCCCCCGAAAAATTTTATGGTGAAGGCTTAACGTTTGACGACGTATTATTAATGCCTGCCTATTCTGAAGTCCTGCCCAGGGATGTAGATATCAAAACCCAACTCACCAAAAACATTACACTGCATGTGCCCTTATTAAGTGCTGCGATGGATACTGTTACAGAAGCTTCGCTAGCCATCGCATTGGCCCGAGAAGGCGGGCTTGGTATTTTGCATAAAAACATGAGCATTGAAGAGCAAGCCAATCAGGTAAGAAAAGTAAAGCGTAGTGAAAATGGATTGATATCAGATCCTATCACTTTATTACCAGATGCTACAATTGGGGAGGCACTTAGGTTGATGAGAGAAAATAAAATTGGTGGCATCCCCATTGTTGATGCTAAACATACATTAGTGGGCATTCTTACCAATAGAGATTTGCGATTTGAAACCAATTACAAAGGGAAGGTTAGCAGTATCATGACAAAAGAAAATCTTTTTACTGCCCCAGAAGGAACCGATCTAAAAAAAGCAGAGCAATTATTCAAGCAAACTAAAGTGGAGAAATTGCCGATAGTAAATAAACAAGGAAAATTAATTGGACTTTTTACCTACAGTGATATTTTGAAATTAAAGAGCCACCCCAATGCTATCAAAGATGGCAAGGGTAGATTATTGGTAGGTGCTGGTGTTGGTATAACAAAAGATAGTTTGTTAAGAGTGGAAGCCTTGCAAAGTTTTGATGTGGATATTATTTGTTTAGATAGTGCACATGGCCACACCAAAGGAGTCATCGACACCTTGAAATTAATTAAAAAAAGTTTTAAAAACATACAAGTAATTGCTGGCAATGTAGGTACTGCCGCAGGAGCAAAAGCATTGGCAGCTGCTGGAGCAGACGCTATTAAGGTAGGTATTGGACCTGGCTCTATTTGTACTACAAGAATAGTAGCAGGTACAGGCGTACCACAAATTAGTGCAGTCATGGAAGCAGCTAATGCCGTAAAGAATAAAGGCATTGGCATCATCAGTGATGGTGGCATCCGTTATACTGGCGATATGGTTAAAGCACTTGCCGCCGGAGCTAGCTGTGTAATGATGGGAAATATTTTTGCAGGCACAGAGGAAAGTCCTGGTGAAACCATTATTTATGAAGGAAGAAAATTCAAACAATACCGTGGAATGGGTAGTTTAGGTGCCATGGCACAGGGCAGCAGTGATCGTTATTTTCAGGAAGTGGAAGCAGATATCAAAAAATTTGTTCCCGAGGGCATTGAGGGCCGGGTAGCTTATAAAGGTTTTTTAAAAGAAGTGGTGCATCAGTTTACTGGTGGATTAAGAGCTGGTATGGGCTATTGCGGTGCCAGCACCATCAAAGAATTGCAAGCTGCGCAATTTGTAAAAATCACCAATGCAGGTATTAAGGAAAGTCATGCACATGATATAGAAATAACAAAAGAGGCACCGAACTATAGCAGATAACTATTATTGAATCCTGCACATTGACCTCCATCTCATTACATGAAAAAAAAATATTGCTTCATTCTGATTTTATTAATCTGGGCATTTCAGCTGCCTGTATCTGCCTATGCGCAGGATAGCTCAGGCATAAAAATATCCTTACTCACCTGCAGTCCTGGTGCAGAACTTTACTCAACTTTTGGACACAGTGCCTTAAGAGTTACCGATAGTAATCAGGGAACTGATATTGTTTACAATTATGGCACTTTTAATTTTGGTGAAGATGGCTTTTATCTCAAATTCATGCGAGGCAAATTGCTTTACTATGTGAATCCAGAAAATTATAGTGACTTTGTAATGGGGTATATGGCTGAGAATCGCAGTATCACAGAACAGGTGCTGAAATTATCAGTGGCAGCAAAAAAAAGAGTGCAGGCTTTTGTTTCTAATAACAGTCAAGAGGCCAATAAATATTACAAATATGATTTCTTTTTAGACAATTGTACCACGCGCTTAAGAGATATCATGGAAAAAGAGGACTCCCCCGCTATTTTTACTAAGCCGATCATGCCTGCCGGCACTAGGTTTCGTTTTGCAATTCATTCCTATCTTGACAAAAATCAAAAAGACTGGAGTAAACTAGGAATTGATATTTTATTGGGACTGCCTTGTGATGCGAGAATGACTCCTCAACAAATGCAGTTTCTCCCCGACAATCTGATGAACTGCCTCGACAGCAATGGCCATTCGCTATTAGCATCGAAGCAGTCCATTTTTACTGCCGCAGAAAACCCAAAAGAAACAAACGTCTTTAGTCCTTTATTTTTCTTCAGCCTACTATTGATTGTTGTAGTGGCTATAAGCTTATTCCAAAACAAGTGGGCCATGGCATTCACAATCGGCATTGATGGCGTATTGTTTTTTCTAACAGGTTTATTGGGATTGCTATTGATATTAATGTGGGTAGGCACCGATCATTCGATGTGTAAAAATAACCTCAATTTACTGTGGGCATTACCCACTCAACTAATGGGCGCTTTTTTACTGGGCAGCAATAAAAAATGGGTAAAGCTTTTGTTTCGTTGGACTGCCCTCCTACTAATTGCTGTTTTGGCAAGCTGGTATTTTCTTCCGCAGCAGTTGAATACAGCACTTATTCCCTTTGTGGCACTTTTAGCATACAGAAATTATAGTAGATCCACTTCAAAATCCTCCTAGCTTTCCATTTTAAAAAGCCGGCAGATGCAAGCAATACCATTTACTTATAAAACTGGAAAAATTTATTATCGTGTATCCGGAACCGGTAGCTATGTGCTATTGCTACATGGATTTGGAGAAGAGGGTAGTATTTGGAATCAAACCGTAGCCCATTTAAGTGAATACTTTACTTGCATTGTTCCTGATTTACCAGGCAGTGGAAATTCATCCATGATAGCAGACATGAGTATTGAGGGAATGGCGGATTGCATGAAAGCCCTATTGGATCATGAAAAAAATAAGCGCCCTTCTCCTGTCTCCAATCATTGTGTAATCATTGGCCATAGCATGGGCGGCTATATTACTTTGGCAATAGCAGAAAAACACCCAAGCATCCTTGCAGGAATTGGCTTATTTCATTCCTCTGCCTATGCAGATAATGAAGAGAAAAAAGCAATCAGGCAAAAAGCCATTGAATTTATTGGGAGTCATGGTGCAGCTGCTTTTTTAAAGACCAGTATTCCCGGATTATTTAGCGGAAGACCAGGATTTAAGGCAAGCGATACTATTGTACAGGATTTGGTGGCGAAGGGTCAATTGTTTTCTGCAGCCAGTTTGACAGCCTATTATCGCGCCATGATAGAAAGGCCTGATCGAACTTCAATTTTGAGTAATAGTACTTTCCCTGTTTTATTTATTCTAGGACTTCATGACCAGGCCATTCCTTATCAACAGGCCTTAGAACAGACCCATCTTGCTCCAATGTCGCATGTGCATGTATTAAGTGAGTCGGGCCATATGGGTATGTTGGAAGAGACAGAAAACTGCAATACTATATTGCAAAATTTTATTACCTCAGCAACCCAATAGCTTTTTTTTTCGTTATATTAATAGCAAATAAGACAGTCCCTGTGCCTGTGCTTTATAAAGGAAGATGAAAAAAATCGTATTAGCAGTTTTATGCTGGGTATTGTGTTTTCATTCCTTGGGTAATCATACCAGGGGAGGTGTATTATATTACCGATATGTTAGTCCTGGTGCTAGTCCAAATACAGCTAGGTATCTAATTACCTTGAAAATTTATACAGAGTGTATCTTATCCACTAATCAATTTTGTCCGACAGTAAATATCAGCATCTTCAATGCAGCCAGTCTGGCATTGGTAGAAAATGTAGCTGTCACTTATAATGACTCCAACAATATTCAAAATTGTACTTTACAGCAATGTCATCCTTGCCTTAGTCCGATACCATCCATTTGCAATAAGATTACTACTTATGAATTTACGCGAGACTTGCCCATACTTCCTTCGGGTTATATCATCAGTTATCAACGCTGTTGTAGAATTGCCAATATTGTAAATTTAACCTCTGGCTCTAGCACGGTGGGTGATACCTGGACGGTGAGTATTCCTGGGTCTTCTGTACATCCCACTGCAGTACAAAATTCGAGTGCTTTATTTCCGCAAAATGATACTGCCATCATTTGCAAGGAAAATTATTTCACGTATAATTTCGCTGCTTTAGATCCAAACAACGATTCATTGGTGTATGAATTTACCGATGCATTTACTGGGCCCAGTGGCGGCACCAGTTGCACTGGTTCTTTTGCAAATCCTCCACCCTATACCTCTGTAACTTATAGCGCCCCGTTTTCAGGTGCATCCCCCTTGGGTTCGGGTGTTACTATCAATGCCCAGACGGGACTAATCAGTGGAATTGCACCCAGCACCGCAGGCACCTATGTATTAACCGTTATGGTAAGTGAATATATCAGGGGCACCAATATTAAAAAAGCAGAAGTGCGTAAGTCGTTGCATATACAAGTAGCAGATTGTTCTTTAACGCAGGCAGTTTTAAATCCCGAATATTATAGTTGTGATGATAGCACCCTCAGTTTTAGTAATAATTCCAATAGTCCCAATATTCAAACTTATTTCTGGGACTTTGGTGTGGTGAGTGCTAGCAATGATACATCCGTTTTGCCAGCACCTATATTTACTTATCCCGATACGGGAGTATATGTTTTGAAATTGGTGGTCAACAGAAACCTTGCTTGTAGCGACAGTACCACTGCTATCGTTAAGGTATACCCGGGATTTGTTCCTGGTTTTACTTTTGCAGGCCAATGCAAAAATACGCCCATTCAATTTACAGATACTTCCAAGAGTCGTTATGGTATTATAAATTTCTGGCGATGGAATTTCGGCGATGTGGGATCTGCCAGTAATTTATCTTCTTTAAAAAATCCAACACATATATACTCAACAGCCTCCAATTACGATGTAGCTTTTATTGTGAGTGATAGTAAGGGATGTACCGATACTGTAACCAAAACGGTGCCTATCACAGACAAACCTGCATTAACAGTTACAAAGGATACATTGATTTGTATCATCGACACCCTTCAAATAAATGCGGTGGGCAATGGCAGTTTTTTATGGTCGCCCAATTATATGATCAATAATATAACCAGTGCAAGTCCTTTGGTAAGCCCGGATATACTAACAAAATATTACGTTACTATTACCGACCCTTATGGCTGTGTTGGCACAGATTCTGTTTTGATAGATGTGAAAAGCAGGGTTAGTTTACAAGCGGGCAACGATACCACCTTATGTCAAACAGATAATATTGCATTACCCTTAATAAGTGATGGATTGAAATTTCTTTGGACGCCTGCAACCGGATTAAATGACCCTACTCTTAAAAACCCCATTGCAAATCCATTAGTGAGTACTGAATATATTGTAATTGGTTCTATTGGAAAATGCACAGCAACCGATACCATTCAATTAAAAATAGTTCCTTATCCTGCTGCATCCGTTGGAGCAGATACGGCTATTTGCCTTGGACAATCTTTGCAATTACGTGCCAGCGGTGGTACACAGTATAATTGGACACCTATTGTATTTTTATCGGCTGCGAACATTCCTAATCCCATTAGCATTCGACCAAGCGCCAATGTAAGGTACATAGTAACGGTGAAGGATACACTAGGTTGTCCTAAGCCAGTTTCAGACACCCTATTTCTATTTGTTACAAAAATACAAGCCAATGCCGGCCCACGTGATACAACGGTGGTACTAGGGCAGCCCTTGTTATTATCAGCAAGTGGTGGCAGCAATTATCTATGGAGTCCTGCACAATGGCTAAATAATATTGGCATTGCCAATCCAATTTCATTGCCCCAAAACGATATTGAATACGCCCTACAAGTCAGTAATGCACAAGGTTGTTTTGGCTATGACAGTATTCGTGTAAAAGTATTCAATGTAGGGGCGGGTTTATATGTGCCCACTGCATTTAGTCCCAATGGCGATGGCAAGAATGATTTGTTTCGTCCCATTTTATTGGGCATGAAAAGCCTTGATAATTTCAAAGTATACAATCGATGGGGTCAAATGGTATATAGTAATTCAGCTGCTGAGAACAGTGGCTGGGATGGCAGTTTCGGAGGCAGGGAACAGGCTTCTGGCACCTATATTTGGTTTGTCGAAGGGAGGGATTACAGAGACACCCGCATTCAGCAAAAGGGCTATGTGGTATTAATCCGACACTAAAAATACCCAATATTGGCGATGCCCTCAACGGGCGAAACTTTCGTTGCCCATTTGTTTTTCTTCTACCTTTATTTTAACTATCAGGATAGCAATTTGATAGTTTTTCATTACAACAATTTAACCAAATTGTTTGTAGGCTTTTAACCTATGTGTGCTCCTGCCAAATCTTGATTAATTATCATTAAGCTTCTGAAATGAAAAAACTATTCTATTGTTTAATTATTTGCTTAGTTCAAAGTTATATTGGACATACACAAGTAATTTCTGGCAACTGCTATATTAAAGGTCAATATGTAGAAGTAGGCATTAATCAGTGTGGAGGCTGGGGCACAACTAATAATGCGCCTGCGGGATATCATCCTAGGAGTGGAACACAACTTCTTAATCCCGGAGACAACCAATTTAATTTAGGCTTTGTTGCAGACCCAGATAGAAATGGGTGGACATTTGGAGCCCCCCATTATTATGGTGATTATTTTATGCCTGTTGCACCCTATGTTGGTTGGGGTATCAGTTTCAATGGTTTAACTTTTGGTTCAGAAAGAACTGGCACTAGTAGTTCTGCCTGTGCACAATTGTTTAGTGGAAGTATTATTATGCCGCAAGTAGGCGCCACTGTTATAAACACACCTCAATATATGCAAGCTACCTGGCAGGGTTTTGCATCTAATATGCTTGTAAAAAAAATAGTAACGGTAAAGCCATTGGAACTTTATTTTACTGTTCGAATTGTATTAAGAAATACAAGTTTAACTCCAATTAATAATATCTACTATGGAGAATATGTAAACCCAGACAATGACGCATATATCAATGACGTCTTTTCTAATAATCTATTTACCACTAATACTATAGCATCACAAACTCCCACTGGCCCTGCACAAGTAGTTGCCTTGGGAGCTGCCACCAACTCATATATCTCACTAGGTAGCCGTGATTGCAGGGCCAAGGTATTTAGAAGCACCCCAAATTATGTACCCTTAGGAAGTCCGATTGACTGGTATTTGAATACTCCTGCTGCCAGTATCGCACAAACTGGATTTGATTTTGCTCCAAATAATAATTTGTCTATTGGCATTGCTTTTAATGTTGGTAATATAGCACCCGGAGACAGCACCAGTTTTTTATATACTTATATTTTAAAATCTACTGACTTTTTACCTGCACTTACAGAAACGGATCCTAATTTTCGAATCAACGGATTAGATTATCCTTCGGGAGATACCATTCGTCCATGTGCTAATACTATTTTGCCCATGAGTGTTTTGAATGGAGATTACAACACTTGGACTTGGTCGCCGAATACAGGATTAAATACAGTTAATGGTGTAAATGTTATTGCTGCTGTTGGTACCACTCCCATTACCTATACAGCAACCGGGGTGGGACCCTGTGGAATAAAAACCATAAAGATTACCATTGACCCATGGCCAAAACCTGCCTTAGGGCCTGATCAAACAGATTCTATTTGCCCTGGTACAAAGGCAAATCTTTGGACAGTATTTGATACAACCGGCCTAAGTTCAGTTTGGACAAGAAACGGATTTGTGGTGGCCAATCCTGCAGCGGTGGATACAGGTACTTATCGATTAATAGGCACTAATCCGGGTGGATGTAAAGACACTGCATTCGTGGTAGTCAGGTATTTCAACAAGCCCCAATTGGGCATTGATCAAGCGGGCTTAATTTGCCCGGGGAATAGCTATGATTTATCCACAGCATTTCTTACAACGGGCTTAACAAGCAACTGGACATTGGCTGGCATTGCTGTTGCAAATCCTACCGCAGTAACCATACCCGGTACGTACGAATTAATTGCTACCAGTATAAATGGATGTAGTGACACCGCTGTACTTATACTTGGTGTTGGTACGAAACCCAATTTGGGAGCAGATATAAATTTGCAGACTTGTCCTGGTACAAATATTGACCTTACTACCCAATATAATACTGCTGGACTAAGCAGTGATTGGACAAGCGGAGGCATCCCAGTTCCCAATCCCAGTTCGGTAGCGGATGGAATTTATCAAATTATTGTTACTAACGGAGACGGCTGTACGGATACTGCCATGGTTACAGTAGGCCTTTATCCCAAACCACCATTGGGTGCCGATAAAGCAGTTGGTATTTGCCCAGGCAGTTTTGAAAACCTTACCCTGGAATACAATACAACCGGCCTAAGTAGTTTCTGGACAATTGGAGGCATTGCCGTTGCCAACCCGAATGCCGTTGATATTGGCATTTATCAATTAATTGCCATCAATAGCAATGGATGTGCAGATACCGCCATTGTTACTGTTAGTTATAATCCCAAACCAAATTTAGGAGCAGATAAAACCAAAGGCATTTGTCCAGCCACTACAGAGGACCTGACCACAGAATATATTACTACCGGGCTAATCAGCAATTGGACAATTGGGGGCGTTCCGGTACCCAATCCATCGGCTGTTGGTATTGGCGTATATCAATTGATTGCCAGCAATGGATCGGGTTGTGCCGACACGGCTATCATTACGGTCAATCAAAACCCAGCTCCATCACTCGGTGCTGATAAAAATATACAGACCTGCCCAGGAACTAACGTAGACCTCACCACGCAATTTATCACGACCGGGTTTACAACAAATTGGACAAGCGCTGGTGTTCCCGTGCCCAATCCTGCTTCGGTTGGAGCAGGTCTTTATCAACTAATTGCCATCAATGCTTTTGGTTGTGCAGACACTGCACTAGTGAATGTAAGTCTCTTTCCCAAACCTACCTTGGGAGCAGATATTTCCAAAAATATTTGCTTAGGCAGCTTCGAGGATTTAACATTGGAATTTACTACCACGGGTTTGACCAGTAATTGGACGAGTGCTGGCATCCCGGTGCCCAATCCTACGGCTGTAATAGCCGGCATCTATCAACTGATAGCCACTAACGCAAATGGCTGTTCGGATACGGCCATCGTTACCATTGGAAACTTCCCGAAACCAAACCTGGGTGCAGATATAAATTTATCTGTTTGTCCGGGCAATACTGTTAATCTTACTACACAATTCAATACAACTGGACTAACCAGTAATTGGACCAGTGCTGGTGTGCCAGTTGCCAATCCGTTAGCAGTTTCAGCGGGCATTTACCAATTGATTGTCAGCAACAGTAATAGTTGTGCTGATACCGCCTTCGTACTTGTTTCACTTTACCCAAAACCAAATCTTGGGGCCGATAAAAATATAAGTACTTGCCCTGGCACTACAGTTAACCTAACGACTCTTTTCGCAACGGGCGTTTGGACTACTACTTGGGACAGCCCAACTCCTACGGCTGTTGGGGCAGGCTATTATACTTTAATAGTTACTAACAGTAATGGATGTACGGACACAGCGCATGTTACCGTAGCCTTGTATCCCAAGCCCAACCTTGGCCCTGACCAAACTGTTAGTATATGCCCTAACGAAACGATTGATCTCAATACATTATTCAATACATCGGGACTCCTTGTGTCATGGAGTATAGCAAATCCTCAATCAGCCGGCACCGGTTTTTATACAATTATTGCTACCAATAGCAATGGCTGTATGGATACTGCGAATGTAACTGTGTTGTTGTATCCTGCCATCAATCCTACTATTGCTTTATCGCCCACTACCACAACAATTATTGAGGGTACTGCTATAAGATTTTTTGCAGGGGGCACCAATATTGTCTCTTATCTATGGGATCCTGGTGTAAGTCTCTCTACCGTATATGGTGCAAGTGTAGTAGCTACCCCTGCAACCACTACCCGCTATAAACTCACTGTAAAAAATAATGGCGGCTGCGAAGACAGTGCATTTGTTACCTTAACGGTTATTCCACTGGAGATAGAACCTTCTGCAGCTTTTACGCCTAACGGAGATGGATATACGGACAAATGGGTGGTAAGAAATATTCAACTCAGCAAAACCAATAAAGTGATTATTTATAACCGGTGGGGCAACAAGGTTTTTGAAGCAAATAATTACCAGAATAACTGGGATGGTACATTCAAAGGAAATCCATTGCCAGATGGCGCTTACTATTATCAAATAGAAGCTACCACCATTGGCAAAAGAACCATTCACAAAGCAGGATCTATTACCTTATTGCGTTAACAACATAATTTGATTGTATGACAACTATTACTATTCAACTATACCAACCTTTAGCTAAATGCTATTTATACCTGTGTTTATCTATATGCGGCATTGGAATAATAGCAAGCAGCAATGCTCAACAACAGCAATCATTTAGCCAATACCATTTAAATGATTTGGTATTTAATCCAGCTACGGCTGGCACAAAGGGGTATACTTCCGTACAAACAGCTTATAGAAAACAATGGACTTCTATTGAAGGTGCACCTACCACTTTTATGGCCTATGTACAAAGCCCACTGACTATTAAAGCTGGCCATATCGGATTAGGGGCAATGCTCTTTCATGATGAAGCAGCTGCCATCAGAAGAAATGGCATGGCATTAACCTATGCTCAACATTTCAACATTAATGATGGAACTGCTTTTTCCTTGGGCATCACTGGTAATGCAGAGCAATATAGTTTCAATATGGATGTTATCCGAAAGAGCCTTGACGCAGGAGACCCCTTACTGAATGCACCAGCCGCCTCTAAGATGGCCTTTGACGCAGGATTTTCTGCCTATGTATACAATGAAAGATGGAGTGTTGGATTGTATGCCGACAATTTATTGGAGAGCAGGATTGATTTCTATAACAATTCTAAAGCCAAGCTATTCCGACATTTTTACGGAATGGCTCAAATGGAGTTTGAATTGGATGAGGACAGAAATTTTACTGTATTACCAGCTGTATTGATAAAAGCAACAGCTGTTGCGCCTATACAAATTGACTTCAATGTTAATTTGATTCATCAAGACAATAAATGGATTGGTCTGCATTACAGAAACAATCAAACGCATCAACTTTCAGCAAATATTGGATTGTTGATAAAAGATAAATTAGTACTTGGATACGCCTATGATTTTGCACCGCCGATGCAAAACAAATTTAACTATGGCTATAACAATGCGCAAGAAATTACTATTGGATACCGAATTTATAAAGAGGACAATCCGGAATTAAAGAATACGCGTTGCCCTATATTTTAGTAAGTAATTAGGTACATAAGCTTTGAATATAAATCTCTCAACGATTCCTATTTTCAAAAATACAAACCCCCGACCAAGGGAATAATCCTTTGGGCCCTTTCGGCTCTGGGGCCGCAGCATATTTCATCATTTCGGAGGAAAGTCTTTTCAAAGCTGCTGCAGTTTTCAGTTTCGATTTGGATGCAATTGGCTTCCATTTAAAAAGCAAATAAAAATCTTCCCCTTCTTTGGGCGCAAAGATTAATGGACTATTGGCCGCTTCCAATAAATTGCCCATTTCATTTTTAATCAATGGCAATATGCCTGGCGACATGAGGTCGAGGGCAAAGAATTTAAAATTTTTATTTCGCGCAAGATCATAGGCCAATGCCCCATTGTCTGTCTCATTGAGATAACCCACCAATCCTTCGGCCATTACTAAAATATTTTTACCCTGTGCAGCCAATTCATTAAAAAGAATCAATCTTTCTGTACGATTAGAAAGATCTAAGGCAATGCGACGATATTCACATTTGGGATTTTCACTGACCATCATGGAATCCATATAGCGAGTCATCTCTGGCAAATCTACATCCACCCATTTCAAAGATTCGGGAAGGGATAATCGATAGGCTCTGGTATCCAACCCTGCCGCTAGGTTAATGACCATATCAACTCCCTGCTGAATATATTGAAGCACTAATTCATCAAATAAATAAGTACGCGCTACCAAGGACCAGCTGTTTTTTCTGCCTTCCTGCATGGCAGCTACAATCTGTGCTCCTCTTTCGCCAGCGAGTTTCCTTGCAAAGGGATCTTTAAACACCGCATCGGGTCGTTCTGTTTCGTCGGCCCGGTATACAGCTACCCAAAGCGCTGTATCTGCAATATTGCGAATCAATGGTTCCATCCCTTTTTTTAAGTAAAGATAGGAATGGGTGGCAAAATGAAGTTCATCCTTGAGATACAAATTTAGTAAGCAGTCATACTAAACAAAATACCCATTAAAATGTTATATGATAGATTTCAATTGTTCCTAACTTTGAAAATTATTATGCAGGTAGCGCATCTGTATGAAACCAATCAAAACCTTAGCAATTAGATTACCTATTTTATAAAAAAGAAACACTATGAGTACTGAAAGCAAGTGCCCTTTTTCGGGGGGAGCAGTAAAAAAAACAGCTGGAACTGGAACCGGAAACCGCGACTGGTGGCCGAATCAACTGAAATTAAATATTCTCCGCCAAAACTCTTCCCTGTCGAACCCAATGGGTGAGTCATTTGACTATGCCATCGAATTCAAATCGCTGGATCTTGATGCCCTCAAAAAAGAAATTTTTGAATTGATGACCAATTCCCAGGATTGGTGGCCGGCAGACTATGGGCATTATGGGCCATTCTTTATTCGCATGGCTTGGCATAGTGCAGGTACTTACCGTATTTCCGATGGCCGTGGTGGCGCAGGCTCGGGCACGCAACGTTTTGCACCCTTGAATAGCTGGCCTGATAATGCCAACCTGGATAAAGCACGATTATTACTTTGGCCTATCAAACAAAAATATGGCAGAAAAATATCCTGGGCCGATTTAATGATATTGGCAGGCAATTGCGCATTGGAATCAATGGGATTTAAAACTTTTGGTTTTGGTGGCGGAAGAGAAGATGTTTGGGAACCAGAGGAAGATATTTATTGGGGTTCTGAAACAGCATGGCTGGGCGACAAAAGATACAGTGGCGACCGCGATTTGGAGAATCCGCTTGGAGCAGTTCAAATGGGTTTGATTTATGTAAATCCAGAAGGACCTAACGGTAACCCAGACCCGATGGCTGCTGCCAGAGATATTCGTGAAACATTTGGCCGTATGGCCATGAATGATGAAGAAACTGTTGCCTTGATTGCAGGTGGACATAGTTTTGGTAAAACACATGGTGCCGCAGATCCTGGCAAATACGTTGGACGAGAACCAGCCGCAGCAGGCATTGAAGAACAAGGGCTTGGTTGGAAGAATAGTTTTGGCACCGGCCATGGAGTAGATACTATTACCAGTGGGCTGGAAGGAGCATGGACTACTACTCCAACAAAATGGAGCAATAATTTTTTTGAAAATCTATTTGGTTACGAATGGGAATTGACCAAGAGTCCTGCAGGAGCACAACAATGGAAACCAACCGGCAATACTGGTCAAGGATTGGTACCAGATGCACATGATGCTTCCAAAACGCATGCACCATTTATGCTTACGACCGATTTGGCATTGAGAATAGATCCTGCATATGAAAAAATTTCTAGGCGTTTTTTAGAAAACCCCGATCAGTTTGCAGATGCGTTTGCGCGTGCCTGGTATAAATTAACGCACAGAGACATGGGGCCGATTACCCGTTATCTAGGAAAAGAAGTGCCATCAGAAGTATTGATATGGCAAGATCCTATTCCGGCAGTTGACTATCCCTTAATTAACGAAACTGATATTGCTTCATTGAAAGAAACAATATTGGCCAGTGGATCTAGTATTTCAGCATTGGTTGCTACTGCTTGGGCTTCGGCTGCAAGTTTTCGTGGATCCGACAAAAGAGGGGGCGCTAATGGCGCACGCATACGATTGGCTCCACAGAAATATTGGGAAGTAAATAACCCGACACAATTGGCTAAAGTAGTAGAAGTATTAGAAGGCATTCAAGCCAATTTTAATAATGCACAAAAAGATGGCAAGAAAGTATCATTTGCCGACTTGATTGTATTAGCAGGCGCTGCAGCCATTGAAAAAGCAGCCATGCAAGCAGGCCAAAGTATTAAAGTATCGTTTACGCCTGGACGCAATGATGCATCCGCAGCTGAAACAGATGTGGTTTCCTTTGCCGTGCTTGAACCTGCAGCTGATGGGTTTCGCAATTATGTTAAACCAAGGCATACAGCCACCACCGAAGACTTACTCATTGACAAAGCACAACTGCTTTGCTTGACTGCACCAGAAATGACGGTATTAGTGGGAGGCATGCGTGTATTGAATACCAATTTCAATCAATCAAAACTGGGCGTATTAACCAATCGTCCTGAAACACTGAGCAATGATTTCTTTGTGAATCTGCTTGATATTAGCACTAGTTGGAAATCAAATTCGGCGAGTAATTATGAATTTGAAGGCAGCGATAGAAAGACAGGTGAAATTAAATGGACGGCTACTCGTGCTGATTTGATTTTTGGTTCCAATTCAGAATTGCGTGCTATTGCAGAAGTGTATGCTACGAATGATTCAAAAGAAAAATTTATACATGATTTTGTAGCAGCCTGGACCAAAGTGATGAATCTTGATAGATTTGATTTGAAATAAGCAGCCATTTATTTCGAATACGCATAAAAGTTATTACTCTTTTTACAACCAATAGGTGGTCATTTCCCGACCACCTATTTTTTTGTTCAGTCAATTGATTAAGTACTGCTGTAATTAGCATATTCTTAAATAATTTTATATACTCTATGGTTAATAAATTTCTCTTCTCAGTAATTATAAAATTTAAAATGACCTAACTGCCCGCGTACTATAACCATAGCTATTTTTAGTGGCAACACTCTGAATACCGGTACTGAAAGGCTGTAGCCAGGCGTAGATATCACTATTTTCGGACGAACTCCAATACAGGGCAGAACCAAATCCACCAATGGCTACCCTGTTTAAATATAGTTTGTTCAATTCATCTTTACTGGGTAAATACCAGTCACTATACCCATCCAATACCAGGTCACCACATAACCTTGCCGGAATGCCAGCAGTTGCACAGGCAGCCATGATATCAATGCTGTTTTGGTTTCCTGTACCAATAGCCGTACCATCGGCACCCGGTATAATCGTGGGATAGCAACCCCAAGGAATTGCCCCGGCACCTGAACCCTGGATGCTGGTGGCAACGATCAGTCCGTGCAGTGTACCTGCATTATATCCAGGGTCTCCACTTACTAATATATAACCCACTATACCTCCCATATAACTATCACCGATAGCTAAAATTGTTGTGAAACTTATTTCTGATCCATAAGCTGTTCCTGCACTATTGGTACCATAGGCACGCACAAAATAGGTTGTGTTTGGTAATAACCCGGTGATACTGCTTGAAAATATTCCGGTACCCGTACCATTTGATGTTTTAGTACTTAATGCAGTGGTTGGGCCCGTAGATGTACCCCAACAAACTCCACGGACTGTAACAGCCGCACTTCCATCCGATGTGATATTGCCCCCGCTAGTAGCCGTAGTACTTAAAATAGTGCTGGCTGATACAGTTGCAGCCACTGAAGGAAAAACACCTGATGTTGCTCCACCTATCATGTTCGTCCATATGCTACCATTATAAACCTGCATTTCGCCTGAAACGCCACAATTTGAACACCAGATTTGCAAGCCTGCCACCGGAGTAACAATGGCTGTTTTTTGGGCATAGGTCATACGTGGTGGCAATAATCCTTGCGTAGTTGAGGTAATGTCCAACTTAGCTGAAGCATCAGGTGTTGCAGTACCAATACCCACCTGTGAAAAAGCAGGTATATGGGTTATTAGAAATAGAGCAACTAGGAATAATTGTATTTTTTTCATCGTTTTAACGTTTAAAGCGTTAATATTTTCCCTTGTTCGGTGTCCGCACAAACCATTCCATGCGTTAGAATCATCCATTTTTTCTTTCATCTGTTTTGAGTTTTTCCTCAAAACTGTAAAGCTATAGCCGTATAATACCGTACAAAGAAATCGCTTTTCAGATACAAGAAAACTGATTTTCATATACAAGAAAAATGATTTTCATCATATCTCTCTTTTTATGCTATTCATTGTTTCGTGGAATGCTAACTAAATTTTTCCCTTCAACCACTCTTTTTC
>Ga0194063_10000339_pt1 | contig 34562 bp, 30 predicted proteins | sample SepL3720m_MetaG_FD_155459 | JGI IMG/M metagenome (GOLD analysis project Ga0194063, IMG submission 155459) | Anoxic zone freshwater microbial communities from boreal shield lake in IISD Experimental Lakes Area, Ontario, Canada - Sep2016-L373-20m | ecosystem: Environmental > Aquatic > Freshwater...
GCAATGGTCATTGGCTTGATTCCGCAAACTTTTCCGCCGCGCCGCTGGATCGCGGTGGGATTCTCGGGTTGGGCTTGTTTGAGACGATGCTCGCCGTGAACGGTGTGCCGATGTTTGTTCCTCAGCATCTCGCACGGCTGGATGCGTCTTGCAAGAAACTCGGCTGGCAGGTGGAGATTCCCGATTTGCAGAAGACGGCGGCGAAGCTGTTGGTTAAAAATCAATTGGGTGCGGGCCGTGCGCGGGTCCGGTTGACCGTCACCGCGGGCAGCGGGACGCTTCGCGATCTCAAGCTCGGACCGGATCATCTCGTCTGGATGACGGCGCTACCGGCCGGAGATGCGCCCGCCAGTCTCACCGCGAATGTGTCGCCATGGCCGCGCAACGAACACTCGCCGCTGGCTGGCATGAAGTGCGCTTCGTACGCGGAAAATCTGATCGCCCTGGATCATGCGCGTCGGCAGGGCTTTGAAGAAACCATTTTTTTCAACACCGCGGGCGATCTCTGCGAGGCATCGACCGCCAATATTTTTCTCGTGAAAAACAACACGCTGCAAACGCCGTCTCTGGCTTCCGGTTGTTTGCCGGGGGTCGCCCGCCAGCGCGTACTGGAATTGGCGGCCGGGCGGGGGATCGCATGTGAAGAAAGGCAGCTCGGACTTGCCGACTTGCAGGCGGCGGACGAAGTGTTTCTTACATCGGCGATCCACGGACCTGTGGCCGTTTCACGCGTGGCGGATCAGTACTTTCCGGATGCCGGCTTGAGTCGGAGTTTCCAGAACCTGTGGTTAGTCGGTGTTTAGATTTTTTCCACCTCGACCTGAACTTCCAACCGGCATTGGCTGGTTCCTAGATAGTTGCCGCGGACTGGAGCTACGTCTTCGTAGTCGCGTCCGACGGCGACTTTAATGTAGCGCTCGTCGGCAAGGGTGTTGTTCGTCGGGTCGAATCCGATCCAACCGGCGGCGGGTAGATAAACTTCGGCCCACGCATGGGAGGCTTGCGCGCCGACCAGCGTGTCGCGAGGTCCGTTGTAGAGATACCCCGAGGCATAGCGGGCAGGGATTCCAACGACGCGGCACAAGCCAAGCATCACATGCGTGAAATCCTGGCACACGCCGCGTCTCATTTCGAAGGCTTCTTCCAAATGGGTGTTCACACTGGTTGATCCTGGTTCGTACTTAAACTCTTCATGAATCCACCCCATGATGGCAGTCGCCTGATCAAAGACAGACTTCAGCGAAGCGGTGATATCGACGGCTTTATGCCAAATGGTGGTGTGGTGGGAAACCCAGTGGCTTTCCTGCAAATAGGTCCACGTTTGCTCGCGAATCGATGGATCACGGTACTCTTTGATTGTTGCTTCGCGGCTGAACGTGGAAATGTCCAAGGGTAAATTGTGGACACGGACTCGGCTTTCGATTTCCAGCTTGGTGTGTGGCTCTGGAAGCTCGAAATGATGCGTGATGTTCTGAAAAAGATCGGTGAAGCGCCGCAGGCGAGTCGCAGGCACGACCCGAATCAAGGCGCTGATGGTCTTCTGATAGGGGAATGTTCTGGGTTCGAGGTGCAGCGTGTTGACGCTATGGGTCACGGGCCCGGCATAATGAAATGTCGTACGGTGAAGTACTGAAAGTTTAACGCCTGCCATTGGCTGAGAAATAACTTCTGATGAGCTCACTGCTGCTGTTGTTCCATCTGCCAAGCAGCGACGTCCGATAATGTCGGATGCATGGGGATCGGGCTGGTTTTGATTCTTTCCGGCATGAGGACGTAAGTTTCGAAAATTTCGCTGCTGATTTGATTAAACCTCTCTTGAAGTGCGTCCAAATAATGATGCAGTCCTGTCTCGAAAATGTCGTTGGTCGAACCAAAGTTAAGTTCGGCCAAGAGACGTCCGGACTCGCGTTCGGCCTCATTGGTAAATGAACCGCGAGACGATCCTGAAATCAGGTGAAGACTGTTGTCAACTTTCTCGATGCAATAGCGAACCGAGCGCGGGAAATCCTTGGAGAAAATTAGGAAATCGACTACGCCCCTGGCGCTAATCTCGAGCTGTGCGGTGCGAAATGCGCCCATCGCACCGCATGACCGGAGAATAGCGGTCCAGTGGTGAAGAACGCTTGGCGAAGCGGATGGATCTTCGCCTTCACCCGGCGGCAGGTAGTTAGACACATCGAGGAAACGGGTGGTTTTATCAGCGCGTTCTAAGTGTCTGCCCAGATCCATGAATTCCCACGCCTCGTTGCGCGAAGTCGTGGACGCAGCAATTCCCAGGAAGGTAACTGCGGATCGGCGGATGTTTCCATAGTACTTTGGCGGGTCGGATCCGATCAGTCGGGATGCCTCGTCGGATCGGGTGAATAGGTAAAGTGCGTTGAGTTCCTCCCACAGTTCATCGGACAGCTGGTCACGGACGGTACGCGCATTTTCACGCGCCATGGCGATGCAGGAGGTGATGCTGTTGAGGTTCAGGGGATCATCAGTTAGGAAGCGAATGACCTCGCCACTGCCGGTATTGTCATAGAGTTTGCTGAAGGCATCTTCGTCACCAGTGCTTTGAATGATCGGTTGCCAGAAGCCGCGAAGGCGCTCGCTGTCCAGGCTTTCAAAGTCGAGCAGAAGCTGCTGATTGACGTCGATTAGGCGAGCCAGATTGTCGGCGCGTTCGACGTAGCGGACCATCCAGTATAGGGTATTGGCAACACGGGAGAGCATGGGATGATTAGTGTCGGAGTACCCAAGTGTCTTTGCTGCCGCCGCCTTGGGATGAGTTAACAATGAGCGAATCTTTGGTCAGCGCGACGCGTGTGAGGCCGCCCGGGACAATTTTCACGTCTTTGCCGTAGATGATGTAAGGCCGCAGGTCGATGTGTCGGCCTTCCATCGCGCCATCGCACCACGTGGGCGAGCGGGAAAGAGAGATGACCGGTTGGGCAATGTAGTTGCGCGGGTCGGCAATGATCCGTTCACGGAATGTTTGGATTTCGTCCTTGGATGCCTGTGGTCCCATCAGCATGCCGTAGCCACCGGATTCGTTGGCGGCTTTGACCACCAGTTCCGGCAGATTGGCGAGGATGTACTTCATGTCGATCTCTTCGGAGGCGAGGTAGGTTGGGACGTTGGGCAAGATCGGTTTCTGTCCAAGGTAGTACTCGATCATTTTGGGGACAAAATAGTAGATCACTTTGTCGTCCGCAACGCCCGTGCCCACGGCGTTGGCCAAGGAAACATTGCCGGCACGATAGGCGTTCATAATGCCGGGAACGCCTAATACCGAGTCTTTGCGAAATACCACGGGGTCAATGAAATCGTCATCGATTCTGCGGTAGATGACGTCTACGCGGACTAGGCCGCGGGTGGTTCGCATGTAGACGAACTTATTGACGACCACGAGGTCTTTACCCTCGACGATTTCGATGCCCATTTCGCGGGCAAGGTAGCAATGTTCGAAGTAGGCGCTGTTGTGGCAGCCGGGTGTTAGCAACACGCACACGGGGTCTGCCTCACGACGCGGCGAAATGTGATGGAGCATGTTGAGCAAGTCCCGTGGGTAGGAATCGACTGGACGGACGCCGAGCGTTTCGAAAATACCGGGGAAGGCTCGCTTGAGCGCGTTGCGGTTTTCCAGCAAGTAGGAGGCGCCCGAGGGACAGCGCCCATTATCTTCCAAGACGTAGTAGACGCCATCGGCACCGCGGATTAGATCGCTGCCACAGATGTGGATATAGATATCCGCCGCCACGTCGACGCCGCGGAATTCGGGACGGTAGTGCTTTGCCTGCTCGATATAGAAGCGGGGGATCACCTCGTCTTTGAGGATTTGCTGGTCGTGATAGATGTCGTGGAGGAAGAGGTTGAGTGCGACGATGCGCTGCGTCAATCCTGCCTCAAGATGTTCCCACTCGCTGGCCGGCATGACCCTGGGTATCGGGTCGAATGGGAAGATCCGCTCAGTGCCTTGGTTGTCGTGATAGACGTTGAAGGTGATCCCTTGGCGTAGGAAGTAGAGTTCGGAGTTTGCTTTCCTCGCGAGGAAATCTCGCTGATCGAGTTTTCCGAATTTCTGAAGAAGTGGGGCGCAGTGATTTCTCACGGTGCCATCTTCGGCGAACATTTCGTCGTAAAATCGGTCAGGATGATAGTCCTTAAACATTTCCATGGCTGTGATTTGGATTCATAGCAGGCATCGGGCCAACTTTGAGACCTCATCCCTTAAAATAATAAAGATGCCTTGAAAGGTGGCAAATCCGACCAATCAGGGTCAAATTTGTGATCTGGTAGACTCTCCCCTTGAAAATCTGAGCGCAGGCGCTTATCTCTCGCAGAGATTCCGCGCGCGGTTCTACCTTTTTTCAATTGTTATGAATGCTCTCACCCGTTGCCTCGATACTTATTGGTCTTCTTCTATTGGCAAAAAACTCATCGTCGCCCTGACCGGAATTGTTCTGGTTGCATTCCTAGCCGGTCATCTATCGGGAAATCTGCTGATGTACGTCGGTCGCGATGCGTTCAATGAATACGCCCATTTCCTTCACACGATGCTCCACGGTGCAGGCGTCTGGATTGCTCGGGTGGTATTGCTAACAATGCTGGTGCTTCATGTGGCGGCGACCATTTCGCTCACCCGCCAGAACCGAGCAGCCCGCAAGCAATCCTACGAGTACAAGGCAACCATTCAGGCATCCAAGTCCTCGCGGATCATGATTCTCTCCGGACTGACCATTCTCGCCTTTGTGGTTTTCCACATCCTCCATTACACCGTTCGGGTCGATCCGGCCTTGGCAAAGATCGGCGCGAATGACCCCTACGGCATGGTGATTCTCGGCTTCCAAAATCCGCTGGTCGTCGTGTTTTACGTCATCGCGATGAGTCTGCTTTGCTCTCATCTTTCACACGGGGTCGCCTCGATCTTTCAAACACTGGGGCTGCGGTCGAAGAAAGCGCAGGGACTGATTCGCCAGTTCTCGCTCGTTTACAGCTTCGCCATTTGGGGCGGTTTTATCTCGATTCCGATCGCTGTCCTCACCGGCTTCCTTAAATACTAATTGATTACGCAGCGGAAATCCTAACGCCCTTTTTACCATGTCCATCGTCCTCGATAGCAAAATTCCGTCCGGCCCTCTTGAGCAAAAGTGGTCCAAGCATAAGATGAACTCCAAGCTCATCAACCCTGCAAACAAGCGGAAGTTCACTGTCATCATTGTCGGCACTGGTCTGGCAGGTGGCTCTGCCGCAGCCTCGCTGGCGGAATTGGGCTACCAGGTGAAATGCTTTTGCTATCAAGACAGTCCGCGTCGTGCTCACTCGATTGCGGCGCAAGGCGGAATCAATGCAGCAAAGAATTATCAGAACGATGGTGATTCAGTCCACCGCCTCTTTTACGATACCATAAAGGGTGGTGATTTTCGCTCTCGTGAAGGCAACGTCCATCGTCTCGCCGAAGTTTCGACCTCGATCATCGACCAATGCGTTGCCCAAGGCGTACCATTCGCTCGTGAATATGGTGGTCTGCTCGACAACCGTTCCTTCGGGGGTGCCCAAGTTTCCCGCACATTCTATGCCCGTGGCCAGACTGGTCAGCAGTTGCTGATCGGCTGCTATCAGGCGCTTGAAAAGGAAATCCACAAGGGCGGGGTTAAAATGTATCCTCGTACTGAGATGCTCGACCTTGTCCTGGTCAACGGTCATGCCAAAGGGATCGTCGTGCGCGATCTCAATACCGGCAGCATTTCCACCCATGCCGCCGACGCGGTGATATTGGCGACCGGCGGCTACGGCAATGTCTTCTTCCTTTCGACAAACGCGATGGGCTGTAATGTGACCGGTACCTGGCGCGCCGCCCGTCGCGGGGCTTTCTTCGCCAACCCTTGCTACACTCAAATCCATCCGACCTGCATTCCTGTCAGCGGTGACTACCAGTCCAAGCTGACCTTGATGTCTGAGTCGCTCCGCAACGACGGCCGAATCTGGGCACCTATGACCAAGGAGGTCGCCGAAAAACTCCGCCAAAAACTGATCAGCCCTACAGATGTCCCCGAGGACCAGCGCGACTATTTCCTCGAACGGAAATATCCATCATTCGGCAATCTCGCCCCGCGCGATATTTCGTCCCGTGCCGCCAAGGAAGTCTGCGACGAGGGTCGTGGTATTGCCCCGACTGGGCTGGGAGTTTATCTGGATTTTCGCGATGCCACCAAGCGTCTTGGCGAGGATACCATCCGCGCCCGCTACGGCAACCTCTTCCAGATGTACGAAAAAATCGCCGGCGAAGATCCTTACAAGGGGCCGATGATGATTTATCCGGCCGTGCATTATACCATGGGTGGCCTGTGGGTGGATTATAATTTGATGTCGAATGTTCCCGGGCTCCACGTCCTCGGCGAAGCGAACTTCTCCGACCATGGTGCCAACCGCCTCGGTGCCTCTGCGCTGATGCAAGGTCTCGCTGACGGCTACTTTGTCATTCCGACCACCATCGCGAACTACCTCATCACCCAAAAGCCTGGCAGCATCAGCACCGATATGCCCGAGTTTAAACAAACCGAGGCCGAGACGCGCGAGCGCATCCGTAAGATGCTCGCGATCCAAGGCAAGCGCACGGTCGATTCCTTCCACCGCGAACTGGGCATGGTCATGTGGGATAAGTGCGGCATGGCCCGCTCCCGCGAGGGCCTCACCGAAGCGCTCGAAAAAATCCCGAAAATCCGCGAGGAATTCTGGCAGAACGTCATGATTCCCGGATCGGGTGATAATGCCAACATGGAGCTCGAGAAGGCGGGCCGCGTCGCCGACTTCCTCGAATTTGGCGAAATCATGTGCTACGATGCTCTCGAGCGCGAGGAGTCATGCGGTGGCCACTTTCGCACCGAACATCAGTTCTTCGAGAAGGATGCTGAAGTCGTCGCCGGCAGTACCCAAGCGGGTGAGGCGAAGCGCGATGACGAACACTTCGGTCACGTCGCCGCCTGGCAGTACAATGGCGAGGGTAAAGCGCCCACGCTGCACAAGGAGTCACTGGCATTTGAAGGAGTGAAGGTTTCGATTCGCAGTTACGCTTAATGTGCCGCAGACCTGCGGTTCGTGTGAGTTGCCATGGTGATCCTATTTCATAAACCATACGGGGTTTTGTGCCAGTTTACCCCGGATCAGCCAGGGCAGCGGACGCTGGCAGATTTTGGGTTTCCTGCGGGAGTTTATCCATTGGGTCGGCTCGACATGGATTCCGAGGGGCTCTTGCTATTGAGTGATGAGCCGGGCTTAAACAATCGTCTGCTCGACCCCAAGACCGCCCACCCACGCACGTATTGGGCACAGGTGGAAGGAATTCCTAGCCATGAGGCGGTGGCTAAGCTCCAACAGGGCGGGATCTCGATCCAAGGTTATCGCACGCGGCCCTGCGCAGCGCGGTTGCTGGATGTAGAGCCCGAGTTCGCACCGCGCGATCCACCGGTGCGGTTTCGTAAGGCCATTCCGACGTCGTGGTTGGAGCTTCGCCTGATCGAAGGAAAAAACCGCCAAGTCCGGCGCATGACGGCCGCGGTCGGCTTTCCCACGCTGCGATTGGTGCGGGTTGCCATCGGTCAACTGGATGGGATCGGCCTCGCGCAGGGTGCTTGGCATGAACTGGCTCCCGCAGCGGTTCGGCAGATTTGGCTGAAGTAGCTGGCACGAGGAAAACGAGCGATTTCTCGCCACTTCCCTTGACGACACCCCCTTCTTGGAAAGATGCTGCGCGCGCGATGAAAGATACCACCCGCCCATTTTCCAGTCCAATGCTCGATGGTCCTGACCGTGCGCCTAGCCGCGCGATGCTTTACGCCGTCGGTTTCGAAAAAGAAGACTTCGCCAAACCACAGATCGGCATTGCCTCCACGTGGAGCCAAGTGACTCCGTGCAACATCCACATCGACAAACTCGCCATCGAATCCTCCAAGGGCGTCAACGCAGCGGGTGGCAAGGGAATCATTTTTAATACCATCACCATTTCCGACGGCATCTCAATGGGCACCGAAGGCATGAAATACTCGCTCGTGTCCCGCGAGGTCATCGCCGATTCGATCGAAACTGTGGTCGGTTGCGAAGGCATGGACGGCTTTGTTGCCATCGGTGGCTGCGATAAGAACATGCCCGGCTGCCTCATGGCGATGGCGCGCATGAATCGACCTTCGGTGTTTGTCTACGGTGGCACGATTCTTCCCGGCTGCGCCACGATCAAGGGCGAGAAGAAAGACCTCGATATTGTCTCCGTATTCGAAGCGGTCGGCAAACACGCCAATGGCGAATACACCGACGAAGAGCTCGAAATTGTCGAATCCTGCGCCATTCCCGGTGCCGGTTCCTGCGGGGGCATGTACACTGCTAACACCATGGCCAGCGCCATTGAAGCGCTCGGTATGTCGCTGCCAAACGGCTCCGCCCAAAACGCCATCTCCGATGACAAAATGCGCGACTGCTTCGACTCCGGTGCCGCCGTGCTCAACCTCATCAAGCTCGGCATCCGCCCGAGCGATATCCTCACCAAGGAAGCCTTTGAAAATGCCATCACCCTGCTCATCGCACTTGGTGGCTCGACCAATGCCGCGCTGCACATTCCCGCCATCGCCCACTCCGCAGGCATCCACATCACGATCGACGACTTTGAGCGCATCGGCAAAAACGTTCCCGTCTTGGCCGACCTCAAGCCCTCTGGCAAATTCTCGATGTCTGACCTCATCGCCATCGGCGGCACCGTGCCGTTGATGAAGATCTTGCTCGATGGTGGCTTGCTCCACGGCGATTGCATGACTGTCACCGGTCGTACGATGCGTGAAAACATCGAAAAATTCTGCACGCCGTATCCCGAAAGCCAGCAAATCATCCGCCCACTCAGCAACCCGATCAAAAAGGACAGCCACCTCCGTGTCCTCTACGGCAACCTCGCCGAAGGCGGTGCCGTCGCGAAAATCTCAGGCAAGGAAGGCGAGATCTTCACTGGCAAAGCCCGCGTCTTCAACTCTGAAGATGAAGCGATGAAGGCGATTCTCGGCAAACACATCATCAAGGGCGACGTCATTGTCATCCGCATGGAAGGCCCGAAAGGCGGCCCCGGGATGCGCGAAATGCTCGGACCCACCAGCGCCGTCATGGGCATGGGACTTGGCAAGGACGTTGCACTCATCACCGATGGTCGTTTCTCGGGCGGCAGCCATGGTTTTGTCGTCGGCCACATAACCCCGGAAGCATTCCTCGGCGGCACCATCGGCGTCTTGGAAGAAGGCGACGAAATCACCATTGATGCCGTAAATAACCGCATCGACGTGAACCTTTCCGCCGAAGTAATCGCCACCCGCAAAGCCGCCTGGGTCCAACCTGCACCGCGCTATACACGCGGCGTGCTGGCGAAATACGCTAAACTCGCCTCCACCGCCAGTGAAGGCGCCGTGACCGACAAGTATCTGTAAAAAATTGTAGCTGGAGCCTCTGGCTCCAGACCGTTGTCAGGGCGTCTCGCCCTGACGGCACATCTATTGGGATTTAATACTCCTCTTCCTCATCGCCCGGTACCGGTGGGATGATGTCTTCGCGCATCAGCAGGCGACCGAGGTCGAGATCATCGAGTAAGTCATCCGGCGTGTCGCGAACGATCGCGGCGTAGGGCGTGATGCGATCCAGTTCGGCGATGGCGCAGTGGACCATCGAGGAAATGATGTCGGCGTCGTATTTCTCGCGCTCGAACAAGTTGGTGATGCGGAAGACAAGAAACTCGCGATCGAGGTCGTATTCGAAGCCGCCCAGTGTCAGCTGCTTATTGGCACGAGCCAGCAATTCTAACACTTTTGGCAAATGATCCTCGTCGAGTGTCAGCGGCGATTCGGATACAATGCTCAGCGCATTGAGTTGCGGATACGCCTGAGCGATCAGATCGACGCGGGTGTGATGGGCGTCAAAGCTGGCGCGCAAGACATCGCGGCCTTCGACGAGTTCGCAATGCCAGCCTTGTTGGCCGAAGGCTTCTTCGACCGTTAGAATTTGTCGGGAGTGAGAGCGCATAATCGGTTCAGAGAAAAATGTCAGCCGTTGCGGCTGGGGGCAGGTGATACGCGGCCAATGACGGCCTTGGCAAGCAAGCACCGCCGGTCCTTGCGAATCGGAGTGAGCGATAGGTGGATGCCTGCGGTCTTCTCCGCATTGTGATGGAGCGTGAGACGGGTCGTTTGGGCGTTCACCTCTGCCAACTGGATTTCCTGCCACGTGACCAGTCGCATCCCCTCGGCGGGGCGGAAAAACGGGAAAATCTCTATCCCTAACGGCGTTAGGATTAAGTAGGCGTGGCGCGTAAGTTTGATAGCCATGCGGGCTAACAGCACTGCCAGTACCAGTGGCAGCAGTGCCCAGACGGGGTGGGGGATGCTCTCGTTGATGTCGCGGTAGAGAGCGGTCGCTAACATCGTGATAGCGATGGAGGTCAGCACCGCGGCACCTAACCAAAACACCGTTGCTTGGCCCGAGCGGGTGAAGCGCAGCTCCTTTTCAGGAGATTGGAGTTTGGCGGTCATGGTCATTGGGCTGCGCTTTCATTTCCGCAGGTTGGATGTCGGCTAAATCGACAAACTCATCGCCGTCGCGCTGCCGGCGCCAGTGATTGAGGAAAATGACAATGAATGAGCCGATGATCACAAAGGACGTCTCCATACAAAACGGCGTGGTCATGATCCCGACCATGAAGCCGATCCATTCGCCCAGCAGTCCGGGCAGCATGCGCCAGCCCACCCATGTCCCCGTCACCAAGAGGGTTATCATCAATAATATGCCGCCGCCGATGGCGACTTGTTTCACTCGTTCGTCCTGCAGTCGCACCATATCCATCGAGAAACTAAGCCAAGATTCCTAAAAACCCAATCCCCTATATCAACAAAGTGTCACTCGCCTAGCAGCACCTCCACACCGCAGCTGCGGACTTGTTCGACAAACTCGGGATCGGCGGACTTGTCGGTGATCAGGCAGTTCAAATCCGTGACCTGCGCGAAGAAAAAGGCGGCTTTCTGCCCCAACTTGGAATGGTCGGCCAAAAAGACCACGTCTTCAGCATTGGCAATGACCCGCTCCTTGAAGGCTGCCTGGCGTGAATTGCTCTCGCTGACGCCGCGGTCGAGATGGATGCCGTTGCCCGAAAAAAACATGCGATGGATATTGTAGCGTTGCAGCGATTGCTCTGCGGTTAGGCCAATAAACGAACGTGATTTGGAATCGAAGAGACCACCCGTGCAAATGATATCGAGATTGGGCCGGTCGGATAACGCATTGAAAACGCTCAGCGCGTTGGTCAAAATCGTTAGCGGTAGATCCGGCAGAAATTCCGTGAGAGTCAGCACCGTGGAACTCGCATCGAGGAAAATTGTCTCGTTGGCCTGAATGCGGCTCGCGGCCGCGCGGGCGATGGATTGCTTTTCATCACGACGGATCGCTTGCCTCTCGGTGAAGGGGAGTTCCTCGCGAATTCGCTGCGGGCGGCTCGCTCCGCCGTGCGTACGAATCAGTACCCCGCGCTTTTCGAGAGTCTCAAAATCCTTGCGCACGGTTTCATCCGTCACGCCGAGTTCGGTGGCAGTTTCGGTGGTGCGTAAGGATCCTGCGCTCTGGAGCAGGTCTAGAATGCGGCGTTGGCGGTCGATGGCTAGCATGATACAATTGATTCTTTGTTTTGTTGGAATATCTTGGCTTTTGGTTTGACTTGTCAATCAAATCCAAAGAAAACAAAAATCATCTATGGCTACTCCGACCGACTCATCCAGTAATCCGCTCTCCCGCATGCTCGAGCTTTCCCACCAACTGGGGCGTGAAGAGCGCAAGCTCGCCATCCTCGGCGAGGGCAACACCTCCGCCCGCCTGTCCGATGGCACCTTTGTGGTGAAAGCCTCGGGTTCCAACCTCGCCACGCTCAGCGAGTCCGGCGTTTCCGAATGCCGCTTTGACTCGCTTATCCCGCTGCTCTCCACCCAAGAGATGAGCGACTTAGCGATCGACGAGGCACTCTTTGCCGCGCGGGTCATGGCAGATGCCAAGAAGCCCTCGGTCGAGGCGATCTTCCATGCCTACCTACTCACGCTGCCTGGCGTCAATTTCGTTGGCCACACCCATCCGATCGCGGTCAATGCGATCTTGTGCTCCAAGCACGCACGGACCTTTGCCACTCGTCGTCTCTTCCCAGATGAAATCGTCTGCTGCGGCGTGGAAAGCGTGTTTGTACCCTACACGGATCCCGGCCTCAAACTCTCGCAGGCGATCCAGACTGCTGTTGAAGACTACATCCGCCGCGTCTCGCGCGCGCCTAGGGTGATTCTCTTGGAAAACCACGGCATGATCGCCCTTGGCGCAGGCCCAGAGGCAGTGCTCGCGGCGACCCTCATGGCTGTCAAGGCGGCCGAAATCTTCGCGGGTGCGGCTGCGCTTTCCGGGGAGCCACAATTCCTCACCGCCGAGCAAGTCGAGCGCATCGCGGGCCGCCCTGACGAACATTACCGCCAAAAAGCGCTCGGTCTCTAATTTTCAACTTCTCATCCCAAATCATCATGTCCAACTACCAATACGTAAACTACCTCTGGGACGACGCCAAAGCCGCGTCCCTCGATCCCGTCGGCCGCCTGATTTATCGCTCGAATTTGCTCGGCAGCGATCAACGTATCACCAACACCGGCGGTGGTAACACCTCTGCCAAGATCAACGAAAAAGACCCGCTTTCCGGCGAGTCGGTCGAGGTTCTCTGGGTCAAAGGTTCGGGCGGTGACCTCCGTACCAGCACCCGTGATAACTTTTCCTCGCTCTATCAGGACAAGCTCCTCGATCTCCAAAAAATCTACTCCGCCCGCGCTGATAAGGGCCTCAAGTCACAGGCCGAGGATGACATGGTGGGTATGTTCTCCCACGCCACCTTCAACCTCAATCCACGCGCGTCGTCGATTGACACCACGCTGCACAGCTTCTTACCGGGCAAACACGTGGATCACATGCACCCGAATGCGATCATCGCGATTGCTGCTTCAGAGAACCGCGAAGCGCTGACGAAGGAAATCTTCGGTGGTGAAATGGCCTACGTGCCATGGATGCGTCCCGGCTTCGAACTCGGCCTTGCCATGCAAGAAATCGCCAAACAGCAGCCCAACGTCAAAGCCATCATGATGGGCCAGCACGGTTTCATCTCATGGGACGACGATGAAAAAGTCTGCTACGCCCACACCCTCGACTTCATCGAAACGGCCGCCGCATTCATCGAGGCCAAATACGCTGCCAAGGGCGGTGATGCCACCGCCTTTGGTGGCCAGAAATACGCGACCCTTGAGGCCGACCAGCGCAACGCCACCTTCGCCGCCATCCTGCCATGGCTCCGCGGCCAAGTGTCCAAAGAAAAGCGCTTCATCGGCACCGTCCAAGACGACGAAAAGATCCTCCGTTTCGTCAACTCCAAGGACGCCGCTCGCCTTGCTGAGCTCGGCACCAGCTGCCCCGACCACTTCCTGCGCACCAAGATCAAGCCACTTTACGTGGACTGGAATCCGCAGACCGAAGACGTCGCCACGCTCAAGGCCAAACTTGCTGCTGGCCTCGATGCCTATCGCGAGGACTACGCCGCATACTATGCGAAGTGCAAACACGACAATTCGCCCGCCCAGCGCGACCCGAATCCGACCGTCGTTCTCATCCCCGGCCTCGGCATGGTTGCCTGGGGCAAGGACAAGTCGGAAAGCCGCGTCACCGCCGAGTTCTACAACTGCGCGGTCGAAGTTATGCGTGGTGCCGAAGCGATCGACACCTACTGCGCATTGCCACTCCAAGAAGCTTTCGACATCGAGTACTGGTTGCTCGAAGAGGCCAAGCTCAAGCGCATGCCTGCGGAGAAAGAACTCGCCCGCCAAGTGGTGCTCGTCATCGGTGCCGGCTCTGGCATCGGCAAGGAAACCGCCCATCGCCTCGTCAAGGAAGGCGCGACCATCGTCGCCGTTGACCTCAATGCCTCGGCTGCAGAAGCCACAGCTAAGGAAATCACCGACAAATACGGTCTCGGCATCGGCGTGGCTGGCACCGGGCTTTCCGCCTGTGGTCCTGCCATTGGCCTCGCAGCCAACATCACCGACCGTGCCAGCATCCGCGCCATGCTCGACCAAGTCGCGCTGGCCTACGGCGGCTTCGATTCGATCTGCGTGACCGCCGGCATCTTCGTGCCGAGCGATACCTCAGGCCGCATCCCCGACGACAAGTGGGCGCTTACCTTCAACATCAACGTCACCGGCAGCTACCTCGTCGCCGACGAAGCGTTTAGCACCTGGAAAGAACAAGGCCTGCGCGGTAACCTCGTCCTCACCACCTCCGCCAATGCGGCTGTGGCCAAGAAGGGCTCGCTCGCCTATGATACCTCCAAGGCTGCCGCCAACCACTTGGTGCGCGAACTCGCCATGGAACTGGCCCCACTTGTCCGCGTCAACGGCGTGGCTCCTGCCACAGTGGTGCAAGGTTCCGCCATGTTCCCGCGTGAGCGCGTGATCGGCTCGCTCGCCAAATACGCCATCCCTTACACCGATGACGAGGCAACCGAATCACTGGTCACCAAACTGGCCCAGTTCTATGCCGACCGCACGCTCACCAAGGCGCCGATCACCCCTGCCGACCAGGCCGAAGCCTACTTCGTCCTTGTTTCGCAGCGCCTCAGCAAGACCACCGGTCAAATCGTTACCGTCGACGGCGGTCTCCACGAAGCATTCCTACGCTAAGATCCAAGGTCCATTCCTCAGCCGCAGCCTTCGCGATTCCGCGGTGGCTGCGGCTTTGTTTTAATCTCAAGGCTCGACCCGTGGTCTAGGCTTGCCTTTAATCAACGCTATCACTCCCCGCTATGAGCCTGCTATTCTTCAAGCGCGTCCTCGCCAACCCAGTTCGCGTAGGCTACCTCGTCCCCAGTTCTGGCATCCTCACTCGCAAAACGGCCAAATGCATCGATTTTTCCAAACCGCGCGTCATCATTGAACTCGGACCCGGCGAGGGTTGCCACAGCCGCCAGATCGTTAGGCGCATGAACCCCGAGTCTAGGCTCGTCCTTGTCGAACTCGACGAACACTTCGCCGCGCACCTTAAATTACAGTTCGCCCGTGACCCGCGCGTCACCGTGGTCCAAGCCGATGCCCTGCAGCTCGCCGACACCTTGGAGAAACTCAGTATCTCCCATCCAGACTACATCGTATCCGGCATTCCCTTCACCATCATGGAGCGGGAACTGCGAGAAAAACTCCTCGCTCAGATCTCCCAGGCCATGGGCCCCGACACGGTATTCATCACCTATCAGGTTACGCATCAAATCGCCGATCACCCACTTTTTCAACTTATCCGCAGCGAACACTGCCTCTTCAACGTCCCCCCCGTCACGATCATGGAATTGCGTAAATCCGCCGCTGCGGAGTCCGCCAGCAGTCCGGCTTGCTGATCCGTCGACGTTAATTCCTTGCGTTGTCGTTAGAGGCGGCGAAAGTGTGGCCACTCAACACACCATGGACCCAGTCATTCTTAAAACACTTCATCTTGCCGGCGCCTTTGCTCTTTTTGCTTCGCTGGGTGCTTCGCTGCTTGCGGGCTATAGCAAGAAGTCATCATCGATTCTGCATGGCATTTCGCTGGTTTTGATTTTGCTGGTTGGCTTTGCGATGCTCAAGAAGCCGCCGATGGGTCAGTCTTGGTGGATAATCAAGCTCGGGCTGTGGTTGTTCATTGGCGCGGCACCTGCACTGGCGAAACGCAAGGTGCTGCCTGCTTGGTTAGTGCTTGTCCTCTGCCTTGCCGCGGCGGGGGCTGCCGCTTGGTTGGGTCTGGCTAAACCATTCTGATGGGTGCTTAGGCGTCGAGGCGGAGTGCGGCTTTTTGAGCAGCGCTTGTGGCTTCGGTTTTCGAGGTGTTGCGGCCGTCGTCTGAAGTCAGACGCATCCCCACGGGTTTCGATACGCCGAATTCTTCCATGGTCACGCCGTACATCACATCGGCGCGGGCCATCGTGCGCTTGGAGTGAGTGACGATGATGAATTGGCTGTTATCGATGAATCGATCGAGCACTTTCACAAAGCGGTTGATGTTGGATTCGTCGAGTGGCGCATCGAGCTCGTCGAGTACGCAGAACGGGCTGGGCTTGATCATGTAGATTGAGAAGAGCAGGGCCACGGCTGTCATCGAGCGCTCGCCGCCAGATAGCAGAGTGATGGACTGGAGTTTTTTGCCGGGCGGCTTGACGGTGATTTCGATACCGGATTCGAGCGGGTCGCTGTCGTCGATGAGCATCAGGTCGGCCTCGCCCTTTTCGCCGAAGAGCTCCTTGAACATCTCGCGGAAGTTGATGCGTACTTGGGCGAAGGTCTCGGAGAAGAGGCGCTGGGTTTCGGTGTTGATGCGCTCGATGACTTCCAGTAGCTCGGTCTTGGAACTGACGAGATCGTCGTGTTGGTTTTTGAGGAAGTTGTAGCGTTCTTCGAGTTCTTCAAACTCCTCAATAGCATCAAGGTTGACGGGGCCCATGGCGTCGAGGCGGCGCTTGATGTCGGCGACGATCGATTCGACAAAGTCCCAGTCGGGTTCGCCGAGCATTTCGCCGGGGATTTCGCTCGCCTCATCACTGGTTCCGTCGACCACAACGGTTGGCATCTCATCGTCTTCACTGTCGTCGGAATCATCACCGCTCACGATGGATTGGCGGCCGCCGTTGCCTTGGAGGGATTTTTGGGAAGTAATGCTGGCGAGTAGGGCGTGGGCATCGGGTTGGAAGCTCACCAGCTCAATCTGGTGACGCTCCATGATGGTGGTGGCGAGGGCGTCGATGCGGATGTCGAGCTTGGCACAGGCGACTTCCTCGCGGCCTTTTTGTTCGTTGATTTTTGAGTGGTCGCGGCGGATGGCGGCCAGTTCGGTCTCGGCAGTTTCGATGGCTTCGAGCAATGCAGTGCGGCCTTCGGAACGGGTGTTGATTTCGACTTGCAGGTCTTCGGCTTCGCAGCGGTGCGTCTCTGATTCCTCGGAAAGTCGGGCGTTTTCGGCTTGGGCAGCTTCGATGCGTTGGTCAAAAGACTCGATCTCGGTCTCGCGGCGGATGGCGACGTCGCGCAGTTCTGACAAGCGCGCCTCCATCGGTTTCTGCTGTTCCTCGGCGGATTGTTTGGCGCGGCGCTCGACCGCCAGTTCGGTGCGAAGTTCGTTGAGCGTCTCGAGGATGTCCTGCTCTTGGCGGACGATCGCATCGGAGTCGGATTGGAGGCGGCGCGACTCGTTTTCCAAGGCCTCGAGCCGTTCGCGGGCGGCGGCCAGTTCGCTCTCCAAGTGTTCGCGGCTCTCGGCGGCGGCGCGTTCGCGGTTTTCGAGTTCACCGACCTCCCATTTGACGTTTTCGATTTTGGTTTCGAAGTTCTCCACCTCGCGGCTGGCTAGGCTGAGTTGCCCTTGCAGGGTGGATAGCTCCACCTTCTGGCGCTGCAGTCGCTCGCGGGAGACTTCCACCTCCTCGCGGAGTTGTTCGAGGCGGGATTCCAGATCCGTCACGCGGTTGCGCGCGGCACTATCGGCCGTGGTCAGGTCGGCCACTTCGGTGGCGAGATTGCGGACTTCGTTTTGAAGCTCGAGCACTGAGGTGCTGCCTTCCGCGCCGGTGCCGCCACGCAGCATGCCTTCACCGTTGAGAATGACACCTGCCAAGGTGACGAAGGTCACGTTTGGTTGGGATTCGCGTAGCCGCAGGGCGGTGGCAAGATTGGGGACGATGAGTACTTTTTCCAGCAACCGCTCGATGACCGGCGCGATGCGCTTGTCCGACTTGACGCGGTCGAGTGCCCATGCCGTGGCACCTTCTGGCAAGGCGACCATCTGGCTGCCGGGGGAATGACCGATGAAAGTCTCGGGCAAGACCGCGGCGACGCCGAGTTGTTGGACAGTCAGGCGCTCGATGATCAATTCCGCCATTGGCTGATCCGCCACCAGCACAGCTTGCAAATGGCTGCCAAGTGCCGCTTCGATCGCGCGGGCGCAGCTGTCATCGGCTTGGATGAATGATGCCAGCACGCCGTGAACCCCTGCTTGGAACTGTTCCGGCTTGCCCATGCCCTTGAGCACGTTTTGCGTGCCCTTTTCAAAGCCTTCGCCGGATTCGACGAGTTGCCGGACGGCGTCGAAGCGGGCGGAGCGCTGGGCTAACAGCTTGTTAGACTCCACCGCCGCACTACGCGCAACATCGAGATCCCCGCGCGTGTGTTGGTAGCAGCGTTCGGCAACTTGGAAGGATTCTTCCAGCTCGCCGAGCATGGAGCCGGTCGCCTCGACGTCGCTGGCGATGCGGACTTGCTCGGCGCGGTATTCTTCGAGTTCGAGTGTAAGGCGTTGCTGTTCCTCGCTGAGTTGGCGGGCACGCTCGCGGCTGCCTTCGAGTTGCGAGAGGGCGCTTTCGATTTTTGCCTGCATCGAGGCGATGATCGACTGGGTGCGGTTCGCCTCGCCGCGGGTTTCACGCAGGGCGGCTTCGATCCGTTCACGCTCTTCGCGGGTGCCTTTGGTGCGCGATTCCTGCTCGATGAGTTGGAGTTCTTTCTCGGCAATGATGCGGCTCAAGTGATCGAGCGACTCGTTGGCGGCGGTGCATTCAAATTCCTGCTGGGCGAGTTTCTGGCGCGTTTCTGCGATGTCCTCGTGGTTTTGGCGGATGCGCGATTCGAGCTCGGCCTTGCGCTCGTCGTTGAAGGCGACGCGACTGGCAGCGGAATTGAGCGCGTTGCGGTGTTCGTTGAGGCGCTGGCGCATTTCGGCCAGTTCGCCTTCGAAGATCCGCGCCGCTGTGCGTGATTCGGTTACCGCTTCTTCCTTGGCGGGCAGCTGCATTTCCAGCTCGGTATCTCGCACTTCCAGACCGCGGATGGACACGACCAGTTCGTCGCGTTCGGCGGTGAATTCGACAAACTTCTTGTGACCCAGGTGGGTATCAAGCACGCGTGTATCTGCGGCTAGGGCCTGGTAGCGGCGGGCCTTGGCGACTTGGCGGCGCAGCGAATTCATCCGCCGCTCCTGCTCGGCCAATACGTCGGAGACACGCAGCAAGTTGGCCTCGGTGAACTCCAGCTTGCGCAGGGCTTCCTTTTTTTCGCGTTTGAACTTGGTGATTCCCGCGGCTTCTTCGAACACCGCGCGGCGTTCTTCGGGTTTGGAAGAGAGGATCTGATCAATCTGCCCCTGCGCCATGATCGAATACGCGGTGCGGCCAATGCCCGTGTCCATCAACAGGTCGTGGATGTCCTTGAGACGGCAAAGAGTGCCGTTGATCCGGTATTCCGATCGTCCGTCGCGGAACACCCGGCGGGTGAGGGCCACTTCGTTGTAGTCCACCTTCAGCGGGCCTTCGCAATCGGCCATGGTCAGTGTCACCTCGGCCATTCCCAAGGGCTTGCGCTTTTCCGTGCCGTTGAAAATCACATCTGCCATCTCACCACCACGCAGCGCCTTGGCCGACGTTTCGCCCAGTACCCAGCGGATCGCATCGACCACGTTGGACTTGCCGCAGCCGTTCGGGCCGACGATGCCCGTCACCCCCTTGGCAAACTCGAGCACGGTCTTGTCGGCAAACGACTTGAAACCTTGGATTTGGAGCGTTTTAAGATACATGGCTATCGGGCTGGCTTGAAAGTGAAGTCCTAGCGATGGACTGCCGCCAGCCTAGCGGCGTCCCTCCGCCTTGCAATCCGGGATTCGCAAAAAGCACTGGATGCGGTGTTTTATTTTCGACTTAAATACTGTATGTGGTGTTTTCGGGTATTTAACATCTCCAAAGTAATTTGACAGCGTCGCGTGGCTCTGGGCTTTACTCCTCGGTGGATTTGTGGCCATTGGGCGCTGTGATCGATGCGTATCAAATTTTGGGATTGGAACGACGGCTGGTTCTGAGCGACGAGACGCTGCGCGAAGCATTGCGCGAAGCGGGAAAGCGCGCGCACCCGGACGCCGGGGGGATGGATGGCGAGTTCGCGGGACTGCGCGAGGCCGTTGCCATCCTTTCCAGCCCTTCGCAGCGCTTGCGGCATTGGTTGGAGTTGCGGGGCGTGGCGATAGAAATCCGAGGCAGCATTGAGACCTCGCTGATGGATTTATTCGCCGAAGTCGGCGCAATCACTCAGCAGGCGGAAGGGTTGATTCGCAAGCGCGAGGAAGCGAAATCCGCGCTGGTGCGGGCGATGTTGGAGGCCGAGACGCAGTTGGGACGTGAAGCGGTGGAGCGTGCGATCGCCCAAGTCGATCGACGGATCGCGGTTGTGTGCGCGGTGTTTGCTGACTTTGAAGTAGCAGAGGAGCCTGATCTAACAGTCGCCTCGATGGCGGTGCGCAACCTGGCATTTCTGGAGAAGTGGCGGACGGGACTGCGCCGCGCGTTTTCGCGCTTGGTCTGAGTGGGAGCCGTTACTGAACTGCGGGCCGCGCTTTCACCGTGGCCTTGGGCACGGCGTGGGTGGGCACCTTGTCGCGGCGGGAAAACTCGACCGTGCTACTCAGGTACCAGAGCAGGGCCCCACCACCGATGACGGTGATGAACAAGGAAAAGGCCAAAAGGATGCCGAGGCAGGACTTCATGCGATGAAACTTAATAAAGACCTTCGGCGTGGTTTTGCCAGCAGGAATTCAGAGTTGCCGCTCGATGCGCGCGGCGAAGGCACCGTCGGTCTGGTCGCGGAAGGGCAGCGCATCGCGGCTTTCAACGAGCTTGAAATCGGGGTGATCGGCGAGGAAGGCCTCGACTAGGCCGAGGTTTTCGGTGTGCTCGATCGAGCAGGTGGAATAGACGATGCGGCCGCCGGGCTTGAGGCAGGGCAGAGCGTTTTCGAGAATCTTGCGCTGGGTGATCGCGATTTTATCGATGTCGGGCGCTTGCAAACGCCAGCGGACGTCCACGCGGCGGCGGATCACGCCGGTGTTTGAGCAGGGGACATCGAGCAGGATGCCGTCGAAGCTGCCGTGCCATTGGCTCGGCGCGGGCTGGGTCCAATCGTGGACGGCAATGCTGGCTTTGCCGGCGTGGAGGCGTTCGAGGTTTTCCTCCAGGCGCGGCAGGCGCTTTTCATTCGAGTCGGTGCAGACCAGATTTTCAGCCGAACCAAGTGCGGCGGCGATGAGGAAAGCCTTACCGCCCGGGGCTGCGCAGGCGTCGAGAATGCGCTCGCCGGGTTGGGGCGCGAGCAGTTCCACCGAGTGGCGGGTGGCGGGGTCTTGGATGTAGACCGAACCCGAAGCGAGCAGATCGGAAGGCAGCGGGCCCTCCAGTTTGTAAAATCCGGGCGCCTTCTCGACCGGAGTTCCCGGTAGAGATTCCGGGGCTGGGACGAGGGGATTGACGCGGAAGTAGGTGGCAGCGGGAAGGTTGTCCCATTCCATCATAGAGATGGCATTGCGCGTGCCAAAGGCTGCCCGCCAACGATTGTAAAGCCAGTCCGGGTGGGAGTGGGCGACGGGTTGCGGAAGATCGTTAAGTTCCTCCATCAACGGCTTGCGGGCGACCGTGGCGCGGCGCAGCACGGCATTGATCAGGCTGCGGACGCTGGCCTTACCGGCTTCCACCGTTTCATTGACTGCCGCGTGGTCGGGCAGGTTGAGGATGAGCAATTGGCAAAGGCCGACGCGGAGGATGTCGCGGGTTTCGGCATCCAGTTTGCCGTCGCGCAGTTTGCCGATCCAGTGGTCTAACAATCGTCGATGGCGCAGCACGCCGAAGAGGATCGCTTGCAGCAGCCCGCGGTCGGACGACGAAAGTTTGCGGCGCTGGGCGTGGCGCTCGATCAGGGTTTCGGCGTAATCATGGCCCTTGGCCCAGGCTCGGAGGGCAGAGACGGCAGCTTGGCGGACGTGGAAGTTTTTAGCAGACATGGAACAGGCAGCGCATGACTAGTCCGCCGGCCGGATAAATGACAGCAAAATCAGGCCGATGGACTTGGGGGCTTAAATCGCCAAATACGGCTCGGCATCGAGGAAGTCTTGGCCGTGGATCAAATGATCGAGCAGAGGGACCCCTGTGAGATCTTCCACCACGCCCTTGTTGGTGATCATGGCCATGTCCATTTCATCTTCCAGTTGGTTCATGATGATTCCGGCACAAATCAGGCCCTTGGCGCGGATCGCATTCACGGTGAGAAGAATGTGGTTGAGCGCCCCCAGGCGGTTGCCTGCCACGAGGATCACAGGTAGGCCGAGGTCGGCGGCGAGATCAGAAATCCGGTAATTAGGCGCGATGGGGACTTCCCAGCCACCGGCTCCTTCCACGAGAACCTGGGCGTGCTTGGCGGCGAGGTGATGGTAACCTGCTAACAAATCCGCGGGATCGATCCTGCGGTTTTCCAACATTCCTGCGACATAGGGCGCGACGGCACTGTTGAGGTACACCGGATTGACCTCGTCGAGATCGAGATCACCGGAGGCAGCTGCTAGAACGATGGCATCCTCGCGATCGCCGCAGGCGACAGGCTTGTAGCCGACGGCATCCTGGCCCGCGTGGCGCAGGGTCTCCAAGATCAGGCGGGTGACGTAGGTTTTGCCGACGCCCGTATCAGTTCCCGTGATGAAAAAGCTCATGCACGAGGGGTGGCTTGCCGCGGCGGCTCGGTCAAGGCGGGTGAATGACAAATTTCCCTTTTCGCTGGCAAATCCGCGTTCATGCTCACGGCACATGACAGCAGATTTCCTGGTGATCGGTTCGGGCGTTGCCGGACTTTCCTTTGCCCTGCGTGCCGCCAAGCACGGATCGGTGATCGTGCTCACCAAGGGCGGTGCCTACGAGTCGAACACTGCGTGGGCACAAGGTGGCATCGCCTCGGTGCTAGCCGACGGCTTGCGGGATCTTGGGGATTCCGAAGAGAGCCATGTCGCTGATACTCTGGATGCAGGAGCCGGGCTGTGCAACGAGGATGCGGTGCGCACCATCATCCAAGAGGGCGCCGCCGCGATCGACGATCTGGTGCAATACGGGGTGTCCTTCGACAAGGAAGACGGCCAGTTTCTGCTCGGCAAAGAAGGTGGCCACGGCTACCGGCGGATCCTTCACGCCCGCGATACGACGGGGCTGGAAGTTGCGCGCGCACTCATCGAGACCGCGCGCCAAACTCCTAACATCACCCTGCTGGAAAATCATTTTGTCATCGATCTGATCACCACGGCCAAGCTAGGCGGGGCCGTCGATGACCGGGTAGTCGGGGCCTACGTGCTCGAAACCCAGACCAACGAGGTCAAAGTTTTCCGCTCCGACCGCATTGTTCTCGCGGCGGGCGGCTGCGGCAAAGTCTATCTCTACACCACCAACCCCGACTCCGCGACCGGCGACGGCGTGGCCTTGGGCTGGCGTGCCGGGGCCTCCGTGGCGAACATGGAGTTCGTCCAGTTTCACCCGACCTGTTTCTACAATCCGGCAGCCGTCGGCCCCGAAGCTCGTTCCTTTCTCGTCAGCGAGGCCGTGCGCGGCGAAGGCGGGGTCCTGATCAATGCCAAGGGCGAGGATTTTACCAAAAAGATCGACCCGCGTGGATCGCTCGCACCGCGCGATATCGTCGCCCGCGCCATCGACGGCGAACTCAAGCGCACCGGCGCACCCTGCGTCTATCTGGACGTCACTCATAAGCCGCTGGGGTTCATGAAGGAGCGCTTTCCCCATATCTATCAGACGCTTTTGAAATTCGGCCTCGATTGCGAGACCCAGCCCATCCCCGTCGTCCCCGCGGCCCACTATCAATGCGGCGGCGTCGTGACCGATGTGAATGGCAAGACCACGATCCGCGGACTCTTCGCCGTGGGCGAGGTGGCCTGCACCGGCCTGCACGGCGCCAACCGGCTGGCGTCTAACTCGCTGCTAGAGGGTAACGTCGTCGCCCGCCGCGCCCTCGATGAAATGATGCGCATCTATCCGCCCGACAAGCTGGCACCGGAGCCGCCCGAAATCCCCGCGTGGGAATACGGCGACACCGCCGTGCCGGACGAGCTCGTCGTCATCTATCACAACTGGGACGAGATCCGGCGGCTCATGTGGGACTACGTTTCCATCGTCCGCACCGACAACCGCCTGCGCCGCGCGACGGCCCGCTTGCGAAATTTGAAAAAAGAAGTCCGCGAGTTTTACTGGGGCCACCGCGTCAATGCCGACATCCTGGAGCTGCGGAACCTCGTCACCACCGCCAGCCTCATCGTCGAGTGCGCCGTGCGTCGCAAGGAGTCCCGCGGCCTCCACTACACGCTCGACCACCCGGACACGGATCAAAATCTGTGCAGTGACACGCTTTTGCGGAGGTTCTAGCACCAAAAAAAAGAGGCGCACGCTGAGATTTCCCCCGGATCTCGCAGCATACGCCTCCTATGAAAGCCATTTTCGCTTCGCCAAGTTTGGTCAACTTCCCCCCGGAGATTGCACAAACCCGAATGGCTAAGCTCATCGGCTGACATTCCATCAGCGCCGAAGCGCGTCAGGTGTGAGATTGATAGTCTCGTTTTTACGAAGCTCAAGAAATTTTATAAAAAATCATTCGATAAGTTGGCTTCATACGAAAAAGAGCGGACTTTAGGGGCTATTGTCGGATTTTCAACTGTCGGCGCAGCGATGAGTTCCCCGGCCGCCAAGTCTGGCGCAAGCAAGAATTGACTCGAAGGGGTCTTATTGAAGAGATCGAAAAGCGCCGAGCCGAAGAAAGAAGTCGGGCAGGCGAAGGCAAGGGTCGAGAATTCTCGGCGCGACCGCAGGAGCAGGCTGCGGAAACCCTTGTCAAATTCACCCCGAAACGAGAGAAAATTATCCATGCTCGGGTGTCATAAATCCTAGCTCTACGACCTCACCCCTCCGATGTCATCTTTCAATGGCGCATCACACTCGCACGATAGTACAGAGCCGCAAAGTTTGAAGAGGGTGGGCAGAAAAATCGAACCACGGATGGACGCGGATGGACACGGATGAAGAGGGGAGTCGGTCGGTTTGTTCAGGTGTCGTTGTTCCCCGCTCGCTTCGGGAGCGGTCCCGTTCGGCCGATGACTGCGGCGTGGGGTGGGTGGGATCTCGCGGTTGGTAAACGGAATCGGATTTTGTGCGGGCGGAGTGGGCAGTGGCGAAGTCGGATAGGATCGCTGCTGATGACTCATGCTGCGCGGCTGATTTGGATCAATCCCAAACAAATTTAAAAGGGATTTTCGCCATTGTCCCTTTCTCCCGAGCTCCGCAAAAAGGGATTTCCGCGATTGTCCCGTTTTACCATACACGGCAGAACGGGACAATTGCATTTGTCCCTTTTTGCCACGCGACTTTAAAAGGGATAATTGCGTTTGTCCCGTTTTGCGCCGCGAAGTAAAAAGGGATTGCTGCGTTTGTCCCTTTCTCCCCAGCAAAGATAAAAGGGACATGCGCGTTCGTCCCTTTATGCGGAGCTTGGGAAAAAGGGACAATCGCGTTTGTCCCTTTTTGATTTGCGTGGGAGCATTCCTAATATACCCGCGACTCATTCACTTTTGCCGCGGAGCAAACGAACTCAGCCGCGCGGGGATGGAAATTCGCCCGCCAGCAATCCGCCGATACGCTTATTCAACCCAAACCTAGGAAGGACTCGTGCATCCAATCAATGCTCTGTTGCCGCGGCGGTGTTACATTGGCTAAAGGTGTGAGGCAGAGGTCATAAGTTGGCGGATCAGATTTCGCCGCTCACTTCCTTGCGTTTGTCTTGGAGGAACTGTTGCAGGGTTTGTTTGCTGGGCAGTTCGAATTGGTATTTGGAGACAAACAGGGGGTGATTCATGCTGGAAAGCGCGTATTCGACCAGCGCGTGGTCTTTGCCAGTACACAGCAGCAGGCCCAGCGGCGGATTGTCGCCATCCTGCATCAGATTCTTCTGATACCATGCGACGTAGGTATTGAGTTGGCCGAGGTGTTCGTGGCGGAACTCGTCCACTTTCAGCTCCACCAGCACGTGGCATTTGAGGATGCGGTGGTAAAATACCAGATCCACAAAACCGCAGGTCGTGCCGATGACGATGCTCTTTTGTCGGGCTTCGAGGCAGAAGCCGTGGCCCAGCTCTAGCAGGAACTCTTGCAGATTGTCCAACAAGGCTTGTTCCAAATCGGATTCAGCGACCGCTTCGGTCGGCTTCAGCCCGAGGAACTCGAAAATATAGGGATCGCGGATCGTCAGTTGCGGCGCGTTCGGTTCGGCCTTTTCGTTGGCGATTGCCGAGAGTTTGTCTTTGTCGAGCGAGAGGGCCGAGCGCTCGAAGTACAGGGAGCTGACCTGCCGCTTTAAGGCCCGCACCGACCAATTTCCGCGGATGCACTCGATCTCGTAGAAGGCGCGTTTGAGCGGGTCATCGATGGCCGTGAGCAATTCGAAGTGGCTATAGGATAGGCTGGCCAAGAGTTTTTCGCCCGGCAGCGCCAATTGTCCGTACGCTGTCCGGACAATTGGCGAGCCATCTGAGTCGCGTCTCAATCGTCCGGACGGTGTCAGGACTATTTCGGCGTTTCGGATTCTTGTGGGTTTGGCCGAAAGCTGGGGCCATGAATTGACAATGACTTCGTGAATTTGGGGGTATGTCCGAGAAAAGGCGATGTAGGCAAAAAGTCGCGGCCGATCGCAAGTCGGAACATTTTGTTGTCTCAATGCTTCGGCCAGTTTCTCCACAACGCGATTCCCGTATTTTGCGCGGTCCGCTCCATGGAGTTCGTATTCCAGGATGTAGGCGCCGATGAGCCAGTTGCGTAGTGTTAGGCTAGAGTTGACCACGCGGTTGACCATCGCCTGGCTCTGGCTGTTGACCTGCTGGATCGAGCTCACCAAGGAGCTAAAGTTCAAGGTCTCCTTGGGTGGTTTGGAAATGACGTGGGGGATCGGCATGGGCTTTGGGGTGAACCTTGAAGTATCGCACAGCGGCCGGTAATTGTCCGCGATTTTTTCGGATGGGGCCGGTTTAGACGCGCTTTGCTCTAACCTGGTAAATTTAGATTTCCGAAATAAATCGGGCGTGGTATTTCCTCGGTCGTGAATGCGCTGCGTTGGCTGATTTCTGTTGCGATATTGATGTTCGGCTGCACGCAGTGCAGCCCGATCGGTCCGCCCGGCGGCGGGCGTGGCCGTTATTCCTCGTCCGAGTCTTGCCGTCCCTTCCAGGGGGGGGCGAATTACGACGGTGGCAGATCCTGTGGGGCGATGTTGCGGCAGGTGAATGTGAAGGTCGACATGGTGAAAAAAGGATCGCAAGGCCGCAAGGTGGTGCGGCCGATGGTGCCGCGCTACATCACCATCCACAGCACGCAGAATTATAGTGCGGGTGCCAATCAGCATTCGATCGCGCTTAAAAACGGTGCCCTCCGCTCGGCCAAGCGCCCTCATGGCAATCGCATCGGCTTTTTGATTTGGCACTACACGGTCGATCAAGGGGTGGCGATTCAGCACATGCCGACCAATGAGCAGGGCGAACACGCGGACTTTGACGGACCGGGTAACCGGCTGTCGATCGGCATTGAGATGTGCGAAAACCGCGGCTGCAATCTGGCGGCCACGGTGGATCGGACTGCCAAACTCACCGCGGTGTTGATGAAACGGAATGGTATTCCTCTGAAAAACGTGGTGCCGCATTACCACTGGCCACGCCGGGGCAAGCATCCGCCCAACAAGAACTGCCCGCATTTCCTGATGGAGCATGGTCGCCCCGGTGCCAAATGGCAGACCTTCCTGCGGCGCGTGAATTATTATTACCAGCACCTCGATAACTGAACTTTGATGGCCGAATTTCCCGCAAATCACGGCAGTCCGGGAAACCGCGAGGTCACCTTAGACCCCGATGTCTATTATGTGTGCCAGCGTTGCACGGCCTGCTGCAAGTGGCCGGGTGATGTGCGCATAGAAGAGGACGAAGTTTCTCCGATCGCCGAGTTTTTAGGGCTCTCGGAGGCGGCGTTTTTGGATCAGTACACGCGGCTACGATCGAACCGACAGGGTCTGTCCCTCATTGAGAAGGACAATCACGAGTGCATCATGCTCAACGGCAATGCCTGCCGCATCCATCCGGTCAAGCCGGATCAATGCAGCGGTTTTCCCAATAAGTGGAACTTCGCGGGTTGGCGGCAGGTTTGCGAGGCTATTCCGGTGCCCGTGGCGAAGATGAGTTCGTGATTTTTGAACTCATTTACGGGTCGGTAACGGTCTATTATTGAAAAAAGGTGTTGAGTGATAGCCAAATGCCGCTCAAACCTGCGCGCGGTCACTCGCAGACTGATGAATTTATCTTTTAATCGTGAATGCCTTAAGCGGCTAGTTTCCGCTGCTTTGCCATTTTTATGTCTGGCGTTGCTGGCCTTTTCAGTTTGGTTGCTGGGAAAAGAGTGGGGCGGCTTTCATTTGGACGAACTGGATGACGCACTGGCCCGAATCGGGATTTGGCCTGTGGCGATCGCGCTGCTGCTGACGGCGGCGAGTTTGTTGTGCAATGCCGCGCTCGATTTAGTGGCGCTGCGGTGGTTGCAGCAGAAATTGCCGACCGGCAGGGTGTTGGGCACGGCGTTGGTTGCTGGTTCATTCAGCATGAACGGAGGGGGGACGATCTTAGGCGGAGGAACCATCCGGATGCGCTTTTATGGCCAGTACGGTCTAGGCGGGGCAGAGGTCGCCAAGATCACTGGGTTTTTGATGATCGCGGGTTGGCTAGGGCACGCCCTGCTTGCGGGGGTGATGATGTGTTGGTCACCGCCAGAGCTCAGTTGGTTACCCGTCGCGATGGGGCGGGGGATTGGGCTGTTGTTGTTGGTTTCCTGTGCGGCGATTTGTGCGATTTCCGCGAAGGGTTTTCGGGGCAAGCCGATTCGGTTCCTGCCGCCATGGCGGATTCTGGTGGTGGCGATGCTGGTTTCTGGTTTCGACTGGTTGTTTGCCGGGTTGGCGCTGCGGGTCTTTTTGCCTGCAGAGATTCCCACCCCAGCCTTTTTAGCGGCCACCGCCATCGGGCAAGCCTTGGGTGCTGCAAGCCATGTGCCGGGCGGTGTCGGGGTGATGGAGCTCTTCATCACCAAGTTTGCCGGAGGGGTGGTGGCCTCGCCGATCATCGTCGGGGCCTTATTGACCTATCGACTGACCTATTATCTCAGTCCGTTTGTGCTCGCCGTGGCGGTCGTGGCGGCGCGGGAAATCTGGGTCAAGCGCCATTGGGCCAAAATCACGGTCGACACGACAAGTAAAGCCTGGGCAGCCATTGCCCCGCGATTAGCAGCGATGAGTGCCTTGGTCGGTGGTTTTGTGCTGATGCTGTCGGCGACCACGCCGATGAATGACGACCGCCGAGTCTCACTGAAAGAGTTCGTGCCGCTGCCGTTTGTCGAAGCTTCCAACTTTATGTCGAGCATCGCGGGAACTATCATGATTATCGTCGCCAGCGGTTTGCTGCGACGGGTGCGGGCGGCATGGTGGACTGCAGTGATGATGGCCGCCGGAGGCATCGTCTTTTCGATATTGAAGGGTTTCGACTGGGAGGAATCGATTGTTTTGTTTATTTTCCTGCTCGCGCTGTTGCCGTTTAAAGCCCAGTTCCACCGCCAAGCCGTGATTTGGACGCGGCGGTTCTCTCTGCAATGGTGGGCATTGATTCTCTCGATCGTCGGCCTATCGATCTGGTTCGGCTTTTATTCGTTCCGCGAGGTGCCCTATGCAAAAGATTTGTGGTGGGAATACTCGTTTGACAGCGATGCTTCGCGGCTTCTGCGTGGCGTCGCAGGCAGCGCGTTGATTCTCGTCTTCGTCGCCTTGCTTCAATACTTCCGCCCGGCGCCACCGCGGGCCCGCGCGCCGCAGTTGCCCATGGACCGCATCCTCGAAATGGTCGCCCATACGTCGCGTTGCAGCAGTGCGCTGGCACTCGTCGGAGACAAGGAGTTCCTTTTCAACCACGAACAAAGCGCCTTTCTGATGTACGGTGACCAAGGACGTACCCGCGTCGCCATGGCTGATCCGGTGGGCGATGAAACAAAATTCGAGGACCTCTACTGGCGTTTTGTGGAACAGGCGCACGATGAAGGGATGCGCGTGGCGTTCTATCAAGTGGGTGCGTCCATGATTCCCGTCTCTGTGGAAATGGGTATGCGAATTTACAAACTCGGCGAGGAGGCGATGGTCCCGCTCGATACCTTCGACCTCGCCTCATCCGGTCTCAAAAAATTCCGCAAGGTCATGAACCGGATGGACCGTGAAGGCTGGACGTTTGAGATTTGGCAACCACCCCAAGTTGTCGCCCGTCTTGGAGAACTCCGCGCGGTCTCCGATGCTTGGCTCGCGCACCATAATGCCAAAGAGAAAGGCTTTTCGCTGGGCCGCTTTGAGGATGATTATCTCTGCCGCCTGCCCGTCGCGGTGATTCTGATCGGTGGACAGGTCGTTGCTTTTGGCAATGTATGGCCGGGCAACGGCAAAGAGGAACTTTCCACTGACCTCATGCGCCATACTCCGGATGCCCCCAATGGGGTGATGGACTGTCTTTTCGTGAGCTTGATGCTGTGGGGAAAAGAGCAAGGCTATCGCTGGTTCGACCTCGGGATGGCGCCGCTCTCTGGCTTGGCCGAGTACCAATTCGCCCCACTGTGGAGCCGCATCGGCGGCTTGATCTACGACAAGGGTGAAGCGTTCTACAACTTCAACGGCCTGCGCGCGTGGAAGTCAAAGTTTCAGCCATTATGGCAGCCGCGCTACCTAGCCCTCAGTAAGGCGTGGGATCTGCCCGCCGCCATCCTCGACATCACCAGTCTGATCGGGAAGCCGCCCTTGCGGCCTAGCCGTCTTGCGACTACAGTCAGCATATCACCTGCCCTGACGTCTTCTCAACCCATATGACTGTAAAGACCCGCAAGATTCTCCGCCTATCGCTTCTCACGATTCAAATTCTGCTACTGATCCCCATCGGTTGGTTTCTGTTGCACGTATTCATGCCCCGGGGATTTGCCAGCAAGACGTCAGAATTTCTGTCGCTTCAGCTCTCCAGCGGTCCTTTTAAAACGGGTTATTACCCGACCTCGTCCGCCCGTGGCGTCCTTATCGTTGCCACGGGCGACGGCGGGTGGTCGAATCAATGGGAGGAACCCGTTGCGATACATAGTTCTGAAGTCGGCTACGCCGTCGGTACTTTCGATTGTCGGCGATTCGCAGACACGCGCAAATTCAACCACGCACAGCTCGTCGAGGCCTTCAATGCCTGCGTCGCCGCAGTCCGTCAACGCGCCAAACTTCCCGCAGACTGTCCCGTTTGGTACACCGGCTGGTCCACGGGTGCCGAATGGGCGGTCGCGGCCGCAGCCAGTCTGGATCGCGAAAAGCACCTCGAGGGTGTCTTATGCGCTGCGCCTGGTGGTCGCAGCCGCTATGGGATTTCCCAAAGCGATCTGCTAGGACTCGATCCAAGCGGGCCCGACACCTATGCCCTGGCGGATCTCACGCCGGCGCTTCATGGGGTTCGCGTCGTGGTTTTTACCGGGGAGTTGGATCCCTTGGACGACACCCAATGGATTCAGTCGATGGATGCTGCCACGCCGCACAAAATCGTGGAAATTCCCGGCGTCCCACACGATATGGATGGCGCGGGACCTCGATTCCTGACGGAGTTCGACACAGCCATCCAGTGGATGATGGATCATCCGCTCTTGTAGTCGGGGGCGGGGCTTGTGCTGTCGCCGCCAATTCGCCCCGCCTGCGGATTTTTTGACGGAAGGAGTATTTTTGCCTTGCCACAAGTCGAGTCCAGATCCCAAGGTCCGCCCGCGTCTGCAAGGACGCACTATCCGGTGTAGCTCAGCGGCAGAGCGGGTGACTGTTAATCACTAGGTCGTAGGTTCGATCCCTACCGCCGGAGCCATTCTTAAGCCTTAACCCTCGCGGGTTAAGGCTTTTTGTTGTCCGCAAAGCAGTAACGAATAAACCTTGCAGTTCCAGCGAGATGCGTTATGCACTTGGGTACGTCTGCTACTTGTTGCAGGTCGGAGTCGATTGTATGGCTCCACCCTTTTCCGGTCTTCATCGATGAGAGATTGTTTGAGGTTACTTCAACCGCTCATCGACACCGCCTGCCGCCGCTATTGGATTGGGCAGGCAATCTACCAACATGACCCCGACTGAATTCGAGGCGTTGCCATTGGCTGCGCCCCTCCAACGCGTTTTGCGCGAACTGAACTATAACACGCCCTCGCCTGTCCAAGCACAGGCAATTCCTCTGCTCCTCCTCGGTCGCGATTTGCTCGGCTGCGCGCAGACAGGCACTGGCAAGACCGCGAGTTTTGCGCTGCCGATCCTCCATGCGATCCACGAGCGCCCGCGCCAAATCCGCCCGCGGACCTGCCGCACGCTGGTGCTGGCACCGACCCGCGAGCTTGCAGGCCAAGTGGGCAAAAGCTTCAGCACCTATGGCCAACACGTCCGCTTCAAGCAAACGCTGATCTACGGCGGCGTCGGCCAGAATCCCCAAATCTCCGCAATGCGCGGTGGCGTGGACGTGCTGGTGGCAACACCCGGACGTTTGCTCGATCTGATCGATCAACGCGCTGTCGATCTCTCGGAGGTCGAGTTTTTCGTCTTGGACGAAGTCGACCGCATGCTCGACATGGGCTTCGCCCGCGACGTGAAGCGGATTGTTTCGCTGCTACCGCCGAACCGCCAATCGCTGTTCTTCTCCGCGACACTTGCACCGAACATTGTCGAGCTCGCGCAAACGATTCTGCGCAACCCAGCCCGCGTCACGATCGATCCCGGCACGACAACGGCCGAGCGCATCGAGCATCAAGTCTGCTTTGTGGACCGCGACAACAAGCGCCCTCTGCTGGAGCAATTGCTCCGCGGCCAAGCAGCCGCGACTGGCGGTAAACTCACCATCGTCTTCAGCCGCACCAAACACGGCGCGAACAAGCTGGCGAAAAGCCTGTGCGAAGCCGGTTTCCCCGCCGATGCCATCCACGGCAATAAGTCCCAGGCGCAGCGCGAAAAGGCGCTCGAAAAATTCAAAAAGGGCCTCACGCCCGTACTCGTTGCGACAGACGTGGCGGCCCGCGGAGTTGACGTGAAAGACGTCGGACTGGTCGTGAACTTCGACCTACCGAACGAACCGGAAGCCTACGTTCACCGCATTGGCCGAACCGGTCGTGCGGGTGCCGAAGGCCGCGCGGTTTCGTTCTGCGCGGAAGACGAGCGCGAATTCCTCCGGGAAATCGAAAAAGTTATCAAGATGCCCGTTCCGCGTTGGGATGACCATGCGTGGCACGACGAGAGTCTGGCCGATCGCCATCTGCGGATGCGAACTGGTGGTGGCATGGTCCAAGGCGGTGGTAATCGCGGTCGCCAAGGCGGCGGTGGGAACCGGGGTGGTGGTGGCGGAAATCGCGGTGGCAATGGTGGCGCAGGCCGTGATTACAGCAACGCTTCCGGCCGCAACAATCGTCGCGGTCCCGCATCACGCGCTTGATCCTGCTTGCGGTTCGTTGACGATCCAAGTCAACTGCGGCCGTGAATTGGACCTACCAAAGCGTTGCGATCGTTGGCTCGGGCGCTGTGGGGCTTTACTACGGCGCGCGGCTCGCTGCGGCGGGGGAGGATGTTCGCTTTCTCCTCCGCTCCGACTTCGCCGCAATTTCTCGTGATGGATTAAAAGTCGCCAGCGTTCACGGCGATCTCGATCTGCCAAAGGTGAAGGCGTATCGCAGCGCTGCTGAAATCGGCCCGGTCGATCTCGTCATTGTCGCGTGGAAGACAACGTCCAACGACCAACTGGCTGCTGTTTTGCCACCGCTGCTGCACGCCAACACGCAAGTCCTGACCCTGCAGAACGGCCTCGGAAACTGCGAAAGTCTCGCGGCCATCGTCGGGCCCGGGCGCGTGCTCGGCGGGCTTTGTTTTGTGTGCATCAACCGCAGCGCGCCCGGTCAGGTGGTTCATTCCGCAGGCGGCAGGGTTTCGCTGGGCGAATGGCAGCCAGACGGCACCGGCCGGGCTGCGGAATTGGAGCGCCGCTTCAAGGCCGCGAAAATTCAAGCCGTCGCCGTGGATGATTTAGCCAAGGCCCAGTGGGACAAACTCGTTTGGAACATCCCCTTCAATGGACTCTCCGTCGCGGAAGGTGGCGTGACCACCGACCGCCTCCTCGCCACCCCGCAGGGGGAAGCGAAGCTGCGTGCGCTGATGGGGGAGGTCGTCGCGGCTGCTCAGGCATTGGGGCTTGATTTGAGCGAGGACCTCATCGACTTCCACATCGAGCGCACCCGCCCTATGGGCCCGTACCGGACTTCCAGCATGATCGATTTTGTCGAAGGCCGCGAGGTGGAGGTCGGACCCATCTGGGATGAACCGCTGCGAAGGGCCAGAGCTGCGGGAGTCGCCATGCCGCTCACCGAGCAACTGCTGCGGCGCATTCACGAGCAACTCGCCGAGCGCGAGATCTAAGGGGACCTTCTAACTCCCACTTGTCTGCGCAAGAATACGCTGGAACTTGCCCGTCTCGTTTGGAAACTTCACTCATCCACTGACGGATCGAGAAGTCGGTCACCCATATGGTCAGCCCATCCATTC
>Ga0194063_10000340_pt1 | contig 34525 bp, 36 predicted proteins | sample SepL3720m_MetaG_FD_155459 | JGI IMG/M metagenome (GOLD analysis project Ga0194063, IMG submission 155459) | Anoxic zone freshwater microbial communities from boreal shield lake in IISD Experimental Lakes Area, Ontario, Canada - Sep2016-L373-20m | ecosystem: Environmental > Aquatic > Freshwater...
AATTCGGCCAGGTTGCTGCCCTTGGCCAACTTCTTCTCAGCAGCGTAGCTCAGAAAAGTAGGTATCTCGGTACCCCCGGCAGGAATGCAGCCAAAAGGCGCCCCAATCGCCGTGCCGCGCAGCCAGGCCGGAATCGAGCGACGCCAGTCCTCGCGCGTCATGCTGACCCGGCTCATCTTGTTTTCGTGCTCGACCACCTTGCCTTCAAACAGAACCGCGTGCAAGGCCTCCGCCACCGCGAACAGTCCGACCGCCACCAACACGATCTCGATGCCGTCGAGCAGTTCCGGCACGCCGCCGGTATAGCGTGCCTGGCCGGTGATCTGGTCCATGCCGACAAGTCCCGCTGCCAGACCGACAAAGAGGGCCGTCAAGCCGCGCACCGCGCTCTGCCCCAGTACCGCGCTGACCGTGGTGAATGCCAACAGCATCAGCATAAAGTATTCAGGCGGACCGAGCTTGACAGCAAAGTCCGCTACCACCGGCGCGAACAGCGTCACCAGCACGGTGGCAATGGTGCCCGCCACGAAGGAGCCAATGGCCGATGTCGCCAGCGCGGCGCCAGCGCGGCCGCTCTTGGCCATCTTGTTGCCTTCCATGGCTGTCACCATGCTGGCCGTCTCGCCCGGCGTGTTGAGCAAAATCGACGTGGTCGATCCGCCGTACATGGCACCGTAGTAAATGCCGGCGAAGAAGATCATGGAGGCGGTCGCATCCACCTTGGCGGTGATGGGCAGCAGCATGGCCACGGCGGTCGCCGGACCAATGCCGGGCAGCACACCCACTGCGGTGCCCAAGGCGCAACCGACAAAGGCCCATAACAGGTTGACTGGCGTACCGGCCGTCATGAAGCCTTGCAAAAGCTGATTCCAGATGTCCATCAGAGCCACCCGCTTTGTGTCAGTCCGGGCAGATTGATGGCCAGGAATTGCGTAAACATCCAGTACACCGGCGCTGCAATGAGCAGGCCGGTCACGGTATCACTCAGCCAGGGTTTGATTCCTCTTGCGGACTGCCCCTGTGCGTTGCGCAGACCGCGCGCCGCCAGCACAAAGCACAGCGCACAGCTGAAAATAAACCCGATGGTCGTAATCAAGGCGGCATTGGCCAGCAAGCCGGCTGACATCCAGACAAAACCACCCCAGTAGGGCGCGCCGTCGCCAGTGGGCTCCTCCATCTCACGAAAACCGCCAGTGCGGGCCTCGTAGACCATGAAGGCGCCGCACAGCAGCAGCGCTGTCGCTACCACCCAGGGCAAGAAGTTGGGCCCGACGCCGGCGTAACCAGCATTCGACGGAATAGTCAATGCCCCCAGTGCCAAGCCCAGCGCCAGCACAATCACGCCGCCGCCGACCAGTGTCTGAAGACGCGTTGACGGCGCCACGGGAGTGTGCTGATTCATGTGCTGTGCCCTGTCGTTCAGACCATGCCGGCCTTGACCATGGTGGCGCGCAGGGCTGCAAAGTCATCGTCGACAAACTTTTCGAATTCCGCTCCGGACAGGACAGCCGCCGTCCAACTGTTCTTTTCCAGTGCCTCAGCCCAGGATTTCGATTTGGCCGCCTTGAGCAGCATGTCGGTCAATGCCTTGCGCTGCGCAGGCGTGATACCGGGTGCGCCGTATACGCCACGCCAGTTGCCAATTTCGACGTTGATGCCCTGCTCCTTGAGCGTCGCAATATTCACACCCTTGAGTCGCGTCCCCGAGGTCACGGCGATGCCTTTCATCTTGCCAACCTCGATGTACTCCGACAATTCACTGTAGCCCCCGCCGCCGATCGTCACATTGCCCCCCAGGATGGCCGCCGTGGCCTCACCGCCGCCCCGAAACGCCACATAGTTAACCTTGGTGGCATCGACACCGACTTCGCGCGCAATCATGGCCGCTGCAATGTGCTCTGTAGAACCGCGTGAACCGCCACCCCACTTGACGCTGCCGGGATCCTTCTTGAATTGTTCAATCACGTCTTTCATGGTCTTGAAGGGCGAATTGGCCGGCAGCACAAACGCGTTGTACTCGCTGGTCAGTCGCGCCAGCGGTGTGGCCGTGCTCAAAGACACGGCCGGTTTGCCGGTGATGATGCCGCCTAGCATGACCGCGCCCATCACCATGATGGCGTTCGGGTCGCCCTTGCTGGCATTGACGAACTGGGCCAAACCCAGCGCACCGGCTGCACCACCCTTGTTTTCGTAAACGACTGTGTCAGCCACTTTGGCGTCCAGCAGCGCCTTGCCAAGGGCGCGTCCGGTGGTATCCCAGCCGCCACCGGGATTGGCCGGAATCATCATCTTGATATTGTTGGCAGCCAGTGCCGATAGCGGCAGACCACCGGCTGCAGCCAAAGCTGCCATGGATTTGAGGAAGGTATCACGACGCATCAAAGTTCTCCTGTGGGTTTTGTCACGAGCGTGATGATGCACCTGCAGGCTGTCAAGCCGCTGTCCACAGATACTAGGGAAACTACCAATGCCCCGCTGCTGGCTGCACCATGCAAGATGCTATGGTGTGGACCATGAAACTGCTTCTGGTAGAAGACGATCCTGCCTTGCACACGACCCTGCTGCGCACTCTCACCCGAGTGGGTTGGGAGATCGAGGTGTGCGCCGATGGCCGCGCCGCTGTGGGTCACTGGCGCGCTGGCCAACCGGACGTCGTGTTGCTCGACTTGACCCTGCCGGGACGCGATGGCTTGCAGATTCTGGAGCAGGCGCGGCAGGAAGGCCTGTTGACACCGGTGCTGATCCTGACCGCGCGCGGCACGGTGGGCGACCGGGTGATCGGACTCAACGCCGGTGCGGATGACTATCTGGTCAAACCGTTTGACCTCGACGAACTCGAAGCACGCCTGCGCGCATTGCACCGCCGTCATGCCGACAGCATGACGGACTCGTCTGCCCAGCGCCACAGCAACGCTTTGCGCTATGACAAAGACAGTGGTGCGATTTACCACCAGGACCAGATTCTGGAACTCACGCCCCGTGAGTTGGCCCTGCTCAGGACTTTGCTGGCGCGGCCCGGCCACGCCGTCACCAAGGAAAAGTTGTTCGACTCGGTGTTTCCCGGCGCGGCCGAGGTGCAATTCGAAGCGGTCGAGGTTGTAGCCTACCGATTGCGCAAAAAGTTGGTGCCAACCGGTGCCAAACTCATGACCCTGCGCGGCCTGGGCTATCTGTTGAAAATGCCGACGTGAAAACAGTCTCACTACGCCGTTACCTGCTGATTGGTATCCTGCTGCCGATCAGCGTGTTCACCGTCATCGATACCGTCAGCCTGTACCGCCAGGCATTGGCAGCAGTCAACACGGCCTACGACCGCACGCTGCTGGCCTCGGCCAAATCGATCGGCGAGCACATTACAGCCGATGGTGTGGGGGCCGCTGCCCGATTGCGCGCCACGGTACCCTACTTTGCCCTGGAGGCTTTCGAAGCGGATAACCGCAGCCGAATGGTGTACCGGATTTCCAACCTCCAGGGTGATCTGATCGACGGCTTTGGCGCTTTGCCAGCATGGCAAGGCAAGTTGCCCGACCATGGACCGTATGCAGCCCTGGTGGATTTCTACGATGCCGTGTATCAGGGTGATCGGGTGCGCGTCGCGGTGCTGCTGCAGCCGGTGGCCATGAACCAGGCGCGCGCAATGGCCGTCGTACAGGTCGCCGAGACACTGGAATTGCGCCACACACTGGCACGCCAGATTCTGATCGATACCTTGTTGCGGCAACTGGCTCTGGTGTCCATCATTGCGCTGGTTGTGATTGTGGTGGTGCAGCGCGCCACCCGTCCGGTGCGTCGTCTGAGCGCCCAGTTGCAGGCGCGCCCTGACGGCGACCTGACCCCTTTGCAGGCGGCAGATGCGCCACGCGAACTGATCCCCCTGATTGAAGCCACCAACAACATCATGAGTCGTCTGCAGCACTTGCTGGAACACCAGAAGCGCTTTGTGCGCGACGCCTCACACCAGTTGCGCACCCCACTGGCAGTGTTGAAGGTTCAGGTGCAGTCCGCTTTGCGCGGCGACCTGGACGCACTGCAGGCACTGCACGAGATCAATGACACGGTGCAACGCGCCACGGGCCTGGCCAACCAGATGTTGTCGCTGGCAAAAGTGGCGCAACTGGTCCAGCAAGCACCTGAAAGCAGTGTTGAATGGGGCCAGGTGCTGCGCGAACTGGCGATCGACATGTCCCCGCTGATCGCAGAAAAAGACCTCGATTTCGAAATTTCGACCGAGGCGGCATGGATACGAACGCACGACTGGATGCTGCGAGAACTCTCGCGCAACCTCCTTCACAACGCCATCGTCCATACGCCGGGTAATGGAACGCTAAGTGTGCGCCTGACTTGCGATGCCGATCGTGCGAGCCTGGTCATCAGCGACAGCGGACCCGGCATTTCAGCTGAGTTGCGCGAGCGCCTGTTCCAACCCTTTTCGTCGGGCGAAGTACGCTCGGGGTCCGGACTGGGTCTGGCCATCAGCCACGAAATTGTGCAGGCGCTGGCCGGCAGTATCAAGCTGACCAACCGCGAGTCCGCCAGCGGCATCAGCGGGCTCGACAGCCATGTTGAACTGCCGCTGGGCCCGCAGACCTGACAGAGCGCAACGGCGGCGCATTTTGCTTTAGCCGCAGAATCCACGATACTGAGCACCATCAGAAATATGCAGGCCAGCCATGCCAAAAAGCAGCGAATTTTCAGGCTTCCCCATCATCAGCTACACCGAAGAGCATCTGCAGACCCGGCCAACACCGCTGCACGAACAGCCCAAGCGCAAGCGCATCGACCATCAACTTGGAGTGATCAGGGAACAGCATGAACACATCGTCAAGATTATCCTGGTCCTGTGGGGACACCAGGAGTGCCTTGAGTACATCAGGCAACTGGTATTTGACGGCGGCGATGGCGTCGGCAGAAGCAGGATAGGCTTCAAAAGGGAAGTCTTGTCGGCCTTGATCGATCTGAGCAATCTGCATGAAATTGCGACGCCCGAGCCACCCGCAGCTGACCGGTAAGATGTCGTCTGCCCAATCATCTTTTAAACCAGGAGTTTTTCATGAGCCGTGAAGTCGTCGTCGTCAGTGCAGTACGCACCGCTATTGGTACCTATGGTGGGAGCTTGAAGGACATTGCCCCAACCGAACTGGCCGCGCAGGTGGTACGTGAATCGCTGGCGCGCGCCAGCGTGGCCGGTACCGAGGTCGGTCACGTGGTCTTTGGCCACGTCGTCAATACCGAACCGAAAGACATGTACCTGTCGCGCGTGGCGGCTATCAAGGGTGGTTGCGCTGAAGAAACACCCGCCTTCAACGTGAATCGCCTGTGCGGCTCTGGTCTGCAGGCGATTGTCTCGGCCAGTCAGTCCATTTTGCTGGGTGACGCTGACATTGCCATTGGCGGAGGCGCCGAAGTCATGAGCCGCGCACCCTTTGCCAGCCTGAACATGCGCTGGGGCGCCCGCATGGGTGACACCAAAATGATCGACATGATGGTGGGGGCTTTGCACGACCCGTTCCAGACCATTCATATGGGTGTGACCGCCGAGAACATCGCCGCCAAGTGGGGCATCACGCGCGAAGAGCAGGACGCGATTGCCGTGGAAAGCCACCAACGCGCCCAGCGCGCCACCGAAGCGGGCTACTTCAAGTCTCAGATCATGCCCGTCATGCTCAAGAGCAAGAAGGGTGACATCGCCTACGCGACCGACGAACATTTCCGCCCCAACTGCTCGCTCGCAGACATGACCAAACTCAAACCGGCATTTCTGAAAGAAAACGGCACTGTCACTGCTGGTAATGCCTCCGGCATCAACGACGCTGCCGCAGCAGTGGTCCTGATGGAAGCCGCCACCGCCAAGGCGCGCGGCTTGAAGCCGATGGCCCGTTTGGTGGCCTATGCCCATGCCGGTGTCGACCCCAAGTACATGGGTATTGGCCCGGTGCCGGCGAGTCAACTGGCGCTCAAGAAGGCGGGTTTGACGGTCAAGGATCTGGACGTGATTGAGGCCAACGAAGCCTTTGCCGCACAGGCCTGCGCCGTCAGCCGTGATCTCGGGCTGGATCCCGCCAAGGTTAACCCGAATGGATCGGGTATATCGCTCGGGCACCCGATTGGCGCCACCGGCGCCTTGATTACCGTCAAGGCGCTCTACGAACTCGAGCGCATCGGCGGCCGCTACGCACTTGTCACCATGTGTATCGGTGGTGGCCAGGGCATCGCCGCCATTTTCGAGCGTACTGCCTGATCGAGCCGGGCTGCAGCGCTGTCAGGGTTATTCCGGTACACACACTAGATGTAGTGGCTATATAGTTCGCAAGCCACTACCGGTAGTGGTTCCACGTGTACAATAATTTTCAGAATTTAACCAGAACGTCCTATCCGGGACGCTCTCACTGCAAGCCCTGATATTTCACAGCCCAGACCTCAAGAAGCCAAGCCATGTCGCAAAAAACACCCGAAAGAACAAAACCAGCGCTGGCGCTGGCACCGCAGCAAATCAGCGAGGAAGTTCTCCTAGAAAAGTATGGCAAAGGAGACGAGAAGACCATTCTGGATGTCAACCAGCGGGTCGCTCGCGCTTTGGCGGCCGCCGAAGCGCCGGAGCAGCGCAAGCAGTGGGAGACCAAATTTTTGCAGGCGCTGCAAAACGGCTTTCTGCCGGCCGGTCGGATCCAGTCAGCGGCAGGCACCGATCTGGCCGCCACCCTGATCAACTGTTTCGTGCAGCCCGTCGGTGACGCCATTGCACACCTGGAAGACGGACATCCCGGCATTTACACCGCCCTGACCGAGGCCGCCGAGACGATGCGCCGGGGCGGCGGCGTCGGTTACGATTTTTCCCGCATCCGGCCGCGTGGCGCCTGGGTCGGCAGCACCCAGAGCAGTGCCTCCGGTCCGGTGAGTTACATGCGTGTCTTCGACCGTTCCTGTGAGACCGTCGAATCCGCTGGCGCCAGGCGTGGTGCACAGATGGGTGTCCTGCGCTGCGACCATCCTGACATCGAGGAGTTCATTCACGCCAAGGACACGGGCGATCTGAAAAACTTTAATATTTCGGTTGGCATCAGCGACGCCTTCATGGCCGCGGTTCAGCAAAACGGCGAATTCACTCTGGTGCACCGTGCCGAACCCGGCGCTGCGCAAAAGGCAGCCGGCGCCTACCAGGAAAAAAGCAGCGGCATGTGGATCTACCGCAAGTTGCAGGCGCGCGATTTGTGGGATCAGATCATGCGCTCGACTTACGACCATGCGGAGCCCGGCGTGCTCTTTCTGGATCACATCAATCGCGACAACAATCTTTCCTACTGCGAGACCATCGCCAGCACCAACCCTTGCGCCGAACAACCCCTGCCGCCCTACGGCTGCTGCTGCCTGGGCTCGATTGACCTAACCCGCTTCATCAACAACCCGTTTGAAGAGAACGCGCGATTTGACCAGGCTGGCTTTGCCGAGGTAGCCCGCGTTGCAACACGCATGTTGGACAACGTGCTGGACGTGACCGTCTGGCCGCTGCCACAGCAGCAGGAAGAGGCACGCAGCAAGCGCCGCGTCGGCCTGGGTTACACCGGTTTGGGCGATGCCCTGGTGATGCTCAATTTGCGTTACGACACACCCGAAGCGCGTGACATGGCACGCCAGATTTCGGAGTTGATGCGCGACACCGCTTACGACGCATCGGTTGAGTTGGCGCGCGAACGCGGCGCTTTCCCTCTCTTCAATGCGGATCTCTACCTCAGTGGCCAGACCTTTGCCTCGCGTTTGTCGCCAGCGCTCAAGGAGCGTGTGCGCGCGCATGGTCTGCGCAACTCGCACCTGCTCTCGATCGCGCCGACCGGCACCATCAGCCTGGCTTTTGCAGACAATGCCAGCAACGGCATCGAGCCCGCCTTCAGCTGGACCTACACGCGCAAGAAGCGCATGATGGACGGCAGCTTCAAGGAGTATGCGGTAGAGGATCACGCATGGCGCCTGTATCGCCACATGTTTGGCGAAGACACCCCCCTGACATCCGCCTTCGTGACCGCTCTGGAGATGAGTGCGCAGGCGCACGAGGCCATGGTGGCTGCCGTGGCACCCTTTATCGACACAGCCATTTCCAAGACCGTCAACGTGCCGGCCGATTACCCCTATGCCGAGTTTCAACACCTCTACATGGAAGCCTGGCAGTCGGGCCTGAAAGGTCTGGCCACCTACCGGCCCAACTCCATCCTGGGGTCGGTCCTGAGCGTGACGCCAACGACCACGCCCGCTGCCACCACACCGCTGCAGATTGAAGGCACCAACCACCGGTTGGCGCTGGAGCGACTACCCGTTCCGGTATTGTCCTCGCTGCGCTGGCCAAGCCGGCCCGCTTTGCCTGGTGGCAACCCGGCCTGGACCTTCATGGTGCATCACCCGTTCGGCGACTTCGCCCTGTTTGTCGGCGAGCTCGCACCCGAAGAAGGCGGCGCACCCAAGCCGTTCGAAGTCTGGGTCAACGGCACCGACCAGCCACGTGGCCTGGGCGCCCTGGCCAAAACCCTGTCAATGGACCTGCGCGCCAACGACCCCGCCTGGCTGCAACTCAAACTCGACGCCCTGGCCACGGTGGCCGAGGAGCATTCGTTTGAAATGCCGTTTCCGCCGCACGGTGAAAAGCGCCTGTTCCCGGGTGTTGTGGCCGCCACCGCAGCGGTGATCCGCTGGCGCTGCGACCAACTCAAGGCGCTGGCCAGCGCCGACACGCAAATACCAACGCCGGTGATGGACGCCATGTTCAGCCGTGGCGAGCCCCAGACCGGCCCCTCGGGCACGCTGGCCTGGGCAGTTGACGTGGACAACCCGGCCACCGGCGAAGCCTTCACCGTGACGCTCAAAGAAGTCAATCTGCCGGGCCATGACGGCGTCATCGTGACGCGTCCCTGCGCGGTCGGGTTTTCGGGCAACTACCCACGGGCGCTGGATGGCCTGGCGCGGCTGCTGTCACTCGATATGCGGGTCATCGATCCGGCATGGATCGGCATGAAGCTGCGCAAGCTGCTCAACTATGCCGAGCCACTGGGTCATTTCATGGCCTTTGTGCCGGGCTTGCCGCACGGCGAGCGCCGTCAGCAAACCTGGCCTTCAACGGTGGCCTATATTGCGCGCCTCATCATTCACCGCTACGCGATGCTCGGCATCCTCGATGAAGAAGGCTTGCCGCTGCGCGAGATGGGCGTGCTCGATGCGCCCAAGAATCACGAAGCGCCCAGCACCATGGCTGGCAAGGTATGCCCGGAGTGCGGTAACCCGACCGTCATCCACAAGGACGGTTGCGATTTCTGCACCGCCTGCGGCTACGTCGGGCAGTGCGGCTAGGCAGCTGAATTCAGTCGCGCACGACCAGCACCGGTAGCTGGGTGTGCGACAGGACAGCTTGCGTAACGCTCCCCAGCACCAGTTTCTCCAGGCCACTGCGGCCATGCGAGCCCATGACAATCAGGTCAGCGTGCAGGGACGCAGCCGCCTCGACCACACCGCGCCAGGCGGCGTGAGATTCAATCACGGAGGTACCAACGCTGACGCCAGCCTGCTCAAACGCGGTCCTGGCGACTTTGATGGCGGCGTTCGCTTCCGCCGTGGCGGCACTCAGGTACTCCGCCTGGCCGTAGGCGAAATCAGTGCCGACACCGGTAAAGGGATAAGGATCGATGACAAAGATCGCGGTAACGCGGCTGTCAAAAGCTTTGGCCAGACCAATCGCCTTCTCAACCGCCAGTTGTGCTGTCGCAGAGCCATCCACTGGAACAAGTATGTTTTTGAACATGGCATAACCTCCTTCGGTTCTGAGCAGTATCAGGCCATCTCCCCCTTAATGCCTTGACGGTCATCAAGCATCAGCTAGCTAGCAAGTCGGCTTGCCATCACCTTGTCAATGCGCTTGCGGTCCAGATCCAGCACTTCAAACCGCCAGCCGGCACACTCGATGCGCTCGCCGACTTCAGGCAGATGCCCTGACACCGACATAAGCAATCCAGCGACCGTGTTGTAGCGACCCCGCTCTTCCTCCGGCAGCTCTTCCAGATCCAGCCGGACCTTGAGTTCGCCCACCGGCATCAGGCCATCGAGCAGCCAGCTGCCGTCATCGCGCCGCGTGGCCCACGCGTCCACCTGCGCGCCGGGTTGCAACTCGCCGGTAATGGCTTCAAGCAGATCGCGCGGTGTCAAGGTACCTTGCACAACGCCATATTCGTCCACCACAAACACAAAGCGGCCAGCCTTGGCGCGAAACTGTTCAAGCAACTCCATGCCGCTCAAGGTCTCCGGTACAAAAGTGGCCGGTGTGGCGAAGGCCTCAAGACTATCGAGCGTTTGAGGCCCCAGCTGCAGCAAACGGGCAACACTGATCACGCCAATCACTTCATCGAGCGAGCCGCGACAGACCGGATACCAGGAGTGCGCTCCGGCAGGGCCACTGCTGCCTACCCAGGTCAGACTTTGCGCCACCGAACTGGAGGCATCAAGCCACTGCACGTCGGTGCGCGGCACCATCAAGGAGGTCAAAGGCCTGTCATCGAGTTCAAACACGTTTTGCACCATCTGATGCTCGTGTTGCTCGATCACGCCAGCGTCGACCCCCTCCTCCAGACTGGCGCTGATTTCCTCTTCCGTCACCGGACGCGCGGCGCTGGTATCGATGCGCAACAGTTTGAGCACGATGGCGGTGGTACCGGAGAGCAATCGCACAAAGGGTTTGGCGGCAGTTGCCAGCCACAGCATGGGACGGGAGACCCAGCGTGCCACCCGCTCCGGATACAGCTGGCCAATGCGCTTGGGCACCAGCTCGCCAAAAATAATGGTGATGAAGGTGATCAGCGTCACTACCAGGGCGGTCGCCGAAATAGCGGCCGGCTTGTCGGCAACACCAAAACCATGCAGCCAGGCAGCAACACCGTCGCTGAACGCCGCCTCACCGACGATACCGTTAAGAACACCAATCGAGGTAATACCCACCTGCACCGTCGACAGAAACTGGTTCGGGTTACCCAGCAGGGTCAGCGCCGCCTGTGCACCTTTGTCACCAGACTCCGCCATCAGATTGAGCCTTGTTTTCCGGCTTGCTGCCAACGCCAGTTCCGACATGGCAAACACACCGTTGAGCAAGGTCAGAAAAGCAATCAGCAGGAAATCCATGGATCAGGAGCGAAAATGAACACCATGGCACTCTACCTCATTGGCGACGTTCAGGGCTGCAACAGCGCATTGCAACGCTTGCTCGATCAAATTTCTTTCTCCGCCAGCCGTGACACGCTCTACCTGCTCGGCGATCTGGTCAACCGCGGACCCGATTCGGCTGGCGTGCTGCGCCGCCTGATGGCCTATGGCGATGCAGCACAGTGTCTGCTGGGCAACCACGATCTGCATCTGTTGGCCCTGTCGCAGCGCGTGCGCAAGCCGGGCCGCCACGATACCTTGAACAATATTCTGCAGGCGCCGGATCGTCATGCCATGCTCGAATGGTTGCGCTGGCAAAAGATGGCGATGGCTCTCAGCATCGACGGGCACGATCTGCTGATGGTTCACGCTGGCGTCCTGCCGTGCTGGAGCGCCAGCCAGACAATGGCTCTGGCCGCCGAGGTGGAAGCGGTTCTGCGTGGCCCGGCGCTGGGGGACTTCCTGCAGCAGATGTACGGCGACGAACCCCATGCCTGGAACGACACACTAACGGGCGCTGACCGGCTGCGCGTGATTGTCAACAGCCTGACGCGAATGCGGTTTTGTGACGCCCAGGGGCGTATGGAGTTCAGCAGCAAGGAAGGCAGCAGCGCTGCGCCACCCGGTTATATGCCGTGGTTTGACGTACCCGGGCGACAAACGGCCGCTATCACGCTGGCTTTTGGGCACTGGTCAACACTGGGCTGGCTCGACCGGCCTGATGTCCTGGCACTCGACACCGGCTGTGTCTGGGGCGGCTGCCTGAGCGCTGTGCGCCTGGGTGGCACAAAGAGGTCAGGAAACAACAGGGTGCTGGCGCACGAACTCATCCAGGTCAAGTGTGAGCAAGCCCAGCAGCCGGGCTGAGCGCCGCGCTATTCGGACTTGAACAGCGCCGCGACCCGGCGCTTCGATTTGATGTTGGCCGATATGCTGCGCCCGGCGCCGTGCCGGCTGATCGTAGCGTCCCAAGCGGGCGCTGCGTCAGGTGCTGCCGGCGCCTCGTAGGGTTTGTCAAAAAACGGATCGCGCGCAGCGGTTGGTGGCCGCGAGTAGTCGCGACGCTGCGATGGTACGGGTCTGGCAAACTGCCCTTCACGCGCCACATCGCGGATCGCTCCCGGGTGGTGACTGCCATGGTGCGAGTCATCGGGCACCGGCTGGGAGTACATACGCCGGCCGTCGTTGATGCGACCCTGACGCCGAATGTCAGGCGTATCCTCGTCAAACTCGACCGCCTCCAACTCGATTTTTGTCTTCAGTAACTTCTCGATATCCGCCACCAGACGAGCATCGCTCTTGGAGACAAAACTCAGAGCCAGGCCTAAAGCGCCCGCGCGCCCGGTGCGGCCAATGCGGTGGATGTAGTCTTCCGCATTGAACGGAATATCAAAATTGAAGACGGCAGGCACATCCTTGATGTCCAGACCGCGTGCTGCCACGTCGGTACAGACCAGCAAATTCACCTCTCCGCTCTTGAACGCCTCCAGTGCCTTGAGACGCTCATCCTGGCTCTTGTCACCATGCAGGGCGGTGGTGTTCAGGCCTTCGCGCTCCAGCGAGCGGGCCAGCCGCGCGCAGCCCAGTTTGCTGTTGACGAAAACAAAAGCCTGCTTGATAGCGCGCGCCTTCAGAATCTGATGCAGGGCATGGCGCTTGTCGTCATCGCCCACGCTGTAGAAATGCTGTTCAACAGTGGAAGCCGTGCCGTTGGAGCCGCCAACCTCGATCGTCGCCGGGTTCTGCAGATAGCTGCTGGCCAGGCGCTTGATCTCGGGTGAAAACGTGGCAGAAAACAGCAGCGTGGTGCGCTGCTTGGGCAAAAAGCTCAGAATGCGTTGCAAATCCGGCAGAAATCCGATGTCGAGCATGCGATCGGCTTCATCGAGCACCACGTACTCGACCTGGTTCAGTACCGCGTTCTTGGCCTCAATGTGGTCAAGCAGCCGCCCAGGTGTGGCAACCAGAATCTCAACTCCCTTTTTCAGCTCGATGGTCTGGGGCTTCATGTCGATGCCGCCAAACACCACAGCACTGCGCAACAGCGTGTATTTGGCGTAGTCCTTGATGGCCTGCGCCACCTGGTCGGCCAGTTCCCGCGTAGGCAGCAGCACCAGTGCGCGCACCGGGTGCCGTGCCGGCGAAGTCGAGCTGCTCTCATGCTTGAGCATGCGCTGCAGCAGAGGTAGGGAAAAAGCAGCGGTCTTGCCGGTACCGGTCTGCGCTGCGCCCATCACATCGCGGCCTTGCAACACCACCGGAATGGCCTGCGCCTGGATTGGGGTCATGGACTCGTAGCCCATCTCGGCCACGGCACGAGCCAGCGGCGCTGCCAGTTGCAGTTGGGCAAAGGCCATCGGCAAGGGTTCAGGAGTCAAATCAGAAGTCAAATCGGTCATTCATAGCCAGTTCAGGGTGCTATCAATCCGATAGCTCGGTGCGCCCTGGGACTAGGGGCAAACCCGCATTATCCTCCAATCCAGGGCTCAGGCCTTGGGCAGCGTCACGCCACGTTGTCCCTGGTACTTGCCGCCACGGTCCTTGTAGCTGGTCTCGCACACTTCGTCGCTTTCAAAAAACAGAACCTGGGCACAGCCTTCGCCGGCATAGATCTTGGCCGGCAGGGGCGTGGTGTTGCTGAATTCGAGCGTGACGTAGCCTTCCCACTCTGGCTCAAAGGGCGTCACGTTGACGATGATGCCGCAACGTGCATACGTACTCTTGCCCAAGCATATGGTCAGCACGTTGCGCGGAATCCGGAAATACTCCATGGTGCGCGCCAGCGCAAAGCTGTTGGGCGGGATGATGCAGACCTCGTCGTTGAAGTCAACAAAGCTCTTTTCATCGAAGTTTTTTGGGTCCACCACCGTGCTGTGGATGTTGGTAAAGACCTTGAACTCAGGCGCGCAGCGAATATCGTAACCATAGCTGCTGGTGCCGTAACTGACAATCTTCTGGCCGTCGCGCTCGCGCACCTGGCCCGGCTCGAAGGGTTCAATCATGCCGGTCGTCTCGGCCATGTGACGAATCCACTTATCGCTTTTGATGCTCATCGGGACACAACTCCTAAGGTCCGTCGATTGTAAACAGTGCCTCTTGTGCCTGCGAAATCACGGTCCTCTCGATAAGGCGATCGTCGCCCAGCACAATCATGGTGAACAACAGTTCGTCGAGGTTGCCGGCTTGCGCGCTGCGGCGTGCCAGCAGCGGTGTCGCCTGCGGATTGAGCACCACAAAATCAGCTTCACAGCCTGGCCGCAGGTTTCCGACAACGCCGTCCAGACCCAGCGCCCTGGCAGCGCCCGCCGTGTGTTGCCACCAGAGTTGCTGTGGCGAGAGCGACCACCCCGCTTTGCCCTGACCTTCGCGAGCCACGTAATAGGCCGCCAGCATGGTATGAAAGGGACTGAAGCTGGTGCCACCCCCGACGTCACTGGCCAAGCCGTACTGAAGCCCGGCTCGATCAGCCGCCACATAGTCAAAGAAGCCACTACCCAGGAACAGATTGCTGGTCGGACAGACCGCCGCAACCGCGCCGCTGCTGCGCATCAGCGCCCGATCCTGATCGTCAAAATGCAGGCAATGGGCGTACACCGCGCGGCGGCGCAGCAAGCCGGCATCGGCGTAAGTCGCCAGGTAACTGCGCGAGGACGGAAACAGCTGACGCGCCCAGGCGATTTCATCCTTGTTTTCAGCCACATGCGACTGAATCCAGACTTCGGGATAGCGCTGCGCCAGGTCGCCCGCGCCGCGCAACTGCTGGTCGCTGCAACTGGGCGCAAAACGCGGTGTGATGGCGTAACCCAAACGGTCTTTGCCATGCCACTTCTGCAGCAAGGCCTCTGAATCAAGCAGACTTTGCTCGCAGGCATTGCGCGAGCCATCCGGCGCGGCGCGGTTGAGCACGCTTGCCGGGGCATGGCGATCCATCAGGCACAAGCCGCTGATCAGTCGCAGACGACGCTGCTGCGCCTCACAGAACAGCGCTTCGACCGACTCCGTGCTGCAGGTGGCAAAAGTCAGCGCCGTCGTGACGCCGTTGCGCAGCAGTTCATCCAGAAAGAATCGGGCCGCCTTGGCGCTGTACTGAGCCGACGAAAAGCGCTGTTCTTCAGGAAAAGTGTAGTGCTCAAGCCAGGGCAGCAAACCGTCCGCGGGCGAGCCAATCACGTTGGTCTGCGCAAAATGGTTGTGCATGTCGATGAAGCCCGGCGCGATGATGCGACCGGGCAAGTGCTCGGTTGGCACTTTCTCAAAACGCCCCTTGAGCTGGTGATACGACCCGCACGCCTGCACCCTCTGTCGGCCCGAGGCATCCGGCCCGATCACCAGCAAACCGTCTTCTTCCAGCGCAGCACAAGGTCCGGATGCGCTGTCAGGTGCGAACGAGAGCAGGGAGGCGCGGTAGGCTTTCATAAGCAGGAGTCTAGAGCAAAGTCAAGCCAACTTGAGCTGCCGCGCAGCCCGGGGGCAGGCGCTGCAGGGCGGCCAAGCCCCTGCGATAATGCGCGCCATGAATAGAGCAACATCCACTCCTGCACCGACCCTGACGCAGCTTTGGCGTCCGATTCTGGCCATGCTGATCGTCATTGTGTCTTCCAACTATCTGGTGCAATTTCCGATCAACGACTGGTTGACCTGGGGCGCTTTCACTTTTCCCGTCGCTTTCCTGGTGACGGACCTGACGAATCGAGCGGTCGGTGCCCAAGCGGCCCGGCGCGTCGCCTGGGTCGGCTTTTCCATCGCGGTCATCGTGTCGCTGGCCCTGGCACCGTGGCGTATCGCTGTGGCCTCGGGCGTGGCCTTCATCATGGGGCAGTTGCTCGATATCGTGGCCTTCAACCGCTTGCGCACGCTGTCGTGGTGGAAAGCACCCTTCTTTGGCTCGCTGGTGGCATCGGTGATTGACACCGGCCTGTTCTTCTTCCTGGCGTTTGCCGGCACCGACCTGGACTGGCGAACACTTGCCGCCGGAGACCTTGCCATCAAATGGCTGATGGCCGCCGTCTTGCTGGCCCCCTACCGTTTGATGCTGCCGAGCCTGCAGCGCTGGGTGCCGGTGGCGTGAACTCAGACAAAAGTCTCAAAACACGCGTCGAGTCGCTCCAGATAATCCGATTTGGCTGTCGCATTAACAAAGCTCGCTTGGAAGCTGTTGCGCGCCAGTTGGTAGGCGTGCTGCGCCGTCAGCCCCAGTGCAACAAAGCTCTGGCAGAAGTTCTGGTTGATGTAGCCGCCAAAGTAAGCCGGGTCATCGGAATTGACCGTAGCCACGATGCCAGCCTCCAGCATGCGCCCCAGGTTGTGTTCGGCCAGATTCTGAAAAACGCGCAGCTTCAGATTCGATAGCGGGCAAACCGTCAGGGCGATTCGGTCCTTCACCAGCCGCGCAATCAAGGCCGGGTCCTGCAGCGCCTGCACACCGTGATCGATGCGCTCTACCTTGAGCACATCGAGCGCACTCCAGATGTAGGCCGGTGGACCCTCCTCGCCGGCATGGGCCACCAGCCGAAAGCCGAGTTGGCGCGCTCTGGCAAAGACGCCGGCAAACTTTTCAGGCGGATGCCCCACCTCGCTTGACGCTAGGCCCACTCCCAGCAGTTTGTCGCGGTACGGCATGGCCTGTTCCAGACACTCAAATGCCTCATGCTCGCTCAAGTGCCGCAAGAAGCACAGGATCAGCGACGAATCGATACCAAATTGGGCACGCCCGGCAACACAGGCGCGGTGCAAACCGTTGATGACCACATCGGCGCTCAGGCCGTGACCGGTATGCGTCTGGGTATCAAAAAATATCTCGGCATGCAGAACATGGTCGGCTGCGGCGCGCTCCAGATAGGCCAGCGTCATGTCGTAAAAGTCCTGCTCGGTGCGCAGCACCAGTGTGCCTTCATGGTAGATGTCGAGAAAACTCTGCAGGTCATCGAACACGTAGGCGCGCCGCAGCGCTGCAACATCCGGGTAAGCCATGGCAAGGCCGTTGCGCTGCGCCAGCGCAAACATCAATTCGGGCTCAAGCGAGCCCTCGATATGCATATGCAGTTCGGCCTTGGGCATAAGCCGAAGCAAGTCTGGCAAACGCTCGGCCGCCACCGGTTTGATTTTGATCATGGTCCCCCCGTCCATTGACAAGAAAAAGGCCACCAAGTGTATGTCCTTGGCGGCCTTTGTCAGGGGATATGGTGGCGGATAGTTGTTCGCTGGAAAATTGACTAATTCAACAGGTGCGTAATGCTGCGGGCTCCTGTCCGTTCATTGCGGATTGTCCATTTCGGATTGTGAAACCTGACGGCCGCAACAGTAGTTTTACGAGCCAACTAATGACAATGTCATTACAGTCTGCTACAGTCATCGCATCTCAAGGAGAAATCCACATGCACGCCGTCACCGACGCCAAACGCGAAACTCTCAACATTCGCATCAAACCCGAAGTTCGCGATCTGATTGACCGTGCGGCAAAGTCACGCGGCAAGAATCGAACTGACTTCATTCTGGACTCTGCCCGTGTTGCGGCAGAAGACACCCTGCTCGACCAGGTAATCATGACTGTCAGTCCGCAAGCCTTCGAGGAGTTTCAGGCCCGATTGGATATGCCGCCCAAAGCTAACGACCGTTTACTGAAGACGATGCTCACACCCGCACCGTGGGAACGTGAATGAAGTTGACGGCACCGATGCCGCTGACCGAGCATCATGTGACAGATGGTTTTTCTTGTGGTGTGGACAACCTGGACCAGTGGCTCAAGCGCCGAAGCCTGAAGAATCAGATCCAGGGTGGCTCACGAACTTACGTGGTTTGTGATGAGGTGCGGGTTGTCGCTTACTACGCACTGGCTTCTGGCGCTGTCACCACCACGCAGGCCACAGGTCGGTTTCGCCGCAATATGCCAGATCCCATTCCAGTCGTGGTTCTGGGCCGCTTGGCTGTTGACCAATCGCTGCATGGCAAGGGTTTCGGTCGTTCTTTGATTCGAGATGCCGGCATGCGCGTCATCCACGCAGCCGACGCTATTGGCATTCGAGGGATGACAGTTCACGCTCTGTCCAAGGAGGCAGCCTCCTTTTATGAAAAAGTTGGTTTCGAGCCTTCGCCGCTCGATCCACACCTGCTGATGATTACCTTGGCTGACCTCGTGGCCGCTGGTGGGGAGTTGCCAACTGCCTGATCCGGATCGACGCCCTATCCATCAAAGACCGATGGGCGGACCGATCGAAAGCTGTGGACCTTGGTTCAAGTCCGCATTCCACACTTGAATCGCCGTCCGCGTTTTTTCCACCCGTTGTCTTTGGGACAAAGACAAGCCTTCATGGAGTACAACCAACTCAATCAGAAGGAAACCCCTGGACACCAAACATCTGAGGCAAAAACCACTGGCAGCCCGTTGGGATGCGCTTCAGGCATCAGTTCAGAAATGGAGCCGGTGGGAGCGAACTGGCGGGCGAAACGCATAATCAAATTGAAGCGCCGACAGTTGACTGTCGTGAGGACCCGCCAACGACCGAGACTGTGTAAAAACGTTATTGGATTTATTTCCATTTTCCCAGTCATGAAGTAAACAATCCGTACGCTCAAACGTTATCGACGTATCACGGTGCAAGTGGGGAAGCTCGATGAAACGTTTCGTTGAAGGTGTCGATCGTACGCAGGCTCTTCTGCTCCCAGAGCAACTCGATGACTACGTTTCAGAGAACAACCCAGTTCGGGTCATCGACGTGTTTGTGGATGAACTCGATCTGGCGGCGCTGAAGTTCGAGGGTATCAATCCAGCTGTGACTGGACGCCCAGCTTATCACCCGGCTGCACTGCTGAAGATCTACATCTATGGCTATCTCAACCGCATTCAGTCGAGCCGCCGTCTGGAGAAGGAAGCCCAGCGTAATGTGGAGTTGATGTGGTTGACGGGGCGCCTGACACCTGACTTCAAAACAATTGCCAACTTCCGTAAAGACAACGGTGCGGCCATCCGCAGCGTCTCGCGCCAATTTATCCTGATGTGCCAGCAACTTGGAATGTTCACGGAAGCGGTCGTGGCCATCGATGGCAGCAAATTCAAGGCCGTTAACAACCATGACCGCAACTTCACCGCTGCCAAGCTGCAGTACCGCATGAAGACGATAGAGGACAGCATCAACCGCTACCTCAAGGATCTGGATACTGCTGACAGGCATGAGCCACAGGTGGCAGCACTCAAGACTGAACGACTGCAAGGGAACATTGCAGCGCTCAAGGCACAAATGCAAAAGCTCAAAGAGATCGAAGTTCAACTGCAGGCTGCGCCAGACAAACAAATCTCCCAGACTGATCCGGATGCCCGTGCCATGAAATCGCAGGGTACCGGCATCGTGGGCTACAACGTCCAGACTGCAGTAGATGCCAAGCACCACCTGATCGTCGCGCACGTTGTGACCAACGTCGGCTCTGACAGAGAGCAGCTGTCACCTATGGCCAAGCTGGCACGTAGTGAGATGGGGACCAAAGACCTGACAGCCATCGCGGACCGGGGCTATTTCAATGCTCCCGAAATCCAGGCTTGTCACGAGACCAGCATCGATCCCATTGTTGCCAAGTCTCTGACTTCCAGCGCATCGGCTGACGGTCGCTTTGGCAAAGCTGATTTCATCTTTGACGCCAAGACGAACACCTACCGTTGCCCTGCAGGTCAGATAGCCATTTATCGCTCCACCCGGGAAGAACGTGGCCTGCAGCTACGACGTTACTGGAGCAGTGCCTGTACTCAATGCTCCATAAAGACTCAATGCACACCCGGTGATTACAGGCGAATCAGCCGCTGGGAGCATGAAGACATACTGGATGCGATGCAAACCCGCCTGGACCAGACCCCCGATGCCATGCGAACGAGAAGGCAAACCGTCGAGCATCCTTTCGGCACGCTGAAAGCCTGGATGGGTGCCACGCATTTCCTCACCAGGACGCTGCCCAAGGTCAGTGCCGAGATGAGCTTGCATGTTCTGGCGTACAACTTCAAGCGGATGCTGTCGATATTGGGGCCGCAAGCTTTGATGACGGCGATGAGGGCCTGAGGGGGCCTTTTTACTGGGCTGTTTCAGGCCCAATTCAAGCTCGTTAGCGCTCGCAAGCACCGTCTTCCTAAAAAATGCCAAAACAGAAGTTTCAAAAACTTTGGCCCGCTCCTGGGCCTGGTGAGATGTCCCACGGCAAGTTTTAGAGCGAATTCTGGCGAACTCCCACGAAAAGTGTTTTTGCACAGTCTGGACCATCAAGAGACGTTCAATATTTTTCTCCAAAGCGGCCGTTCAGCAGGCCGAGCGCTCTGCAGCAGTCAGTCGCCATTGAACTGGATGTCCAAACGCACAGTCACTGGGCGCTAACGTCAGGTTCGGATAGGCCAGGCATCCCCAGTTTCTTCAACTTGTCGGCTAGCGTCGCCGGCGACAGCGCGCCAAGATGCGTCTCGACCAGCCGACCGCTTGCGTCATAAAACAAAGTCGTTGGCAGAGCCATTGGGCCCAGTTGCTCTCCCAACTTCTTGCCGGGGTCTAGCAACACATTGGCAACAACCAACTGACTGGCACCGAGGAATTTTTGCACGGTGAATGCGACCTCGCCCTGGTCCACGAAGACGAAGCACACACCCGAAATTTGTTGCTGTGCCTTGGCCAGTACCGGCATTTCACGACGGCAGGGTGGACACCAGGTGGCCCACAGGTTGACAACCAGTGGTCTGCCCTGCGCCAACGCGGCCAGGCTTTGCGGCTTGCCTTGCAAGTTAACGAACTCAACGCCGTCAAGATCCGACAGTGCCGGGCCGGTGTTGAGTCGCATCAATGCGGGCGACACGCCCCAGGCCAGGCTGCCTGCGAGCAAACCAAACAGCAGAGGCCCGCGCAGCGCGTCGCGTCGCCAACCTTGCCAAAGGGCGACAGCAATGGCTGTTGAGACGCCAGCCCAGGACGTAAAACCACCGTCGCGGATGTCGAGAATGGTCCAAGGCGCATCGCTGTAGTGTTCAAACCATATGGCGACAAAGATGATGCGCCCGACCAGAGCGGCCGCCAAGAGCATATCGGTCAGGGTGCCGGTGATGCCGACCTGCTGGCGCCGCCCAATCAAATGGCCAACCAGCGCAGCAATACCAGCGCAAACTAGCAGTACAACCCATTGGGTTGCCACCGCAAAAGGCCCGACACTGGTGGCGATTGGGCTCACGTGTTGATCCAATGTGGTGACGCTTGAACGTGCTTCACTTGGTGCAAACCATCACAATTAGCGCGGATCGCCCATGGTGCGTCTAGCCCAGCAATTTGCTCCAAGTACCGATGTTGTGAACGTTCAGGTAACCATTCTTTCGTAGTACCAGTTTTGCCATTCCACTTCTTGTCCCGCTTGCACAGCAAAGAACGACCGGGGAAGACTTTGGGATCTCCCGGAGCCTGCTTCCCAATTCCTGAAGTGGGATGCTAATTGTTCCGGGAGCATTCCCGCTTGCAAACTCCCCAGCTGATCTGACGTCGACAAACGTGGCGCCGTCCCTCTTAAGTTCTGGAAGCATGGCAGCGACTCTTTTTGAATTCCACCCCTTGTAAGCGAACCAGAGCGCCAAAGCCATGAATGGCCAGTAATTTTGGGAAAGGTCCAAAAAGTTCATATAACACCTTGTGTAGGTTGCTCAATGCTTGGGTTGATGCTATTAACAAGTCTGCCCAATGAGACGGCTACGACTTCCCCCTCCTGCAGCGGTCGCCACGGCTCATCCGAAAGCGGTACGCTGGCTATTAGAACAACTTCCTGATAACCCTGCGCCACGGCTAAACCGGCCGCTTCGAAACGGTCAGCCTCGTGACAACATTGTCGCGACAACAGGAACAAACCAGGCGGTTCGATCTTGCCGCTGGCGACCTGTATGCGCCGATGACCATGGGCAAACAAAACTTCGCCGTCGGCATACAGGAAATTTGCCGGGCCGAGTTCCCGGAGGTCTTTGGCATAGGCGGTGACGACGGCCAGTCGATCTTCGATTGACGGTGGGGCAGATGCGTTGTGCCACAGGCCCTGCATCCGCGCCATCAGCGCGCAAAAGGCGTGCTCGGAGTCGGTTTCGCCCACTGGCCTGAAACGGTCCAGCGAGAACTTCTGATTTAGCGCAATGCCTGGCAAGTGGCCGTTATGCGCAAACAAGTGTGTGCGGCCCGTTAGTTCACGTACGAAGGGCTGAGTATTGGCCAACATTACTTGGCCCAGCGTAGCGCGCCGGATATGCGAGATCGCCAGAGTGGTGCTCGGCCCCTGTGCTTCAAGCAGTTGCACCAGGGCGCTGTCACTGGCGGCGCCCGGCTCCCGAAACAGGGCAACGTCATTCCCTTGGTAAAACCCAGCACCCCAGCCATCACGGTTGCTTTTGCCCGGCGCGCTGTGGGCCGCCAGCGCTTCCAATGAAATGGTCAACTGCGTTGCGCGTTGGCTCGATATACCCAGAAGTTCACACATGTGGTTTAAGCATTGGTGTCGGGGTTTCTTGATTTAACACGATGTGCAACATAGCGCGTAAGGTGCGCGGAGCCTTGATGACCGCTTCCTTCATCCAGATGAGCCTCACCTTCCCATGCCAGGACCTCATCCAGAATCACTTCTGGTTGCGCTGCAAGGTCCGACCGGATCATGTCGATCGTATAAAGCAGGGACTCGTCTTTAGGCCCGCCACTGCTGTATCCCAATTGCAGCGGATGAAACGCTTCAAGAATAAACCATCCGCCAGGTCGCAGTGCTGAAGTGAGCCGCTGGTGCGCGATGTGCCGCCAACTTTCGGGAAGATGAACGTAGGTTAGGACGACAGCATCAAAACTGTCGGGTGTGGGGACCCAATGCTCAAGATCGGCCTCAATGAGTGCTACGGCAACACCATTTTCTGCCGCTAGCCGCGATGCCTTGTCCAAACCTACCCTGGAATTGTCTACCGCAGTAACGTGATGTCCACGCCGCGCCAGCCACACGCTGTTGCGGCCTTCTCCGTCTCCTGGCAACAAGACTTCGCTGCCAGGGTGAAGGTGGGCGGCCTGATTGCGCAGAAACCAGTTTGCCTGTGTGCCGTACTTGAAGTCCGGCGTTGAATACTGTTGATCCCAGAATTTCATGGTTGCCAATGAGAAAAATAGCATTTAATTTCTTGACAGCAGATATTATATAAGCGTAGACTGATATAAATTCTCCTATCGGATTGTCGATGGTCACGCAAGACATTGTCTGCATGTCGAACTTTCGATTGAAGTTTCGGAAAGCCAGAACCTTGATCAAGGAAGTTAAGTCATGACACGTCAATTATTCATCCGCCTGTTTGCCGCGTTTGCCTTGTCGTCGGCAGCATCTTTGGCACTTCCGGCGTACGCGCAGGATGAGCCTGCAGATAGCTTGATCAAACGCCTCTCCGTCGAAGTTCTTGACAGCATCAAGGCTGACCCAACGCTACGAAGCGGCGACGTGTCCCGGATTATTGCCCTCGTCGATTCAAAGCTGATGCCAGCCATGAACTTCAAGCGCATGACGGCCGCAGCGGTGGGTCCGACCTGGCGGCAAGTTTCGTCCGAACAGCAAAAGCGATTGCAGGAAGAGTTCAAGATTCTTCTGGTGCGCACGTACGCCGGCGCTGTGACACAGGCCAATGACCTCAGCTTCACGGTCAAACCGCTGCGTGCGTCTATAGATGACAAGGAAGTGGTGGTTCGGACCGAAGTTAAAGGCCGGGGTGACCCCATCCAGCTTGATTACAGGCTGGAGCGAACGCCTGGTGAAGGGGCCGGCTGGAAAATTTATAACCTCAATGTCATGGGCGTGTGGCTGGTGGAAACCTACCGCAGTCAATTCGCACAAGAAATAAGTTCCAAAGGCGTCGACGGTTTGATCGAGAAATTGGCAGATCGCAACAAAAGCAATGCCAAAAGGGGTTGAAACCACTACTGCCCGCCTGTGAATTACAGCCGATACTGAGTCAGTATCTTCAACAATGCATGCGCAAGGCCTACCCTTGCAGGAAACGTAGCACCCCCAGAATGCTAGTCAACCCTATCTCTTTACCGGACAGGTATTCAAACCGAGCAGCGTATAAAGTGGGCACATGCCAAGCGCGCCAGTGGCCAATGGGACGATACCGATCCAGCCCCACATGCCAATATTGCCACTCAGGGTCAAGCCTAACAACACCAAGCCTGCAACAACTCGCAAAATTCGGTCAAGACCGCCTTCGTTTGTCTTCATGAAATCTCCTGAAAATGATTTGCGTAGGATATTTGACATGGCCATTGTGACAAGATTTTTGGAGACAAGTTGGTCGAGGTATTTACCCTTGCTTTTTCACCGCCTTGTAAGACTGCCACAAGCTGTACGCCAACAAGGAAAATCCGGCACAATTTATTGCCGTACGTGCTTTGCTTCACTGATGACAAGAGGTACGCAGTAGTTAAAACCCGCCAAATTAAATTACATAACAGGAGACAAAAAATGGCACATATCGTTATTCTGGGCGCAGGCATCGGCGGCATGCCAACGGCCTATGAGCTTCGCGAGAAGCTTGGCTCATCGCATCGCATCACGGTCGTCAACGCAATCGACTACTTCCAGTTCGTTCCCTCGAACCCCTGGCTCGCCGTGGGCTGGCGAGAGCGCGACACCATCACGTTCCCAATTCGTCCCTACCTTGAAAAAAAGAAGATTGACTTTGTTGCGCAGCGTGTCCTGAAAATTGACGCGACGGGTAACGCCCTGGAACTGCAGGATGGCAGCCGCCTGGAATACGACTACCTGGTGATCACTACGGGTCCGAAACTCTCGTTCGAGGAGGTGCCAGGAAGCGGCCCAGAGGCCCATACGCATTCGATCTGCACGGTGAACCATGCTGAGAAGGCATGGGGGGACTATCAGGAGTTTCTGAAGAACCCCGGCCCTGCTGTGGTCGGCGCCATGCCGGGCGCCTCCTGCTTTGGCCCGGCCTATGAATTCACTTTCATTCTTAATACCGACCTCAAGCGGCGCAAGCAGCGCAACAAGGTACCCATCACTTTTGTTACCAGCGAACCCTACATCGGGCACATGGGCCTGGGTGGTGTCGGTGACTCCAAGTCGATGCTGGAGAGCGAGTTCCGCAACAACGACATCAAATGGATTACCAATGCCAAGGTCACCCGCGTTGAAGAAGGCAAGATGTTCGTCACCGAACTCGATGACAACGGTCAGGTGAAGAAGGAGCACGAATTGCCCTTCAAATTCAGCATGATGTTGCCGGCATTCAAGGGCGTCGATGCGGTGGCGGCGGTTGAAGGGCTTTGCAACCCTCGCGGCTTTGTCCTGATCGACGAGTACCAGCGCAGCAAGAAATACCGCAACATCTACGCCGCCGGCGTGTGCGTGGCGATTCCCCCCGTTGAAGTGACCCCGGTTCCCACCGGTGCGCCCAAGACCGGCTACATGATCGAGACCATGGTCACAGCCATCGTGCACAACATCGAAGCCGATATTGCCGGCACACCGGCTGACTCCAAGGGCACCTGGAACGCTATTTGCCTGGCCGACATGGGCAATACGGGCGCAGCCTTTGTCGCCCTTCCGCAAATCCCGCCGCGTAATGTCAACTGGTTCAAGAAGGGCAAATGGGTGCACTTGGCCAAGATCGCGTACGAGAAATACTTTATGTACAAGATGAAGAACGGCACCTCCGAGCCTATCTATGAAAAGTACATCATGAAGATGCTTGGCATCATGCGCCTGGATCGTGACAAATAAAAAAGGGGGGAACTGGTATGAGCGACAAACCCATCATTGTTGAGTTGACTCAGCAACAGGACTATCGTTTCGACATCAACTTTGGTAATGGCATACCGGTTCTCACAGGCGATGAACCGGCGCCGCTCGGAAGTGGCCAGGGCCCGTCTCCAGTGCAGTTGCTATGCGCTGCAGTGGGCAATTGCCTGAGCGACTCCTTGCTGTTTGCCCTGCGCAAGTTCAAGCAGGCGCCGGATCCCATCCGCTGCAGCGTGTATGCCACCGTTGGACGCAACACGGATGGTCGGATGCGGGTTTTGCAGATGACGGCGGTTCTGACTTTGGGTGTGCCAGCGGCGCAACTGCAGCATTTGGACCGTGTGCTGGCGCAATTCGAGCAGTTCTGCACTGTTACACAGAGCGTCGGGCAAGGTATTCCGATTGAACTGCAGGTATTCGATGTAACAGGTGCCCGTTTGAAATAGGCAAAGGAGAGCATGGTGTCGCGTTACACAACGACATCAATTGCTTGAACTTTCTCGGTGTGGGTGGCCACCACACTCCGGCCACGTTCATCAGCAAGCGTTTACAGTTGGTCTTCACCACGTGTTGTTCCGCTGTCACGTCCTCGGTTGCATCGCGGCACGGCGATGGTTTAGTTCGCCTGCACACCTTTGAACTGACTGATGCTCTGAATCAGCGCAACTGGATCGAAGATGTGTACTGCACCGTGACAGATCGGAAGTGTCATCTTGGCATCCTGGACCGCGGCCCTGGCATACCCGTTGACCAAATTGAGACAATGTTTCAGCCCTTCCACCGACTTGATGCCTCGCGCAGCCCGGTAACGGGTGGCTCAGGGTTGGGCTTGGCCATCGTGCGTGAACTTGCGCGTGCCAATGGATGGGAGATCAACTTGAGTGCCCGAGCGGGTGGTGGCCTGGAAGCCTGGATTGTGATTCCCGTCTCTACAACTTGATCGTTCGGTACTTACTCCGGCACACAAATCTGCCCTCGCTTCATCGCCAGCAGGGTTCGCACAACCAGCATGCTCACCAGTAGGAGCAGCAGCGTCATCAGCGCGGGTACCAAGACGGCAAAAAAGATACCGCCCACTTTTTCCAGCATGACGGTGCTGGCAATGGTCATCGCTGCCATCGGAAACGAATACGCCCACCAGGGCAGGGCAAATGTCAGCTTAACAAAGTGCTTCATCTGCGAAAACAGCAGCATGGTGGTGAACAGGGCGAAGTAATACAAAATGCGAGCCACATCATCGATGACTCCGTTGTGCAATTTGACCCATGCGATGAAGCCGACTGCTGGTGGTGCAAGCAGAATGAACAAAGTGGGCACAAGTTTGCCTGGCAACATCGGGTGAAAGAAAAATCGGTTCAACAACACGGCTAGAAGCGGCGTCCACATCATGATGCCGAAGCTGAAGTAAAACCATGACACTTCCGGAAAACCCATCGGCACACCGGCAGTGGGTACCAGAATGTTGCCCACAATCGGGATAAACCAAGCCGGATTGCTGTGCTGCACCTGAAACTTCTCGTGATGCATCCAGGTCGACAAAATCACGAGCGTGAACAGCAGTTGAGCTGCGCTGCCAATTGCCCACAGGTAAAGTGAAATCACCGGATAACGACTCAAGGCTGCAATGCTGAGCAAGAGCATGCCGATGGACATGGTTGGGAAAAAGCTCATGCGGATCGGGTTATTGAATTCGTCAATGACGTGCTGGCGATGGAACAAAAACTTGGCTAGGTACGCAAAAGCAATCAGGGCGTACACCATTGCGGTAAATGCCAGCAAGTAGGAGCTCGGCGCAATCGACCAGCCCCAAAGATGTTCTGTTTTTTCAACAGCAATAGTAGTGCCCGCCAGTCCCATCACAACAGAAAAAAGGGAGACTGGCATATGTTCCAGGCGGCCGTGCTGCGCATCAGACGCGAGCGGGGTGTTCATAGGGACAAATCTCCAACTGTTCTCGAACGATCATGGTACACACCGCCGCCCAGGACTGCTGTCGCTCAAACGACCGAGGACAATACTCATTGAAACGCAAGCCACGCTGTCCTTTGCAATACGCGGACTCAGTTCAACGCATCAGTGCAAGTCAGTCGGATGGTTGTTCTAGATCTTTTAGTTTGCGGTAAAGCGATCGTTCACTGATACCCAGTTTGTGGGCGAGCTCAAGGCGACTGCCCTGATGCCCCGCGACTACCTGCTGCAAAGCGCTGCGCGCAAGGGTCTGCAACACCCCGTGCGCAGGCACGGCGCGCGCTTCATCGCCGGCAAGGTCCTGGACAAATGCAGTCGCGGCCTTGCCTGAAAAACTGACAGCAGGCAGCAATCCCGAGCGTAGTGCTTGCTGCACGTGCGTGAGGTCGATCGTGTCGCCATCACACAAGAGCGCCGTGCGTTCCAGTAAATTGCGCAGTTCGCGCACATTGCCCGGAAAGTCCTGCGCCTGCAGCAACGCCATCGACGCTTCGCTGATGACAAGATTGCGTTGCGGCGCTACTCGTTCCAGCAAGGCCACAGCCAGCAACGCGACGTCATCCGGGCGCTCGCGCAAGGCTGGCAAACGGATCGGGAAGGTACTCAGGCGGTAGTACAGGTCTTCCCGGAAATCACCCTGCGCCACCATCTGCTGCAGATTCCGGTGCGTCGCCGAAATGATGCGGACGTCGGCATGGCGCAATTCAGTGCTGCCGACACGGCGGTAGGTTCCGGTCTCCAGGAGGCGCAGCAGTTTGACCTGCATCGGCAACGGTATATCGCCAACCTCGTCAAGCAGCAGAGTGCCGCCGCTGGCGCTCTCGATCAGACCGGAGGTAGCGGAATTGGCACCGGTGAATGAGCCACGCTCATGCCCAAACAGCTCGGACTCAAACAAGTTCTCCGGCAGGCTTGAGCAGTCCACCGCCACCAGCGGGCGATGCGATCGAGTGCTCGCCTCATGCACAGCGCGCGCCACCAGTTCCTTGCCAGTGCCCGATTCACCGAGCAGCAGCACAGTCGCATTCGAAGGTGCAACGCGCGCCACTAAGCCGAGCATGCGCTGGAATTCCGGCGCGCGCCCAATCAGACCCTGCGCTGCGGATTGGCTCTGTGCCACGCGCAGGGCCTCCATTTTCTCCACGAAAAACGCCTGCTCGCCCTTGGCATCAGACAGGGGCACCAATTCGATGTTGACATACTCCTCGCCCTTGGGCGTGTGGTGCAGGTGCAGTAGCCGTTCGCGCTGGCCCGACTGGCGCGATTGCGCCAGCGGACAGGACTCGCCGGCCTGATCGCAGGGCACGCTGAAATGATGTGAAACCTCGTAGCAGGTGCGCCCCACCACGCTGCGCTCCGGACTGAACTGGCGACGATAGGCAGCATTGGCCGCCAAGATGCGGTACTGCGTATCAAACAGAATGTGAGGATCACTCAAACCTTCCAGATAAGACATCAGTTCCGGCAAGGGCTTCACGTTGAATCTTTCATGTTTGGCGCCAAGTGTATGCCCGAAACGGCAGACTCTGCCATAAATGACAGTCGCAATTCACTAGCAAATTCTGTCGCTCCGGCAAGTCATTGATCTGAAACACATAAATATCAGAAATCGACTGGCATGGTTCTTGATGGAATAACAGAAGAAATGGACTCTCTGTCATGAAACCCACGGACAAAACACTGGTGAGAAAGCTGGCACTGGTGCTGCTGGTCAAGCTTGCCGTGCTCTTCCTGTTGTGGTGGGGTTTTGTACGGGTCCAGCATGTGCAGACCGATGGGGACAGCGTGGCCGCGCAGTTCCTGCACAGCCCCCAGATCCCGGCCCAAGGAGTATCTCGATGATTTCTGAGCAACTGGTTGACCTCTCAAGGTTGCAGTTTGCAGCCACGGCGATGTACCACTTCCTGTTTGTGCCGCTGACACTGGGCATGGTCTGGATTCTGGTCATCATGGAAAGCGTCTACCTGATGACGGGCAACGTCGTCTGGAAAGACATGACTCGCTTCTGGGGCAAACTGTTCGGCATCAACTTTGCCTTGGGCGTGACCACCGGCATCACGCTGGAGTTCCAGTTCGGCACCAACTGGGCGTATTACTCGCACTACGTGGGCGACATCTTTGGCGCGCCACTGGCGATCGAGGGGCTGATGGCCTTCTTTCTCGAATCGACCATGATCGGCCTGTTCTTCTTCGGTTGGGACCGGCTCTCTAAAACGCAGCATCTGATGGTCACGATCCTGATGGCGGTTGGCACCAACCTGAGCGCGCTCTGGATCCTGATCGCCAACGGCTGGATGCAAAGCCCGGTCGGCGCCGAGTTCAGCTACCAGACCATGCGCATGGAGATGACCGATTTCTGGGTCATCCTGTTCAACCCCGACGCGCAGGCCAAGTTCGTGCACACGGTCTCGGCCGGTTACCTGACTGGCGCCATGTTTGTGCTGTCCATCTCAAGCTGGTACCTGCTGAACAAACGCGATGTCGAATTCGCCAAGCGCAGTTTCCGCGTTGCCGCTGCCTTCGGGCTGGCCTCGGCACTGAGCGTGATCGTGCTCGGCGACGAATCCGGCTACACCATCGGCGAAGCGCAGCAAACCAAGCTCGCCGCTATGGAAGCCATGTGGGAAACCAAACCGGCCCCCGCCGGCCTGACCATGATGGCCAGTATCAACGAAGCAGCACAGAAGAACGACTGGGAACTTGATATCCCCTGGGTCATGGGGCTGATTGGCACACGATCCATTACCAAGCAGATCCCGGGTATTCATGAAATCAAGGCCAAGAACCGCGAGCGCATTGTGCGCGGCATCGTGGCCGTCAATGCCCTGGAAGCGCTGCGGCGTGACCGCAACGACGCCAGTGCCAAAAAGACTTTCGAGACGAACAAGATCGATCTGGGATTTGGCTTGCTACTGAAGAAATATGTCAGCGACGTGAACCAAGCCACACCGGCCATGATCGACCAGGCCATGCATGACACGGTGCCGCGTGTTGCGCCCATGTTCTGGTCGTTTCGCATCATGGTCGGCATGGGCTTTGCAATGCTGGCGTTGTTTGGCCTGGCCTTCTGGAGCACACTGAAATCCGACTGCATGGGCAAACCCTGGTTGCTCAAATGGGCCCTGTGGATGCTGCCCGTGCCCTGGCTTGCCTGTGAACTCGGCTGGTTCGTTGCCGAGTACGGTCGCCAGCCCTGGACCATCTACGGCGTGCTGCCGACCCACCTGAGCGTCTCGACACTGACTGTCAACAGCCTGTACGGTTCGCTCGCCGGTTTTGTCGGTTTCTACACCGTGCTGCTGGTGGTCGAGATGTACTTGATGGTCAAGTTTGCGCGCATGGGTCCGGGCAGTCTGGGCACCGGTCGCTACCAGTCCGAACCCGTCCACGCCTGAACGCCCAAGGAGAACTTATGTTTGACTATTCAACCCTCAAGCTCATCTGGTGGCTACTGGTCGGCGTGCTGCTGGTCGGCTTTGCCATCATGGATGGCCACGACATGGGCGTGGGCACGCTGCTGCCCTTTGTCGGGCGCAGCGATCTGGAGCGCCGCGTCGTTATCAACACCGTGGGGCCGCACTGGGACGGCAACCAGGTCTGGTTCATCACCGGCGGCGGTGCCATTTTTGCGGCCTGGCCGCTGGTCTATGCCACCGCCTTCAGCGGCTTCTACTGGGCCATGCTGGTGGTGCTGTGGGCGCTGTTCTTTCGCCCGGTCGGGTTTGATTACCGCAGCAAGATTCACAACGCAACCTGGCGCAGCACCTGGGATTGGGGCCTGTTTGTCGGCGGCTCAGTGCCACCGCTGATCTTCGGCGTGGCCTTTGGCAATCTGTTGCAGGGTGTGCCCTTCCAGTTCGACCTCTACATGGTGTCCACCTACAGCGGCAGCTTCTGGCAGTTGCTCAATCCGTTCGCCCTGCTGTGCGGTGTGGTGAGCAGCGCGATGATCACGATGCACGGTGGCGTTTATCTGGCCCACCGCACAGAAGGCGTGATCCAGGCGCGCGCCATCAAGGGCGCCATTGGGGCGGCGCTGCTCATGGTGCTGGCCTTTGTTACCGCCGGCTTTTGGATCAGCCTGGGCATCGACGGCTACCGCATCACCTCGGTCATCGACCCGAATGCCTTGCCCGACCCAATGACCAAGACCGTGGTGCGTGAGGCCGGCGCGTGGATGGCCAACTACGGCCGCGCACCGGCGCTGTGGCTGTTGCCGACGCTGGGGGTGTTCGGCGCGCTGCTGGCCGCCCTGCTACTGACCAAACGCGCCACGCTGACGGCCTTTGTCGTCTCATCGCTGGCGCTGCTCGGTGTCATCGGCACTGCAGGCGCCTCCATGTTCCCCTTCGTCATGCCGTCAAGTTCCATGCCGGCTGCCAGCCTGACGGTGTGGGACAGCGTATCGAGCCATATGACCCTCGGAATCATGTTCTGGTGCACGCTGGTCTTTATGCCGCTGATCGTGCTCTACACCAGTTGGGCCTACCGCGTCATGCGTGGCAAGGTGACCGCCGCCTATGTGCAGGAACACGAACATGCGGCTTATTGAGCTCTTCAACCGGCTGACCTGAACGCCATTCAAAGGATTTCACATGTGGTACTTTTCCTGGATTCTCGGTGTCGGCTTTGCCGTGCTGCTGGCGATTCTGAACGCGATGTGGGGTGAAAACGAGGAAGCCCGCAAGCTCGCGAATGGTCGCAAAGGCGAGTAAGCGATCATGCTGACGCGCGAGCTTGCAAGCGATGACGCAACACCGGTAGCGGTGCACGCCGCCATCCATCTGCCGAGCCTGATCGCAGCCCTGAGCATCATGCTGGGTGGCACCATCTATCCGTTTCTGATGATGCGCTCCGACGGCACGGCAAATCACAGTCTGGCGCTGGCCCTGCTCTGGGCCATGAGCGCCGGCTTGGTCAGAGGCGTCGGCTTCGTGCCACATGCCTGGGTCTGGCGACTTCTGTTTTCGGGTTGGTCCTGTCTTGCCGCGCTGGCCGTGGCGGGCTGGATGCGTTGGGGCTATTGATATGAAAGTTGATTACCCGGCACCGCATGCGGCAAATGACACGTCTGCTCATCCATACGCATTGTGTGAGTCGACCGCTGAACTGTTTAGTGTGCTGTCGGCACCCCTGCGACTTCGGATCATCCGGAGCTTGTGCCGCTCTGAAAAAAATGTCGGCGAATTGATGGGCGAGATCAAAACCACACAACCCAATATGTCTAGCCATCTGAATACGCTTTACAAGGCGGGCGTATTGGGAAAACGGCGCAATGGCAGCCACGTTTATTACCATGTCATCGACCCGATCGCGCTGATCGACCTGCTATCGCAGTCGCGTGTGATGGTGGGCAAGGCCAGCATGAGCAATCTCCTGTTGGCAACTGGACCCAACCCAGGAGTCTGCAATGTACTTCCGCATCCTGCATGACGAAACCGGTGGCGACCTGAGCTATCTGCTGGCCGACATGGACGCCCGCGAGGCGATCCTGATCGACCCGCATGGCCGCGACCTGGCACTGCTGTCCGCATTGCTCTCCGAATGCGATCTGCGCCTGCGCTGGGTATTGCGCACCCACCACCACGACCACCTTAACCCACAGGAGCCGGCGCAGCTGGCGCAACTCGGCGCGCCGCTGGTGCAAGGCGCCGCAGCGCCCGGCGCACGCATCGGTGTCGACGGCGACATTCTGTCATTCGGCAACGAACTGGTGCGCGTGCTGGCAACACCAGGCCACACCGCAAGCTGCCTGAGCTTCGCCTGGCGTGACCGCCTGTTCTGCGGTGGCCTGTTGGCCGTAGATGCCTGCCCACACCAGCCCGTGCCGCTGCTACCTGAGGCACTGTGGGACAGCGTGCAGCAGCGCATCTTCACGCTGGCGGACGAAACCCTGCTCTTCGCCGGCCACGAGCGCCGCTCGCGCGCCGTCAGCACGGTGCAGGAACAACGTCACTGGCATCCATTTTTTGCCGGTCTATCACGCGATGCATTTCTGGCACGCGTAGCGGCCCTGCCGGTGACAGGCGGGTGTGCACCAGATTCCTAAGGAAAAGCTAATGACGACGTCAACAACGCAGACAGTTTACGAAGCCTTAGGGGGTGAAGCGGGCGTGCGCGCACTGGTACTGCGCTTCTACACATTAATGGACGAATTGCCCGAAAGCTTTGCCCTGCGCATGATGCACCCCGAGAGCCTGAGCGGCAGCGAGACCAGCCTGTTCGAGTTTCTCTCAGGCTGGTTTGGCGGACCCGATTTGTACGTTGCGAAAAAGGGCCACCCACGCTTGCGCATGCGCCATGCGAACTACCGGGTCAGTCCGGCCATGCGTGACCAATGGCTGTCGTGCATGAAGCAGGCGCTCGACGCGCAGGTGACGAATGAGGACTTACGGGCGCGCCTGATTGAAAAATTCTCGCAAATGGCCAACCATTTGATCAATGCCGAAGACAACCGCACTTCAGCGGCCTGAATAACCATGTTCAGTGCCGGATACTGACTTGGCGTTTCTGATATCCACCGAAGGCGTTTCCAGAATTTCACTGTCCGCTTATTTGTAGATCAGGTGGCTATCGTGTGTCGGCTTTACTCAAGCGGGAGCACCCGCAATGGGCACCAAAGAGC
>Ga0194063_10000341_pt1 | contig 34486 bp, 29 predicted proteins | sample SepL3720m_MetaG_FD_155459 | JGI IMG/M metagenome (GOLD analysis project Ga0194063, IMG submission 155459) | Anoxic zone freshwater microbial communities from boreal shield lake in IISD Experimental Lakes Area, Ontario, Canada - Sep2016-L373-20m | ecosystem: Environmental > Aquatic > Freshwater...
TCAAGACTCAAGGAATTACTCTACAGACATAGAGGACTATCGGTCAAACGAAGACTCCTTCTTACGAGTCTCTTTCTGACACAGATTTCATCTGAAAAACCAACGCGAAAATATCATTAGCTCACATATGTCTTTGTTGTGATGCGAAATCCTGCGGCGACTCTGAATGAGAATCAGACGGTGCTTCACCTATTTACAGGCTTAGTCAATACTACCCTCACTTTTGTATTTGGCAACTATATTCCTATGACCAATGGCTCATTTTGGAGCTTAGTTCCCGAGATACTCTATTACGTTTTGTATCCGGTATTAGTGATACCACTTATGGGATATTTGCAAAGAGCGACGAAAGCAAAGATTATTCTGTCCTCTCTTGTTGTATGGTGCGTGTTAATCACGTTAACTATCGTTTTTAAGCAATTGCTCGGTTTCAATGGACTGTATCCATTTTTTTGGTTTTACTTTTATCTCGGGAACATCATAGCTGTGCATCAAAAAAATATTCTCGCCTTCTGTGATACCTATCAAAATAAACTTCGCTCCGATATTTGGGTGCCCGCGGTCATCTTTATTTCCTTCCTCACATTCCCAGCTCTCATAACAACCTACCTTAAGAGTAGGGATAATATTATTGGATTTATATTATTTTATCCTTTCCCAGCTTTGGCCCTCATATACTGTCTGAGAAACACATATTTCTCTCGGATATTCCAATCATCACTTCTTGTGAGTGTCGGCACAATAAGCTATTCGCTCTATCTCACTCACACGATCGTTATCGAGCTCCTTCGCGGCGGTGAATGGATCTCACCTTCATGGACACTCTTTCAAGTTGCGGGGTATGTCCTCTTGACTATGGTGCTCACTTTAGGTTTGGCGAAACTGCTGTATGAGTTGCTTGAAAAGCCATACTTTATGAGTCGTCGCAAACTAGGAGAGATGGCTACAGGTTCACCCATTATTATGACCAACCAGCAGGCTATATCTAGCAAATCAAGCGCTATCCTAGTAGCAATCTACATTTTCCTGATCGGTTGTGGTCTTCAAAAAGAATACTCCCTCACCTCAGTGACGCATCGTGAGACAAATGCTCAGTATTTAACTCGTTTGGATACTCCATCAGTATCATTCTTGAACACGCAACGATTTGTATTTGAGATACACGCATCAGATGACAATTTCGGCATTTTTTCTTTACCAATACAACATGTTGGTTCAGTTATAAAACCAGTATTGGGAGCAGAAGATATGACCCACGCCTTGCGAGTGACAGTAGAAGATCCAGTTAATCACCTAGTCATCTCAACAAATGAATATGCGGGATGGAGATTCGGGAGCGAGTCACGTGCATATCCTTTTGGTTTCCCCCAGCAGGTCACGAGTAAGGACAAAAGCTACCTTGTTATATTTGAGTCACTTCGTCCGACCCCAGATGATTACACTGTCATTTCCAATCCACAAACAGAATTATTGACGGTATACCAGATGGACAAATCAAGGTTCTTGAAAAATCCGATCTCACTCGTTGTGATATTGTGGAGGAAGCTTTCACTAATCATCAATAGTCGAGAATTTACCTTGATTATGTTGGTTAACATATTGCCACTATTTTTATTATTAAAATATTTGCTATCAAATCATGAAAGAAATAATACTTAGGCATTTTGTATTTATCTTATCCACAATAATCATTTTGACTGGCTTCATATTTTTTATGATGCCAAGCACAACATTTGGATTTGGAGAAAGATGTGTATCAAATCAATGTGGTGTATTTTTTACGAACATATTTCGTGCCCGGGATGACTTGTGGCATATGTCACTAGCCCAAGTTGCATTCGATACTTACCCTTTCAGAATGCCGATATTTTCAGGTGAGATGCTCCAAAGCTATCATTTTTTATATAGCATTATACTAATGCTTTTAACCAAAGTCAGTATCCCCGTGCTTACTGGTTACTACCTAATCTTTCCAGTTATTTGGTTTATTGTGTACACATTACTCACCGTAGCAATATCAAATTCTTTATTCAAAAATATGAAAGCAGTGCCTGTTTTCTTATTTTTTTCATATTTCTCGAGCAACCTCTCGTTCTTAATAAGTATTATGAATTCGAAATCCTTTTTGAACGATATTGGATGGTTCAGTAACCAACCTCCTGAATACATGATCAACCCAACTTTGGCGCTTTCGATAATACTAGTACAAATAATATTACTCATATTATTGAAGTTCCGCATTAACCTTGTCGGCATATTAGCATTGTGTATTCTCACCTTCTTCGTTTGGGGATCAAAGTTTTATGGCGGTGTAATCGCCGTATCGTTTATATATTTGTACCTTGCAGCTCTAACATATTACAAAAAGCTACAAACGAAATATTTTATTTTAACCTGCATTGCAATACTTATTTCTAGCATAATTGCTGCATTATTTTTCTTTAATCCATTTGCAAGCACGAGACAGGGTGGAGTCTTTAGTTTGGATCCTTTCAAAACGATACATCCAATCATCGAGGACCCTCAACTATTTCAAATAGTTAAACTGGCCAGGCTGAGATATAAGCTCTATGAGCATCCGTATTTATTTGGACCGATTTTGCTAATTATCGAATCATTTTCATTGGCATTGTATCTTCTAGTCGCTTTTGGTACGAGATTATTTAGCCTCCTAATTCCAGCATCAAAAATTGTTAGATCTCCCCTATATATCGCAATTTTTGGTACGAGTTTTGTATCGGTTTTGTTTGCTTCAATGTTCACTCAAAAAGGCGGGGACTGGTTTAATACAATACAGTTTTTCGGTTATAGCCAATTTCTGCTTCAGATATCCATTTCATTTTTCGTCGTTAATCTTCTATTGTCTCGCAAAAACCTTAGTGTTGTATTCGCCGTATTTATCATAGTTATTACATTCATTGGTTCACTTAACTCAGTTATTGAGTATGGCAAAGACATGTTTATTTCAACAAATAGCCCAATTCACAAGATATTCCAGCCAAAAGTATATGTTTCGAGTGCTGAAGTTGTAGCGCTCGCATATTTAAGCAAACTTCCGTCAGGTATTACTTATACTTTTCCGTTTACGCCTATTGCTGATAGTCGTCCAGTAAAGCAATTGTGGAAAACGAATGATACAGCTCTTGTAGCGGCGCTTGGAAATCAACAGTTATATGAGGCAAATCTTCAGCAGCTTGATATTACTGGAATTAATCATCAAAAGCGCACTCTATCTCTTAAAAATATTCAAAAGACTAACATAAATTTGTTGCCTATTCGATATCTCTACTTATATAAGCAGCATCCTGATTACAAAAAGTTCATTGCTCGTGTAGGTCCAAATTTGGTTTCACTCTTTGAAAATGATGAAGTTGAAATACTTGAGAAAAAGTGAGCTATTTGCTGAATCCTTTATTGATTAGCATATTTGTTATCTTTTCCAATCTGTCATTCTTCACATACAGACATGTGAGCTTTTTATCTTTGAGTAAACGAGTGTAATTCTTTAAAATCTCCAATTTTACGCTTTTGACAATTACTTCTGAATTACAATCAGTCGTGAATATGAGGATAGGAGGATTTGACCTCAACATTTTCAAAACCTTCTCTTGATATAGAGGGATAGAGTAATGTATCGGATAAAAAAATGTATCAGGATACGTAGTATTTCTGTGACTGAGCATGTAGATGTGAGAGCTGTATCCAATTACAAAGACATTGTCTTGCGCGTCTGTAGATTCTTCGATTGCATGTCCGTATGAGACATCATTAAAATACGATATGTCATATTCTCTGACTCTGTCAACCTGTTTCAGCAACAACGAATTTGGGTGTAGGTAATATGAAACAACCAATAGTAGGGAAATAGATATGAACACTGTCCGATATTTTGTTGTGTATTCTCCTACCAAGTAGGCAACTGTGGCCAATATGATGCCAATCCATGGTATGAGACGATATATGGCCCACAACTCCCTTTCTGGCATAGGTGAGCGAAGGGCGCTTGAAAAGAGAACAAGCAAAAGATATGCAATGAGCAAGACTGAATAAGGCAAGGATACAATCCTCTTTCTTATGTATACAATAATCAATACTATCAAGAAGATTATTTGCACACCAATAGTCCTCTGAAAGTTGGATGCCTGTGTCATAAATAGGGTAGATATGTATTGAAAGGGCAAAAGGAGCGACCCTGCGATTCCAGTTATTCCAGATGCGTGAGATATTTCGCTTTGGAAAGTGATCTTGTTTACAGTGACCATTTCAAAAAACCACCCGCTTACATCCATAGTCGCAAGCGTTAAAAGCGATAGTGCAACAGGGAGTGAAGTGAGGATAACTATTTTTTTAATATCACGGATACTAAGACACATGACGGCGTAGATCATACCAACGGTGACGATGGTTGTTTCCCGTGAAAATAATGCAAACCACATGCACACTCCAGAAAATAAGAGAATAGGCACTGACCAACGTTTAGCGGTTACGCTTTGGATAAAAAGAAATACAAGCGGGTAGACAACCATTGCCTCAGCCTGAAACGAAAATCCAAAAATATATGGTTTCAACAACTCAAACATCAGGGCGAAAATGAGAACCCAACTCTTTTTGAAGTATGCATACATAAATACTATCCAGCTTGCCGAAAATGCAATCATAAAAATGCGATGGATCTGTATGACACGATAGTAATCTGCTTGGGGAGAAATGAAAAACTGCAAAATATAACTAATATACGCGGGCAGCGGCATGCGATTGTAGAATATATTTGTATACAACGTCTTGCCTTGGTGCATCAGAGCTGCAGGAACCCAGTTGTTATATTCATCAACGAATTTGAACATGGTGATGAACCGGTATGCTTGGAATGAGGACCCAACAAGAATACCTAAAAGAATGATCCACCCAATCATCTTTGGGCTGACACGAAAGGGTATTTTATCAATCATATGCTTAAGAATGCATTTTTGATCATGTGGAGCTTCGTCCTCATAGGTGCATATTTGATGGCGAAGTGCATACGTGATCGCTCCATACTTTTTGAATGGAAATCTGATCCTGAGCCTCCCGTGCTTTGAGCATTTTTGTGCCAGAGCTTGATCGAAGGCTCATACCTTACTGGTATGCCCTTTTTCTTCGCTCGCAAGCAGTAGTCACTGTCCTCATAATACATAAAGTATCCCTCATCCCACTTGCCAACTTTTTTCACAACTGATTTGTCATATATCATGCAACAGCCAGTCACAAAGTCAGTAGCCATCGGCTGGTCATACATAGGATGATCGAGATCATCTACCCCGATATGATGGCATGTTGCGTGTGCCCAGTCGATCCTGCCTCCTGCATACCAAATGGTATAGACAGGGAGAGCATTCGACAGAGGATAATGGATGGGCGATAGCTGAGGACCAGAAGACAGGGATTGGAGATCTGCCTCTTTCCTTTTGTGATACTCATATCCAGGTGCATAGTAGATCTTGCCACCGATGATAGATCCTGGGTGCATCTGCAAACTAAGCTTGGCTGATTGAACGAAATGAGTATCTAGTACGACATCGGGATTCACGACTGCAAAGAGGGATATATTCTCTGAGACAGCAGCTTTTATCCCAAGATTTACTCCATGAGCATAGCCCTTATTTTCTCCTCGAATGAGCGTGTAGCGTTTGTCAGGAAAAGTGATGATTTGAAGAGTCTTACGAGGTGTTAGATCGATGATGTATATGTGGAAATCAGCATTTTGTTGTGATGAAAGACTGGCAAAGAAGTCATCCAGTATCGTGTAATTCTGATAGATCACCGTTATAATGGCTAGCATAATAATAATTCAAATTCCAAGTATAAAGTTCCAAACAAATATCAATAGAAATGCCAAATTACTTACAAAGATACGTTGATTGTATCAAAAGAAACCCCTTCTACACGATCCTCTTGGTTATCGTTGCGGCGCTGTCCCTCATAGTAATAGTCCCATCTGGAAGTGAGTACTGTATCAGCAATCAATGTGGACTGTACTTTTGGGGAGCGCACGAACATGATGGTATCTGGCATATAGCACTTATTGAGTCGGCATTCAAATCCTGGCCATTTATCCTCCCCGTTTTTTCAGGTGCACTGCTTACTGGATACAATTTCCTTTTTGACTTTATTATTTCCCTTTTTACTCGAGTAGGTTTTTCAGGGCTATTCATATACTTCAAAGTACAACCAATACTGTGGTTTATCTGTTTTTCGCTTGTCGTATATCAACTCGGGAATACACTATATAAATTGAATAATAATGATGCTTCGCATCGATCTGGACATTCACTACAAGTGCTCCAAATCATTATCCTGTTTTCGCTTACGATACTTGGATCTTTTGGACCGATCTATATGCTCGCTCGAGAAGGAGTGGTATGGGGCAACTCAGGAATATTTGCAATGCAAGGCCCCGTGGGGATGACCAATCCTCAACTCATGTGGTCCTTTGTTGTGATCGTAATGCTCATCAATCGTTGTCTAATACTACTCCATAGACACAGTAGCCATTGGATAGATATGTTTGTGATTTTTGTGCTGGTAAGTCTCGGGTTTGCACTCAAGGCGTATAGTGTCCCCGCAATCATATGGATCATCACATCAACTGCAGTCGTACTAGTGGTTCAAAAAAAGTGGGGACAATCCTTTCAACTTAGTTCATCAGCTGGTTTGTCAATCTTACTTATATACCTGACTCAATATGCTGGGAGCACCGGTGGAGGATTCGCGTGGGACCCGTTTGCACTCGTTCGGAGCATGTATTCTGATCATCGTGTGTTTCAAAATGATCAAGTCATGCTCGAATGGTTTCAATTGCAAAAAACTGCTCCATATAGCTTGAGACTGTGGAGATATTATCTCGGAGCAGCGGGTATATATACGATTTCGACACTGGGAATGCGTATATGTGGTCTAGGGCTTGTGGTCCAAATCATTCATAAGATCATTGCTAAAAGCAAAATTGATACCATAACGATGCTTGGAGGACTCGCTATGATTGGAGCTTTGCTGAGCTGTATACCTGCACTGTTCCTGATACAAAAGGGCGTCTGGTGGAACACGGTCCAGTTCTATTACTTTTCGGAATTCCTTGCAGGTATAGGATTTGCCCTATGGATGTGGAAAATATACATGGATCACAAAAAAACTTTCGTCTTTTTTGCTGGGATCACTGTATTCTTGTCTGTATGTTTTTTGATGGATTCGCTGTCTTCGTTTTTTCAACCTCAAACTGCTTCTCGTATAGCAAAGACAGAGCTGGTCATACTTGCCTCACTAAAGCAAATGCCCAATGGACTCGTATATGTTCCCCCCTACGTGGATGAAAATCGAAAAAATGGCAATGAGTCGGAGAGGACGCTGCCAGATATGATCGATACGGCATATGTATCAGCTCTCAGTGGGAAGCAGGTGTATTATGCTGACGAGACCCAACTCGACTTGCTCAATATCCCGTTTAGACAAAGGCAAAGTGATCTGCGGGGGTATCATTGCGAGAGTTTCATCTCATCAAGGTACGCATATATCCGGACTAAAGAGTTGAGATATAAAGATATTGTCACCTGTTTGTCCGCTGTAGGATTCTTTAAATCAACATCAAATAGGGATGCTGAGCTCTGGATCAATCAAAACGATATATATAAAACGGCTGGTGATACACAGAAGCAATAGTTTCGTGGGATCTGGATGCAAGATAAGGATACTTTTGGACTTCCTCAGAAGGCAATATGACGACGGAATCGTGCACTTCACTCGTGGGAACATGAAAAATGAATTTGCTCGTAAACGTTGGCTGTTCCCAGAACCCGTACTCATTGTATGGTTGGGTTTTTGCAATCTGCTGATATTTTCGCGGATCTACTGGCCCCCCAAACATAAGCATATAAATATATGCTTGTCCAAAGCGGTTTGAAACGTAAATAGTCTTATATCCTTTCTCAAGTGACCATGCGATTTTTGTAACTTCTGTCATTCCGGCTTGAGTCGCTGACTGTGTTTGCGGATCAGTGAAGTATTTGTAGAAATAATAATTCCACGAAGTGTACAGTGAAGAAAGATGGATCAGGGCAAATACAAGGAATAAAGCAGCCCGAATCTTTCTATTTGTCACATAAGACATCAGCTCAACAAGGCCATAACTTGCCAATAGTATGATCGGCAATACGAGTGAATAACTTCGCGTGTTTGTTTGCGAAGACATTGAAGCAATGGCTGGCACAACTGATACGGAAATGAGACCAATTAAGGCAATTCGATAGGGCTGTTTTTTAACCCAACACCATATTAATCCAAGTACAGCTCCAAAATACTCAAGATAGGTTATTAGACTAATGTGCACATCTCCATACCGATAATTTGCATCATTGCCCCAAATCAAAAAATATGGACTGAGATAGTAAAATAGTCGGTGTATGACGGTGTATATGGCATAGCTTACTTTGTTGTACAAAAGCAGTGATCCTCCTTTTTGGCGTCCATCCTCAATCGCATAAATGAATGCTGATGAAGTGAAATAGGACAGTTGTCCAACACGATTGTTCGGCGCGAGGTATTCGGTCAGTAAGAATAGTCCCGTAGCGATGATAATAGATACCAAAAACATCAAACGATATTTTTTATCATTCCAAACAAGCGTGAAAGTCCAGAGTGCCAATGTTGGCATAAGTATTTTTGCACTATGATACGTGTACAAACCGAGGAAATATAAAACCGCAAGAAGTGCACCTTTTAGCATGGTTTGCTTTTTCTTGAAACTAATCGAAATGATGATATAGAGCATTACGATAGCGAGTAATACCACCGCCTCGTGTTGATGTCGAGATAATGTATGGATCCATACATTGGTTGAAGTGAGGAGGGCTCCCACGTACCCGATTGATCGCTTCCGAAATAGTGAAATGAGCAATTGGTACATGAGGAGTGGCATGGCGATGCCGATGAGATGAACGGGGAGCCTCACAGTATGTTCGTTTAATCCAAATAGGGCAATAAAGGGTGCAGAGAGAAAACCAGTGAGAGGTAGCTTATTCTCACCAAACGATAAATACCTGATGGGAAATTTGCCATATTCATCACGTCCTGTTTTCAGCACAGAGTATGTGTTATAGCCCTGCGCGGCTTCATCCTCGTTCAAACTAGGAAGACGATACTGATATGTATGCAAGAAGATGGAAATACACACACAAAAAGTCAGCACGAGTGCGGTACGGTAACGCGTGAAGATATTCATGACTGTCGAGGAATAGATATGTGAACTCCTGCTGGAATGTAGTAATACACGGGCAAATGGCTAAAGTCTGAAGTGCGAATGATATTCGATTCGCCCACGGCTTCTTCTATTGCTTTGGCCGAAATATCATCAGTGCATGACCTTTCGATGACGCGAATATCCTTGGATGTATTTACAAAATCACGAGCATCACCCTCACACCGGATGTATTGATGTATTCCATAGTAAAAAGTCTGGGGCTTCGACAGAGATATTCTCGCTGTATTATCGATTGTGAAATTAGGAGATAATACCAGATATGCCAATGCAACCTCCTGTGGTATTTGAGCATACACGACGTGTTTCATTTGAGAGGTGAGTATTTTCAAACCTATTTGACGCTCTTTCTCTACGAAAAACTCGGCAACTTGGGGCGGCCTTCGTATGTAGTAGGTAAAGGCAGCAAATACAATATTAATACTCCCTGCAATGCAAAACAAACCAATGAGTCCCATTTTGAGTAATGGGTGTTTTGACTTCAATCCTTCGTGTGTAGTTATTAGACCATGAGCAATCAAAAGTGTGAGTCCAAAGGACATGAGAGATCCTCGCAGTGCAATTGCAGTATCTCCCCGATGAATAGCAACAGGGATCCATCCTACAAGGAGAGTAATTAACACAACCCTTTGTAATCTTTTTTCCATCTGAGTCCATCCCGTCAAACCGATGAGCAGAAATGGGAGCAAAAGAGGATAAAATGATCCCGAAAAGGGACTTCCCGTGACTGAGTAGTCACCCCGCCAAAATAAAAATGATGGACTAAGTGTGTCAACGAGCTTTTGACCAATAATCATCGAGACTACTGTTGCCTTATTCGCAAATATCGATTGGATTGATGGGCGGACGTCGAGCGATCGCCGATCCAGCTCAATCTGAGAAGAATACGAGTCAAGATTGGTGAAGATCAGCTCTCCCGAAGCCCGATGAGAAATCGTTCCTGAGTTCAGAACAAGCGTGATGACCGAAAAGATCGCCAGTGCGATGATCCAGGGGAATACATGTCGGAAACTTTTTTTAATATCAAAATGTGTATTTTGGATAAACGGAACGGTGATCATCAGAAATGGAACAACCAATCGATATGCTTGATAGGTGTTCATAGCCAAAAAGAAGAAGAGAAGACTCGTCTTGAAATTATTTCGCATCCCAAACGCGAGTGCGATCAGAGTCAGAGTGAGGGCGAGTGGACTATCAAGACCCAAACGGGTAATGTGAAATATCCACGGACTAGAAATGAATACTATAGTTGCAGACCATGCATATGATCTTTTATGCGTAAGTTGAGAAATAATGCTATATATCGCAGGCACAAGAAGCGAAGTGAAGATCACAAAGGGCAGACGGATGGCAAATACTGTGACCGGCAGCCCAAGGAGCCACCATAATGCGTTGAAATAGTAGGGGAAGGGAGGAGAGTTCGGATTGGTATCCGGGAAATTTAGGGGAAATGGTACACCCATGAAGTCCTTACCAGTATGCGCGATTGCATACCCAGTCATGCTCAGATCGCGCTCATCATGGAGCAGATACTGTTGATCCAATGCAACCAATCGGAGTCCGATGAATATAAGCATGCAAACGAGTAGCAAAATACGATTTGGAGTAACGAGTTTATGGAGCAGGTGGCTCATACGTAAAGGCATAAAATATGTCACGACCATTATATCTGATTGGATCTGCTTTCGATTTCATATCATCGGGTAACTCATCTGGATAGACTATATACAGTGTATTTTTCTTAGGAATTACATTCATTTTCTCTGGAAAAATGAATTTATCGAATCCAGGATTTTCCCAAAAGGAATATTGATTGTATGCTGTATGTTTCGCCATTCTTTGGTAGGTGTGAGGATCGTACTCGCCATAAAATAGAAGGTATATGTATGGTTGTCCCTGGCGTTTGGTTACGACAAACTGTTTATACTTTGGATATTCCCTCCACACATATTCGGCAAGTTCTTTGCTTCCTGCTTGCCAGGGATAATCGGAAATTTTTTGGTCAAGGTATGATTGATAATACGTGTCCCAACTCTGTATATCCTGATTGATATGAATCAATGTGATTAGTACAAGTATCCCGATACTGAGTACGCGCGCATGGTTTGTTCCAGCTAATGTAAAAAAAGTGCGATTAATAAAAATAACACACGCATCCCATCCATATCCCGCAAGAACTATCCATGAAATACATATCAACAGTGATCGAGTTACGGAATCTTTCTGCCATGCCAACACGGCTGGAGCAATACTTACGAGTAGAAGTATCACGGTGATTAAGCATTTGCGCCATCCTAGTTTAAAAACACGCGATAGCCCTATCCACAGACCAAGATACACAACAATAGAAAGAGGGCCAATGCCAGGCGAGCCAAATCGGGGATTGAAGTCGCCATTTTGGGTGATGAATTGTGGCGTAAAGTACACCACGGACGAGCGTATCAACTCGTATACTGCATATACATAACGGTTGTAAAAAATGACGGATCCACCATGATTCCTTCCATATTCGATAGCAGCTATGAACAGTGGATCATGGAAGAAGAACAATGAGCCCACTCTATTTGTTGGTAAGACTAACTCAGAAATAAAAAAGGGCACGAAACCAATCGCTGAAGCCCCTATCCATATCGATCGGAATTGGTGATTAAGCAGAAAGTGTTCGTAGAACATTCCAATAAGCCAGATCACAACATATATTTTTGCAATATGATATGTCCAGAGCGAAATACCCGCGCACACCGTCGCAATAAAAAGAAAGCGTATGGATCTTTTGCGAATATATACGATTGTTGCAATTATGCTAACTAGAATAAACCAGAGGCAAATAATGCCCTCATGTGCGTGACGACTGGTCACTTGAAGCCAGGGGGATGTTGCTGCAAACAATGCGCTCAGTAGTCCCGCGCGCTTTGAACGGGTGAGCAAGGTAGTTAAGAAGAAAAAAAGAATAGGAAATGTTATGCCTGCTAAATGAGTCGGTAGTCGAATCACCCAGTCATGCAGTCCGAAAATAGCTATCCCTGGAATCATAAGAAATGCGGTGATGGGGAGTTTTTGTTCTCCAAAAGACGCAAATCTGATAGGAAGTTCGCCAAATTCACCTCTGCCAGTCTTCATGATGCTGTACGCATTGTATCCATGGGCTGCTTCATCTGAGTTGAGAGGAGGGAGATTAAAATAAAAGAGATGGAGGCTGATAGCTATCAGAGTGCACAGTACAAGGAGTATGATAGTCGTGCGATGTTTGGCGAAAGTATGGAGCATATATTATCGCTTGATCTTGTCCATCACATTACTCGACGCTTTACCCAGTTCATCACTTTTTGAGGCCCTTTGACGATCTTTTCGCGACTCATCCAATAGAGCATTTCTTTGCTGGTGGTGATAAAGAGTTGGTATGTTGCCTTGAACAAGTTTGTCTGAGTCACTTCTGGATAACTTTGTTTTTCCCAGACGAACATGTACACGAGCAGATTGTAAAATACTTGGAGGATTGCCAAGATGAGTCCATGCACGCCATCTTTATATCCTTTGTCCGCAAAAAAACGAGAGATAAACTCACTGGTGGCTCGCTTAGATGCATCGAGAATAGTGTACGGCTCATTGCTCACGGTGATCGAATTTGCATCCACGCGTGCGTAGCGGATGGCTTTCTCGAGGTATTGGAGTATGCTCGTGTAGTTGTGATGAACTATTGCGCAAGCACGCATTTCCAACTTCTGATCTTCAAAAGCTCCAACGATGAAACCTTTTCCGGTGAGCTCTGGCTGAGCATGAAGGGTTTTCGGCCAATTCATCGAATCTTTTCTGAATAGACGTATCTGATAATCAGGCCACCATCTACTGTGTGAGATCCATTTGTTAAATATGTAGTTCTGTCGGGGGATTTTGAGATGTGTATATCCTTCATCTAGCGCTGATTCTCGGATAAGCTTGACTAGTTCTGGAGATAAATATTCGTCAGGATCAAGTAAAAGTACCCAATCATGAGCTGCGTATGCAAGGGTTTCCTGGCGGATGAGTTCAACATAATCAGGTTTTGGGAGTGAGAATATTTTGATATCCGGATTGTCTGACTCGAGCTGAGTACGGATACTTGGTTCAAGTCCAATGTCTACAAGGATGACCTCGGCAGATACGTCCTTTGCGCTGCTAAGCGTAAGCGAAATGTCAGGGCACAAACCCTCAGCCACTACGATAGTTGAGATTCTCATATCACATTTGATTATACCATTTATTCATCGCCATCATGCCCGTCAGAGGGTGTTTCGAGGTATACTTAGACCATGTTAGGGATTCAGATGGATCGCGTACTATCACAACATGCTGCTATAGATGCTGTTCGAGAAGCTCTATCTCGCAGATCATTCCTTCATGTTGTTTCGCTTAATCCTGAAAACGTGATGTCTGCACAGACTGACGATAAGTTCAAGGAGATACTCAATAGCGCTAACATTCAGATCATCGATGGTATTGGGGTGTTGTTGGCAAGTCGATGGACCGACGAGTATAAAACTGATTATGAGCGGGTGACAGGAGTAGATCTATTGGCAAAATTGGTTGATAATTTGACAGAAAATAATCTCCTCTCGCCTCTAGTCATAGGATTTATTGGTGGAAAAACAGGTGTTGCTACGCGACTAGCTGACCAGTGTCGCAAAAAATACCCAAGCAGTTTGCAGGTGGAATTTGTTGATATTCCAGACATTGATCCAAATGATTCCAAAATCATCAGACAGATAGTTGATTTGAAAATAAATTTACTTTTTGTCGCTCTTGGTAGCCCGAATCAAGAAAAGTGGATACAGGATCACCGTAGCGAGTTATCCCACATAGTCTGTATGGGTGTAGGCGGTGCATTTGATATGCTCACTGGCCTCACTCCTCGAGCTCCGAAGTTCGTTCAAAATATTGGTTTTGAATGGCTCTATCGACTCATCACGCAACCATGGCGTTGGGGAAGACAGGTACGAATCATTCGGTTTGCAATCAAAGTATTATTCGCAAAAGGCAATTAAAAAACATGCCTTGAGTAGATATTCGTTTATCCACGAAATGCTTTAAGAAAGGTTTTGAAGATCTCACCTGGGGGATACTTAAAAAAGTTAAGCGCGAGATATCGTTGAGCCACTGCAATAACAGCAATGAAACTACATGAAAGAAATACTTGAACATAGGCAAATCCGATCGCACCAAATGATTTGACTGCAAGTGGGGTCAAAATCCACGTAGAGGCCGTCCAGTAGACCATGAAAGCCAATGGAATGCGGGGCTTCTTAAGGGCATTAAATATATTCATAAAAGGAGTGGAGAGGGTGGAAAGAAATGCAGAAATACAGAAGAGTTGGAAAATGGGTACAGCTGATTCCCACTTCGCATACTTGGGGATGATATGGACAGCATAGGGCATAGCGAAGGCCGAAATCAGAAGTATGGGCCCCAGTATGAGTGTCTGAGCCCAAATAGTCATCGTTACCGTTCGCTTTAATTTCTCTTGATCATCCTGCAGACGGGAAAGTACTGGGAACAGTACCTTTGAAATATTGTCCATCACTATTCGTATTGGTGCTTCTGCCCATTTTTTCGCCCATGCTATCTCACCGAGTGTCGCGAGGCCGAGAGTTTTGCCAAGGAAAATGACGACAAACTCATCTTTAAACAAAGCAAGCAGTGAGTTAAGTTGGAATGGTAGTCCAAAGGATATGAGCTCGTGAAATGATTGCTTATTGATTCCCAGCTGAGGACGCCACGTTGACGACCTATACATGAGAAATGTTCCCACCAGCGCTCTGACAATGACTGCAACCGCAAAACTCATGAGACCAAAGCGCAGAATGATCCCGATAGATGTAACAAGATAGAAGAGAGTGTTTTCAATTACCTGGATCCTAACAATTCCTGCGAAGTTCACCGACCGTTCAAGTAAAACAGAAGGTATTGTCTTGAGTGAAGAGATGAAAAAACCCGCCAGAACTGCCCAGTACAAGTAGATTGCAGTGGATGGGAGGTGATAATATCCGCGAATGAAGTTTGTAGCACTAAAACCAACAATAATTAGTGTTAAAATCAGCGCTTGTTGGATCGTAAATACTGTCCGCAAATCTTCGTCTTTCACCTCTTTTTTTTGAATAAGAGCACCGGCAAGTCCAATATCAGAGAGGTAGTTGAATATACCTATTGTCGCAAGGGTTGCGGCGTATATACCAAATACTTCCTTTGCCTCCAGAGCAGTGATGATGATGTTAGCGATCAGACCCAGCACTGCAGAGTAACCACTCTGAAAGAAAAGGGAGATTAGACTTTTTTTTGTATTTTTTTGTAGATGTGATTCCATATTAGAAAACCCAATGCACCCAAACTCAGTGCTTGTGAGATAGTGTACAAGACAGTTGGCGGTTTGTACGCAGCAAACTGAGCTGTGAGGCGTGCATATTCTTCTTTTGATCCGGATCTAGTTCGCAATCGGTTCCAGAGATTTAGATCTACCGTGCGCGGGAGATATTCTGGGATAGTATATGCTGCCTTTTGACGCGTAAATTCAGGACCATATAGCTTATACGCATTATCTGGTGATATATCCTGGCCTACGAAATATCGGCTGCTCATTGCTATGGCAAGGATACAAACAATGATTGTAGCGCCATAGGATAAGTGCTTCGGTCTTTGGAAATACGTGAATGCAAAAATACTCATGTACGATGCTGAGAAAAGAACAAATATGAGGAATCTCCAGGGGAATTGGAAGGATTGTAAAAGACTAATTGCTGACCAAATTGGCTGTGACAGATAGAGAGTGAGTAGTAGACTACCGAGACCTAGAGCGACTATCAGAACTGTCGTTATGAGCGCCGAAGACTCATGTGTCACATTTGACTTTCCGAGACTCGAATAGCACTTTCGGAGATAAGTGATCAAAAAGACAATTAGTCCAATTAGTGCAGTTAAGATGAGCACCTTTCCTATCATAAAACTCACACCGTCCTGCAGGCATCCAGGAGCTGATCCGCCATACCCCCACCCATTAGGTGTCGTCCAAATCTGTTGAATACATAAAAAGTGATCGTAATATCGAGTTAATTTTGCTATGTCATATGCGTAAGTGCCAGAAAGACCAATGAGAACAGGTACCCAAAAATACATACTGAACACGAGCGCTGTAGCGTATATTTTCAGTGCAAAGCGTCGATTGTTTTGAACGTATGCAATGCACCCACAAAAAACGATCGCCACGATTGACAATGCGTTGTGGCTCGTGAATAGTGCTGACAAGATAATTGAACTGAGAATATATCCATTTTGACGCATGAGGGCCCATACACCCCAAGGGAGGAGGGCGAGACACCAAATTTCAGCTAAGTTCCCCCGGACAAAAATCTCGCTTGCTATCCACGGTGATGCGGCATATAAAAAGGCTGGAAGAAGGCGCAATATCCGATCTTTGCTCACGTGCGAAACAAGCATATACATTCCCGCAAAAGCAGTGAGTATGCTGAGCAAAAAAGATGACTTGATGGCCTGATTGATTTCAAATCCAGTGAGATGCAGCGCGCTTGTAATCCAATATGCTGTAGGTGCATAGAAAGTGAAGACGGGGTACCCATTTCTAAATGCGTAGTCAGGTGCAATCTGGGGAGGTATATTAAATCGAACTACTTCATGTGTAAACTGCTCAATGCGTGATGGTTGGGATACGTCATGATAAGAAAAGAAATTTTTTGCGAATGGATTGAGATTGCGACCAACTGTTATAACGAGAATCCCAAGTGCAAGAATAAAAATCAGATTGACCTTTTGACTTAGTTTTAGCACAAAGTTTTGCATGGTCATGAGGATCAGGGTCTAATTGAGTGTGCAGGTGGACGTACGCGGAAAAGATATACTTTGTCAGGACTCCCATTGGGTTTTCCGAATGTCTGAACCTCCTCAATCAAATTCTGTTGCCAGTCGATGGGGAAATCATTGCGATGTGGGAATACGGCAAAAACATGCTTATCGACTGTTTCTTGTTGAGCAACAAGAATATCTGACTCGTTGAGTGGCCACAAACCTCTGACATCAATTCTATCATCGGGCCGAATATATGCCGTGAGTACATCAGCAATCAATCCAAAATTACCCTCAGCCAAGACGAGTGCTCGCTTACCATCTGTAGTAGAAGACCGAATGATTTCCATCAGTTCAGGTGCACCCCAGACAGCAGTGGCACCATTGATATATTGGCCCTTATCTATATCAGGCATCGAGATATTTCGTACATCAGTAATTATGGGAAAAGATAGGTATATAAAGACAAAAAAGATGGGGATAAGGATCAGTTTTTGGTACCGATTTGAGATGCGACCGAGAAAATATCCAGCAGGGACAATAGATAGTGTTGCGATGAAGAGAAGATATCTAGGATACAGTACAAAGTTAAAAAAAAGAATGATCGCAAACGGCGCAAGTATCCACGTGACGAGGTATATACCTAGCAACTTTTTATCGCGGATGAGCTTGATCGATCCAATGATGGCACATGCTGTCAAGATCCATCCACTCTCCCACGCGAGATATAGTGGTGCGACTTTTAGGTTGTTAAATACATTCTTAAATGGATTGAGCAGGATAGTCAGTGGCTGATCTATGAATGTATAGTTCTTGAGGGCGATATTATGATAAAAGGGCGAGAGTCGCTGGATGCTATACAGGGCATAGGCTATCCCGAAAACTACTCCCATCAATACGAGATAATCGACAGTTTTTTTCACAAAGATTGTAGGCTTTTTCCATTCGACAAGATGCATGATGGGGGCGCAGATGGCAAGAATGAGAAACAGCATCACAGATGACTTAGCAAGTAGAAGAATGCCGCTCATCAAGCCCATCAATAGGGCTATGTCCAGGCGCTGGGTACGAGATAAAATCAAACTAAACAATAGTATCCATATAGCAGCAGCAGAAACCCATGTATCTATAAGACCAATGCGATCATAAAACAGAAAATAGGGAACGCAAATATAGAGGAACATGCTAATAATCGATGTTCGTTTGTCAAAAAGATACTTAGTTAAGCTGCCAACTCCTATAAATCCAATAAACCCACCAACCACACTCAGGGTCCGTAATGCGAAAAGTAAATGAGTTGGAAACAGTTTCACTAGGGGCATTAGTGCCCATGTCTGAAGTGGTTGACGACCATCAGTGAGAGAAACAAACCGCATCCCCCCATCCTGAGCTGCCATCTTTGCCCATTGGATATATATTCCCTCATCAGAAAATATGGGCAAAGCGAGGAGGTGAAAAAAGCGTGAGACAAAAAAAAGAGTTGAGAGACCAATACATATCAAGATGAATGCTGTGTCTTTACGTCGCCATAAAATACTAATCTGGCTAGTTATTGAAAACATATTCTATGATTATAGCGTATTTGGTTGTTACTACACTCATTGTTATTTTGCTACGGTATCTCGACTATACAGGATCCAGTCGCCTCGTTCGCATTCGGTGATCACTTCCATATGGGGGGTGAACGCTTTTTGAGCTCCTTCTCCCAGGAGAGTTGTGTCGTCGATGTGCATGGCAAACGCATCATACTCATGAACATGATTTAAGAATTCCACAGGTTTATAAAAGAAAGTAACTGGCTTATCAATATAAAATACAAATGATGGAGCAGAACCATAAATAAATGAGCTAGCGATGGCTACTTGGGCAGCTTCAATAACTTGGGCATCTTTGCGCTGTGTCGGTGAGACGAGATATGCGACTCGAGTGAACGGAGGCATGTATTGCTGACATCTTGCCAAGGATACCTGCTGTGGAACACGAGGATTTGTTATTGTAAATCCGTATGTTTGTTGTGCGACCATGGATCCAGACCACAAAATCAATCCTACATAGCAAAGATTCTGCACAAACCTTCGCGAGATATGTTGTAGTGCAAATATAATCCATATCGATATAAACGGCAGCGCGGGCATGATATACCAGGAGAGCTTGGACTTGCCAACAGTTAGCAGGACAAAATAGGCCAGCGGCAAAAGAAAGAGCACGTCTGCATTTTTCGTATCATAACGTTTGATATGCATAAAGATCCACAGCAATACGCCTATTGCTGCAACCGCGAGTAGCAATGGATAATTTTCCCACAACTTTTCAATATAGAAAAATTTGCCGCCAAAATGAAGTTCGATGGGAGTCGTGACGCGAGAGATCAGGTGGTCTTTAATGTGAGAGGATATGAACTGGTCAGTGTACTGGGCCAACATGATAATGTGCCATGCAAGCGAGACCAAAGCAATCACGACCCACTCCCTGATCTTTTTCTGAGTTACGGAATGATAGTATATTGAAAGTGCGATATCAGCACACAGTGGAAAGAGACCAAGAAAGGATTTGGTCCAGACCCCGACAATAGTTCCGATAAATTTGGAAGCAAAAGTGCCATCACACACATACAGGAGCCATCCTAAAGTGAGAAAGATATCAACGTTAACAATACTTGCTCGATCGATGAAAAAGGGTGTGCTAGCAAATAAGAGCATGCCAGCAATCTGAGCAAATGTATTTTTGGTAATGTGACCGATGATCTGGTATATCAATACCACACAACATATGGCTGCAAATACAGATGGTAAGCGAGCGATGAATTCGCTTGCCCCAAATATTTGAAAAAGTATTCCAATTACCGCAAAGAGAAGTGGGGGTTTCTCGAACCAGAGAGAGCCATTGTAGTGGAGTGTTAATCCCGGATGACGGAGCCATTCCCTGGCGACTTGGGCATATATTGACTCATCCCATTCAAAGAATGGAACCGAGGATAGCGTTATCGATCTGATCCATAGGCCGCCAATGATGAGAATAAAAAAGAACAAGGGAAGATATTTTTTGAATACGGGAAGATATTTGTTTAATTTGCTCATGATTTTATTATACCTTCTTGTGGATGACTTATTTGTTTACTTCTATGCATTTGTATGACAATCATAATAAGAGCAAAGGAAAGAAGGATGAAAAGAGCATTCGTATGCGAAAGTCCGAATATCAGCCTGTTGCTTATATGCCTCAAAGCACCCATGGGAGTTTTGAGGTCTGCGAGCGGATATTGGTGGACTGTCACAAGATTGTGTCGGGATGCGCGAAGGACCAAATAATCGTCAATATGACCATTAAGTATTACAATCTTCACGGTGTATATTTTCCCACGCGAGCGTTCCTGAAGTGGTATACCAACGGGGTAATATGGCTGGCCAGCGACATCTAGGGCAAGTCGATCTGGGTATATAGGTCCATTTTGTGTTGATTTCACGACATGTTTTTGAAGAATATATACCAAGACAGATATTGGTTTAAATGTATCTTTCGTAACCCTGCATGATTACGATACAATCGCTTTAGATGTGAGAAGTATCCTTCAAGAGCATTACTTGTTCTGGGTACTCTTTTCTCTGTTAAATAGTGGAACATATTGGGATATGCATTCTCGATTACCCGGTATGCATGAATGGTATCTCCCTCTATTGCATCCTTAGGATTGAGTAGCTGTAGTTGTTGAGAGTAAAACGCTCTCCATGAGAGAAACAGTTCATGCCATATATCCCTATCATGCTCAGTATCAATAGATGATAGTTTGTGGATGATAGATTTTAAGTCTCTTGCTAGTTGAGTCTTTGGATACCTTCTCAACCATGACTCACCCTGTTGTTGAATGTGATAGGTACATCTTTGGATAATACAGGCTGACCATACTTCAGTCATAGCTCTGATTACTTTGAGTTGCCCATCCATAGTGACAGAGTATGGGGTTAGCCCTTGTCTTTGTAAGTATCGAAACCAATCTATGGTGTGAGCATAGTCTTCTCGTACTGCATACTGAGTAGAGATCACCTTTCGAGACTCACTATCTCGAATTACCATAACACATCTCTCATGATTGAAATATGTAGCATCGAAGATCAGATAGCGAGCAGTCTCAAATGAGGTGGTTAGGGTGGGTGGTTCCTGCGACATCCAGTATGATTTGATCTCTTTCATCTTTTTCAGACTGAGACCACTCTGCTTTGAGAGTTGTCTTACTGAGTATCCTTCTGTAATCCACCGCTTGAACCAGATCTTTTGATTACACATCCTCACATGAGGATTATGAGTTATGTGTGTTTTCTTGCAGTCTATACAGAGGTATCTTTGTCGATTATTACTCTGTGTCTTCCCATATTTCACTACCCTAAAAGAACCACAATTCGTACATGTTTTTTTTAGTCATATTCAAAGTGGTTTGATGATAATTATCGATTTACATTGATATTACAGCACAAAGTATGGTATTTACCAACACAAAATGGACCTATATACCCGATCTGAAGTACTGAGTGGTTGAGATGAGTCAGGTCCAAATATTTGAATGATGAAATGAGCTGCGTTCGGGTCTTTTCGATACTTTTCGTTTTCACCGAAGTATTGCATATCGATCCCAATACTTGCTAGATAGTTATCAGGAGATGTAAATGCATATGTATGAGAGGTGTCGGGCAAGAGCTTGGTTATCGCAGTTGGAATGAGTGACCACTTGCTAGTAAGCGGCATGTAATATCCACGCATACGTGGGCTCAGTGCATCTTGGAAGCTTGCTGAGATGGCCAACAGAACGATTAGAACACCGCATATTATTATGATGCCCTTTGTGACCCGGAGAGTAATTAGGCAGTGCACTTTAGTCGACACCAGGGAGACTGTATTTGGAGGTATTTTCCAGATGAAATATGGACGCTCAACGAGGTAGTATGCGATTGATGCAATGATACCAGTGAGTGTAAATTCCCACACATTGCGGAGTAAGGAATCGGTTATGGGAAACGGTGATCGAAATAATTCAACAAGCGGCAACATATGTTCATGGAGCAAATACGATGAGTAGCTGATCATGCCCCAATACACGAGGAATCTACTTGAAAAAAGACGCTGCGCGAACGTGTGTGGCAAAACACACATATATAAAGTGATGCCAATGGCGATACTTACGCATAACCAGTACCACATCATGCCTTCGTAACTAGCCAAATGAGGAATAGTTCTGTCGAAGTACAAACAAGCAAATACGAGGATACTTGCGATGAACATAAGGACGTGTAACTTTGATATTTTTTCTAGTGCACGGTGCAGAATATTTTTTTGTGCATATGCTATGCCAAGAACAATTCCCACCAAAAATCCACTCGATCTGTTAAAACTCAAATTGACTAATTCCAGCGTTGTTCGAAAGCCACTGTCTAGTGAAAACAATATAGCAATACATCCCCCAATCACCAATACTCCTTGCCATATATTGAGCCGAGAAAGTTTTTGGATATGTGGACCTATGCCAAGCGCATATGCGACATAAAATAGCACTTCAAGTCCAAGGCTCCAATACGTAGGCTGATAGCGGTTAATGTATCGCAGAAATGGAGTGGTGAGAGCGATATTGTTCGCATACATGAGGATAGCTTTCAGATTCGGTGGAAGCGCTAGTGTACTATCTTTGATGAAACGGCTACCAATGACAATATCAAATAGGACCAGGCCAATTTGCACAGCAATGAATGTCAAAAATAAAGTCAATCTCATTTTCCCACTCTCATCTTTCCTTGCGATGATGCGCCATACAAGATGCCATGCGACAAGAATCCCGATCAATATCACAATATTTGCGATCGGTCCATACCCATCTGTAAAATTCTGCTTGACTGATGCGTATGTCACTACAGCAGTGTAAATCGGAAAAATACGAGAATACCTTTTGAGTAAAAAGTGAGTCTGTGATCTCATCCGTGGATACAGAGAGGCCATAAGAAATCCACAAAGCACAAAAAGAATCTGAACGGCCATTCCTCCTGGAACAAAAAAGGTAAAGAGGATCGAACTCACGAGATTGCCGAGTAATCCTGTCGAGCGGAGGGCGGGAAAATCAAATCCCACATGAGAGAACATAACCACTAATGCAGCGAGTCCGCGTAGCCCATCAAGAGCAATCCACCTCTCTTTTATTGGGGATGGTGGGGAGATTTGAGCTTCGGTGTTCATACAATATATGACGGAGATTAGGCCTTGAGCTTGTATCTGCCTTTCATTTCATACCACTTCAACCGTGCCATATCAGTGAGTGATTCGTACACATCTTTAAAGAAGCTGACACGACGAGTCTCTACATGACGCCAGAACACAGGGACCTCGATCACCTTATATTTCATCTTACTTGCGATAAAGAGAAACTCTAGATCAAAAATCGCTGATACAGATGCCTGACTTCCGACTGTTTTGCGTTTAAAGACGACGAGTTTGTCGATGACGTGGAGCGCAGACTTCCGATCAAATAGCTTAAAGCCGCATTGTGTATCTTTGATCCCACGCAAACCAACGATGAGGGTTCGAATGGTGATCATTCCGAGGGCCATAATCTTTCGTGTGAAAGGTGCATCTGGACGCACAGCTCCACGAGAACCGATGATAAGTGGGGCATGAGTAGCCTCTTGGGCACTAATGAGCTTCTCAACTTCCTCAATAGGCGTTGCAAGATCAGCATCGGTGAAAAAAACGAAGTCTCCCTTTGCTTCTTGAATGCCTGAGATGACGGTTGGTGCTTTGCCACGGTGAGGACATGCAACGAGACGAAATTTGGGAAACTGTCTAAGATACTTTTTTTCTACTACTTCACGAGACTCATCGATAGAGCCGTCATCCACGATAAGCACCTCTATAAATCGGTCATCGTCTCGGACATAGTTCCCGATTTTATCCAAAACACCCTTTTGGAAATTAGACACTTCGTTATAGCAGGGGATGATGAGGGAAAATGTTCGCATGGTTGTGGCTAAAGTATATGTAACTACTAGGCAAAAACTTGATCACATATTGTATCTCTTTGGATAGTAAAAATCGAGGAACATATTTATTTTATGATCTTCACGACCCAAACATTTGTTACCTTTTTTTCTGATACTGTCTTCCATTCTGGATGACGATTTTGAAAATCTGCCAGCTGCCATTGAGGGTTTCCAGGTATTTGACAGGCTTTAATTGTTTCCTCATGACAGATCACATAGAGTTCAGTTGGGTCACCGAGTGTATCCGCGGTCATTGGGCGCCTATTGTAATATTCAAGAAAATACCTATAGTGGCCTTCGGTCTCGTAATAGGGGAGACCAACTACCTGATATGCTTCAGCAGGCTGCTGACCAATGATATATTGAGCAACTGTCTGAGCATCTCCAATCTGCGTATATTGTCTATGAGGCTCAGTCAAATAGATGAGCGTCGAGATGTGTGATCGAGCATAAGCAAACAAGCAGAATCCCAATATACCATAGAGGAAGACGTGAGCTATTGTGCGAGGCGCTTTATTGTGGGGGACTCTTTTTATTATTAAATCAATAATCCATGTTCCCACAAGACTCATCAATGCATACAGTGCAAGATAGAGGTGATTGTAATAGTGCACATGACGACCGGTTTCAAGTAGCGCAAAGAGTGGAATAAAGGATGCTACCAGCAGCACGCAGCCCAGCAGAAAGCGACGACGGGTATCTCGATATTGCGTGAAGGCGATCAAGCAGACTACTACCGTTAACCCCACGAGAAGCAGAAGAGATAGGTCAGTGCTCCAATCAACACCTAGTGCATGATGCCACATGCTCCGCAATGAATCATTGAACCGATCTAGATATGCGATATTTTTCGCCTGAATTTCACCGGTTGATGTAGCTCTTAATAGTGTTTTCAGATTTATAAAATGATTCTTTACGTCGAACAATATCAGTGGAATAAAGGTAAAGACGCCAGATATGATTGCTACAGAAATTTTTCGAAAATAGTGAATCAGCGACCCATAATGAGGGTGCGCTTTCGATCGTAATAAGTGGAAGCTGGTGATGAGTACCTCGATTCCCATCGGAAGGAGGAGAAGCACGGTCATATAATGCAGCTGTAAACAGAGACCCACTATTACGCCGGTTATTACAAACCATCTCATTTTGCCCTCTTTCATCGAATAGTACCAACAGGCGAGTGCGAGAAAGCTGAATGTACTGACGGGGTTTGGGTTCCAGCTAAATCGTGATTGCAATATTTGGTTTGCCGAGAATCCTGCCAGAACAAGGAAGATGACTGATGTAGTTTTGCTAAAATTTTTATATACAAATACAAAAGAAAGTATGAGACCAATAGTATTGATGATTGCGATCCCATATGCGGGTCCTGCAGGGTCAAGTCTCCACAGGAGCATAAATGGTGCGACGAGATAGTAAAAAAATGGACCAGTGAAGACATTGCCAATAGATGTTGTTGGACCGACAAAAACCCACTTCTCAAGCGTAACAATCCGTTTTAAAATGATAGCGTCGCGACCCTGGTCAGACAAGAAAGTCAAATATTCTGGAATGCGGTAAACGCGGAGAAAAAAAGCGAAGACTATCAAAGCGAGTGCGAGACACCAGAATAGATGGGATTTTTTCATATTGTGGATTATCAAAAGAGAGCCCAATCACTGATGGGGGCCTGGTTACTCATGATGAAGTTTAGCACATAGAGATAGAGCATAGGAAGTGACAGGATGAGTCCAATTCGAAAGGGTTTTGACTCAAAGAAATCATGAAAAGCCATGATAAATAGTGGTGCAAGTGGCAAAGCCAACCGCATAATGTCAATCTGAGGAATGAGACAAAGCATGAGCGTATACAAGACGGTGAATATGAGATAGATGGGATGAGGAGAATGACTATTTTTATCTGACGCAGTAATCTGGCCATTTTTACCAAAAGTGTGTGTCCAGAGTTTCCCCACAAGGATAAACAAAGCTACGAGATACAAAGCAGTATGTTCGAGCCACCCTGTTTGGATCCATCGGGCTGCGTAATTGAACATGCCAAAGGGGTAGGATGCTCCCATCCCAACGATGGCCTGTGCCTGAAAGTAAGCATTGAAAGTGCCTAGGGTCGATTGATAGTACAGCCCAACGATCAAGTAACCGATAGCTGGACCCAGGATGGCGAAAAACATGCCTAAACTAAAACGGGTACGAAATTGTGCTCTCCAATCACACGTTGCATGGCTTATGAGAGGGGCAATTTGAACAAGCGATGTGACGAAAAATACTGGCATAAGTATGATCGCTTGAAATTTAGTCATCACAGCAAGAAGAGCTAATAATCCTGCACGAAAATAATATCCTCGCTCCCACTTCCATAGAGCAGTGAGTATCAATGCGCCAACCAACATTTCAGGCGAGATGACGCTTCGAACGATCCAGTACCGAGGTGGGAAAACAGTTAGTACAAAGGTGAGCCACAGGGGGTGTTTTGAATACTGTTTTATCCAAAGGTAAAACACAATGTTCAAAAGCATGTTACTCAATAGATTGATCACTAAGGCGGCGGGAAAATATCCAATCAGTTTGCCTATCGGTGCTATAAGCCAACTGTATATGGGGAAGTGAGCAGCGTAGTACTCATTTGGTCTTTGCATAAAAGCTCGTTTCCCTATCTCAATAGGATCAAACTGAGTGATTGCATTGAGTACGTAATTGGGGCCATCCCAGTTTTTATAAATCTGCTGCAGTCCCGAATCTTTCAGGTCAATGAAATAAAAGTGCTTTAGGTGTAAAGCAAATGGTGCATATACTAATAGAATGGGGAGCAAAGAAAGTAATATCACAGCGCCAATTTTTTTAGTGCTAGACGTGAGGGGAAACATACTGTAAACTCAATTATAACCTCATTCCTATGAAAAGAATCATCATCATACTCGTTATCCTCGGACTCCTCGGAATCGGTGGATACACATACTACAAAACAAAGATAGTCAACGCGGCAACACTTGCTGACGGTGAAACGGCATTTACAGTCGAAAAGACCACTCTCAGACATACACTGACTTTATCAGGCAAGATTGATGCCGAAGAAAAAGTCACTCTCGCATTCAAATCAGGAGGACGCCTCACTTGGTTGGGAGCAAAGGAAGGAGACTATGTTAAAAAAGGTCAAGGTATCGCCAGTCTCGATCAGCGCGAGCTCCAAAAAAGCTTGGAGAGCCAACTCAATACGTACATGATGACTCGCTGGGATTTTGATCAAACAAAACAAGATAACAAAGATGCCCCATATCGTGACGGAGATATTGGAGATAGGATGAAGCGAATCGTTGATAAGGCCCAGTTTGGACTCAACAACTCTGTGATTAATGTTGAGCTACAAACGCTCACAAGGGAGTATGCATATTTGAGTACCCCCATCGAAGGCGTAGTTACTCGCATGTCTGTCGCTGAAACGGGAGTCATCATCACCCCAGCCAATACTTTTGAAATCATCAATCCCGCAACTATCTATTTTTCAGCAAGTGCTGACCAAACAGAAGTTCCCACTTTGATGGTCGGACAGACGGCGCAAGTGATCCTCGACCCATACACGGATGAGAAGATGCTCGCTACGGTCAAATCGATTGCATTTACCCCTAAAGCTGGCGAGTCGGGCACAGTGTATGAAGTCAAAATGGTGTTTGTGACTGACAATAACAATCTGAAGTACAGACTTGGCATGACTGGTGATGCGGAGTTTACAACTCTCCAAAAAAATAATATTATTGCCATACCTATCCAATATGTCAAAACAGAAAATGGGAAAAAAGTGGTAACAAAAATCGGTAATGGCAAAAGAGAGAAGATAGAGGTACAAATAGGCGTAGAAGGAGATTCTTCTATAGAGATTAAGTCAGGTCTCGCACCAGGCGACGTGATCGTTGAAACGAAGTAGACTATCGAGTTATAACTATATTGTCTCCATGATCGAACTTCACGATATTTGGAAAGAGTATCAAATCAATACCGAAGAAAAATTCATCGCGCTAAAAGGAATAACCCTGAAAGTAGATGCGGGTGAGTTCGTGGCGATTACCGGGCCTTCAGGATGTGGCAAATCGACATGTATGCAAATACTTGGGCTCCTCGATAAACCAACAAAAGGCAAGGTAATCATCGGTAAAAGAGAGGCAGAGAATCTGTCTGACAATGAGCTTTCTCGATATCGCAACGAATATATTGGATTTGTATTTCAACAGTTCAATCTCATAAATAAACTCACTATCCTCGAAAACGTTTTGGTCCCAACCCTCTATACTCGAAAAAAACTCACATATAACCCTAAAGAATATGGAGCATATTTACTCGAACGATTTGGACTGACTGAGAAGTCCAAATCATATCCGAACAAAATATCTGGAGGTCAGCAACAGCGAGTTGCCATTGCTCGCTCATTGATCATGAAGCCTGAGTTCATCCTCGCAGATGAGCCCACGGGGAACCTTGATACAAAAACGGGAGATGAAATCATGAGGCTATTTACTGAGTTAAACACTCAGGATAAGATAACCATTGTTGTCGTTACCCATGAATCAGATATCGCCGCGAGAGCACAGCGCCAAATCAAAATGAAAGATGGGCAAATTTTCGAATCATGATATGTACTATCTACTCACCATATTTTTATCAGGGCTCGAAGACTTTAGTAGAAATAAAGTCCGCACACTCCTCACCTCATTGGGGATTTTGATAGGCGTTCTATCCGTTGTTTTGATCATTGCATTTGGACTCGGATTGAAAAAATCTATCAATGACCAATTCGAATCACTTGGCTCAGGGCAGCTTATACTCTTCCCCGGCCAAGTTCTCTCAAACGGGAGATTCAAGGGCGGTGGAGGCAATCAAGCCGTAACCCGTTTTTCTGAAAAAGACATAGAAAACTTAAAGCGATTGAAGGAACTTAAATATGCCATCCCCTCAGTCCAACGATCGACTACTGTCATTGCAAACGGTAAAACAGAGCCAGTTGATATGGTTATGTCAGCGGCGGATGTATTTGTTGTGAGAAATTTTGGGTTAGAAATGGGTCGATTTTTCACCCAGCAAGACGATCAGAGAAGAGCAAAAGTTGCAGTGCTGGGGTATGAGATCGCACGTAAACTTTTTGATGAACCGGGGAATGCACTGGGTAAAAAAATAAAAATAGAACAGCAGACATTGACTGTGATCGGCACGGTAAAAAAGGTAGGATCTGGAGGATTTGGTGGGCCAGATTATGATAATAACATTACCATACCGTTTAGAACAGGATATATCTACAACCCTGATAAGAAGTTTTCGGCTGCGGTACTCGTAGTCCGTGACCCAACCAAGCTCGAAGCCGCAAAGACGGCAATAACACAGACGCTCGAGCGAGATTATAAAAAGGATGATTTTTCGATAGTCGAACTGTCACAAATACAAGGTGCAGTCACCAGCATATTTGGGATTCTCAGCTCCGTTCTGACGGGCATTGCTGCGATCTCGCTAATCGTTGGGGGTGTTGGAATCATGAACATCATGTACGTGTCAGTTTCTGAACGCATTAAGGAGATTGGAGTGAGGCGCGCGCTGGGAGCTAGAAGAGCGGACATATTGTGGCAGTTCTTGATCGAGGCAGTGACACTGTCTTTGTTTGGAGGACTATTGGGGATTAGTTTGGCATTCCTGATCGTTGCCGGGGTCCAAAGCTTTTTCCCAGCATATATCAATGTGCAATCAGTTGCCCTTGCGCTGGGTGTTTCATCTCTTATTGGAGTTATATTTGGCGTTTTTCCTGCACGCAAAGCGTCTCTACTATCTCCGATCGAAGCTATTCGTTATGAGTGATCTATGGATAAGGTACAGCTGTACGAGGAAGATAGTTCTCCGAAATATATACTCACGTATGATCATGCATTTTTGTCAATGATGCGATGTATGCCCTGATCTTTGAGGTGAATTCCCCCTCACTGCAGGTTAGTGCGAATGCACGGCCATTCTCGAGGATTCGTTGTTTCTCGGATTCAGAAAGATTATCGTATTCTGCAATCGCCTTGCAAATTGCATCGGGGGTCAGCTCCTTGTATTGGACCCCTCTCTCAAGATGAGTCACCGTTTCTTTGACACCTCCAGATGCGTATGCAATGACAGGCACGCCAAATGACATTGCCTCAACAGGGACCATTCCGAAATCCTCATTCACAGAAGCATACAGGAAGGCTCTGGCTCCTCTGTACAGCTCAGCAAATTCACTATCTGGCACATGTCCCTTGAAAGTGATTGTTGGCCCTGCTATCGATTGAAGGTGCTCGATCTGATTACCCGTACCCACGATGATAAGAGGTGCGCCCAACTTGTTACATGCATGGATGAGGATGTCAATATGCTTTGTCGGTGCGAGCCGGGAAATAGTGAGGAAGTAAGAATCCTTAGGGTTTGGTATATTGGAATTGGATTGGTGCTCACTTACAGTTGTCGAAATGGGCGGATGGATGACAATCCCGTCTTTTCGGTAAAATGCGAGCGATCTTTTTCTGATCTCCTCAGAATTGAAAATAAACTGGTCAATAGTTTGGCTCGACTCGAAGTCATACATGCGGAGGAAATGATTCACAATCTGTGCATATAGTCTCACAACAAAATATTTTTTTAGTGAACTTTCATCGTAACCATATAAATACCGAGGAGGTGTGTGGAGATAGCACACATATGTGGGAATATTTTTTTGAAGTTTTAATTTCTGCAAACTGACTCCTTTACTCATACCCCACGAGCTACTACAGATGACCAAATCATAGGACGATAAATTAAACGACCGCCATACCCAAGGCAGGAGAAAACGAAGGGGTGAGTATAACCTGGTAAAAAAAGGAATATATTGTGCGCGACTTTGGATGATTTTCCAATCTTTGAACTTGCTCAAATGTATGCCGAGTCTTTTGACATCAACAAATGACACGAAAACATCTGCTGCAGGATACATCTGCTTCAATGATATGAGGACTCGTTCTGCACCTCCAAACTCAGCAAGTTGGTCATGAACAATGGCAATCTTCATGTGGCTATTATACGCTCCAGTAGTGCTGGAAATGTGCGATATTGTTCACCCATTGTGCTTACACTGAAGTGCTTTTGATGTGGAATGATGGTGAGTTCTCCGCCTATTTTTGTTGCAAGATATGATGCATGTGTGAGTGGACAAAATGGATCATCTTCAGAATGAAGAAATATAAACTTTTCACAGTGTGAACGAATGCCTTTGAAGTTAAAAGGCTCATCAAATAGTTCACTATTTGGCTCCCATTTGAGAAAGTCATTATCTTTGAATGCCCCGACGAGATAGGATGCATGTATACGAACTTGAAGATGAGGAAGGAGATGAAGTATCTCAACTGAGCCTGATGAGTGCCCAACAATAATAGACTCACTATTGAAAGCAAAACCACTATGAAGTAAAAAATCAGTGTATCGGCGCGGATTTGGCTTGTCTGCGCGAGGGAGGTTGGGAACGAGAACTTGATATCCTTGTCCTTCGAGCTGTGTTTTTAACCAGGGAAACCAATTTTCTTTCGAACTGCTTTCGGTGCCGTGGAGGATAAGTGCATTTTTCATGCATATTGATTATACTTCCTTATCATCTTAGATATTTCACTTCATTGAATCATATGAATTATCTCCAAACTATTATCCTCGCTGTCGTAGAGGGTATCACAGAGTTTCTACCTGTTTCATCGACCTTTCATCTCATACAGGTTTCAAAACTCATCTCGCTCCAGCAAACCGAGTTCATCAAGTTATTCGAGGTTGTGATCCAAACTGGAGCAGCGAGTGCCCTATTTTTCCTTTTTGCAAAAGAGATTTGGCTTGACCAAAGAAGATACTTGAAGCTTTTCGTTTCAACAATCCCTGCGATGATTCTTGGATTTTTGCTACATAACTATATTAAAGACGTTCTCTTTGTTGCTGAGTATTCAACAACTATCGTATTCATCGTTGTGGGCGTCGCATTCATTCTTGTTGAGTTTTTTGTGGCAAGACCTTCACGCCAGATTTCGCGAAGTCTCTCTTCGATTGATTATGCTCAGGCCTTCATCATAGGACTCATCCAATCTCTTGCGCTCGTCCCAGGCGTTTCGAGATCGGGAAGCGTTATCACTGGCATGTTGTTGATGGGGTACGCCCGTGCAGATGCTGCTGTCTATTCGCTGGCACTTTCGGTACCAACGCTTTTTGCCGCATCTGGGTATGATCTGTTCAAGTTTGTAAAAGTAAACGGGATCATGGAGCTTTCAAAGAATCTCGACATATTAGTGCTTGGTTTCATAGGATCATTCATAGCAGGGTATTTCGCATCACGATGGCTTCTCAAATATCTACAATCGAGGACACTGCGGGTCTTTGGGATCTATCGTATAGTGGCTGGTATAATCTTGTTAGCGGTGAGCTACTGGTTTGCGGCTCCCCGGTGAACGCTCACGTGGCTTAATTGGACCCGCCTGCAACGCTTTCGCGTAGCAATGCGGGCAGGTAGAGCGCTGATCGATGAGTGCCTGTAGCTTAACTGGATAGAGCATTGGCCTCCGAAGCCGAAGGTTGGGTGTTCAAATCACCTCAGGCACACCAGTATTCCTAGTATAGATTTTAGTTATACACTGTACGTTTTCAACTTTGCATTCATATTGGGCCCGGAGTTAGACGGTACAACGCTGCATTCGCATTGCAGAGGAGGCAGTTCAATTCTGCTCGGGTCCACCACTATAATTCGGTGATCTGATGATCATGAGTATACACAGTATGCAAAACGAAATAGAGTCAAAGTTTTATCCGGTTGTTAAGGACGACCTTCGTTCGAAGCTCGCCTCCATTGGAGCAATATGCATCCATCCCGAGCGATTGATGAAGCGCATGATATTTGATCATCGACATAACCCAATACTAGAGAAAAAGAATATACGCTACATCAGAGTACGTGATGAAGGAGACTCTATCACAATGAGTGCAAAGGATTACCCACGTCCTGATGAAGGGCAGGAATGGCAACAGGAGACATGTGTAAAAGTCTCAAGTTTTGACGATGCAGTTGCCATACTAAAAGCAACAGGACTGATCCAAAATGCCTATCAAGAAACGAAACGCGAAACATGGAAACTCGGCGAATCGCTGATTGAGATTGATGAATGGCCAGGGCTCAAGCCCTATGTCGAAATCGAGACGGTTGATGGCAAAACGCTTCAATCAGTAGCTGGTCAACTGGGATTGAACTGGGAAATGCGGCTCAATGATGCAGTTGTTGAGATATATATGAGCGTGTATGGACTTGATAGAAAAGAGGTGCTGAGCTTGATAAGTCATGCAACTTTTGAGTCAAACCCATTTGCTAGCCTAAAACCTGTGTCGTGAGCGACAAACTATTTGTTACAATAGCAACGGGATGATTTGGCGTCATTAGCTCAGTGGTAGAGCACCATTCTTATAAAATGGGGGTCCATGGTTCGATTCCATGCTGACGCACTCATCGTATTTGTATGGCGGGCCAAATGGCCCGCCATATGCGGATTATCTGCTGTCTTATCTCTCAATAAACATTTCTGAAGTGGAGAATCGAGCCTTCTTCGCATATTGAGATTTGTCATCAGCCGATCGGAAACCTACGGCCATCATGACTCGAGCTGAAAGACCTAGCTTTTTTAGTCCTAGGATCTGATCAAACTGTCCAGGATCAAAGCCTTCCATTGGCGTTGCATCAATGTTATTGACTGCAGCCGCTGTGAGAGCGACACCAAGGGGTATATAAACCTGTCGGGCAAGCCATTCCTCAAGCTGTGCTGGCGTTTTCCCACTAATTTGCTGCATACAGATACCCTTGTATCCAGCAAGTGTATCTACTTTGAGTCCTCGTGTATTTGCAATACTTTCCATAAAACTATCTACATATGCCTCGTTGATAGAGAGACGTGATGCGAGTACAAACAGATCTGAAGCCTCAGTGACTGGCGTCTGCCCATAAGATGCAGGAAGGAGCTTGAGACGAGTTGTAGGATCACTCACATGAACAAATTGCCATGCTTGTAGTCCGAGCGAGGATGGTGATAGGCGTAAAGCTTCCATAATGAGCTTTCGCTGGTCTGAAGATAACTTTTTTGCTGGATCATAGGATTTGGTTGCATATCTCCAATTGAGACTACTGAGAATATCTGTCATAGAAAAGATTGAAAATATATAATTGACTAGCACATCAGTATACACACTTCCTACATTCAACCCTGGATCCGAACGATAGGAGTAATTAATAACGTGGATTGTACCATCTGATCAAACTTCTCTTGCGGCGTCTTGAATCCTAAACACTTACGAGGTCTGTTGTTGATCTCCCAGAC
>Ga0194063_10000342_pt1 | contig 34362 bp, 45 predicted proteins | sample SepL3720m_MetaG_FD_155459 | JGI IMG/M metagenome (GOLD analysis project Ga0194063, IMG submission 155459) | Anoxic zone freshwater microbial communities from boreal shield lake in IISD Experimental Lakes Area, Ontario, Canada - Sep2016-L373-20m | ecosystem: Environmental > Aquatic > Freshwater...
CGTATACGAACATGATCACTGGCGTGGGCACAGAGGATGCTTCGTATCTCGAGGAACGGTTTCCAGGTTTTAGATATGTGCGGTGCGATGGACGGGATCTCAAATTCGACGATAAATCATTTGATGTGGCCTTTTGCAGCGCTGTTGTGGAACATGCCGGCAGAAGAGATGAGCAGGAGAAATTGATTTATCAAATCTGTCGCGTCAGCAGCAAGGCCTTTGTCACAACCCCGAACAGGGGTTTCTTCGTTGAAGTGCATACGAACCTGCCTTTTTTGCATTATTTGCCGGTTTCCATTCACAGGAAGATTTTGGCATCGCTTGGCTGGACATTTTTTGCAAAGGAGGAAAACCTGAATTTGCTTTACGCCGATGAATTTCTTGCGCTTTTCCCCAAGGACAGAAAAGTGCGGCTGATCAAACACAGGCTGTTCGGAATCTTTGTCTCGAACCTCATAGCCATTGTGGAATAGAATATTTTGACTCCTATTTTTATAATTTCCGTTTCCGCTATTATCCCGGCCCTGAATGAAGCGCAGAACATCCGCGATGCTGTTGCTTCCACTCTGAAAGCGTTCAACGATTTGAACATCGACGGAGAAGTTGTCGTCGTCAACGATGGCTCGACCGACGAGACCGGCATGATCGCCGATAAACTGGCGAGCGGCAATCCCGCGGTCAAAGTCTTGCACCATGAGCATCCGATGGGTGTTGGCCGCAGTTACCGCGATGGCGTGAATGCTGCGACGAAATCCGCCGTTGTTTACATGCCCGGCGACAACGAGAACGACCCATACGAGGTTCTTCAGCACGCCAGGCAACTCGAGCAAGTGGACATGGTGGTGCCTAATGTCAGCAACAAGGATGTCCGCTCGCGGCTGCGCAGGTTGTATTCCTGGTTGTATCTCCAGATCATCAATGCGACGTTCCGCACGCACTTCAATTACACGAATGGCAACGTCATCTACTCAATGGCTGCAGTGAAAAAAGCGGCATCGTCCTGTGACAGCTTTTTTTTTCAAACGGATGCGCTGGTTCGCGCCACTCGTGCAGGTTGCAAATTCATCCAGGTATCCATCCGCATCCGCGGACGCCCCAGTGGCTCCTCAAAGGCTTTAACCCTCCGTTCGTTGCGAACGCTTCTTTGCGATTATTTGCGCCTGGTGCGGGACGTCTATTGGAAACGTTCATTATAGGAGTTTTCCTTTAACGCCCCGTCAGTACAATCTCACCATTTGTTACTATGAGCACAGACAATAAGAAAAAAGTGTTGCTTCTCGGTTGCACCGGCAAGATGGGGCTGGCGCTGGGCAAAGTGCTTGGGACCGATTACGAAGTGATTGGCAAGAGCTCCCGGGATTTTGATGCGCTGGATACAGGCCAAGTCCGCTTGTTGATCGAGGCTAATCGTCCGGACATCGTGATCAACACCGTGGCTTTCATGGGGATCGACCTTGTTGAGCGGGAGCCGGAGAAGGCCATAAAAATCAACGCGTTGCATCCGAAAATGCTGGCCGAACTCTCCTGCCAGCACGGGTTCGTGCTGGTGCATTTCAGTACCGAGGCGGTCTTCTGCGACTCCAGCGGCGAAGCCTACACGGAAGGTGATTGTCCGCGTCCCGTAAATGTTTATGGCCTGACGAAGTATGGAGGAGATTGTTTTGTGCAAAGGATTGCCCGGCGTTACTACATCTTCAGGATGCCAATCATGTTTGGCGAGGCGGCCAAGGACAGGCAGTTTGTGGAAAAGATGCTCTCAATGTGCAGTGATGGGAGCGAGAGCCTTCGCATTTCAGACGACATTATTTCCTCACCCACCTATAGCTTGGACGCGGCCAAGGCAATCGCCGGAATGTTAGAGGCGGAAGCAAGCTACGGACTTTATCATCTGGCTAACGAAGGCCGCGCGTCCCTGTGGGAGTTGATGAACGAAGTGGTCGCCCATCTCGGTTTGCCGGTTGAAGTGAAGCGGGCATCCTATCAGGATTTCCCCTGCGTGGGCATCAAAAACATTTGCACACCTCTCAGATCCCAAAAGATTGCTTCTCTCCGGCCATGGAAGGAGGCGGTCCGGGATTACTGTGCAAACCTCAGGGCCGCGGGAGCAATATGAACATTGCACGCTGATGGGCTTTATGAGTGCTCGACGTGAAATCGTCCTGGCCGTATTGCTGGTAGATGGTCATTACGTGCTTCAGTTGCGCGATGACCGGCCGGACATTTCATCCCCGGGACTGTGGGGTCTATTTGGAGGAGGAATTGAACCGGGAGAAGATCCCTTGAGCGCTGTTGGCCGCGAAGTGGAAGAAGAGATTTGTGTCCGGCCACAAGTGTTCCGGTTTGTTGAAATTGTGGAGGGAACAATGACCCGGCATCACGTCTTTGAAGCGGACATTACAGAACAATGGGGGCAGCACCGTCTGATGGAAGGGCAAGCGACGCAATGTTTTGAGTTTGGACAGTTGTCTTCCTTGTCAATCGCAACCACTGCTCACGGCGTCCTGCATCGCCATCACGCGAACAGAGTCACCCTCCAAGAGGCCGCGAAGCCAGCAACGCTCAAAGGAAATTGACGTGCGGCGGCGGGGCGGTGCCAGCGTATCCGCCGGAATGAGCTTCACGAACGGCTGGCGTGAGGCCTCCGGCCAATTTGGCGTCCCATAGGAAATTGTTGCAGGAGTGCGTGCGGCAATTGGCGTAGCATTCCTTCTGGACGTCCATTTCGTCGCGCACCTTGGCCATAATGTTCCAGTAATGGTCGCTGAAAACGATTTCCTCCAGACTCTGGGTGCTGAGGTCGCCGAGGCGATAGTCCTTTTCATACTTGCCATCAAAGAACATGCCGCATGTGTAAAGCCGTCCGGTGCCCTCGCCGTATAAAAGAAACGGTGCCCCCAGGCACTGATCGTAACGGCGGTGACCGCAGTTGGTGATCTTGTCCCATTTTGGGATCACGCGGTAAGTCTCGGTGGAGTGGCTTTCCGCTTCCTTGAGACAAGGGACGTATTTTTCATATTCGTCCAAGCGCTGATAAAATCCAAGATCGTTATGAATGGTATCGGAACAGTGTTTGATCTGGAGGTAATCAACTCCCATTTCCTTCCCGAGCTTCGCAAGGGGAATGACTTCATTGACGTCTTTGGGGGTCAAGACCATTTGGATACCCACGGCCAGGTCGAGATTGTGACTCTGTTTGTAGGCGACGCAGAACTTGATGCTCTCCAACACCCGCGCAAACTCCTTGCTCGCATGAATGACGCGATAGGAAGCGTCGGACGCAGCACTCAGGTTGAATCGGATCCAGCTCAGGTGCTCCAGGGCGGCTTGGCCCTCGGAATCGGTTTTCCATAGCACCCCATTGGTCGCAACCGAAATATCAACCCCCGACTGCTTGCCCAATACAATCGCCTCATAAAGCGCCGGATTGAGTGTCGGTTCAGCCTCGCCGATCATTGCGATCGAACGCACCCCGATTTTGCCCGCACTGCGCATATAGTTGAGCAGCGCCTCGCGCGGGAACACCCGGTCAGCTCCCTTGCGGTAGAAATTGCCCTGTGTTACGCCGTAACAGTAGTGGCACTGGATGTTGCAGCCTTTGCTCAGCCCCTGATCAATGTGCACCGGCGCAAAACGTTCCCCGCGCTGGAATGCCTCAACACGATCAAGGTGCCACAGCATCTTGTTGCCATCCATCAGGTATTTGTCGTTCTTCTGGCGCCGCTCCAAAGGTGGAAGCTTGTAGTCGTCCGCAGCATGCTCAGCAAGCGGCTGATCTGGCGTGTGCAGATTACGGGGACGCATCCGGTCATGGCCGGGCTGAGAAACCCCCTCAGCCGCAGAGTCAGGGGACCCCTCTTTTTTATCAGGATTGCTCATCATCCCATGGTAGACACCGGGGAAAGCTTGTCAAACGATAAAAAAACCTTTCGGTGCTCGCGAATTGGCTCAAATGAAAAGACACCGGGGAAGCCCCGAGGCATTTGGAGGAACCGGTTCTGTCCGGGCCGTTGCTATCCACGGACGACAGGCTTGATGCGAGTGATCTGCGGAACTCTCTTTTGATCAGTGTTCATCCGTGTGAATCCGTGGTTCTATTTTCCTCTTTAGGATGAAAGCACGTTGCCATTTTGACCGGTTTCCCGGATTAAAGTGGTCCAACCCCTTGCCTGCTCGTCCCGGAAACTAAGAGCCGCTCATAATGAAAAACATTTGTGTGCGCAAAAAGTGCAATTCTGCGTTATAATGCTCCCATGAATTCGGATGCCCGTTGGAAAAAAGACATAGCGGCCCGCTATCTTCCTGCGATGGCATCCCTGCATGCGTTCCTTGCGCGGGAGGGGAACCGATGACATCGCTTTCCAACAGGGAAACAGCATTGATCGCCGGCGTGTTCAGCAAACACCCCGAGGTTTCGGCAGTGAAACTTTTCGGCTCCCGCGCCAAGGGCACCCACACAGCGCGCTCTGACGTCGATCTCGCGCTGTGGGGAGTGGATGCCCTGCATGCCGAGGCCGTCGCCGCCGAACTGGATGATCTCCCGCTCCCCCCTCCGTATCAGCCTCGACGGCGGCGGCTTCCTCATGTTCTATCCGGCTGATCGCGCCCGCCTGCGGACGGCGATGGCAGAGGCCGGGCTCCAGGAGGTCAGGTTCCGGTTCGACTTCGAGGGCACGAAAATCCTGGCGATAGATTGATAGACGAAGAAGTCGTCAGTTGGCAGGCGTCAGTTTTCAGAGAGGAGGGAGGAAGCTCCGATTGAACAGGTGGTCGACCGCGTCGTGGTGTGCGCGGGCCAGCCGGAGATTCAATGGGCCGATAGAGGCGGCGGAAAGCCGCCGGGGAGCCACATATCCGCAGGGAGCCAAGATTCCTTTCCGTCAACGAAATGGGATTTACAATGATGGTTTTCTGTAGGAGGGTCTTGCTGTGGGAACCGCAACAATGACGCGCGAGGAGGCACGCAAGGAGATCGAATACATCCGGCGCGTGACCCGGGAAGCCACCGCGACCAAGGAATCGGCCAAAGCCTTTCTGGTTCGGTATGGATTTTTGACGAAATCCGGGAAGCTGCCCGCCCGCTATTCGAAGTGATCGCAGCGGGCTTCACGCTCGGGTACCACGGGTGCTGCCATTCCGTGGGGGAATCCGTTCTGGCGGGAGACAGTGAAATTCTCCCCAGCAAAAATGCCCATGATTGGCTAGGGAGCGGGATATATTTCTGGGAGGGAGATCCCCACCGGGCATTGAAGCGGGCAAAATTTCTGTCGGGAACCCCCGCCCTTTCAAAGCGACCGGTTTTGAAACCATTTGTTGTCGGGGCAATTATCAGGCCCGGTCAATGTCTCGATCTTTCCCAAGACGTGAGCCGTGAGATCGTGCGGGAGGCATTCCTTGCGCTGAAGCAGGCGTATGACGTGGCCGGCATCGCCATGCCCCGCAACGAACCGAGCGGTGCAGGCGACAACGATCTGGTGAAAAGGTTTTTGGATTGCGCCGTTTTTGAATTTGTCCACCAAATGAGGGAATCAAGGAAGATGGAACCTTTCGATTCCATCCGGGCGGCATTCCCGGAAGGCGAGCCGCTTTTCGAGGGATCGAAGGTGACCGAGAAAGCCCATGTTCAAATTTGCGTGAGGAACCCGAAATGTATCCTCGGGTATTTCCGGCCGATCTGGGACCGCTACGACTGATTTCTTGATGCTTTGGACGTAATACGGAAATGCACATCGCCGTCCTCGGCCTCTGGCATCTGGGAAGCGTCACGGCGGCGTGTTGCGCAAAGCATTTTTCGGTCACCGGTCTGGATTTTGACGAGGCGAATGTCGCGCGGCTGAAATGGCGGACATCCCGGTCGGCACCGGCCTGGGTTCCTCCGGGAGCTTTACCACGGCGCTCCTGAAGGCGCTCCATGCGCCTGGAACAGGAATTTTGTCCATCCGCACCAGCTCGCCGAGGAGGCGTGCGCCATCGAGATCGGGCGGCGGCGGGAACCGATTGGGAAGCAGGATCAATTTATTGCGGCCTACGGGGCATCACCGCGTTCACGTTCCACCCGGATGGGCGAGTCGAGGCGCGGAAAGCTGATCGGCGGCGGCGGCGGCTTCCTCATGTTCTATGCGGCTGATCGCGCCCGCCTGCGCTCGGCGATGGCGAAGGCCGGGCTCCAGGAGGTCAGGTTCCGGTTCGACTTCGAGGGCACAAAAATCCTGGCGATAGATTGATAGACGAAGAAGTTTTCAGTTTTCAGCGGTCAGTTTTCAGAGAGGAGGGAGGGCGCTGATTGAACAGGTTCTTCGTTCGTTGTTCTTGGTTGGCCCCGGGGAGGGATGGCCGAGAGGAAGGAAAAGGTTGCCGTCGAAGGGGCGTTGCCTATGCCCCCACTCCAGATTTGACGATCAGAGCGAGAAAGAATACCATTTTTTCATGCCTGAGATCAGCCGTTTTTACGGAATTCGTATCACAATCAATTGGCTCGATCATGTGCCACCGCACTTTCATGCGGAGCACGGGGATCATCGCGCCAGCGTCTCCATCGCCACAGGCGAGATTATTGATGGTCAACTTCCCCGCACTGCCGCCCGCCTTGTTAAAGAATGGGCGCTGGAGCGGCAATCCGAGTTGGAATCGGCATGGCAGGCAGCTCAGACCCACCGCCAACCGCAGCATATCGCCCCACTGGAATGAACAAAACACGCCTCACCCATATGCGCTACAATGGCGATGGGCGCTATGCGTTCGCCTACGATGACGGGCTCCGCGCAGAACTGGATTTCAACGGTTTTCCCGGCGAGCCTTGGACGGAGTGGACGCGCAGCTTCCAGAATGAGACGTTTCTTGGCATGGCTTACCTCGACCACGGAGTGATGACGTGGCCGAACACTTTCGACATTTGTCCGGATGTGCTTCGTCTCTGGTGCGAAGAAGGGCGGGTGCTCCCGCGCGAACAAACCGACCACATGCTGGCCATTTGACTAGAAGCCTTGCGTATTCAGCACTATGAGCATAAACGGAGGATCGCTCGTTTTCCGGTTCATCCGCAAAAAGAGTGTTTACTGAAGATGGGCAACGGTCATGCCGCCTGCGGCGGGTTTGGAGTCGATTTGTTTGAACCACTAATGAAAGAAATGTTCCCACCGCAATGGCGGTGGGGAGGGAGGCGGGAACCGGCAGGCCAGTTCGGCGGTCTGCGGCGGAAGCCGACTCTGCAAGCCTGCTTGCGAGATCGGCTTTCGCCGCAGACCCGGAATCACTCCGTGATCCGCGCCTCCTCTCTTCTGGATCAAACCGGCGGACGGGGCTGTTGGCCCGGCCAGATAAGTGTAAATAAGTGGTTGCCGTTCTCGTTGAAATACCCCGCCGCAGGCGGCTCAATCCATTGCCTGTCCTTCTTCTATGCACAGAATTTGCGGAAGAACCAATCTGGCAGACCGTCAGGAAATCCGCACTGTGAACCAACCCTACCGGCTCACTTCGGGCGCGGAATCCGACACGAAACAGATTTTGCGATATACCCTTGAGCACTGGGGATTGGAGCAAGCGGCCCGGTATGCCGCCCAACTTGAGGGCTGCCTCGAAAAAATAGTGTCGAAGCAGGCCTCAGGTCGGCTGTTTTCCAAACGCTTTACGGATGTGCTGGTCTGTTTCGGCGAGGGCGCCGAAACCAGCACGCGAGGGCGCGCGCGCTCCCCGGAAACGCCGTGCATCCTCACCGAAAGTGTGAGATATCGCCGCGCTTTGCGAGACTCTCAAGGCGGCGTGAATATAGCAGAAAAAACTACTTGCTCTGATATACGTTTGATTGCAGGCTTCCAGCATGCCAATAGAAACCCGATCTTCTCCCGGCAAATACGTTTCTCTTTATCTGAACGGGCCGATGCATACCCGGCTTCGACGTGAGGCCGAAGCCCGGAAAACGACAATCGGCCGACTGATCACAACCAAGCTTAAGGAAGAATTTCCGGCACCATCCGGGTTCGACCTGCTCGGCGAGATCATCGGTACTCTCGAAGGCCCTGCGGATCTTTCCACGAATCCGGCACACCTTGAAGGCTACGGAACCCGCAAAAAGCCGTGATTTCCTGCCCTGTGATCGCGGATACCGGAGTGCTTGTTGCGATGCTCAACCGGAAAGACCAGTGGCACCGGTGGGCGGTGGATTGCTCCAAGCGTCTGCCGGCACCTTGGAGCACTTGCGAGGCGGTTCTCAGCGAGGCGTTCTACCTTCTCGCAGATGTTCCGCACGGAATGGAGATGCTCGTGAAACTCGCCGGGATCCCCGGTCTGCTGCGCTTTCCTTTCGCGTTCCCTCCCCGCTCCTCCGAAGTGCTCCGAACAATCATCAAGTATCGCGATCTGCCCGCCTCGTTCGCCGATGCCTGTATCGTCCAGATGGCCTCCGACATTCCCGGCGGATTGGTCTGGACCACGGACAGCGACTTTCAAACTTACAGGCTCCCCGGCAAGAAAGGCATCCCAACACTCCACCCATAGCCTGCTGCCCCTTTTTCCTCCTCCTCCATTTTTCCATTTCTTGACTTCTCCATTTCTCAACTGACCTCTTCCTGAAAACTGAAAACTGAAAACTGAACACCGAAAACTGTTGTTCCCATGCGTCCAACTTACAAAATGCCAGATGTCAATAGGTAAGGACCGACCCGAATGGCGCTACCTTAAGCGAACGTAGAAGCGGCATCTTGCCGCTTTCCCCAGGGAAATCCAAGCGGCAAGATGCCGCTTCTACATCCCAAACCACTCTTAAGTTAGCGCCATTCAGGACCGACCTCTTCCTCCTTCCTTAATGAAAAACATTTATGTGCGGAAAAAGTGCAATTCTGCGTTATAATGCCCCCATGAATTCGGATGCCCGTTGGAAACAACGCTTTCAAAATTTCGAGAAGGGTTTTTTGCTCTTGCGCGAGGCCCTCGAGAACGGCCCGGGCTCCCTGAACAAGCTCGAACAGGAAGGGGTGATTCAGCGGTTCGAATACACGTTTGAGCTGGCATGGAAAAGCATGAAGGACTACCTGGAGGAAAATGGGGTTGTTATCGCCCCGGTCACCCCGCGACAAGTCGTGAAAGATGCCTTCACGGCCAAACTCATTGAGGATGGGCAGATCTGGATTGACATGCTCAACCATCGCAATCTTCTTTCCCACACCTACGATTTCTCGGTGTTTGAGAAGGCAGTGGAAGACATCGCGGCCCGCTATCTTCCTGCGATGGCATCCCTGCATGCGTTCCTTGCGCGGGAGGAGAACCGATGACATCGCTTTCCAACAGGGAAACAGCATTGATCGCCGGCGTATTCAGCAAACACCCCGAGGTTTCGGCGGTGAAACTTTTCGGCTCCCGCGCCAAGGGCACCCACACAGCGCGCTCTGACGTCGATCTCGTGCTGTGGGGAGTGGATGCCCTGCATGCCGAAGCCGTCGCCGCCGAACTGGATGATCTCCCGCTCCCCTACCACTTCGATGTTGTCCCCTTCGACCTCATCAAACAGGATTCCCTCCGCGAGCACATCCAACGCGTCGGAATGCCTCTGACAACCGCTTCCTGAAAACTAAAAACTTTCGTTCCCATGCTTCCAACCACACACATCAAAATTGCAAGAGGCAAGGCATCTTCGAATGGCGCTGACTTGAGCCAACGTAGAAGCGGCATCTTGCCGCTTTCAGAGAAAAGCTAACGGAAAGATGCCGCTTCCACATCCCAAACCGCTCTTAAGTTAGCGCCAGTCAGGCCTGCCCCCTTCAACTTGTTTCAATAAAACGAAAGCACACGGCGATGCCAACTTCCAATCCTTCCAGCCAAGTCACACTGTCGTTTATCGTTCTGGCATTGAACGAGGACGGACATATCGAAAAGACCTTCGAAACCGTGCTGGGGGCTGCCGCCGGAAGCCGCCTTTCGGATTTCGAGGTGGTCTTGGTGGATGACGGGAGCACGGACCGAACAGGCGAGATCATGGATAGGCTGTCTCAAACCGGGGATAATATATCCGTGATTCACAACCCGAAAAACCTCGGGATCGGAGCCGCCTATCTCAATGGGGTCAAGTCAGCGACGAAGGAATACATCATGATTATCGCGGGCGACAACATCATGCCCATGGAGAGCATCACGCGGATCGTCGATATGGCCGGAACGACGGATATGGTTTTGCCCTACATGACCGATGACAAGTTTCGCGAGCCCCTCCGGCGCTACGGCTCCTCGGGGTTTACTTCTCTAATCAATTTCATGTCAGGCCATAAGATCAGATACTACAACGGGATGGTGGTGAGGAGGGAATTGTTTCAGGGCGAAACCATCATTTCCACCGGCTATTCCCTGATGGCCGAGTGCGTATTGAAATTTTTGAAAAAGGGTGCCACATATTTAGAAATCGGAGTTCCGCACGGCTATCCTCTTGCTTCCAAAAGCAATTCCAAGGCGCTCAGATTTAATAATCTATTAAACCTTGTCGGCAGCCTTTACCGGATCCATCTGATTTGCCGACGGTAAACGCATTTTATTAGCGGGATCTCAGACTTCCACTTGCGGAAGCATTTTCAGGAATCTTCCACCGTTCTGAAGGTAATGCGAATGCTTGGTTAGAATCTGATTGCCATACCGCCATGCCAGGATCAGCACGAGGTCCGGGCGATGATCCGAGAGAAGCACATCCGGCGGGGATACCGGCAGCCCGAGGCCCGGGCTGAACAACCCCTGCCGCATGGGATTGTCGTCCAGCAGGCAGGATATCCGCGAGCCGAGGTCGAAGTGATAAAGCACGGTCGTGACACCGACCGAGGCTCCGAACCCGGCGGCGGATCTGCCGGCCAGCCTCTCGCGATCCAAAATCCGGAGCAGCTGGGCTTTTGTTTCCTGCAGTTTCCCGGCGAGTGCCGCATAAGGTTCGGGCTCCTGATAGCGGAACTCTTTTTCCCTGGCGATCAATTGAGGGACAATGCCGGCGACAGGCCTTTTTTCGTCGTTGAGCGAAACATAGCAGCGGATCGAGCTTCCCTTGCTGTCCGACACATGCACATCGAAAAGCTCCATTCCCAGCGAGCTAAAAAACCGCACCAGCGGACGGAGCGCGTAATAGTCTATGTGCTCGTGGTAGATGTTGTCGAAAACGCAGTCCTCGGCGAGATACCGGAGGTAGCCGGTCTCAAAGACAAATACGCCGTGCGGCACGAGGATTTGGCGGACGGCCGAGACCACATCTCTCGGGCTTGCTACATTGGCCATCACGTTATTCGCGATCACGAGGTCGGCCGGGCCTTCCTGCGCGAGAATCTGCGCGGCGATCCCGGGGGTGAAGAACTCGGCGATTGTTGGAATGCCGGACTCCGCTGCTCGCCGCGCAATATCCCGGGCCGGATCCACCCCCGCCACGCGCATGCCCAGGCTCTGAAAGGCCCGAAGCAATGTGCCGTCGTTGCTGCCGAGTTCGACCACGAGCGCGCCCGGTTTGAGCGACGGCTTCTCGACGGTCATCCGGGCATATTCCCGGAAGTGCTCCGCCAGCCCGAGGGAGCTGTCTGTTGTATAAATGTATTCCCGGTAGAGATAGGCCGGATCCACCACTGCCCCGAGTTGGACATGGCCGCAGGACGCGCATTGGAAAAGCGACAGCGGGAAGACGGGCAGCTTCTCCGGGTGTCGCTCCGCTGGAAGGTAATGATCCCCCGCAGGCGTGGGCGTCAGGGCGAGAACCTCACGGAGGTCGTTGCCGTTGCAAAGCCGGCAACATTTGAGTGGCGTGCTGAACATGGGATGGTTGTTTGTTCCTATTCTTTCGGATGAAGGGACTCCGGCCACAGCAACGACGCCCCACCGTCGCAAACAAGGTTCTGTCCGGTGATCCATGATGCTTTCTCCGAGCAAAGAAACTCCGCTGCTGCGGCAACCTCCAGGGCGGTTCCCATGCGGCCGAGCGCAGAAGCCGATGCGCAGCGTTTTCTCTTCTCGGAATCTTCGCCAAAGGAGGAGGCGTTCTCCTCCTTGAGAACCGTGCCGGGTGAAACGCAATTCACACGGATTCCGCGCGGCCCGAGAAGCACGGCAAGGTAACGCATCAAGCCCAGTTGCGCCGCGCGGCTGGCGTGATATGCGGCATTCTGCTCCGGGGCCACGAACCGCGCGGCCGTCGAGGACACAATCACAACCGACCTGTCTCCCGCTGTCGCCATGGATGGCAGCATGGCGGAAACCGCCGCGTCAATGGCCTTGACCGATGTCTCCCACTCCCCGGCCCAAACATTCTCCCCTCCGCGGTAGCGTTGGAAAAAAGCGGCGGCTTGGATCGGTCCAAAGGAACCAGCCGCAGCTTGTGCCGCCCGCTCCACTTCGGAAGCCGAACAAATATCTGCGGGATAAAAGGCGGCGCGTTCGGGTGCCGGACGTCCGGCCGTTCGCGCCAGGAGCGACACGCTCCATCCCCGCTCGGTGCAAACCTGCGCGAAGGCACGCCCGATGCCCCGTGTGCCGCCAAAGACCAAAACATGGCGTCCCGTTTTCATGGCAACGGCCTCCCATGCAGAAACGGGCGGATCTCCCGTTCCAATTGATGAATGTAGTCCGACACGGCCGGTCGATCATCGTCCGACGGCGACCATGGTGCGAACTCGGTGCCGACCCGGTCGAACGGTCCTGATGTCGCCTCATGAAAAACCAGAACATCGGATCGGATCAGCTGCATGTGGTAAATCGGAATGTTCATCCTCTGGTAAAACTGTTTTGTGTTCATCGGAGAAACACCCGTCACTTTCCCGTCATCGTTAAAAAGGATCATGTCGGCCTCCCCCTCTAACACAGTCATCCCCTCTCGACGCAGCAAATGCCGGTGCGGCCGCACATAGGCATCCCGGGCATGGACGATGAACATTTCATGCAGGAGATCGGAGGGCGCTCCGTGGGTGCACAGGCGGGCGCGTCTGCGGGGATTTCCCAAAGCGATGCGCTTGAGTTCATCGAGGTCGCCCAAGCCGATGCGAACAATCCCGCAGTCGGCATAATACACCTCATCGCTTTCTTTTCGGACCGGGAAAGTGAATGGCATATTCTTAGCGGAAAAAATAACGGCTGCTTGACGGAAAGATCGAGAAGAATTTCCCGCCAGCCGCAAGGAAGGCTTCGTTCTTTGCGACAACCTTTTCCTCGCTCTCGGGGTTCAGGCTCAAGAGACAGTGAGCGATGCTCTCGTCAGCAAGGCAGGAGGAACCGCAGATCGGGAGAGAAGTTCCGGCCATGAATTTGCCCGCTTTCTGCGGGTTGTCATCAACGACGAATTCAAAGAACTCCTCCAGCCGGTGGAGGCAAAGGAATGCCGAAGCGAGATGGCCGGCCCCGAAGAGTGCCAGCCTGTGCCCGGCCGATTTCCTCTGGCTCAGGCGTTCTCGGAAGCGGTCTGTTATTGCCGGAAACTCCCGCTCGAATCTCCGGGCACGGTCACATTCGACACGGAGGTCATTTGCGGAAATGTCATCAGTCCGGGACCCCTTCCTGCAAACCGCAACCATGCAGTTCTCAAAGGGATGGGGATAAATCTCAAAAAACACCGGGTCCAGGCCGACTGCCCTCAATGCCTCGCGGAAGGTCGGCGGCGTGAAATAGACGCTGTGCTCTTCCCACAGCGTCGTATAGTCGAGTTCTTCGAGTGCCCTTGTGCAGTCGGGCACTTCAAAGACGACATAGCCGTCCTCATCAACCACATCGGATGCCGCGCGGAGAAAGCCCATGAGGTCGTAGGAATGCTCGAGGACATGCCGCACCAGAAAAAGTTTCGGCCGTCCCCGCACCTCCGCTGCGCGCCGGGCCACCCCCTCCACGAATGGCACCTGGAATGTTTCGACAAATGCGCAGGGATCCGAAATCCCAAGATCCTCCGCCGAGTCGAGTCGCCATTGCTTGCGGAATCCCAGCTCCGACATGCGTCGGAGCGTCGTGTCGTCCTTTGACGAGTATCCGGCAACGATGTCATCGCGGGTGAGCCCCGGCAGTTCGGCAAGTTTCGCAACCATCGCGTCAAGATGCCCCTCCGGCTCGAAAACCGTGAGCCATGGAACGCGCGGACGAAGCTCATCCGCAGGAAACGGCCGGAGAAGCTGCACGAGCCCGCTTCGAGGGCAGAGGGCCAAGGTCATCTCCTGAAAAAACTCCTCTTTTCCCGGCTGATCGGGAAAACGGTTGGAAACGGGTTGCGATCCGAACTCGCGAAGGATTTCGACCGGGCTGCCCGGGTAGATCTGGCTGCCGCGAGGTGAGGAGTCATTCATGGGATTGATACGATTCGTAAGTCGCGCGAAGGCCATCGTCCAGCGCGGTGAAGCGGAAATCCGGCAGCAGGGATCTCAGCAATTTCGGATCGAAAGCATTATCCGCTTTTGCCTTTGTTCTCGGCTTTTCGATGACGGCTATTTTCCTGCCGGATATTTTTTCGACCGATGCTATCACTTCTCGGAACGAGTGGCTTTTCCCGGACGCTGCGTTTAGCACGCCTTCCCGCTTGGAATCCAACAACTCCGCGACCAACCGACACGCGTCCCCGACATACAAGAGCTCCCGCAGCTCGGTGCCATCCCCCCAAAGCGTTGTTTCCTCGAAACGGGCAGCCGCACGGCAGAGCGCGGCGGGGCCGTAGGAATTGCTGGTATCACCGGGACCGTAAATCAGCGGCGGCCTCAGAATCAAGAGCGGCACACCACCCAAGCTTGCCGCATTGGTGAGCAGTCGCTCCGAGGCAAACTTGGCAATTCCGTAAAAGGATACCGGGTTCACCACCGTCTCTTCGCTGATCGCCGTGTTGTGGGTCTCCTCCCCATAAACTGCCGCCGAGCTGAAATATAGCACGCGTGCCGGACGGGATTTTTCGATCACCCTTGCCACCGAAACGGCGATCTTCATGTTTGATTCAAATGCCCCGAACGAGTCTCCCATCTGCCTTTTTACCCCCGCGAGAACAACAAGCCGCGTGTCGCGGGTGACCCGGGCGGCGAGTTCTTCCCAAACTCCGTCCTCGGCCAAATCCAGTTCCGAGAGGCTGCCCCCATCGACTGCTCTTCCAGGTTGAGCCGACTGGAGAAAGTTGCTGAGATGAGTGCCAATAAATCCGTTGTGGCCAAGCACAAAAACAGGGCCTTGTGATCTTTTTCCAGCAATCGACGTCATCATCATCTCACGGGGTGTGGTGAAGCGACGAAGAGCGGGATGAGCGGGGCATAGGAGAGAAATGGAAAATGAAGAATGGAAAATGGAGAATGGAAAGTGGGAAGAGTTGAAACTTGAGACTTGGGAGAAATTGAAAATTGAAAATGGAGAATGGGAAGTGAGAGAGAATGGGTTGGTCAGGAGAAATCATGCACACTGAATCCGATAGCTCTCGCGGCATTGGCCATCCGTTTGTCGGCGGTCATGAGTTCGGAGGACTGAAGTTGGAGAGCTGTGGCGATATGGATGCCGTCCAAGGTGCGCAGGAAGAGGGGAGGATCGTTCCGGAGTGCGGTTCGGGCGGATTCGGCGGCCCGAATTTTGATATCCTGTCCGAGTGGAGCAAGAAGGAAGCGGCCTTTGCGGAGGTCGCCTTGGAATTTCGCGAGAACCCGCCCAGCGGACTCTGGTGGGATTTCGCCCTTGGCCTCTTTGGCGTGAAGGGCAAAAGTCATTTCATATTCGAGAATAACGCTGCTGGTGAGCGCTTGCTTTTCTTTTGATGCAAGGGCTGCGATTTGCCGCGACAAAGGCTCCGTGACGTAGAGCGCAAGGATGCACGATGTGTCCCAGTAGGGGGAGTTGTTCACCAACGATCCTCCCGGACTTCGTCCAATGCGGTAGATTTGCTGGCAGGTCGGCTTGTTATCACACTGGCACGCAGAGAGGCAAGTTCCCTCATCCAAGCGTCCATGGGGAAATCCGCTTCCCCAACCGGAAGAAGGCGCGCGCTGGGCTTGCCTCGAACAGTAATGAGAACTTCCTCGCCCCGGCTGGCCAGTTGAACCAATTCACTGAGCTTTGTCTTGGATTCACGCAATGTGGCAATCATGTAACCAATGTAGTTCTTTCTGCTGGCGATGTCAAGAGTGAAGTTGAGGAGTGAAAGGGGCAGATCAGGGTTCGATGAGCGTGAGGTTGGTGAAATAGTCACGGTAGTATCCTCGGTCACGGGCCAGGAGCCGACCGGCGTGAAACTGTGCGTGTGCGCCGATGAGAAAATCCGGGAGCACCCTGGTTTTCTTGGATGTCCGCGGAAGGTATCGGCGATACATATCGCCGGCGGCGCGAGCCGATTCGCGCGTTGACGGCAGGAAGAGAATCTTCCAATCCTTGAGGAACTGATCCAGTTCGGCAGGTTCCAATGCCGGGGTAATTTTCGCAAGGACGCACTCGCCGATGACCAACGGCCCTTGAACCAAGGCAAGCTTCAGAGCGGATTCCGAAGCGTCGGCCCACACCGGATCGGCGGTGAGGACATCGAGGATGACGCTGGTATCGAGTGCGGTTTTCATTCTCCGTCGCGAATAGTCGCCAGATAATCGTCCACGGACTTCCCAACAGGCAAACGCCCTCTTCCCCGCCATAAGGAAATGGGATTCTCAGCAAGCACCTTGCGCACGATAATACGGCCGTTATCCTCCTCGAAATCCAAGACAGAACCCGGAACCAGACCCATCCCGTCGCGAATCAGTTTTGGGATTGTGACCTGGCCCTTTTCAGACAGCAGCGCGTTCATACCAGAACAGTAGGATTTCTTACTACCGTGTCAAACTTGAAGCTCAACAATCACAATCCCCTCACTTTCACTTGCTCCCCCCTCTCCCCCTTCACTCTCACTCGTCTCTTTCACTGTCTCACTCCTCCCTCATCCTGAGCATCACCCTTGCGGCTTCGCCGGAGCGGAGGGCGGCGATGGCTTCATTGACCTGGGTCAGCGGGAAGGTGTGCGTGACGAGCCCGTCGAGGCGCATTTTGCCTTGGTGGACGAGGCGGATCAGGCGGGGGATTTCGACATCGGGCGAGACGCTTCCGCCGTGGGAACCTTTGAGGACTTTTTTGAAGTGGAGCGGAAGGGTGTAGATCGAAACATTGTCGCCCTTGCGCGGAACGCCGACCAGGATCGTGCGGCCGTCGGCATGGGTGAGGTCATAGGCCAGTTCGATGACACGCGCATTGCCGGTGGTATCCACCACGACATCCGCGCCGCCGGCACCTACGATTTCTCTAATTTTTCCCGCCAGCGCGTCGCCTTCCGTGCGCGAGTTAAACGAATGGGTGAGTCCCCATTCGCGGGCCATGGCGAGCTTGCTGTCAAAGAGGTCCACACCGATGATCGGGTTCGCGGAGACCATCTGGGCGGCCTGTGCGATGTTGAGCCCGACACCGCCGACGCCAAAGATCACGACGCTCTGGCCGATCTTCACCTGGGCGTCATTGTTGATCACCCCGACAGCCGTTGTCACCGCGCAGCCGAAGAGCGGGGCGAGGCGCAGGTCGAAATCCGGCGGGATGACAGTGAGGCGGTTTTCGGAAATGATCGCCTCGTCATTGAACGTGGTCACCCATCCGGCATTCACCGTGCGCCCATTCCACTGGTATTTCGGAGGTTCGCATTGCAAGCCGGCACTTTGCCGCCAGTGGAGGACGACGTGATCGCCGGCCTTGACGCGCTTCACTCCCTCGCCGACGGCCACCACGGTGCCGGAGCCTTCGTGCCCGAGGAGGTGGGGAAGAAATTTATCCTGCCCCTTTGCCGCATGGATCTCGTTGATCTGGGCACCGCAGATCCCGCTGTAATGGATACGGACATGGACCTGCCCGAACGACAGGCGGTCCGGCATGGAAAGTGCGGCGATTTCGAGCGGGGCGTTGGTTTGGGTGAGAATGGCGGCGAGCATGGAAAGAAAAACCTGAAACTGGAAACTTGAAACCTGAAGGTCTTTTTAGCGGGCGGTGATCGTGATTTTGTTGGCTTTTGTGCGTTTGGACATGGTGACGAAAATAGAGATCAGTTCGTTGGTTTCCTTGAGAACGGCATCAGTTCTTAGTGGTGAAACCGAGCATGTTTCGGTCAGGAGTTCGAGCCAGAGTTGCGTTTCATCAGCTTCTTGAGTGCAGGAATCGATCTTGGAAATAAATTCCTCCGGGCTTCTGGCTCGGGAGGCTTCACGATACTGAGCGGCAACTGAAGTCCCTGAGCGAAGCATTTGGTTTCCGATCACACGAACCTCATCCCTGCGCCTGTCAAGATTTACGAACAACTCAATGATCGCCGCAGCGAATTGCTTAGTTCGGACTCTCAAATCCTCCTTACGCCCAGCATTGCTCATCTCAGGTTTCAAGTCTCAAGTTTCAGGTTTCAGGTTTCCAGTTTGCCTCCCCGGCTTCACGCTCTACTTTCCCTATCCATTTACCAAGCGCTATCGCGCGGGTGTTCAGGTCTCAAGTTTCAGGTCTCAGGTTTTCCCTCCCCCCCTCACTCGAAGTAGATGAACTCGTAGTCGCCGGTGTAGCCGAAGTGGTTGTAGAGCCAGATCCACTCGGCGGTGTCGAAGAAGGACTCGCAGGTGAGTGCCCAGCACTGGAGGTTGAAGAGTTCGAGTTCGCTTCGGTAGCTTTCGAGCATGACGTAACCCTGCTTGCCGACACGCTGGATTTCCGCGAGAGCCGTCTTCAATTCGAAAATACGAAGGTTGTGAAGCGCCCCGAGCGAAATCACCAGATCGAAGGATTTGTCGCCAAACGGATAGGGATCCTGGGCGCGATAATTGAAGAAAGTCGCTTTGCACTCAGGGATCGTGCTGGCGAGCCCGTGCTTCGAAACGTCGAAGCCGACGAGTTCGAGGCCGGGTTCGATAAGCTGCATTTCATGGAGAAGAAATCCCTTGCCACAGCCGACATCGAGAACCCGGGAGCCCGCCTTGAGCCCGTAGGTATCGATGAGCGCCTGTGCGACCGGCTTCCAGCGACCCGGCAGGTATTTGTATCCGCCGTAGCCGAACCGACGGTTCCCGTCCCAATAATCGGCCTCGTATTCCTTGGCCTTGAGCATGCAGGTGACCTTGTCGTCCACCATGCGCGCGAGAACATCGCGCTTGGTGGCTTTGTGGAGCGGGGTGACGAAGTTGCGGAGATGGCCCATATGAAAAAAAATGTGAAACTTGAGACCTGAAACTTGAGAACCGAGAATGGAGAATGGAGAATGAAAATCGAAGAAAGAAGAGACTGAAAGGGAAAGTGAAAAGTGGAAAGTCAAAATTGTCTCTCGCTTCACCTTTTCACATTTCAGGTTTCAGGTTTTTCTTCCTCTCTCGCCCGCCTCACCCACGCTGCGGCGCGTTCCGCTATCGTTCGATGTTGTCGTTTGAGGCTTGACAATTCGTGTCTCATGAGTCACGTTATCATGTATGACGACCATTGATATTCCTGTGCGCGAGCTTCACGCCCGCACCGGGCACTACATCCGCAAAGTCAACGAAAACATGCGCATCGTCGTGACTGACCGAGGCAGGCCCGTGGCGGAAATTCAGCCATTGGGCAATAATGGCGGGCGCGGTCCTGCCCGCAAGTGGAGCGGGCGGGCGTTGGTTCCTGAATACAATAAAATCATGAAGAAGCCCATCGGGGGAACGGACAGCGCGCAAATGATCTCCGAAGAGCGTGATCGGGGGTCTGTTCCGTGATGTATTTTGACACGGCCTATATCGGGAAACTGTATTTGAAGGAAGCTGACTCCGGGGTTGTGAGGGACATGGCTGAGGACGCCGGGGAGATTGTGTGTTCCGCCCACGGCCGCGTGGAGCTGGCATACATCTTCCATCGCAAGCGTCGGGAGGGGGCGATTGACCTCCAGGATTTCACCGCCCGTTGGAAGCAGGTCGAGGCAGATTCCGCCGCCGGCATCCTGCGCTGGTTGCCCTTGGACGACTCGCTGGTTGATCTCGCGGCCCGGTCCGCGTTGGATCTTCCGTCAAATTTATTCCTCCGGGCGGCAGACGCCCTTCATCTTGTTTGTGCCCGCGACCACGGGTTTCGCTCAATCTATTCAAACGACAAGCACCTCTTGGCGGCAGCGAAGCACTTTCGGCTTCGGGGAATCAATGTCACCGGGCCGACCTCATGATCCTGCTGGGGTGCGGCGGCCTTTCCCCTCTCAATTTCCCCTTCGCCCTGCGGCGCGTTCGGCCATCGTGCGGGCGCGGGCGAGTTGGGCTTCCGGCGAGCGGTCGGGGCCAGAGTCGGTGAACGTGCGACCTGGCAGGAAGTTATTCAGGCAGATGCCGGCCCATTTGAGCTGGTAGAGAGGTTCCAGGAGGAGGATGCGGCTGGCGAGAGTTTCCGGATTGGGAAACGCGGCGATCACGCTCTCGCGAAAAATGCCGGCGAGGTCGTCGGACAGAAGCCGGTCGGGTTGGTTGCAGAAATCGATGATCGTTTTTGCGGGATCGTCCCACCCGGCGTATTCAAAATCGAGGAAGCGCAGGCATCCGTTGGGTTGGCGAAGGGCATTGTGAAATCCGAAATCCGATGGGGAAAGGCATCGCTCTTCGGCTGTCAGGAGGCGCGAGAGACTTGAGCAGGAGCGGATGCCATTTTCGACTTTCGCCCACAGCGGACGGATCGTTTTTTCCACAAAATCCCGGGCGGCGGCGTGGATGTCGGATTCCGGGTTGATCTCCTGCAAGCGCTCGACCCGTGCCGCCATGGTCGCGATGTGGGCGTCGAGCGAGAAGCAGGCCTCGGAGACCGGCGGCAAAGAAACATCTTTCTCGCGTTGAGAATTCATCTGGATAAAAAAGTCGGTCGCCGTATGGACATCCGGCTCCGTCACGTCCTTGATCTCAAGGGCGACGCCGTCGATGAACTCAAGCAAAGCGCAGCGGATTGCCGAATCTTTGACAAGCGGCTCGGGTGCCTGCCGGCATCCGATTTGCCGAAGATAGCGAAGAAACGCCCACTCCTGTCCGAGACGGTCGCGAGGATCTTGTTCGCTCCAAAAATAATGCTTGAGCAGAAATCGTTGGCCCCCGCATTCGACGCGCCAGACCTTGTTGTTCCGTCCGCCGGGAAGCGGGGTGACGGTTTTTGGCGGAGAGGATCCCAAAGATGCCAAAAGTTCTGTTGCGCCACGGAAGGCATCGAATGAGGGATTCATTTCCGAGGCGGCATCAGAAGCTCGGTTGCGGCGTCCCACGAAGCCACTCGCGGCGACAGCGACCAGTCGGCATGAGCATCTGACGGGTCGAAGAGCACAAAGCGTGTGGCAGAAGGGAAGCCCGGAGCATGAAAAACCTCGGGGAGGTCGTCGAGCAGCGCACGGCAGTTTAAGGATCGGATGCGTTCGATTTTTTCTTCCCGCGAATCACAAAAAATAACCGGGAAGCGTGAACCGAAAGACAGCCCATTATTCCCAAGCCAGTTGATCGCCGCCACACGCAGGTTAACCTTCGCCCCGATGGCCGGATATTCGGTTTTATGGCTGATGATCGCCAGCTTTTCATTGCGGTCGAGTGCCCGGCTGATGAACTGCTTACATCCGGGAAACGGTTTCGCTTTCTGAATACCTGAACCGTAAGCGATCCCCTGCAACCGGGTCCAGAGGTCGTTGCCGTCTTTCGCGAGTGCTGAGGCTTTGACCGAGGCTTTGTTGATGGCGATGCCATCTGCGGGGAGGCAGCCGGTGTCTTCGGCGGCTGCCCGGAAGGCGTCGTCGTAGCAGATGATCGTGTTGTCGAGATCGAGTGCGATCATGCGGAAAATAAGTGGTTCAGCCGACTCTGGGCGTGTTCGCAAAACTTCGCATGGGCAAGATGCCCATGCCACGGCGGTGTTTTCGAGCAGGCTGCCGGTTGATTTGCGTTCATTTGCGTCATTCGCGGCCGGGCGTGCTGATCGTTTTCCTAATCCGTGCCGCGAGCCCATTGGCATCCAATCCGCAGTGAATCCGGGCTTCCTTCTGCTCTCCGCAGTCGTGCAGAAATTCATCGGGGATGCCGCAGCGGATCAGGCGCGGCGATGATTCTCTTGCCGAGAGATACTCCGCCACGGACGATCCGAACCCTCCCAGAACGGAATGCTCTTCGACCGTAAAAACCGGGGCTGGCGACAGTGCGGATAGCACCTCTTCGTCCAATGGCTTGACGCTCGCGCAATTCCAGACCCCGATGGAAATTTCCTCCGCCGCCAACAGCTTTTCCGCCTCGAGAGCCTCCGGCAAAATCGTTCCACACGAGAGGATGGATGCGTCCGTTCCGGGTCTGAGGCAGTGCCATTTAGCCGGAATGAATGGAATCGAAGGGTCGGTAAAAACCGGTTCCCCCTTTTTTCCGATCCGCAAATATGTCGGCCCTGCTTGCGCAAAAACCCAGCGTAAGGCGGCGCGGAGTTCGGGTGCATCGGCGGGAACCACGACGTTCATTCCAGGAAGGACTCGAAGGGCGGCGATGTCTTCGAAGGAATGGTGCGTTGAACCGAGCGAGGCGTAGGAAATCCCCGAACCGGTTCCGACAATCGTCACCGGCATCCGGTGGTAGCAGACATCGAGCTTGATCTGCTCGAGGCACCGTGTTGTGACAAACGGGGTGATCGTGTAGCAGACCGGGCGCAAACCGTTGGCGGCAAGCCCGGCCGCCATCGATATCATGTTCGCCTCCGCAATCCCGCAGTTGTAAAATCTCTCGGGCATCGCGCTCTTGAACTTGTCAAAGAGCCGGTTGCCGATGTCGCTGCTCAGCACCACGACGCGCGGATCGGTGTGAGCGATCTTCAGGATTTCGTCGGCGAAGGCGTTGCGCATGGCGAGGGAAATGGAAAATGCAGAATGGAAAATGGAAAAGTCAAAGAAATGGAGAATGAGAAATGCAGAATGGAAAACTCGGAATTTTACTGCGTGCGGGCTTTTTTGATGATGGTGGTGAAGATGGCGATGGGAGAAATGGAAAATGAAGAATGTAGAATGGGGGCTGAGAATCAGCGGGCTTTTGCTTTGTTGATGATCGTTGTAAAAATAGCAATGAGTTCGCGGGTTTCTTGCATCAGGGGAGCAAGGCGGTCGGGTGGTAGGATTTCTTCGGCAGCCATCAACTCCAGCCAGTAGTCGGTTTCGGAGAGTTCTTTCAGGCAGTCGCCCATTTTGGCAATAAACTCGGGCTTGGAGCGTCCAGCGTCAGCCTCGCGATAATTGGCGCCCACAGACGTTCCGCTCCGTAACACCTGCTTCCCCAAAGTCTGTGCCAACGTGTTCTTCGGAAGCGCAGCAAACAAACGAACAATCCTCCTTGCGAAATCCAACGTCCGCTCCCGCAAATTCCGCCTATTCTCCATTTTTCATTCTCCATTCTCCATTTCTCCAAATAGTTCGTTGGCTGCGCGGGCGACTTCTTCCGCAGACGGGGAGCGGTAGTGCCAGTTGTTGTCGTCTTCGATGAAGGAAACGCCTTTGCCCTTGATGGTGCGCGCGATGATTGCCTTGGGCTTGCCGCCGGACGGGCGTTTGAGCACGTCCAGAATTTCCGGGATGTTGTGTCCATCCACTTCGTAGGCATCCCATCCGAACGACGCCCATTTGTCCGGGAGCGGCTCCATCTGCATGATCTCGCGACTGCGTCCGGTTGCCTGCCATCCGTTGAAATCTACCAGCACGGTGAGCGGTGCGATGGGAAGCCGGGGCGCGAGCATCGCGGCTTCCCAGACGCTGCCCTCCTGGCACTCACCGTCGCTCATGATGACGAATGTTGAATAAGAAGCCTTGTTGATCGTGGCTGCGAGCGCCATGCCGAGGCCGACGCCGAGCCCGTGGCCAAGAGATCCGGTCGCCCATTCGACGCCTGGGGCGCATCCGGGCGAAGGTTGCTCGGGCAGTCCTGATCTGGGGCGGTTGTAGGCTTCGAGTTTTTCCGGCAGAAAAAAACCGCGCATGGCGAGGGTGACATAGAGTGAGCTCACCGCATGGCCTTTGCTGAAAATGAGCCGGTCGCGGCCCGGCTCTACAGGATTCGCAGGATCAATATTTAGGATGTCCCAGTAGAGCGCGACGAGGAGATCTACGCAAGAAAGGGCACCGCCGAGATGTGCGCTTTTCGCGTCGTGGGACATTCGGATCAACCGATGCCTGATCCGGCGCGCGATATGATCGAGGGAGTCAGCAGAATTCGTCATCGCTTCCCTTTCCAGACCATCAACCCTGCCGCCGACGCAAGGTCGGCTTGATCTTCGTCGAAGGGGAGAAATTGTTCCGCGCCGACCTCGTAGGCGATGGCGACATGGAAGTCACGCGAGGTGGATCTCCTGCATTCGCTTGATATTGAAGTAGAGCGGGTTGTTGAGCGGGTCGGTGACTTTACCCACGCGGAAGGCGTCGGTGAGCTCGCGGATCGCATCCTCGATCGTGAAGCGCGGGGCAAAGCCGAGTTCGCGCGCGATTTTTTCGGACGAGATGTGGTAGGATCGGTTGTCGTCGGTGGGGGTGTGGGCGATTTCCACATGGCTTCCCACGATTTCGCGGACCTTATCGGCGATGGAGTCAAGCGAGAGGTTCTGGTATCCGGCGTTGAAGACTTTTCCGTCGATGAGGGCGTCCGGGTAGGCGAGGCATTTGACGTAGAGCTCGGCGCAGTCGCGGACGTGGAAGTTCGGCCGGAGCTGGCTGCCGCCAAAGACGGTAATTTTGCCTTTGTTGACGGCGTGGTTCGTGAGTATGTTGACCGAGAGGTCGAGGCGGAGGCGAGGGGACCATCCGCAGACGGTGGCCGGCCGGAGCGTGAGGGTGGTGAATCCCGGCGAGCGGCGCTTTTCGAGCTCGTCCTCGCACATCGCCTTGAATTTCGAGTAGTCGGTGAGCGGGTCGCGGGCGAGGTCCTCCGTGACATTCGGCTCGTCCTTGACGCCATAGACGCTCGACGAGGAGGCGTAGATGAAGCGGCGCACGCCGGATTCCTTCGCGATGTCCACGAGCGGCAGGAACGCCTCGTAATTGATCGAGCGTCCGAGCGAGGGATCAAGCTCGAAACTGGGGTCGTTCGAGATGCAGGCGAGGTGGATCACCGCATCGGCACCGGAGAGAGCCTGCCGCAGCAGCGACTGATCGCGCAGGTCGCCTTTCAGGATTTCGAGATTTTTGCGCTTGTCGGCCGGGATTTCGTCGAAGACATGATCTCCGTAGATAAAGAGATCAAGAACGCGGGCCCGGTAGCCGGCGTCGAGAAGCAAAGGAACGAGCACGGAGCCGACATAGCCGGCCCCTCCGGTGACAAGAACGGTGGTTTTCATTCGGAAACATCCAACCACGGATTACGCGGATTTACACGGATATTCCTCCCGAAAACGGCGATTACGAAACGGGACGGGTTCCCCGTTCCGCTACAGGAAAAGCGGTTTTCGAGTTCAAACGAGCCCGCAAACGATGCCCCGCGAACACGCCAGGCGTATTCGCGGACGGGCTCATTGGGTATGGCCGAGATGTTTAAACCAGTCGGCCGTGGCGCTGGCGATGGATTGTTCGTTCCAGAGCGGGGCGTCACGCCAATCATCAATGACTTCCAGCATCCGGGAAACGCCGGTTTCGAGTGAAACCGATGGCTTCCAGCCGATCCTTTGAGTGATCTTGGAGATGTCGGCAAACGTGCAGTCCGGCTCGCCCGGGCGACGCGGGATATATGACTTATCTCCGCCGAGCAGATCGACCAGCCGGTTGACCGCATACGTGTTGCCTGACCCGACGTTGAGAATTTCTCCGGAGACATCGGATTGTGCGGTTGCCAGAAACGCCGAGGCCACATCGGTGACGAACGTAAAGTCGCGTGTCTGGGATCCGTCGCCGACAACCGTGAAGGGCACGCCGGCGAGCTTCTGGCGAAGGAACACGCCGAAGACCGCGCCGTAAGCGCCGGTGGTCCGGCTGCGGGGGCCATAGACGTTGAAGAGGCGGAGAGCAACAACCGGCAACTGATATACGTGGTGCCAGTGCATGGCCATCTGCTCGCCGAGGAATTTGGTCAAGCCATACGGGTGCTCCGGCTTGCAAGGCGAGGTCTCCGGGGTGGGATAGACGTCCGGGATGCCATAGCACGTCGAGCTCGCCGTGTAGAGAAACCGGCTCACGCCAAGCTCTCGGGCGAGCTGGAGCGCGCGGAACGTCCCCTCGACATTGACTTGGAAGTAATCCTCCGGATTCACGATCGACGGGACCAGATCGGCCCGGCCGGCGAGGTGGAAAAACCAGTCGGCGGATCCGCAACCGAGGAGGGTCTTGTCCAGCTTGCGGACATCCTTCTGGACCAGCCGGAAGGCCGGGTTCGCGGAGGCCAGCGAGAGATTTTTTTCGCGTCCCGTGCTCAGGTCATCAACACCGACAACCTCGTGCCCCTCAGCAAGCAGGGCATCCACAAGGCAGCTTCCGATAAATCCGGCGGCACCGGTGACAATGCATTTCATAAGGGATTAAAAATTCAGAAGCGACATGGCCGCCTTAAGCAACGCCGGCTTCGAAATCGGGCGCTCGTTCCCGACGATAGTGACCGCTTGGGCCCCGGCAAGCTGCCCAAGAAATGTGGCGACATCCAGGGGCAGCCTCCGCCCCGCTGCAAGCCCGGCGAGCGAGAAAAAAGCATCCCCGGCCCCGATGGTGTCGGTGACATCGGTGACGAGCGGCGGAATATAGACAGATGCGGTGTCCGGTGCCTGCCCGATCGTCATCACGCTTCCGCGGGTAAGCCAAGCATACTTGGAACCAAATCGCGCGGCCATGTCCGCGAGTTCCCGGTCGCAGTCCGGATCCCGCCTGCCGCACGAGAGCATGATCTCCTGGAGGTCGAGCGAGAAGGCATCCGCCCGGCGGTATTGGCGAGTGATGATATTGAACCCGTGGTTGTTGCTGTTCGTCTGGCAGTTCAAGACAAGAAATGGAGCCTCCTGTTGAACTAGATCACGCAATTCCTGCTGCATGAGGCCGTGTCCGAAATCGGCGAGGAGGACGACATCGCATGATTTCAACTCGGCGCGGACCGACTCCAGAAGCTTCTTCCTCGTGACTTCGGCGGGTGGCTTTTCCTCGATATAATTGATCGAAAAAAGCTTTGAGATTTCGTTTCCCTGCAGCATCGGTTCGACGTAGCGCTTTTTCACGACCGTAGTGAAATCCGGATCGCGGACTGTCGCATCCTCTTGCGCGGAGAGGGCACCACCAAGCAATTCGTCCACCCAGGGTTCCCCGCCGAGCAGACTGACAAAACGGACGTTGTCGCAAAATTGTTTCACATGGCGCACCACAGCAAGCGCACCGCCGAGGTGGGTGTCCTGCCGGAGGAACCTGCCAGAAATCATCCTGTTCTTGGAGGTCAGCCCCTGGACTTTGAGATAAGCGTATTGGTCAATGATCGTGTCCCCGATCACCAGCACGCGCAGGTCGCGAAAGCTCTCCACCATTGCCAGAAAATCCTTGGAGGAGACCCGGGCGGCGAGGTCGCGGCAGAAGGTTTTTACGGTATCCGGAAGATGATCGAAATGCCGGTTCAGCAGTTTCGTGGAACTGAAAACCACGGAGCCGATGTAACGGATCTCGCCGCCGTGGGCATGAACCTCGGAAACATCGTCGCGGATGTTTCCCGTCACGTCGTTGCTCGCATCCTCGTATTCACGGCCCTTGCAGTAAACATCAGGGCGGACAAGACGGATCGCCTCGACGGCAGCTGTGAAAGGAACTAGGATCACATGGTCAACACACTCCAAAGCTGCGAGCGTGCGGGTGCGGAGCGCATCGTTGAAGCACGGCCGCCCCGGGCCTTTGTTGACATGTTTCTCGTCGGTCACCGTCACCACCAGCACATCCCCGAGCGCCTTCGCTTCTTCGAGGTGGATGATGTGCCCAGGGTGAATGAGGTCGAATGTGCCGTGGCACTGGACGATGCGACGTCCTGCCTTACGCAGCGCCTCAAAACGTCCGGATGCTTCTTCAAAACTCAGAACCTTGCGGTCAATCGGGGATGCCATATTCTAGTTTTCTCCGGCAAGCATCTGCGTCAGCATGTGCCCGAGTACCATCTGACAGTCCTCGGCGATCTGCATATCGTTAACAGAAAAATGAACGACGTGATCAGCCATTGCGAGTGCCTTGCCGCCGTCGTATCCAAGAACCGCCCACGAACAGATGCCCATCGTGTGCGCCGTTTCCAATACCCGGAGAATGTTCGGCGAGTTGCCACTGCCGGAAAAGACGATCAGCAAATCACCTTCGGATCCGAGGACCTTAAGCTGTTCCGAAAACACCCGTTCGTAAGCAAGGTCGTTGGCCAGGCAGGTAGCGACCGGCATGTTTGCCGACAGCGCGTGTGCGCGCAGTCCGCCCCGGCCGGTTTTTCCAGCGCCGTATATCAAATCGTTCGCCCAGTGCAGGGCATTTGCTGCGCTCCCGCCGTTGCCACACAGGAAAACCTGCCGATGCTCGGATCTGATGCGCGCCAGTTCGTCCCCAAACTTTCTCGCGCATCCCCAATCTATTGCGGCAAGTGTTAAGGAGAGGGAATGGCAGTAGTTTTGAAAAAGATCAGGCATGTGGTTTCGCAGTGTAATTTTTAGAAAACTGGGGGCCAGTGGGGAAGAGAAAAGCTGAAAGCTCAAACTGGGGGTCAGTGTGCATATTCTTGCGTTTTGAAGGGAGGGAAGGAAGAGAAACTTGAAATGGGAAACCTGAGAGCTGAAGGTGACCGGCGGCGCGATGGGATCTTGGCGGCGTGTTTCTTCGTTCGTTGCAGGTGAGGACAAAGACGAGAGGCCCCATGTGGCGCAAGGTCAGGCCGCGCGGCGGGATTTCTTGGGAGGAAGGGCCATATAAAGCCCCCTCAACTGGAGGTCTTCCTTTTCTCCTTGATCGATCGGCAATCCGCCCTGTGAACGCATCCACAACTCGAACTGTTCATCAGTCATTCCGATGGTCATAGGTTGTGATGGCACATCCCGCTTAGACGGTTTTTTCCCAGCGGCAAATGTAGTAGGCATGGTTTGTTTTGAACTCTTGAAGAGCGTATCCGTAAACCGCATCGAAATCAAGGCCTGGAAACCAGATTTTCTCAATCTGTTTTCCGGATCGTGAGAGGATATCGAGGTGCGGGACCCCGTGAGCTGAGTCGAATCGTGCGATGTTCTGCAAGATGCCGTCTGGCATTTCACCCATCAGGCGAACAACAAATTCGACGATTCGGCCTCCTTCGCGCCGCGACTCTGCGACAACAAAAAATCCCTCGTCGAGGGGAACTCGGAATTGCTTTTCAGGCATACTTGGGAAACCGGGTGTCAGTGGGGAATGGGAAGAGAAAAGCGGAAACTTGAAAGTGAAAAGTGGAGAAGGGAATCCGGTGTAGGGTTAGGCCTTGCCTTTTGACATTTTGCTTGCGGTCATGCTGGAGGAGGGGAGCGTCGCAGGGATGACTTTCAGCCCGGAAAGGGCCGCGCATTTGCGCTGGCGTTGATCGTAGGATGCAAAGACAGTGCAACCGGCTTCCAGAGCCGCCGCAACGTGCAAAAGGTCCATGCTTCGGGTGCCGATATCCCCGGAGTGTCGCCCGGAAAGATGCTCGGCCCTGCCAAATACTGTGCCGATGTCATAAGCCGGACGGGAAAACCGCCCGGAGTGAACATCCGTCTCAAAAGCCCGGATCGCGAGCGTTTCCTGTGCCCGCGTGATCTCCCCGCGAAAGCGTTTCAAGCGGATCGCGTTCGGGATCTCGATTTCGTGCAGATGCGAGAACAGGAATGGCTCGCCGACCGCTTCGATCATTTCGATCGCGGCGGGGGAATCCTGTTCAAAAACGAAAGACTTCACGAAAAGAGCAGAGTCGATGTAGGTGCTCGTCATGTGTCCCCCCGGTCGTAATCCATCACGTCCTGCGCGTCTCCCTTGACGGGGCCGCTTGGAAACATCTTGCGAAGCCGGGACAGGCGGTCAATTGGCGGGGCTGTCTTGCGCGCACGAACCGGAGTGATGGTGGCGAAGGGAACCCCTCGCTTAGTGATCGTGACGGCCGCGCCATCATAGATCCACTTGGAAAGGGAGGCGAAGTTGTTCCGTAAATCTGCAACAGTTGCCGTTTTCATTTGATAGATAAAGTATCATTTCGAGTCGGCGTGTCAATCCGGGAAACTGGGAGTCAGTAGGAAACTGGGAGTCAGTAGGAAACTGGGAGTCAGTGTGCATATTCTTGCATTTTGCTGGGAGGGGAGGAAGAGAAAATTGAAAGGGGAAATGGATTTTAAAGGGCCTGGTTTTATTTGATGCTCGGTCAGATATCATCTTCGGTGAGGCTGGCGATTTTCATCAATGAACGCAGCAATCCGATTTTCAGCGGTTTGTTGCCATGTATCGGGATCACGATGTGTTCCAAGCGACCATCTTTGGTGAAAACGTGGTGGCTGCCTTTGATGCGCACACAGGACCACCCGAAGTCTTGAACCGCACGGGCAAGCGCTTTTCCGGTGACCTGTTTCAAACCGCGAGTTCCAAAATTTGTTCCTCATTGCCGGGCGAGGTCTCGTGCTCGCCGGCTTCCAGCCACAATTCGACCGCCTCACGAAGGTTTGCCTGCAACTCTTCAGGTGTCTCCGCCTGGGTGACACAGCCAGGAAGCGCTGGAACTTCCGCCCAATATCCCCCCTCATCCGCTTTGTGGACAATCGCTTTGATGATCATTTTTTAATTATAACTGCAAGGGTTCGAAAATCCAGCACCTTTCCCGGAAAAGAAAAGCGGAAACACTGAAAAGGGAAAGGCAAACTGGGGGTCAGTGTGCATATTTTTGCAATTTGATGGGAAGGGAAAGGAAGAGAAATGGAGAGTGAAGAGAAACTTGAAATGGGAAACCTGAGAGCTGAAAGGTGAAGAAGTCGAGAGGCGAGAGGTGGAGAATCAGGCCCCTTTTAGTACGGGAATGGCGAGTTTGCGGCAGATCGAGCGGGCTGTAAATTTCTTGACCTCGCGATGCCGGGGCACAGCCTGAATTTCACCTGTTGATGGATTTTTCCAGATCGAGTGGCTTGCTCCCTCCCGCTCCAAGCAGCATCCGCTATCGGTGAGATGGGACAACAGCGCCTCCCGCTTCATGCGGCGATGACTTCAATGCGGTCGCTGGCAACGAGCAATTTCCGGATCTCGTCACGGCGGTAGTCAATAATATCCCGGATGGCTTCCCGAAGATTCTCAATGGCAGCCTGCGGAGTTTCCCCTTGGCCATTGGCTTCGGGAAACTCGGCGCAAGTTGCAGCGTATCCCGTCTCCCCATCAAGGGAGCAGTCGTGCAGTATCGCGGTGATGTCCATGTCAAGACCTATCCTTCCGACAGAATGAAAGATCAAGCCGAATCTCAAATGAGAACCTGAAGCGGGCGATGGGTCAGTCAGCGAAAGAAATTGCCGGGAACTGGGGGTCAGGGAACTGGGGGTCAGTGTGCATATTCTTGCATTTTATGGACGGAGGGAGGGGAGTTTCCGGTGTTCAGTTTTTGGTTGGGGAACTGGGGGTCAGTGTGCATATTCTTGCATTTTATGGACGGAGGGAGGGGAGTTTCCGGTGTTCAGTTTTTGGTTGAGGACGAAAGCGAGAGGTTATCATCGGGTTTCTTTTGCGATTTTCTTTGATGCGGCTTGTTGATGAGAGACTACGCCAGTGCGGCCATGTGCTCGACCGCCTCCGAGATCGTCACTCTCCGCCGCTTCGCCAGCGACTCGATCTTCCGGCGCGTCGAGGGCGACACCAGCAACTGCATCCGCACATGCCCGGACGGCTTTCGACCCGCCCCTTCGCGGCGGCCGCCACGGCGCGGAGTCATCACCACACAGCCGCTGGCCTCCGAGCGGTCGAATTCCGCCGCCGCGCGCGGGCAATCCCGCCGTCAGCAAAAATGTGCGCGGGTGTTTTTCTCGTCAGGGGTCGGCGATTGGTATTAATGTTTGCTGATGCATATTCCGAAGGCACTGATCACCGCTGCCGGGCGCGACCAGCGGCATCTCCCGCTGCAGACGATTGTGGATCGCGAGGGGTATCCCCGCTCGGTGCTCACGCAGCTCATCGAGGAAGCGGTCTCCGCCGGGATCGAGACGATCGGGATCGTGGTGAGCCCCGGCGATGAGGAGCTTTACCACCGGGCCTCCGGCGACCATGCCAAGCGGGTGGTGTTCATCGCGCAGGATCAGCCCGACGGATACGGGGACGCGATCCATCGCGGAAGGGAGTTTCTGGGCGGCGACCATTTCCTGCTCATGGTCAGCGACCATCTTTATATCAGCCGCGATCCGGAGAAATCGTGCGCGCGGCAACTGGTGGAGACCGCCGCCGCCGAGCGCTGCGCGGTGAGCGCGGTTCAGTCCACGCACGAGAGCAACCTCTCCGCATTCGGCGCGGTCGGGGGCAGGCTGTTTGACGGGCGTCCGGGGATCTACGAGGTCGAGCGGGTCATCGAAAAGCCGACGCCCACGCAGGCCGAACAGCAGCTGCTCGTGCCCGGGCTGCGCATGGGCCATTATCTGTGTTTTTTCGGAATGCACGTATTGAGCCCGCTGGTGGTGACGATGCTGGGGGAGATGCTGGAAAAAGCGGCCGATCCGCGAGCGGTCACCCTGGCGTCCGCTCTCGATGCGCTGGAAGACAAGGAGAGGTATCTGGCGGTCGAGCTGCAGGGGAGGCGGTATGATCTCGACGAGCGCTACGGGCTGCTTGCCGCGCAGCTCGCACTGGCCTTGGACGGCGAGCAGCGCGCGGAAATCCTCGCGCGGATCGTCACGCTGCTGGCTGATATCCGCTGAGCCATGTCCCGATTCCTTGACGCCATTGTTTCTCCGGAGGCCCGGATCCGGAACACGTCGGTGGAGGAGCTCTCCGCGGGCCTCGGGGCCGGCGAGCTTTGGGATGCCTGCCTCGGGCTCGATGCCTTCCGCCGCGAATCCGGCAACCTCTACCACCGCGTCAGGGCGCTTTTTTTTCTTTATGCCATCTGCCGGTTTTTCCTCCCTCCGCTCTTGGGCCGGGGTGCCGCCGGGCTGATTCCCGCAAATGTCCACGGGCACCTGCTCGACCGAAGGTTTCCGGAGGCGATCGACGAACTGCTTTCCGCCGCCGGGCGGGGCGTGCCGGATGATGCGCTGTGCAGCGGGCTCGCGCAGGCGTTCTACCAGCTCGGGCTGCAGAACCTCGCCGACCAGGCGCGGCGGAGCGTGCGCTCGGTGCGCGGCAACCAATGGATGTTCCGCTGCGGGCACCCGTCCACCCACCCGCTCCGGATTCACTCGTCCCTGAAATCGCGCGCGCCGGGCATGCCGTTCCCGATTCTCTCCGAGCATACCGCCGTCCGCATGGATCTCTCGCACAGCGCGTGGAGCGACATTTTTTTTCTGGGGATGGATTATCCCGAGGGGGCGCGGGTTTTGAATGTTTCGATTGATCTGGCGCTCGAGTCCGACGCGGGGGTGCCGAAGCCGCCGGTATCCGGGTCGTTCCGGGTGATTGACGAGCCGGTGATCCGGCTGACGAGCGTGGATCTGGGAGCGACCGCGGACATCACGGAACTGGGCGAGATGTTCCACTTCGCCAAGGATTATCTGGGGCTGCTCAAGGCGGCGGTGATTGCCTCGGGGATGATCCCGATCGGCATGGAGGGCTCGGGCACGAAGCTCTCCGAGCTGCTCGCAAGGGTCGTCGGGCACGGGCACGGGTTCGAGCTGGTGAGCACGGTGAACAACATTCCGAAGGGATCCCGCCTCGCCGTCTCGACCAACCTCCTCGGCTCGCTGATCGCGGTTTGCATGCGGGCCACCGGGCAGACCGCCTCGCTCACCGGGCCGCTTCTGGAAGACGAGCGCCGCATCGTCGCCGCCCGCGCGATTCTCGGCGAGTGGCTCGGGGGATCCGGCGGCGGATGGCAGGACTCCGGCGGGGTCTGGCCGGGAATCAAAATCATCAGCGGATGCGAGGCGAAGGAGGGCGACCCCGAATCGGGTGTCAGCCGCGGTCGGCTGCTGCCCGCGCACCGGATTCTTGGACACGAGGAAGTGAGCATCGAGACACGCAGAAAATTGCAGGACAGCCTGGTGCTCGTTCACGGGGGGATGGCTCAAAACGTCGGGCCGATCCTCGAGATGGTGACCGAGAAATATCTTTTGCGCTCGCAAAAGGAATGGCTTGCCCGCGCGGATTCCCTGCGGATGTTCGACGAGATCCTCGCCGCATTGAAAGCCGGCGACATCCGCGCGCTCGGCGGGCTGACGACCCGGCACTTTTTCGGGCCGCTCCAAACGATCATCCCCTGGGCCACCACGTTGTTCACCGAGAATGTCATCGCCGCCGTGAAGGCGGAATTCGGCGGCGATGACATTCTCGGTGAACAACGTGGTGGCCCAGGGGATGAT
>Ga0194063_10000343_pt1 | contig 34253 bp, 36 predicted proteins | sample SepL3720m_MetaG_FD_155459 | JGI IMG/M metagenome (GOLD analysis project Ga0194063, IMG submission 155459) | Anoxic zone freshwater microbial communities from boreal shield lake in IISD Experimental Lakes Area, Ontario, Canada - Sep2016-L373-20m | ecosystem: Environmental > Aquatic > Freshwater...
TTGGTGTCGTTCAAGACCAGTAAATCGTCGGGCCGCAGGTATTCTGGAAAATCGCAGAACATCCGGTGCTCGATCAAGCCGCTGCCCTTGTGCACCACCAGCATCCGCGAGGCCGAGCGCTCGGCCAGCGGTCGCGCGGCGATCAATTCCTCCGGCAGGTGGTAGTCAAAGTCTTTGGTCAGCAGCGGCATCGCCACATCCGTAGCCAGCAACGGCGGGAACTGCAAGAACAGCGCCTGATGAGGTGGTTTTAAGCGAAACGCGCGAGAAGATTAGCCGCAAAAAAGCTCAAGAAAACGCAAAAAGGAAGACCGAGGCATGGTTGGGAGATGCATCGTTGGGGGATCGGGCGGAGCCTCTCCAATTTTTGCGCCCATTTTTCGCCTTTTTGCGGCTAAATTCCACCGCATCTCCGCGTTTCGATTGATCTTAAAAAAGCCAAGCAAAACCCCAGAACTTGAGTCTGGCAAATCGGTCAGTCGCCGCTAGCATCGCGTCGTGTTTCAGATCGTTTTTAATGAAATCAGTGCTGCGGAGCTTTCGGCTTTGGATACTCTTGAGCAATTGGAGTTATTGGAGGAGTTCAAGGTGGGCGAGGGCGACTTAGCGAACCTGAACGAAGATCGCTTTGGCAAAATTGATCGCGACGGCACGGTTTTGTACCGCTTCCGGGCCAAGGACTTTCGCTTCTATTTCGAGATCAAGGACGCCGCGGTGGTGGTGCACCGTGTGCTGCACAAGGGCACGTTTTCCGATTTCAAGTTCCGCTCGAAGATGCCGCTGGCCGAGGACGAGGCGCTGGCGGGTTCGAAGCATTTCTGGAAGCTGATCGATGAAGGCCGCAATGCCCGTCGCCTTTGAGATCCGCCCGATTTTGCTTTCCGCGGCTCTCCGCTTTGACAATTATCGGAAATGAACAAATCGATCCTGTGTTGGATTCTGCCGCTGGTCTTGGGGGCCAGTTGGATCATTTTCGCGAATAGCGGCAGAAAAATGGATGCCATCACTCACCAGATTCAACTGGCAGAGGACAAGGGGGATCCTGAGGACGTGGTGCCGAAATTGCGCGATGCCTTGCAGGGAATGGAGGGTGAAAGAACTTTCCAGGGGATTTTGCTCACTTTTCTGAATGCAGGCGTCATCGGGGTATTCTTTGTAATTTACGTCCTGCCGTATTTCGCCCAGCGGGTGTCCCATTCGATTTTCGACAGCGCGGAGGTGTTGGAAAAGGATTTCATGCGCGATGCTCGATCGCTGGTTGCGCAAGGGGAATATCAACGCGCGATCGAATCATTCAAAGAGTGCGCTCGCGCAGAACCGCTCAACCGTTTGCCATGGATGGAGATCGGCAAAATCCAAGAGGTGTACCTTGCCGATCCCGCGGCGGCGATCGAGACACTGCAGCATGCATTGGATCAACAAGAATGGCCGATGGAGGATGCCTGTTATTTCCTGTTTCGCCTAGCTGATCTTTACTACGGGGCACAAGGCGACCGCGCGGCTGCTGTGGCGATCATGAATCATGTGATCGAACAATTCCCCGACACGCGCCACTCGGGCAATGCCCATCACAAGCTTCACGTATGGAGTCGCGGCGAGCCAAGTGAGAGCCCAGCGGTGGAGGCAGTAAGTGAGCCAGTGATTGACGAAGCCGCGAAATTGGTGGCCGAGGAGGCCGGTTTCTCCGAAAAATTGCGTCAAAAAGCCGCTGATAAACCCGACGCAGTCGACCTAAGTTAGACGCGATCATTCCACAGTAGCCTCTGTCATCCCCCCACAGAATTTGCGCGATGTTTAAACTGCGACTTGGCAAGTGTGCGGGCTTCGCTGCGTTTTGCCGACGGCACCCGCTTTTCGCGCTGTCCATCGTCGCTTCCGCCGGTGTGGGCGTCGCCGATCAACGGCTGGCGGCAGGCCTGGGACTGGTCATGGGGTTTGGCTTGTTAGGCGGCTGCTTGAGTGGCTGGCGCACGGGTCTCGCCTGGATCTGTGGTGGCGCATTGGCGGTGGGCGTATTCGCTTGGCGCCTTGAGATAAGGAAGACGGACGAGCGGCAATTGTTAGAATACACAGGTGCTGAAATGCAAGGCCGGGCGCTCAGGGATGCGAGGCCCTCTGGAAAGGGTTGGTCAGCTCTGGCGGTTTTGTTGAGTGGGAGCCATGCAGGGGCGAAAGTCTGGTGGGAAGGTCGGGGAGTGGCACCGGTCGCGGGCTCGGTGGTGAAGGCTAGCGGCACCTTTGGCCCACTGCTGCCGCCGCGAAATCCAGGCGAGTTCGATCGCTCCGCTTGGCTGCGCGGTCTAGGCGTGGTCGCGGTTTTCCATGCGGGCTGGGTCAATGGTGAAACTGTCACTGGTGACTGGGCGGCGTTTGCCGCCAAGTTTCGGCGAGGATTTCGCAACGCGGTCACTGCCGGATTGGCGGAAGATTCCCAGGCAGCGATCGTGATTCGCGCAGTCGTCATCGGCGAAACTCCGTCGGATGCGCAAGCGTTGATTGCGGCCTTTCGCGACAGCGGCACCTTGCACGCCTTTTCTGTCAGCGGGCTTCATGTGACGCTCGTGGGAAGTATCGCATGGTTCGTTCTCAGTCTAACAGGCATGCCGCGGCGGCAGGCGGTGCTGGCCTTGCTGCCTATGATCTTTGGCTACACGTGGCTCACGGGAAACAGCCCGCCAGCCGAGCGATCCGCATGGATGGCCGCCGTGTTTCTAGGGGCCTTTGTCTCGCGTCGGCGGCCGGATTTATTGAATGCGCTTGGTGCGGTATTATTCGTGGCGGTGCTGTGGGATGGCAGTTTGATTTTCCAACCGGGGGTGCAGCTGTCATACGGGGTGGTGGCGGCCATCGCCATTGGCGGGGACTGGGGGACGAGGCTTTTTTCATGGATTGCCAAGCCGCCGATGTACGTGCCGCCGCCCCTGTTGAGTCGTTGGCAAAGATTATGGCTGTGGTTGCGCATGAAGCTCGCCCAGTGTCTCGGCATTTCGGTTGTGGCCGGGATCGGATCGTCACCGCTGACCCTCTATCATTTCGGTTTATTCACTCCGGTATCCGTAGTAGCAGGCGTGTTTTTCACGCCTTTGGTCTTCGTTTTGCTCAGCGTGGCCTTGTTGTCAGCCTCGCTCTATCCCGTGCTGCCGCCGGCCGCGTGTTGGGTGAATCGGATGAACGGCTATGTGGCCGATGCCTGTGTTCTAACGGTACAGAAATTCGCGGAAATCCCTGGCGGTCATTTTCTGTGGAGGAAGAGTCGCCCGCCTTGTTTGCTCGTCTATGATCTGGATCACGGCGCTGCTGCGGCCTGCTTTTCTGGCGGCGAACGCGGTGCTGTCCTGCTCGATTGTGCGGACCGCGCCAGCTTCAAGTACCATGTTGCACCTTCTCTCCAACGGCTGGGGATTTTTCCCGACTCGGTCGTCTTGAGTCATGCCGATGGCGGTCATCTCGGCGGCGGCGCTGCCGTGTGGGCGGCATTTCCAATCCGCCAGGTTCTCTTGCCTGTCGAACGAGCCCGCAGCCGCGCTTATCAGGCATGGGTCAAAGAGGCCCCGCACGCGGGAATCCAAACGCTGCAGGCCGCAGACTTCCGTGAGTTGCCCATGCCCGACGGTGCACGTCTCGAGGTTCTCCACGTCCCAGATGGTAGCAACAAAAACGCCAATGCGGATGACCGCGTTGCGATCTTCAGGCTTCACTGGCGCGGTTGGAAGATGCTCTTCACCAGCGATGCTGGCATCGACACCGAGACTCAACTGCTCGCTGCCCACAAGGATCTAACTGCGGATGTCATCATCGCCGGTCACCACCGTCACGATCCGAGTCTCGGCGATGCCTTTCTCGATGCGGTCAATCCGCGAATCATTATCGCCTCCCATGCCGACTCTCCCGTCTCGGAAAAACTCAAGCCGGAGACGGTTGACTACTGGCGATCCCGCGGTATCCACGTCATCCACCAAGGCGAATCCGGCGGCGTTAGCATCGTCGTCGACGAGGCGGGAAATCTAAAGCTGGAAGGCTTTGTGGATCATTCGGTGAAGGTTCTTAATCGCCGTTAGCAAGCAAGGCCTCAACGATCGAAACTCGTCTTTCCAATCCTCCGTCTCCTTCGTCGTTCATTCCATCGGCTTGCGGCAGCGCATTCGCCACATCGACTTGCCCTCGCTTTCCCACAGCTGTTGGAAGTCCGTCTTTGGGTAGAAGAACGAGTCCTCAGTCCATTCGAGTCGCTCGAACTTTCCGTATTCAGCGACCCTGTCTTCCGCCCATTGGAAGTATTCCTCGTGGTCGGTCATGAAGAGGAACTCGCCACCCGGCACGAGCGCCTGTCGCACGGCTTCCAGAAAATCTAACTGCACCAAACGCCGCCGGTGGTGGCGCAGCTTCGGCCACGGATCGGGGCACAGTAGATGCAGTCGCGAGACGGCGGCTTCGGGTAGTAGCCATTCGGTGGTGTACCCGCTTTCCAAGCGGAGGACGCGGGCGTTTTCCAGATGGCGGCGGGTGATTTTTTTACAGACTTTGCGCACGCGACCGAGCAAGCGTTCGACTCCTACGAAATCACGCTCCGGATACTCCTGTGCCATCCCTAGCAGGAATGCGCCGTCGCCGCAGCCCAGATCGACCTCCAACGGGCGCTGCCCGCGGCAAATTTCCTCTCGCTCCAATTTACGGAAGTAATCGGCCGGCACGAATTCTCCCGCCAGCGCGGGGCGCGGCAGGATGTTGAAAGGCTGTGTCGCAGTCACCGGCGAATGAAGAAGTGTGGAGCGCGGGGTGGCGAGCGCGGAATCGAAGAAATTTGGGGGCGGTTTCTCCGTGGCTTTGTGGCGAATTTGTCATGGGATTATTCATGTCGGCGGGAGGGCGATCTGGTGTTTTGAGTAGTGGAGGCTTTTTAGCCTCCTACGGTTCATGAAAATCGACATAGTGACGGATTCCTTCTCCCCGGATGTGAACGGGGTGGCCATCGTGTTCACCTCATCCAGCCCGCATCGCGCAATCTCGCCAAGCGGCCAAAGCATCACTGCAAGACGGTTTTTCTATCCGACATCCACCTCGGCACCGTCGATAGCAAGGCGGATGAGGTGGTCAACTTCCTCAAGCACATTCGTTGCGACAAGCTCGTCCTCAACGGCGACATCATCGACGGTTGGGCGCTGAAGCGAGGCGGCAAATGGAGCGCCCGTCACAGCCGCGTGATTCGCAAAATACTCAAGATGATGGAGCGTGACGACATGGAAGTCATCTATCTGCGGGGCAATCACGATGATATTCTGGAGCGCTTTTTGCCGCTGGCCTTCGGCAAGCTCAAGTTCACCAAAGAGCACATCCATACGACCCAGGCGGGTCAGCGCTACTTGGTTGTTCATGGCGACGGGTTTGACAGCGTCTCGACCAACCACAAGTGGATCGCCTCGCTTGGCGCGGTCGGTTACGATTTCCTGTTAGGCGTGAACCGGGTTTATAACCTCTATCGGTCATGGCGCGGCAAAGAGTACTTCTTCTTCAGCAAGCTGGTGAACTATGAGAGATTCCTCGAATCCCTGCGGGAAGTGATGCCGAAGCGCGAAGAGCTTGCTGCGGTGTGATGAAGATTCTGGGTCCTATAGGACTTATAGGGACTGCGCTCGGCTGGTGGCACGCCTTTTGCCAGGACGCGTCGGTGTAAAAGGTTGATAGCACTGGTTAGGAGGCTGATGCGTTCCGCATCACAAGTTCTCATCAAGGCTCCGCTTCAACTCGATGAGGGCTGGTAATCTACCTTGTTTTCGACACCAACGTTCAACTTGCTTGAGATCGATCCTGTCCGGTAGACTTCGGCAAATGCGCAAGGCCTGATCAAAATTGGCGCGGGATTTCCAATGGATATAGCCAGCCAGGCGATCCTTCACACAGTCCGTTGGCGAGAGTAGGGCGCAACCACCGTCCCTCCACCTCGATCTCGTCTGGGATCACGGGGCATTCCTCGCCGATCTCTACCGGCCCCCTCGGGAAATCTAGAAACAAGTGTGGGCACAAGGGGTGCTTGAAATATCTCGATTTGCTGGGTGCAAAGCCAAGGCCTTTCAGTAATTCTTCCAGCTGCCCTCGTTGAATTTCATGGAGTACCATGTCAAGATCATCTGACCTGTAAATCCCTCCCGTGTAGATCGCGACCACTGCCCCGCCCACCAGTACCGAGCTGATGCCCGCCCCCGCAAGGTGCCACGCTACAAAGTGCCAGAGCTCTTCCTCAGTACAATTTTTCCAGTCAGGTGGATCCATAGGGAGCGTTGTGAGGGATGAATTGACTTGATTGTTGAGTCATATGACCCGAATCATAGGTCATGAATTCGACTGCACTGGAGGATTTGTTCGGCGGCAGAGCGGCAGAGGCCGTCCTTCTGCATTTGTTCCACTACGGCGAAACTTACGGTCGAGCCGTAGCGCGCGATTTTACCATTTCGCTGAATTCCGTCCAGCGACAACTCGACCGATTCGAGCGGGCTGGGGCAATCGTTTGCCAGCGACAAGGCCTGACCTTGCTTTAAACATGGAATCCAAAATCCCGTCTGGCAGGCCGCCTGCGCGATCTAGTCGGCGTGGTTCACGAAGGGATGAGTCTAAAAGACAAAGAAACGCTCTTCAAACAGCGTCGCCAGCCCAGGGTCAAGGATAAACCCGTTATTTCATAGCTTGGTAGCTAGGCCCTCCGACCCCAGATCGTTGTTTGGGCGTCTCGCTCAAAGCTGAAGATCGTCTCGCACAACATCGCAGCTTGACCCTGTAGCTCGGGAATGCCATGATTCTCTTATGGCTCAAGTCAGTGCGACCGTAACACTCAAGAAGTGGGGTGACCACGTGGGTATGGTATTTCCAGCTCCCATCGCGGCAGCGATTTCTTTGGCTTCTGGCACCCAAGTCGAGATCGACGTGATCCATCAATCCCTGGTCGTTCGCAAGATCGATGCATCGTCACGCCTTGACGAGTTGTGCTCGCGCATCACCCCACAGAATCTTCACGTTCCGGTCGATTGGGGCAGCCCCCAAGGAAGTGAGGCCTGGTGAAAACCACCTACATTCCAGATCGAGGCGATGTCGTCTGGACTGATTTTGACCCACAAGCAGGTCGCGAACAAGCAGGCAAAAGGCCAGCTCTCATCCTTTCTCCAAGAGCCTACAATTCTAAAACGGGGCTCGCCGTCATGGTTCCGATCACACGCCAAATAAAAGGCTACCCCTTCGAGGTTGCCATCGACATTTCATCGTTGAGTGGCGTGGTGCTGACGGATCATTTGAAGAGCCTCGATTGGAGGGCCCGCGGAATTCGCTTGGTTGGAAAAGTTTCCGCAGAGATTCTGGAACATGTCACCGCCAACATCGCCACTCTTCTCGCCATCTAACGGGCTCTTCGTCAGCTTAGGGCCAAGGATAAACCCGTTATTTCATAGCTTGGTAGCTGGAGCCTCTGGCTCCAGACCGTTGTTTGGGAGTCTCGACCAAAGCGGCGCAATCCGTAGGCTGGCCGCCATCGCACGGATCTGCTCGCAAGACACACCCGCCGCTACCTGGCCCACGCGGACATTTCATCAAAGCCCAGCATGAAATGCTGGGTTCCTCGAATCGCTTCGAGAAGTGATGCCGAAGAACTTGCTGCGGTGTGATGAAGATTCTGGGTCCTATAGGTCCCATAGGACTTATAGGACAAGCCCCGCCGCGCTGTCAGATTTCGGTGATGTTGGTGGGAGGCGTTTTGATTTTGCGGACGAGGCCGCTTTTCTTTTCGCTATAGCGGATGTAGCCCAGTGCGCCGTAGAGCGGGCTGTTGGGGCCGTAGCCTGGCGTGCCTTTGATGGAATCCGCCAACATCAGCAGCGAAGCTCGCGTTGCGCGATCGGCATCGTCGCGCTTGGCCTTCTTACCGATCAGCTCCAGGGTGAGAGATTCGATCTCGCGGCGCAGGCGGAGCGGTGCTTCGTTGGCTGCCTCGAACTCGGCCAGCGTCATTCTGGCAAATTGTTCGTTCGGGGCCGTCGCGCGCCAGGCGGCGGTGAATGATTTTAAGCGGTCGACGACTTCGTTGAGGGGTTTTGCCATGGTTTGATTGCAGAAGTGGGCTGCGAAGGTTCGATTTCGCGCGATGAAAGTCAATAGTTTGAATCAGGAGATGAATATCCCGGTTGGAGAGATTGGTATCCCTAGCAGGGAGATGCTACTCCCTAAGAAGGAGGCTTACCTCCTTGGAGAGTGGCTTGGGCTCTCGAACAGGGATCTTCACCTCTGAATTGGGGAGATCTATCTCCTGAACGGGGAGTTTTATCTCTCGACTGGAGAGTTTTATCTCCTGACTGGGGAGAGTTGACTCCCAGTTGGGGAGATGCGCCTCCCGAGTCGGGGTGTCGGTCTCTTTAATCAAAAAACGGATTCATCCGTTGTAATGAGGCATGGCGCTGACGATGGGAAAGCGCGGGGCGGTGTGAGGCGGCCTTGCCCTAGCTCACGGGGTGGCGAGGAACTTGAGGACGTCTTCGGCTTGCTTTTCGGTGGAGGCGCTGAGGTCGCTCCAGACGAGTTTGCCGTCCTTGAAGAGGAAGGCTTGGCGCTTGGCGAAGCCGAGGGTGGTGGGGACTGCGAAGGCGGCGATGACTTTGCCATCGGCATCGGCGAGGAGGTCGAAGGGGAGTTTGTATTTATCCTTGAAGGTTTTCTGGGAGCCGACCTTGTCGGCACTGACGCCGAAGATTTTGACGCCTTTGTCGGTGAGGGCGGCGTAGGAGTCGCGCAGGCTGCAGGCCTGTTTGGTGCAGCCGGGGGTGTCGGCTTTGGGATAAAAGTACACTAAGGTGTAGCCTTGGGCGCCGGCTTCGGCGAGTTGGACGGTCTGGCCGTCTTGGTTTTTTTGCTCCACGGCGGGCAGTGGCGCGCCGATGGCGAGAGGTTCAGCGAGGGCGGTGCCAGCGAAGAGGGCGGCGGATGCGGTGGAGAGGAGCTGGGTGATCGCTTTCATTTGTAGGAATCTTGCACCGGATTTGAAAAACGCAATCTCGAGTTGTGCAGCGGGGCGGAAATTGCGGCTTGAACCCAAGCCTGCGCTTGAGCTAGGTTGTCAACAGACGATGCCTGAGACCGGAGCGGAGCCAGAAATGATTTACGAGGGGATTCCCGCCTCTCCCGGGATTGCCATCGCTCCGGTGCACGTGGTTGCCCGCGGCTTTTCCGCGCCTGAGGTTTATGAGATCAAGGAGTCGGAGGTGGAGCGGGAGCAAGCTCGCTTCACCCAGGCGCTGGAAATCACCAAGCGGCAGTTGATCGAGTTGCAAAGCCGCTTGATGGATCTTTCCGGTGACAAGGAGAGTGGGATTTTTGAGGCGCACGTGATGATTCTGGAGGATCGGTCGCTATTGGATAAGGTGCGCGTGGCGATTTCCCGCCGTTTGCAGAACGCGGAATTCGCGTTCTACGCGGTGATGCAGAACTTTCTCGAGGCGATGCGGCGGATCCCTGATGCGTACCTGCGGGAGCGGACGGCGGACATCGAGGACGTGGCCCAGCGGGTGTTGCGGAATTTTTCTGCCGAAGGGGACACGCGCTCAATCGGCCCGGATGAGCCACACATTCTGGTGGCTTTTGACATGTCGCCGTCGGACACGGCGGCGATGAAGCACGGCAGCGTGCTGGGCTTTGCGACGGAGCAGGGGAGCGTGAATTCGCACACGGCGATTTTGGCACGGGCTTTTGGGATTCCGGCGGTGGTGGGGTTGGAGGTGTCGGTGATCGAGATTATCGCACTGACGCCGTCGATTCTCGATGGTTACACGGGGAAGCTGATTCTCAACCCTTCGCCCGCGACGCTGGAGCATTACCGGAGCCTAATGTTGGCCAAGGAGAAGATCCGCAGCTCGCTGGATGCGACGCGGGATGCGGCCACGGAAACTCGCGACGGGCGGGCACTGACGGTTTCCGCGAACATCGAGTTTTTGGATGAACTGGCGGTGGTGAGGCACAGTGGCGCGAAGGGGATCGGGCTTTATCGGACAGAGTTTTTGCTGCTCAACGGCGAGGAAATGCCCGACGAGGGCCGGCAGGCGGAAGTTTACACCAAAGTGGTGCGCGGGATGGCGCCGCACTTGGTGATCGTGCGAACGCTGGATGCGGGTGGCGATAAGCTGCCGGTGGAGCCACTGACGGATCCGGAGCCGAATCCGTTTCTCGGCTGGCGCGGCATCCGCGTTTCTCTGGCACGGCCGGCAATGTTCCGCGAGCAGATCCGCGCGGTGTTGCGGGCCAGTGCATTCGGCAAAACGGCGCTGATGTTCCCGATGATCTCGGGGCTGTCAGAAATCCGCCAGAGCAAGGAAATCGTCAGTCGCTGCATGGACGAGCTGGAGAAAGAGGGCGTGGCCTTTGACCGCGAGCTGCCGGTGGGAGCGATGATCGAGGTTCCCGCAGCGGCGCTGTGTGCGGACTTGTTGGCCCCAGAGGTGGATTTCTTTTCGATCGGAACCAATGATTTGATCCAGTACACGGTGGCGGTGGACCGGGTGAACCCGCAAGTGGCGGAGCTCTACCGACCGACGCACCCAGCGGTGATTCGTTTGATCAAGCGGACGATCGATGCGGCGAATGACAATGGCATCTGGACGGGGATCTGCGGAGAAATGGCGGGCGATATCCGGCTGACGCCGCTATTGCTCGGGCTGGGTGTGGAGGAGCTTTCCGTCGGGCCACAGCAGGTGCCGCGGGTGGGTCAGGCGATCCGCTCGCTGAGCCATGCGGAGTGTTCGGCGATGGCGGACGAGGCGCTGCGCCAGTCGCGCAGCCAGGGGATTCTGGATCTTTCGATGTCGCTGGCGCGGAAGCATTATTCGGAATTGCTGGATTGATCGACGTCTCGCGCAACGGCGCATGAAGGCAAAGTCTTTAGAGGTGGATGCCTTTCTAGCATGTGGTGGCGAACAAGACGGTCTTGGCCAAACGCATGTCAGGTGTTAGGGTGATGGCATGACGACCCATTTGAAGATCCGCCGCGCAGGAGAGCGGGGACACGCCGACCATGGCTGGCTGAATAGCTGGTTTAGCTTTTCCTTTGCGGAATACTACGACGCGCGGCACATGGGGTTTCGCTCGCTGCGGGTGATCAACGATGACCGGATCGCGCCGGGTGGTGGCTTTCCGACGCATCCGCACCGCGATATGGAGATCTTTTCCTATCTGCTGGCGGGTCAGTTGGCGCACAAGGATTCGATGGGCAACAGCCGCGTGCTCAATCCCGGGGAAATCCAGATGATGCGCGCGGGCACGGGGGTGCAGCATTCGGAATTTAATCCGTCGGCCACGGAGCCGGCCCACTTGCTGCAGATCTGGATCACGCCGAATCAGCGCAACCTCAAGCCAGCCTACACCGAGTGGGTGCCCGCCGCGGGCCACGAAAACGATATTAACACGCTGGTGATTTCGTCGGACGGGCGCGACGGCTCGGCCAGCATCGCGCAGGACGCGTCGATCTATTTGCTGAAGCTTCGGCCGGGAAACCAGACGAGCCACTCGCTGCTCCCCGGCCGCGGGTTATGGCTGCACGTGGCGACGGGGTCGCTGGTGGTGAATGGGATCTCGCTTTCCGCGGGCGATGCGGTATCTTGCGAGGCGGCGGGCGAAATCGAGATCACCGCCCCCAACGAGGCCGCCGAAGCGATTCTTTTTGACCTCGGCTGAATCCGGGCTACTCACTGGGATTTCTAACAAAATAACAGCAATCATGTCAGAACCACTTTTCCAACCGCTCCAAGCCGGGGCCTTCCACCTTGCGAATCGTCTCGTCATGGCGCCACTGACTCGTTGCCGCGCCTCCGCCGGCCGCGTGCCGAATGCGATGATGGCGGAATACTACGCCCAGCGCGCCTCGTTCGGGATGATTCTATCGGAAGCGACTTCGATCTCGCCGATGGCGGTGGGCTACCCGAACACCCCCGGCATCTGGTCGGCGGAGCAGGTCGAGGGCTGGAAGCTGGTGACCGCTGCGGTGCATCAGGCCGGCGGCACGATCCTGCTGCAACTCTGGCACGTGGGCCGCATTTCCGATCCGATCTATCTGGACGGCAAACTGCCCGTCGCACCCAGCGCAATCAGGCCCGCAGGTCAAGTCAGCTTGATCCGTCCAGCCAAGGAGTTCGTGACTCCTCGCGCCTTGGATCTCGGGGAAATTCCGGGCATCATCGAAGACTACCGCCGCGCGGCGGAAAACGCCAAGGCGGCCGGTTTCGACGGGGTGGAGATTCACGCGGCCAACGGCTATTTGATCGATCAATTCCTCCAAGACTCAACGAACCATCGCACTGACGAATACGGCGGCTCGATCGAAAACCGGGCGCGACTCCTTCTGGAAGTCACCGATGCGGTCGTCTCCGTTTGGGGCGCCGACCATGTGGGGGTGCAACTGGCACCGCGCGGCGACGCGCACGACATGGGGGATTCCGATGCCTCCGCCGTCTTCCACCACGCCGCCCGCGAGCTGGGCAAGCGCAAGCTCGCCTTCCTCTGCACCCGCGAATCGTTCGGCCAGCCCGCGCTCGGGCCATCGCTGAAGCAAGCCTTCGGCGGCGTCTACATCGCCAACGAAGGGTTCACCGCTGAATCGGCGTGCGAGGCGATTCTGTCTGGCAAGGCGGATGCCGTGGCGTTTGGCAAAGACGCCATCGCCAACCCCGACCTCGTCGAGCGTTTCCGCACCGGTGCCTCGCTCAATGAGCAGGATCCGAACACGTTCTACGCGGCTGGCCCGGTCGGGTACACCGATTATCCGGCGCTGAAGGCAGCGGTAGTCTAACCTTCCTCATGCACACTCACAGTCCAGTCATCGGTTATCTTTTGTGGATCTTCGGCTTCACGGGGGCACATCGTTTTTATTACGGCAAGCCGGTCACCGGTGTGATCTGGTTCTTCACGGCGGGCCTGCTGGGTGTCGGCTGGTTCATCGATTTGTTTTTGATTCCAGGAATGGATCGCCGGGCCGCTGTGCGCTACACCGCTGGAAACTACGACTACACCGTCGCTTGGATTTTGTTGACGTTTCTGGGTGTCTTTGGGCTGCACCGGTTCTACCTCGGGAAGATTTTCACGGGGCTGATCTGGTTGTTCACCTTTGGGTTGTTTGGCATTGGGTGGCTCTATGATTTCTGCACGCTCAACGGGCAAGTCGACGAACGGAACCGTGGTTAGATCCATCAAGAATTAAAACAACGGATGAACACAGATTTTGAAGACGATGGATCAGAGAGAGTTGGGTTTTTTTTCAATCTTTTTCGCGTCCATCTGCTGTCATCTCGGGCTGACCAAATCTCCACGCTGCAATCTCGCAGGCCGCCATCCTTTGGCTCTTCTTCACGATTGGCCCTCCACCTAAAGGCCCAGCCTCAGCCCAATGGCTCGGGGTTTGATCAGTTTTAAAAATTCGTAACGTCACGGACGCTGCCTCTATGTTAGATCCGGCCAATTTGCCAGGGCGCCATCCGCCACTCGTGTTGTGCCATTGAAAGATCACACCGGAGGGGTGAGGTCGTTGAGCCAGGATTGATGACACCCGGACTTGGTTGGTTTTTCTCTCGCTTCGGGGTGGATTTGACAAGGTTTTCCGCAGTCTGCTCCTGCGGTCGCGCCGGGGGATTCCCCGCCCTCGTCAATCATCGCGCCTTTTCCCGCACGATTTCGGTTCCGATGCCGCGCTCGGCAGCTCTCTGAATATTCGGTTTTACTCTTTTGACTGATGATTCCAGACATCGGCTGCATCTGGGTGTCATTCTTTCTAACAATCCACACTCGCCTCACGGCCTAGAAAAAAGATCGACTACGCCGCTCTAAATGACATCTTCGCGGCGCTACGCCTGATTGTGTTAGCCGTTTGATCTTGAATTCGCATCACTCTCCATAAAAACAGAAACTATTATGCAATACTTCCCCGAAGTCCCCAAAATCAGTTACGAGGGTTCCAAGTCGAAAAACCCTTTCGCCTTTAAGCACTACAATCCCGATGAACTCGTCGAGGGGAAATCCATGCGTGAGCACCTGCGTTTCGCCGGGGCGTATTGGCACGTCATGCGCAATACCCTCGCCGATCCCTTTGGGGGTGGAACGGCCCTTATGCCGTGGGATGACGGCTCGAATTCCGTCGCCAATGCCCAGAAGCGTGTGCGAGTCTTTTTTGAATTCCTCGAAAAAATTGACATCGATTTTTACTGCTTCCACGACCGTGATGTCGCTCCTGAGTGTGACACACTCGCCGAGTCCCACGCCGCGTTGGATGCGGTTGCAGGAACGCTCGCCGAGGAACAGCAGCGCACCGGCAAAAAGCTCCTCTGGGGCACGGCCTGCCTCTTTGCCCATCCGCGCTTCTCTCAAGGTGGAGCCACCACGCCGAGTCTGCCTGTCTTCGCCCATGCGGCGGCCCAGGTCAAAAAGGCCATCTCCATCACCAAGGAACTCGGTGGCGGCGGCTATGTGTTCTGGGGCGGCCGTGAAGGCTACTCCTCGCTCTGGAATACCGACATGAAGCACGAACTCGACCAGCTCGCCGCCTTTATGCACATGGCCGTTGCGTGGAAAAAAGAAATCGGCTTCACCGGAAAATTCTGGATCGAGCCAAAACCCCGCGAACCCATGACGCACCAGTACGACACGGATTCCGCCACCTGCCTCAACTTCCTGCGTGAATACGGTCTCTACGACGAATTCGAGCTCAACATCGAAACCAACCACGCCACGCTGGCCGGACACACGATGCGCCACGAACTGACCGTCGCTGCCAATGCCGGTCGCCTCGGTTCAATCGACGCCAACCGTGGCGATGAACTCATTGGCTGGGATACCGACCAGTTTCCGACAAACATCTACCACACTGCCGAAGTCATGCTCGTCGTGCTTGGTATGGGCGGATTCGAGAATGGGGGTCTTAATTTCGACGCCAAGCGCCGCCGTGAATCCCACAACCCCGCCGACCTTTTTCATGCCCACATTGGGGGTATGGACGCCTTCGCGCGCGGACTCAAGATCGCAGCCGGCATTCGCGCCGACGGCCGCATCGAGGGATTCGTCAAAAACCGCTATGCCTCGTGGAACTCCGATCTTGGCAAGCAAATCCTCGCGGGCAAGGCGTCGTTCACCGAACTTGAAAAAATCGCCCTCTCGCAGCCTTCACCCACCCTCGAAAGCGGCGGTCAGGAGTATCTTGAAAACATACTGAACGAATTGCTGTGATCACCCTGGGTATCGACTGCGGCACACAGAGTCTGAAAACCGTCGCTCTGGACGGAGACTCTGGCAAAATAATCGCCTCTGCCAGCAAAAGCTACGGCTTGGTGGAAGGGCTCCCCGTCGGCCACCTCGAGCAGGATCCCGCCATCTGGTGGGATGCCCTCGAGGAAACCGTCCTAACAGTCCTCTCCGACCTCGGCCCTCGTAAAGCTGAGATTGTTGGCATTGGCGTTTCCGGTCAACAACACGGCTTCGTGCCGCTCGATACCCATCATCAGGTCATCCGCCCCGCCAAGCTCTGGTGCGATACCTCCACCACTGCCCAGTGCGACGAGATCCGCGCCAAACTTGGGGGCCGCGATCAAACCATCGCCCTGGCCGGAAATGACATCCTGCCCGGCTTCACCGCCCCAAAAATTCTTTGGCTGAAGCAAAACGAACCAGCGAATTTTGCCAAGCTCGCCCATGTCGCGCTGCCGCATGATTTCCTGAATCTGCGACTCACTGGCACACTGCGCATGGAGTTCGGCGACGCATCCGGCACCGCCCTCCTCGATGTCCATACCCGCCAGTGGAGTGAGGAGGTTTGCGCCGCGATTGACGAAAACCTCATGGCCAAACTTCCACCCGTTGGCTCGTCCACCGAACCGGCTGGAAAACTTCTGCCCACGCTCTCAGCCGCATGGGGCTTGTCGCCCGATGTCGTCGTCAGTGCCGGGGGAGGTGATAACATGATGGCGGCCATCGGCACGGGAAATATTCGTCCCGGCTCCGTCACGGCCAGTCTCGGAACTAGTGGCACGATTTTCGCCTGCGCTTCTCAGCCAGTCATCGACCCGCAGGGCGAGATTGCTGCATTCTGCGACAGCGCAGACCACTGGATGCCACTGCTTTGCACGATGAATGTCACGGTCGCTACCGAGGCCTTCCGTAAGCTCTTTGACTGGGATCACGACCGCATGGACCAGGAAATATCCTCCGTTCCGCCAGGAGCCGACGACCTTCTTTTCCTTCCCTACCTTCAAGGCGAGCGCACGCCAAATCTCCCTGACGGCTGTGGTGTCCTGCATGGTATGAATCCCTCGAATCTCACGCCAGCCCACATGGCCCGCGCCGCTATGGAAGGCGTGACGCTTGGCATGGCCTACGGCCTCCGCCGAATGGAAGCCCTCGGCCTCAAAATCTCCGAGATACGTCTCACTGGCGGTGGCAGCAATAGCCCAGTCTGGCGTCAGATGCTCGCCGACATTTTTGGGCACCCCGTCGTCACCATGCAATGCGCTGAAGGAGCTGCCCTGGGCGCGGCTATTCAAGCCCTGGCCGCCGCCTCACCCAGCGCATCTCTTGCGGAACTCTGTGCCCGCTGCGCCCCCGTGGCCGAGGAGTCCTGCCTCATTCCCAATCCCAGCTTCGATTACCGAGCGTTGCTCGAAAAACACGAGGCTCTCTGCCGCCGTCTCTTTTCCTGAAGCATCAAGAGTCAATCAGACCAGGCCCATTAAAATCCACGCAATTGAATGAAAACACCCATTGTTTTTACAATTGCTGCCGTCAATGAATCCAGTTCGATCAACCTCACCGCAATCGACTGGGCCATCGTGGCCTTCTACGCGCTGATCATTGTAACCGTAGGTCTGCTGTTCTCCCGAAAGCCAAAAAACAGCGAGGCCTATTTCCTCGCCGGGCGCTCGCTTCGTTGGCCGATGATCGGGGGATCATTGTTTGCTGCCAATATTTCTGCCGAGCATTTTGTGGCGCTGGCAGGTAGTGGATTTGCCGTTGGTATCGCCATTGCCGCCTGGGAATGGTCGGCGGTGTTCTGCCTAGCCCCTTTGATCTTAATCTTTCTTCCTTTTTACATACGGAACAAAATCTACACCGTTCCGGAGTTTTTGGAGCGCCGCTTTGGACCTTCCGTGCGAATGACTTTTTCGCTGTTTATGATCATTCTCTCCGTCTTGGCTAAAGTCTCCATTTCGCTGTGGGCGGCTTCACTGGTAATGGTGCCCGTCTTCGGTCTCCAAGAGGGTCTCGATGTCTTTGGTATCCACTTTGGCGGCCAGACCGTCCTGATTTGGAGTGTCGGCCTGTTGACGGCGATCTACACGATGAAAGGAGGCCTCAAGGCCGTTGTCGTCACGGACTCACTTCAATCTGTAGTACTGCTCGTTGGGGGATTCATCCTTCTGTGGAAGGGCATGGAGGCCGTTGGCGGATGGGATGGAATGAAGGCAGGTCTCGACATCGCCAAAGCAAGTACCGGCCGGGACTACCTTAGCATGATCCAGCCCGCCACGGATGAATCCGTACCTTGGTTCGGCATGATGACGGCGACCATGCTGGTGGGTTCGTTTTACTGGTCGATGGATCAGGTTTTGGTGCAGCGAGTGTTTGCCGCAAAGAGCCTCAACGAAGGTCGACTCGGTGCAACCTTTTGCGGATTCTTGAAGCTAACCACTCCGTTCATTCTGGTGATGCCCGGTATTATCGCTCTCGCGCTTTATCATCAGGGGAAACTCGTTATGCCGCTGGATGTACAGGGCAAGGCGATCAGTGATGCGGCCTACCCGACGATGCTGGGTAAATTGATGCCCCAAGGGCTTCTCGGCCTGACGGTTGCGGGTATTGCTGCCGCGCTGATGGGGCATATCTCAGCCACCTACAACTCGGTCTCGACACTTGTCACTCGTGACATCTTTTTGAAGTTCAAGCCTGATGCCGACTCGGCCACTCAGATTCGTGTTGGCCGCTGGGCGGTGCTGACCGTATTTATTCTGGGCGCGACATGGGCTCCACTCATCGGCAAGGCCAAGTCGATGTTCGATTACCTGCAGGCGGTCCAGTCTTACATGATGATTCCCTTTGCCGCGATTTTCTTTCTAGGCGTTTGTTGGAAGCGCATCACGACCGCTGGCGTTCTCTCCTGCGTTGCCTCCTCCGTCATCATATCCAGCTTATTCATGTGGAACAGCGCCCGGATACAGTCTGGGGCGGCCAGCTTCTTACCCTACATGGACAACGCTTACCTCCGACCCTTCACCCACAGCGCAATGGTCGCAGGTGCACTCAGTGTGTTTGTGCTGATTGCCGTGAGCTTTTTCACAAAGGGGGCCAGTCCCGAACAACTCGCCTCGACGACTATTCAGGGAGCCACCTTTGCCGAGGTAGATGAACCTGTGGCCTGGTATGCCGACTACCGCCTGTGGCTTGGCCTCGCCATCGCCAGCGCACTGAGCCTATGGGTGTGGTTCAGCATTTGACGCCTTCATCGTTCATCCAACCGCCACACTCCTTGTCGTATCGCCATCTCATTGGCGGAGACAAGGAGTGGCAGGCTCAGTGAAGCAAGGGGTTTATTTCGCGTAATCCGTGAGTTCGGGGTGCCGTGCCCGGTCTGGTCAAAAAAACATCTGGGCCTAGTACATCAGCTACACGTCATCAGCGATTTTGCATGCCTCACCGTCCGGCCCGACCAGAAGGTTGTTATGTTTCGCAGTCCAATGGCGCTACACGCAGTAGTTCTAACAACTCACTCGGACAATCGGCGATCTGTTCGGCCCCTGCGGCGACGAGTCGCTCGCGGTCGTGAAAGCCCCAAGTTACGGCGATGGCCTGCATCCCTGCATGGCGGGCGGTTTCCAGATCCATGGTGGAATCACCGATGACGGTGCAGTTCGCCGCGGTTAAATTGAAGGCTTTGGCGATTTCGAGTGCGCCTGCGGGATCGGGTTTGTGGGGGATGCCTGCGCGTTGGCCCACGACGGCGGCGAAACGGATGCCCGGAAATAAGTGTCCGACCATCGCCGTCGTGAAGGGGTGCGGTTTGTTCGACAGCACCGCCAGCGGATGTCCGCAGGACTGCAGCGATTCCAGCAGGTCGATGATCCCGGCGTAGATCAAGGTCCCGTCTTGCCAGGTGAGGTCGTAGTGTGCCTTGAATGCCTGCTCCGCGGTGTTGAGAAGCGCTTCACCCGCACCTTTAGGCGAGCTGCGCTGGATCAAAATCCGCGTGCCGTTGCCGATGAATCCCCGCACCGCGACGTGGTCGTGGGTGGGCATGCCCGACAAGGTCAGCGCGTAGTTCAGCGATGTCGCCAGCCCTTGTAAGGAATCCACCAAAGTGCCATCGAGATCAAAAATCAAACCGTGTTTCACGCGGCGAAATTGGCGGAATTTGCCTAAGGGGGAAAGCCCTTTAAAAACCGATCAAGGTCGCAAGCTCGGTGTCGCTGAAATCATCCAACTGATCCACCGCGGCGATCAGCGTTTCCGTTTCCGCGATTTCTTGGATGGCGATCTCCTGGGACGATTCCTGGGTGGCGGTCGACGTCGGCCCAGTTAGAGAGACGATCGCAAATGCCAGTCCCGCAGTTGCAGCGGCCAATCCCGCCAGTGGGGCGGGGGAGAACAGGCGCTTCCACCATGGCTTTTCATCGACCGCCAGACGCATGGCGCGCACGGTGTCGTCGACAAAACGCGGCCCCGCCGTCGCTGGCGGCGCTTGATCGAGCAGCTGCCAAACGGCGTCAGTTTCCCAAGAGTTGTCGGAAGCTTGAGCGTTGCGATTCATAGTGGGATGATGATTTACGTCGGAGGAAACCCGCCCCCGCGTGGAAAGTTGCAAAGTTTCGCCAAGAATCTCAAACCCCGCGTTTGTCGCCCCACAGGCGGATATGCAGGCGGTCGCAAAAGCGGAAGCCTCGGTCGCGGCAAACCTCCGCCAGCCACGCCGCGTGGCGGTCCAGCTCGGCCGAGGTACGGCCTTCCGGCATCAGAAGCACGCGTTGGCGCGGCAGCTCGTAGGTGTCGCAGAGTATTTGGATCTCCTCCAGATCCGCAGGTTCCGCCACCACGAACTTGAACCAAGCTTTCGGCGATTTCGCGAAAAACGCCAGCGCGTCGGCCTTCAATCGCAGCACCGCCACCATGCCCGAGTTCGCTAGCTTCGGCGAAACATTGAACTGATTCACCGCCTCGTGAAACGCCGCCGAGGGCAAGCGCGTGCCATTCGTCTCCACCTCGAATTGATGCTCCGGCTGCTGCGCCCGGATGTGGCCGATCATTTCCACAAACTCAGTCTCCTGCAAAAGCGGCTCGCCGCCCGTGATCACCGTGCGCCCGCAGGCGTAGGCCAGGATCCGCGCCGCGGCCTCCCGCGGTGTGATCTCGCAAGTTACGTCCGCCTTTACGTGCTTGGCGTATCCCGCCACCGCGTCCTTCGCGTGCGGCCACGGCGTGCCAGTAAAATTCCAGGTGTGGTCCGTGTCGCACCAGACGCAGTGCAGATTGCAGCGCGACGCGCGGATGAATACCGCGGGCGCGCCGACGCTCACGCCTTCGCCTTGGATCGTGTGGAAAATTTCCGGGCCGTCGCCGAGTTTTGCGAGTTTCATGGACGCCCCCTACAAACCACGAATGAACGCGGATGGACATTGATTTTTCTGCAGCGTAACTTTTCTGCCATGAGCATCATCACTGGCCGCGGCGATTCGGGCGAAACCGACCTCCTCTTTGGCAAACGCATCGCCAAAACTTCTCTCCGCATCGAAGCCCTCGGCAACGTCGACGAACTCAATGCCGCGCTCGGCCTCGCCCGCGCCGCCGCCAGCAATGACGAGTGGATCACGCTGATTGATGAACTCCAGTCCCGCCTCGTCGGCCTCATGGGCCAGCTTGCCTACCTGCCCGAAGACGAAGCCCGCTATCTCGAAAAAAAATACGCCGCCCTTACCCCGGCCGATCTCGACTGGGTCGTCGCCGAGGCGCACCGCTACGAAGCCCAAGGCATCCGCTTCACCGGTTGGGCCCGCCCTGGCGCCGAAGGTTCGCTCGCTCGCGCAGGCCTTGATTATGCGAGGGCCGTCGCTCGCCGAGCCGAGCGCAGTGTGCTCGCCCTCCACGAATCCGGCGAACTGGTGCCCGAAGTCGTGCGGCTCTTTTTCAACCGCCTTTCCGACCTGCTGTGGATCCTCGCCCGTGTCGCCAGCGAGTGATCTGCGCCACCAATTTTCAAAGATCGCAAAAAGGGATTGCCAAGCCGCGATCCAGTTCCTAGCTTCCCGCTTCCAAGGGCAGGTGTCAGAGTGGTCGAATGAGCACGCTTGGAAAGCGTGTGTGGCAGCAATGTCACCGAGGGTTCGAATCCCTCCCTGTCCGCCATTTTTGATTAAGATTCCGCTTGGTTTGCGATGTTCCTTTTACCGCCCCCTCAAAATCAGGGTGATGATCAATCGCTGCTTGGCGAGTGATGCGAGCGCGGGGCTATTCCCTATATCTCATCCACAGGCAGGTCCGCAAACAATTGGGGGAAATACGAATCCACCACCTTGCTTGGGAAGGCGATCCGCAGCGGCCCTTTTTCGCTGGATGATGCCACGAGGCCTTCATCGAGTGCACAGCGAATCACCCCGCGCGAGGCGGTGCCCTTGAGTCCAATGATCCCGGGAACGGCTCCGCGGTTCAGCTCGCCTTCGAGGCAGAGCGCTTTGAGGAGGCGGGAGAGGTGGCCTCGCACTTTACTATCGAGGTCGACACGGGTGAAGCGGAGATAACTTTCGATCCGATCCAATAACTTGAAGGGGGAGATCAGACCGGTCATGAAATCGATTTGATCGAGGATGCGTTCCAGGAAAAAACAGCAGAAGTTCGCGAGAGCTGCGTCACTGAGATTACCCCGGCCATCGAGATCGTTGGTTCGTCCCTGATCGGCCGCTCGCAAATGCTGAAAGTAAAGAGGCTTAGAGCGCGCTAGCCCGCGGGATAGTGTCCAAAGTCCTTCCGGATCCAAGCCTGCTCGGATCATCGCGGCTTGGGACTGCAAGCGCGCCACCCGACCGTTGCCATCGCCGAATGGATGAATCCAGGCAAAGCGGTGATGCGCCGCTGCCAGCACAATCAGCCGGTCTGTGGCTGAAATCAGGGGGGCTTGGTAAAAGTTGCCAAAGCGAACCATGAAATCGCCGAGCGCCTCATGATCCGGTGGCGTGTGGCGTCCGACATCGACGTTGTAGTCACGGAATTTCCCCGGCTCAAGTGAGTGACGTTTGCCAGATAGCGAAGTTGTAAACCACTCATCTGGCGGCAGAGCCTGATAGAATTCCCGGTGGAGCCACTGGATGAAATCCGGCTGGAAGACTTCGGCCTCAGGTTGTTCCTCCAGCCGTCGGCGCATCGCTGCTTCCGCTCGAATATGGGCCACGCTGAGGAGTTGGTTGCGGCGATCATCCTCTCGATCCGACAAATCGTCCCGCAAAGCCCGCTCAATGTCCCTTGGGAGAGTCTTGTGGCCCTCGATGAGATTTGAATAATAGCTATTCATCTCCCTCACCAGCACCGCCACTCCGCTGCGAACGGATCGGGATGGCAGGGTGGCTGTCAATTCGCCCGATTTCCGGAAAATCTCCACACTCAGCTCCGGAGCTCACACCGCCTGGCGGCAGGCAGCAGGGGTTCCATGGAGGTGGCGCGTCGGCTAATGGAGATGGATTTCGGCATAATCGATGATCTTTTTGACGATCTTTAAAAGCTATTATTAACTGTAAATCAATAAATTATTTTCAGATGTGTGGGTTTATCTAAGAGGAAAACGTCGATCTTTTCGATGATCTTTCGGGGAGCTTTGCCTTCAAAGGTAGAAGGACTCTGGACTGACGTGGTAAGGTCGGTCGGTGCCAAAATTCAGCGCGAGGGAACCTCGCTTGCCTCATAAGCGCCTAACCCGATGACCTGATCGGGAACTGAACAGGTACTTGCTACACCACAGTTAGTGTTGTCAGAGGCTCGGCTTAGGTTTTCGTGGTCTGCCGCGGCGCGGTTCACTTTTGGGGACGAAGCCGGGGTCGCGGTAAAAGGATTCGATACCAATTTCCCAAAATTGCATGAGGATTTCATAAAAAGAGCGGTGTCACCGCGCAACACCGACAAATCCCTATGACTCACCAACACTCATGAACACGAAGAAAATCGCACCAGCCACGGGAGTCCTTACTCCTTCTGCCATCTATCCCCAGCGGCTTTCACGCTAAAAGCAAAAACCCCCACCGTCGAGGTGGGGGTTTTTGACGCACCTCGCGAGATCAATGCGAAACGCGTGTGCGGTCGCCGGAGCCGAGGACGCGCACGCGGTCGCCGATGTAGAATGGTTCGCGCGGGTTGACTTCTTGGACGATGGCGAGCGAGCCACCGCCGTCGAGGCGGACGGAAATCTCAATGCCGTTGCGTGAAGAAGCTGCCTGCTGGGCATGCGAGCCGATCGCGCTGCCGACGAGGGCACCCCCCACTGCACCTGCAGTGTTGGCCGCGCGGCCGCCGCCGATGTTGCTGCCGAGGAATCCACCGGCAAGGGCGCCGGCGAGGGCCCCGCCTTGATTGCCGCCCTCGATTTTTACGGGGCGGATCGAGGTGATGCGGCCGGTTTGTACCGACTGGGCACGGCCAGCTTCGCCGCGGGAGTAGGTGTCACCGGTCAGGCTGTCCTGTGCGCAGGAGCTCAGCAGAATAGCAACGGGCAATGCGATAAGAAGTTTCGAACTCATGGTGAGTCAACCTATACGCGGCATGGGCTGGATGGCAAGTCACAATTCGGACAGCGGTTCGTTGGCCGCTATCGGTTTTCAAAGGGGGTGACACCCTTTTTCAAGCGCTGTGGTTTGAGATTGCCGGATTGGGTCACTGTCGGGTAGAGTGATCGATTGTGTCCCCCTATCCAAATGCTGACAAACTTTCGCTGGCCCTTTCCTTTGAAGAATTGCCGACTCTGGCGGACTTGGAGAGTCGGTGGCGCGATTTGGAACTTCGTGCACAGCCGAGTTTTTACACGTCTTGGGCATGGATCGGTGTCTGGCTGGAACTGTTGCCGCCAGACATCCGTCCTCGCTTATTGGAGGCGCGGCACGACGCCCGGGTGGTCGGCATGGCGGTGGTCGTTTGCGGGCCACCGCGCAAGAAGTTCGGATTCACGATCTGTCAGACAGCCCACCTGCACGACACCGGGCGGCCCGAGTTGGATATTTTATGCATCGAGCATAACGACTTTCTGCTCGATCGTGACCATGAGGCGGAGGTGCGCAGCGCCATGCTGGACTATTGGCTGGGCCATCTGGACGGTGCATCGGAGGTGATTCTGCCCGGTTTAGTTGGCAAAGGCTGGCCGCCAGATGCGCTAGGTAGCAATCGCGGCAGGATGAAACGCGTGGATGCAGCAGATCGCTCGTATGCGGTGGATCTCAGGGCGGTGCGCGAGGCGGACGGCGATTTTTTACAATTGATTCGTCCCAGCATGCGCACGCAGATTCGCCGTAGCATCAAGGAGTATGGCCGCTGCGGCGAGCTGGTGTTGGAGGCGGCTGCGTCGGTCGGGCAGGCGCTGGCATGGCTCGAGCGCTTGGCGGACTTGCACCAGGCACGCTGGGTGGGGCGCGGTCTTCCCGGTTGTTTTAGTAACGCGTTTTTCACGCGCTTTCACCAGACGTTGATTGCCCGCCACTTGGTGGATGGTGGTGTCCAGTTGCTACGAATCCGGGCGGGGGAGAATGATCTGGGTTACCTCTATGCTTTTGTGCGCGGCGGGCGGGTCTATTGCTATCAGTCCGGCTTCGACTATGGATTGATCGAGAAGCACGCCCGGCCTGGACTGGTCGCCCACGCACTGGCGGTGGAGTATAATGCGGCACAGGGCTACGATGTCTACGACTTCATGGCTGGCGACATGCGCTACAAGAGGGATCTAGCGACTCTGGATGAGCGTATGACCTGGACGACCCTGCGCAGCCCCTCGTGGCGTTTTGAATGCGAAGCGACCGTGCCGCGGGTGGTATCCGCCACGCGTCGCTTGCGACAAGCATGGCGGCAAGGACGGCTCTGGGGGCAGCAGAGGATAGGACAAGCGATCACCCAAACTTCAGAAGGATGCTAAGCATTCGATTTGCCGGTAGCGACCATCGGTGAACATAGGTGGTGCGACCAGATCTGGCCTCTCTTCATGCGGGGGAATTGTCTTTGATTGATTTGGGTTCCGGCGCCACCTCCAGCCGCTGGCTGCCTCTCACTGGCAGCCCGCTCGTCAACGCGGAATAGTCCGTCTGGCGAGGGCCGATGATGACCACCCCTTTGTCTGTGATGACGTACTCGCGGATGTCTTTGCTGTGATTACCACCCCGCATTTTGATCACGACTAGGACTTTGCGGAGCTGGCCATCGATCTCGGCGTATCGCATCCGGATGATGTCGTCAGTCAGGAACGAGATCGCGTAGTGGCTGAACGGCATTGCGGTAAAGGTGTCCTCGACCTCAACGGTGCTGAGAATGGTGACCCCAGCCCTCGTTAAGCCCCCGATCATGCGATAGAGGGATTCGCGGAAGTCAGTGCGAAAGCTCGGTGCTAGCGCCATCTCGAAACCAACCAATGAGTCGATCACTAAGCGCTTGGCACCCATTTCGTTGATGACGTCAAGAATCTCCTGCAGGGCTTCGTCCACCGAAAGATCGAGAGGGCGAAGGTAGAGAATTTTGAGTTTTCCTGCCTGCTGGGAAGCGTCCAAATTCAATCCGAAGTTTTTGGCGCGGTCCGAATAGCCCAGCGGACGTTCTTCGAAGATCGCCATGACTCCCGATTCGCCTTGGCGCAAACCTTCAGCAATGAACTGAGTCGCCAAGGCGGATTTGCCCGTACCGGATGGCCCAGCCACCAGCAAACTGTCGCCCTCAAAAATGCCGCCGCGGAGCATTTCGTCCAGCTCGGGAATGCCCAGGGAAAGCTGGCGCCGCTCTTGGCCGCCTAATACCGAATCCCCCTTCCCGCTAAGTAATCCTAAGGTGCGGGAAAACGCCTGCAAGCCGTGCTCGCTGACGCGGATGGTGTGCAGGCCCGGCACCGAATTCTGGCCGCGCAATTTGATGATTTGCAGTTTCCTCACCACGGAATTCCGTTCCACTTCTTGCGACAGCCAGAAGAGGCCGTCGGCGATGGTGAAGAGCGGATTATTATGGATCTCCGTGGGGTCGTATTCGCCGACCAGAAAAGTCGTGGCTTCCCAGTTGGTGAGAAACTGGCCAAGCCGTTGGATGAAAGACTGCATTTCAAGCTCGCTGTGGCTGCCTGCTTGGGTGCGCACCATCGAGCGGAACGAATCCACAACCACGATGGATGGGTTGAGGGCCTTCACCTGGTTGACAATGGCGTCAAACACTGCGCTCAAATCCTGATTCAGCAGCACGTCGGACAGGTTGAAAAAATGCACGCTTTTGCCCACTGCTGAGACATCGTAAAACGAATATTGCTGCTGGTAGCGTATCATTTTCAGGGCTGATTCGCCGACCACGGTGAAATAGAGTGAGGGATTTTGCTCAGTCCCAATGGTAAAAGCGATCTGATGCGCCATCGTGGTTTTGCCACAGCCGGGCGTCCCCGCGATGAGGTTGAACGAATATTCCGGGATGCCGCCCCCTAAAATTTCGTCCAGGCCGCGCACGCCCGTGGGCAGCTTGCGAATCATGGCTTTTACAGGTAATTCTTCCGAGGTTGTCACCTTTTCGGGTTGAGCTGTATCAGGGTTCGTTTTCATTTTTTCACTCCTTCGTTCATGTTCAAATCCTTGCTCGACACTTTGGGCCAGACATCTCGCAGCATCCGCAGCGTGAAAGACTCGCCGAGGAAGGTGATGAGTTGTTCAAGCACGTATGCAATAAACACGACCTTACCCTCAAAAATAATCTCCGCCGCCATGGGTTCTTTCAGCTCGCACAACTGGTCAAATTGCCCTTCATGGTTCACACTGATCTTTCTCAACCACGTCACTTCTTCCCCAGCTTGCGCAAGTGCTCGCTCAAGCATCACCTGAAACCCGTAACTTCCCATCAGGGTGATAAAATGGGGACTGAGTTTATCGATCACCGAGAAAGCGATTGGGCCTTCATCCGCGGAATGAGGATTGAAGTCGGCTTCGTAGGCGACGAGTTGTTTGGCGAAGTGCCGCATTTGTGGGGGGGCAAGGCTCATCTCGACAAGGGCTCGGGTTGGGACACCCTGTGTGCGGGTGCGTGAAAAATTCGGACATCATCCATACCCCAACCGCTTGGTGAATGCAAGGAGTTTACGGTAGCCCAACTGCAAAGGAATGGAATCCATGCGCTGGCAGTCGCATAGTGGTCTTCACGCTTGTATATTGTCTCAAGAGGCCGGAGTCTCAACCCATGCCCGCAGCGTCTGAAGCCGATCCACGGTTCAATGAATTCATCATTCTCCAAGCTCAAAATGCCGGGCTCTTCCTCGGTCAAATCCCCAATCCCCACAGTGGCGAGAAGCAAATCAACCTCCGCGCGGCGAAATCCGTGATCGATTCGCTCGAAATGCTCGCTTCCAAAACCCGCGGAAACCTGACAGACTCCGAAGAGAAGCTGCTGGCCACCGCACTCGATAATCTTCGCCCGCTTTTCCGAGCCGCCTTGGATTCCACCAACCGCTGATTTCATCCTATCACCATGAACTTCGATCCCTTTCACATCGGCAATGTCCCCGTCGGCGGCCCCGCTCCGTTTTTCATCTTGGGCCCCTGCGCTCTTGAAAGTGAGGCGTTTGCTTGGGAAATGGCCCACTCGCTCAAGGAAATCGCGGATCGCACCGGGATTCATTTCATTTTCAAAGCCTCCTTCGACAAAGCGAACCGCACCTCGGTGGGGGCCTTCCGTGGGCCTGGGGTCAAAGAAGGTTGCCGGATCCTCGGCGAAATCGGCAAGGCGCTCGGCGTTCCCGTCACCACCGACATCCACACCGCGGAACAAGCCGCCATTGCCGCAGAATACATCGACTTGCTTCAGATCCCCGCGTTTCTCTGCCGCCAGACGGACTTGCTCGAAGCCGCCTCGAAAACCGGCCGCGCTGTGAACGTCAAGAAAGGCCAGTTTCTCGCGCCGCTCGACACCATCAACATCGCCGGTAAAATGCGGGCGTTCGGCTGCGAACGGTTCCTCATCACGGAGCGCGGCACCACCTTCGGCTACAACAATCTCGTCGTCGACATGCGTTCGCTCTACTGGATGCGCAAGGAGGGGCTGCCCATTATTTTCGATGCCACGCACTCGGTCCAGCGGCCGGGAGGTCTGGGTGGCGCCACCGGTGGTGACGGCGAGCTCGCACCCGTCCTTGCTCGCGCGGCGGTGGCCACCGGCATCGACGGCCTGTTCATGGAAGTCCATTCCGACCCCGCCAACGCCGTGTCCGATGGCCCGAATCAAATTCCTCTCGAATTCATCGAGGACCTGCTGGTCAAGCTGATCGCGGTCCATCACGCTTCGCATTGAGAATGACCCTCACCCGGTCGCAAAACGCTTTCATCGACTATCGATCCCATTTGCCTTGCGCCGCCTCCTTCCAATTTTAGTTGCCTTCGCGCCCACCACCGTGCCGGCTCAAGAAGCATCGGTTGTTTCATTACCCAAGAAGGTAGTCGCGGCCACCTCGTTGCTTCCAAATGGCAGTCAGCTCAACGACGTGATTCTCCCCCGCTACGACGAAAACCGCCGACTCATCGGCGTGCTGAAGGCCAAGGTGATGACGCTCGTCAATCCCGAGCAGATCGCTGGAGAAACCGTATCGGTCGAGATGCTCAATCCAGACCTCAGTCCGCGCGGCCGCATTGATTTGACACGTGCGGATTTTTATCAAGGCAAAGGCCTATTGGTCACGAATGACCCCACCGAAATCCAAACCGATCGGATGAGGACCCACGCCAACGGCCTTTACTACGCCTTCGATCAAGGCGAAGGCTTCATGCCCGGTCCCGCCACCACCACAATTCTAGCACCTACCGAGACGACCATGCTCCGGCCCCAATCCACACTCCGCGCCACGGCTATTCTGGGCCTGTCGCTTCTCACGCAACCCTTGGGCGCTGCCGCGCCACCCACGCTTTCTCCCGCAGAAATGGCGGCGATCCAAGCGGATGCCGCGACCAAAGCTCCAGCGGTCAAGGCCGCGAGCACCGCTGCCAATGCCAGCTTGGACAAAGATCGTGCCGACTCGGCCAAGGCAAGCGACGCCGCCGCCAAATTCCTCAACCAATCGGGCCTCCCCGCGGTCGCGGCAGATGCCATCCCTGCGCCCAGCAAGCCTCTCGAAATCCAACCGGGCCCGGCGGACACGGTGGTCCATTGCGAGGGTGGCATGTATTTTGATGCCGATGAAGGCGTGCTCGTTTATCTCAAAAACGTAACGGTCAAAGATCCTCGCTTCGAGCTATCCGGCGCGAATGAACTGAAGATCTTCCTCGGTCAAAAAACCGCGGCAAAAGAAGATTCGAAACCGAAGAGCGACTCCCCAGCTAACAAAAAACGCTATGGCTCGGTTGAGCGCATCGTGGCCACCGGCGCGATCCTCATCGATCAAAAAGCCGCCCAACCGGGCAAGGAGCCGATCAAGGCGAGCGGCGCCCTCTTCACCTACAACGTCAAAACCGAGCAAATCATTCTCAGCGGTGGGTACCCGTGGATCACGCAAGGCAAGACCTACATGCGGGCCAAAGAGCCGAACCTCGTCCTCCGGATATTCCCGAAAACCGGCAGCTTCGTCACCGAGGGTAACTGGGACATGGGCGGAAACCTCGACCAAAAACGGTAGGCTCAACTCGCAAGTCATCCTCAACCTTTTTTTCCGATGCATAATCCTGGCTCGACCTGTTCCAATCCCGAAACTGCCGTTCTCTTTGCCAATGGGCTTCGCAAGTCCTACGGCTCCCGTCCCGTGGTGGATGGCGTCTCCATCACCGTCCAGCCCCGGGAAATCGTCGGCCTGCTCGGCCCGAATGGCGCAGGCAAAACCACCTCGTTCTACATGATCGCCGGACTCGTTCCCGCCGACGCGGGGACGGTGCACTTCAACGGCCACGATTTATCGCACATGCCCATGCACCGCCGCGCCCGCCTCGGGCTCGGCTATCTGCCGCAGGAAGAATCGATTTTTCGCAAGCTTTCGGTGATCGATAACTTGCTGGCGATTCTCGAGACGCGACCCAACCTCAGCCGCGCCGATCGCCTCGACCGTGCACACGATCTGCTGGCGCGCTTCAATATCACCAGACTGGAAAAGTCGTTGGCCATCACGCTTTCCGGCGGGGAAAAGCGCCGCCTCGCGATCGCCCGTTCCCTTTGCTCGGACCCGACCCTGCTGATGCTTGACGAACCCTTTGCCGGCATCGACCCCATCGCCGTCGAAGATATCCAACGGATTGTCCGCGAACTGAGGGATCGCGACGGATTGGCCATTCTAATCACCGACCATTCGGTTCGCGAAACCCTCAGCATCACCGATCGCGCCTTCCTCATCCATGATGGGCGGGTGATTTTGGAGGGAGCCTCCCACGAGCTCGTCAATGACCCGATCGCCCGCAAGCACTACTTAGGCGAAGATTTCAAAATGTGAGATCACGTCCTGCGCCATGGAGTTCAAGCTTTAGCTTGTCCCCCACACGCTGAAGCGTGAACTCCGTAAAAGCGCAGGAGTCCAAGCTTCAGCTTGTCCCCCCCCCGGCAAGGTGCTAGAATGATGCAATGTATTACTGGCGAAAACTCACCGAAGAGCAACGCCGCCACACCCTCGCTCAGCGCAAACTCCAGTGTCGCCCGTGGCACAGTCCGCCCCACACGTCGCAGGCCAGGGGGCTTTATCTAATCACCGCGACTTGTTACGAGCACAAGGCGTGGATCGGGACTTCCGAAGAGCGCATGGACGGCTTTGCCGCCGACCTACTCGCCGCTTTGCAAGCCCACACATCCCGCATTGATGCATGGGCGATTCTGCACAATCACTATCATGCGGTCGTTCTGACCGACGCGTTTCCTGCACTGCTTCACGAGCTGGGGCAGCTTCACGGCCGGAGTTCCTTCCAGTGGAATCGGGAAGACCGCGCGCGCGGGCGCAAGGTTTGGTTCAACCTGTTGGAGCGCGCCATCACCGGCGATGCCCATCACGTGAGGGCGATTCACTACGTCCATCATAACCCGGTAAAGCACGGCCTGGTCAAAAAGTGGGACCAATGGAAATGGTCCAGCGCCGCTGACTATCTCCGAGCTATCGGCCGCACCGAGGCCGAGCGGCGCTGGCGGGAATATCCGTTGCTGGATTTCGGCCGGGGGTGGGACGATTGAGGAGTTCACGCTTCAGCGTGTGGATTTTGCGGGAGTTCACGCTTTAGCGTGGAGGCTTTGCGGGAGTTCACGCTTTAGCGTGTGGATGCAAGCTGAAGCTTGGACTCCCAGAATCCACCATATTCCAGATTGGCAGGGCGGGATTTACGGCGTAGGTTGCTCCCCACCCCATGTCGCAAAAGACTCGTTTTCATTTCACCGGCATTTGTGGCACCGCCATGGGTGCGGTCGCCGCCGCTATGAAACAACGCGGTTTCACCGTCACCGGCTCTGACGCCAACGTCTATCCGCCGATGTCGGACTTCCTGCGCGGCCAAGGCATCACGCTGACGGAAGGCTACCGCGAGGAAAATATCCCCGCCGACACGGATGTGGTCATCATCGGCAACGCGATTTCCCGCGGCAACCCGGAGGCCGAGGCCACGCTCGACCGCAAGCTGCTCTACCATTCCCTGCCCGAGGTGCTGAAAGAGTTTTTTCTGCGTGGCAAACGCAACTTCGTCGTCTCCGGGACGCACGGCAAGACGACCACCTCGTCGATGCTGGCGTGGATCTTCCGCCACGCGGGCCGCGACCCCGGCTTCATGATCGGCGGGCTGCCGAAAAACCTCGGCTGCGGCGCGCACTTCACCGACTCGGACATCAACGTGCTGGAGGGCGACGAGTACGACACCGCGTTTTTCGACAAGCGCTCGAAGTTCCTCCACTACCTGCCCGAGTGCGTGATCGTCAACAACGTCGAATTCGACCATGCCGACATCTACGGTTCGCTCGACGAGATCAAGCTCACCTTCCGCCGCCTGCTCAACATCGTCCCGCGCGGCGGCTGCGCCTACATCAATGGCGACGAGCCAAACTGCCTCGACATCGCCACCGGCGCGCCCTGCCCCGTGACCACCGTCGGCTTTGGCGAGAACTGCACGCTGCGCATCGAGAACCTCGCGTACGAAACCGAGTGCAGCCGCTTCACCCTCGGCGGCATCGCCTACATGGTGCCGATGACCGGCGATTTCAACGTCCGCAACGCCGCCATGGCCATCGCTGCAGCCACCTTCGCGGGGCTGAGCGCCGACGAGATCCGCAGCGGTCTGGAATCCTTCGACGGCATCGCCCGCCGCCAAGAACTGCGCGGCGAAGTCAACGGCATCAAAGTCATCGACGACTTCGCCCACCACCCGACGGCCATCCGCCTCGCGGTGCAAAGCCTGCGCCAGCGCCACCCCGACTCCCGCCTGTGGGTCCTCTTCGAGCCGCGTTCCAACACCACCCGCCGCGCCGTTTTCCAAACCGAGCTGGCCGAGGCCCTTGCCGCCGCCGATTTTGCAGTCGTCGCCGCCATGACCGATCTCCACAAGATCCCCGAGCACGACCGCCTCAACCCCGACCAACTTTCCGCCGACATCGCCCGCCTCGGCGGCACCGGCTGGTACTTGCCCGATGTCGAGACGATCATCGCCAAGGTCAAAGAAACCATCCAGCCCGGCGACGTCATCGCCGTTCTCAGTAATGGCGGCTTCGATGGGATCCATCAAAAGCTCCTCACGGCCCTAGCCTGAGCCCGCGCGCTAAATTGCGATTCTGATGGGACGGAATGAGAAGTCGATGGGATAGAATAGGAATTCAACTATCTAAATCGCATTCCATCCCATCAAATTCCCATTAGATCCCATTCTTCCCTCCCCAATACCCCCGCCGGGTACGCGACCGCGAACTTAGACTTTCTCCCAAACGCGGGCACGCAGCGCTTCCGCAGCAGCACGGGCTTCGGCATCCTTTTTGCTTTTGCCTTTGCCTGCGGCGAGAACTTTCCCGCGCCACGAGACTTCCGACTGGAAAACCCGACGGTGATCGGGCCCGCTTTCGCTGATGACTCGATAGGCGGGTGCCTCATTGTGAATGGCCTGCAAGACTTCTTGCAGCTCCCCCTTCGGGTTGCGTTCATCCGGACTGATCGCCATTTGGCCGATCTCGGATTCGAAGAGGCGTAGGATCAACTCGCGGGCGGGAGCCAAGCCAGAGTCCAGATAGACCGCGCCGATCAGCGACTCAAAGGCATCTGCCAGCGTGGATGCACGGCGGCGGCCGCCGGTGGATTCTTCGCCCTTGCCCAGTAGGACATAGTCGCCCAGTTGAATCGCCAACGCAAAATGGGCGAGTGCCCGGCGGGACACCACGCGCGAACGCAGCTTGGTGAGCTGACCTTCGGGAAAGTCCGGGAACATCTTGTACAGTTCCTCCGTCACCACCAATTGCAGAACAGCGTCGCCGAGGAACTCCATCCGCTGGTTGTCGAAATTCTGCTTTTGCGACTCGTACGCGAGGCTGGGATGCGTCATCGCCTCCGCCAACAACAGCGAATTGCGAAATTTGTAATGAATCCTGCTTTCGAGTGTCTCCATCAGTCTCGTGGCTACGGTTCCTTCTCACCCTTCCGAACTTCAAAGGAAGATCCGACTGGGAAAGATGGGGTGATCGACGGGACTCGAACCCGCGACAACCGGAATCACAATCCGGGGCTCTACCAACTGAGCTACGACCACCATTTATGGTAGGGGGCGGGAGAATTATCCATCGCGGAGGTGTTGGAAAGGGAAAAATGAAACAAGATTCCACGGCCCGCGAATTTCCATCCCCGCATCCGCTCAATCCAGACTTGGCATCCCCGTTACCCAAGGCATTCTCACCGCGACCCACGCCGCTTCCTTCGAGCTGACCACTTTCCTATTTTAGCTTTTTCTGCACCCATGTCTCCTGAACAGCAACTCGCCCAATTGACAGCCGGCACCGCCAAAGTCCTCTCTGAAAAAGAGCTTTTGGAAAAACTTCGCCTCGGCCGCCCGCTGCGGATCAAGCTGGGCGTCGACCCCACCGCGCCTGACATTCACCTCGGC
>Ga0194063_10000344_pt1 | contig 34233 bp, 32 predicted proteins | sample SepL3720m_MetaG_FD_155459 | JGI IMG/M metagenome (GOLD analysis project Ga0194063, IMG submission 155459) | Anoxic zone freshwater microbial communities from boreal shield lake in IISD Experimental Lakes Area, Ontario, Canada - Sep2016-L373-20m | ecosystem: Environmental > Aquatic > Freshwater...
GGGCATTACGGTCGAATAGTTCTGTCCCACAACTGAATAGAACCGTGGGAGGGCCCGCTTCGGCCTGATCGACCACAACTCCAACACAACAGATTGGAATCACCATGAGCAGGAACAGCAAGGCATACCGCGAGGCCGCCGAGAAGGTCGATCGCGACAAGCTTTACACCCCACTCGAGGCGGCGAAGCTCGCCAAGGAGACATCCTCGAAGAAGCAGGACGCCACCGTTGAGGTTGCGATCCGCCTGGGTGTTGATCCCCGTAAGGCCGATCAGATGGTGCGTGGCACCGTGAGCCTGCCGCACGGCACCGGTAAGACCGCCCGCGTCGCGGTGTTCGCGGTGGGCGAGAAGGCCGAGCAGGCCATCGCCGCCGGCGCCGATATCGTCGGAAGTGACGATCTGATCGAGAAGATCCAGGGCGGCTTCCTGGACTTCGACGCCGCAATCGCCACTCCTGATCAGATGGCCAAGGTGGGCCGGATCGCCCGCGTGCTGGGCCCGCGCGGCCTGATGCCCAACCCCAAAACCGGCACCGTCACCCCGGATGTGGCCAAGGCCGTGACCGACATCAAGGGCGGCAAGATCAACTTCCGCATCGACAAGCAGTCCAACCTGCACTTCATCATCGGCAAGGCCTCGTTCGATGAGAAGAAGCTCGCCGAGAACTACGGCGCCGCGCTCGATGAGGTGCTGCGCGCCAAGCCGTCGTCGTCGAAGGGCCGCTACCTCAAGAAGGTCACCGTCTCCACGACCACCGGCCCGGGCATCCCCGTCGACCCGTCGGTGACGCGGAATTTCGTGGAGGAGTAGCGAGTCGGCGCCGCCGGCGCCGTTCAGCGAATCCGACCATCAGCACCGAAGAGGTGTAGCTCAGTACGAGCCCGCGTGGGTGAACACCACCCGCGCCGTTTTCAGTGCGATCACCACGTCGGCCATGATCGACCAGTTCTCGACATAGAACATGTCGAGGCGCACGGAGTCCTCCCAGGACAGGTCCGAGCGGCCGCTCACTTGCCACAGGCCGGTGATACCGGGTTTCACCAGCAGTCGCCGCTTGGTGTGGTCGTCGTAGGAGGCGACTTCGTTCTCCAGCGGCGGACGCGGGCCGACGACGCTCATCTGACCGACGAACACGTTGATGAACTGCGGCAGTTCATCGAGGCTGTACTTGCGTATGAACCGGCCGAGCGGTGTCACCCGGGGATCGTTGCGAATCTTGAACAGCACTCCGCTGTCGGACTCGTTGAGGTGCGCGACCTCCTCGAGCATTGCATCAGCTCCGACGACCATGGTGCGGAACTTGATCATCTCGAACGGTTCGCCGTCCATGCCGATCCGCTCTTGGCGGTAAAACACCGGTCCTCTGCTACTCAGTTTGACGGCCAGGGCGATCAGAAGCAGCAGGGGAAGGCCGCACACCAGGGCCAGGCCGGAGAAGACGATGTCGAACGCGCGCTTCTGAAATCGCTTGGCGCCCTGGTACTGCGGCTTCTCGACGTGAATCAGCGGCAGGCCGGCCACCGGGCGCATGTGCAACCGCGGCCCGGCCACATCGATGACACCGGGTGCGACGAGCAGGTCGACGTCGAGGTTTTCCAGTTCCCAGGACAGGTCCCGCAGGCCGGTGCCGTGGAACTGCTCGGTGGCCGCGACGGCGACCGCGTGGCTGCCACTGGCCACGACGGCCCGCGCCACCGCCGACTCGTCGCCGAGGACCGGGATTTCCCCGATGCCCGGGATGCCGATGGCGGGCCGGGCGTACTGCCCCGGAATACAGGCGCCGACGATGTCGTATCCCGACCAGGGCTCTCGCGAAAATCCAAGGGTGAGGTCGCGAACTGCCTGGGGGCTGCCGACGATCAGCAGGCGGGTGATGCACCTGCCTTTGTGCTTGCGTGCCCAGACCACGACCCTGCGGGCGACCCACCGGCACATCAGCAGCAAAAACACGCCGGTTGGCAGTGCGATCATCAGGTACCCGCGGGCGATTTCCAATTTGAAGAGCATGGAGATGATTGCCACGGTGCCGAACACCGAGATCGTCGCCCACCAGACCCGCCGGTACTCCTCAACGCCCGAGCCGATCACGCGGGCGGATCGGGCGCCGTTGATGGTCAGTGCCGCCATCCACCCGATCACGATCGCGATCGAAATCTCGATGTAGGTGATGCCGGGGAGCATCGCGGCGGTCGCGTTGATTGACGAGGACCCGAATCGGACGATCTGAGCGATTCCGACGGCCACCATGATGGCCACCAGGTCGCTCAGAGCCAGCTTCCGTGCGTATGCGCCTTGCCACCCGGCTGGCGACGCGAAGGCCGCTCGTCTCTGTTTAGGGTTTGCTGAGGTAACCGAGAGCCCCGAACGACCGATAGATCGATGCCGCCGTGAATATGTGTCGTTAGCTGGAGCCGCCACGGCCGCCTTCCTGGTTCTCTCAGGGTTCTCTGAGGTTAGACCAGGACGGCGTTGTTTGCCAACCGGTTCGGAATTTTAGGGACTTTTTGCCCTCTGGCCGGGCTTTGCTAACCGGTCGCCACCGGTTCGAGTGACATCGCAATGGAGGCCAACAGCGAGCGATGATCGGAGCCGGGCATCTGTACGATCCTGATCGACGAGCCTCCGCGTGCGAGTTGGCACATTTTCGATGGGGAGCACCGGAGGAAACGCAGGTGTCTTGGAGGGGAACGTCGGCGCGAAACCCGATCCGGTCTGCTCGACCGCGTCGTGGTAGCTGTTGATCAGTAGATCGCGGGACTGCCGCATCCGGAGTGCTAGCACGCGAGCCGCCGCGTGTGTGTTTACCGGTCACTTGATCGCACACCCTCCGGACATTGTTAATCTGCACGGTAACGACTAGACACGGGGTGTTACTCAGCGTGGTGACCGAAGATAAGCCGAGCGGCGAACCCGGATACGAGCCCGAGCACGAGTCGGCCGTGGTCGCTGACACGCCGAGCGTGGTCGCTGAACCCACGCCCCGGTATCGGCGTGGTTCGACCCTGGTGGGCCTCGCATTGCTCGTTGCCGCGGTGATCGCCGCCGTGGTATTCACGAATGGCCGCGCGGATCACTCGACCTCCTCGTCGCCGACGTCGGTAGCTGACTCAGCCTCGCAACAGACGATCAAGCAGTACATCAAGGAAAACCAGATCACCTCAGTGCCGGTCCGCATGGGCGATCCGGGAGCCCCCAACATCGTGATAGCGCTGCCGCAGGGTTGGTCCGATCTCGGGATGGACACCCCGAAATGGGCGTACGGAGCAGTTCAGCTGGACACCGCGCCGGATCCCAACGATCCGCCGTCTATCACTGTGCTGCTTTCTAAGCTGACCGGTGACGTCGACCCGGCGAAAATCCTTGAGTATGCGCCCGGCGAACTCAGGAACCTGCCGAATTTCGTGGCGGCGAACGAACCCATGATCGACAAGCTCGGCGGATTCGACGCCATCCAGCAGGCCGGCCTTTACGAAAGGGACGGTACGCAGCGCACTATCGCGCAGAAGACGGTGGTGATTCCCGCCAACGACGCGGTCTACGTGCTGCAGTTGAACGCCGACGCGCTCAAATCCGATGCCATCGCCCTGATAAAAGCGACCGACGTGATTGACAGGGAAACGAAAATCACGCCCTGATCGTGCGACGGCAGAGTTCCATGATCGGCGGTAACAGGCTGGCGATCTGAGCGCCGACGGTGGCGAAAACCTCCGGGCTTTGGCCGACCGGATCCGGGATATCTGGTTTATCCGTCGTGCCCAACCTGGGCCGCAACCCGGCAAGGTCAAAGAGCGTCTCGGCGTCATCCATAGCCGCCAGGCGGGAGACTTCGGTGAAGGTGAAGGTTCGCTGAAGTTGTCGCGGGGCGGTTTCTAAGACGACATCGCGGTGGGTGCGAGTCATAGTAACGATGAGGTCGGCAGCGGAAGCGATTTTCGCCGTGAGTTGCCGTGCGGAGAAATCGGATGCGCTCCCCCCCAATTCCTCGAGAGCGATGGCCGCATACTGGTGTACCGGATGTCCGATCACCGCGCGGGTCCCGGCACTCGATGCCGTGAAGTTGGGGATCCCGTGCACAGCGGCGTACGCAGCGGAGAGACGCTCTGCCGTGGGTGAGCGACTGATGTTACCGGTGCATACGAACAGGACTTGCACGAGCAGCAGCCTTTCTCGAATAATCCCGTTCCCCAGTCAGAGTAATTGATTGTGCTGTCGAGAACACGAGGACCAGCCAGTTACGTAGTCGCCAACTGTAGAATTCGGTTCCATGTCCCGGACGTCAAAGAAGAAACGCGCACTCGTGACGGGCATCACCGGACAAGACGGTTCTTACCTGGCGGAACTTCTGCTCGCTAAGGGCTACGAAGTCCACGGGATCATTCGTCGAGCGTCGACCTTCAACACTTCCCGTATCGATCATCTGTATGCCGATCCGCACTCCGAGGGCGCAAGACTCTTCCTCCATTACGGCGATCTCAGCGACGGCGCTCGACTGGTGACACTTCTCGCGGAGGTCGAGCCCGATGAGGTCTACAACCTGGCCGCCCAATCGCACGTCCGAGTGTCGTTTGATGAACCCGAGCACACAACCGACGTCACTGGCACCGGAACAGTCCGGCTACTCGAAGCTGTGCGGTTGGCGGGGATAACCACGCGGTTCTATCAGGCGTCATCATCGGAGATGTTCGGTGCGGCCCCTCCTCCCCAGAATGAACACACACCCTTCTATCCCCGATCCCCGTACGCCGCGGCCAAGGTATACAGCTACTGGATCACTAAGAACTACCGCGAGGCATACGGGCTTTTCGCGGTCAATGGGATCCTGTTCAACCACGAGTCGCCCCGTCGCGGTGAAACGTTTGTCACGCGGAAGATCACCCGTGCAGTCGCTGCTATCAGGGCCGGCCAGCAGGATTTTCTGTACATGGGCAATCTCGACGCGATCAGGGACTGGGGATATGCCCCGGAGTACGTCGAAGGTATGTGGCGGATGCTTCAGGCCGATGAGCCCGACGACTACGTGCTGGCAACTGGTGTCGGCATCACAGTTCGCGAATTCCTTCAAACCGCGTTCGAACATGCCGGGCTGGACTGGGAAAAGCACGTTCGGTTCGACGAACGGTACCTTCGCCCTACGGAGGTGGACGCACTCATCGGAGACGCCTCCCATGCCCACAGGAGATTGGACTGGATCCCGTCTGTTAACGGCCTCGAGTTAGCTCGGCTGATGGTTGAGGCCGACGTGGAAGCACTTGAGCACGCGGGCCGGCCGTGGATTGACACAGTCCAGTTGGACTGGTGGGAGACACCCACGCGTCGGGGAGAAGTTTGGCAGTGATGGCTTTTTTGCCCGGGGAGTTGGATCGGGCGGCGCCGATTTATGTCGCCGGCCATCAAGGTCTGGCAGGTTCAGCAATCGTCCGCAGGCTGCAGGCCGCCGGGTTCGAGAACATCATCGGTAGAACATCGGCGGAACTCGACCTCAGGGACCGGGAGCCGGTTCTTGAGTTTCTCGGCTTTGCCAAGCCGCGCTATGTTGTGCTGGCTGCAGCAAAGGTGGGCGGAATCCTTGCCAATAACACATATCCTGTCGACTTCCTCAGCAACAACCTCCGGATCCAGGTGAACGTGTTGGATGGTGCGCTTAGTGCCGGGGTGGAACGGCTTTTGTTCTTGGGCTCTTCCTGTATCTATCCCAAGTTTGCCGAGCAGCCGATCCGCGAAGAATCCTTGCTCTGTGGCCCGCTTGAGCCCACCAACGACGCCTACGCGATCGCCAAGATCGCTGGCATCATGCACATCCAATCTGTGCGACGACAGTTCGGGTTGCGGTGGATTTCGGCTATGCCGACAAATCTCTACGGACCCAATGACAACTTCTCCCCGAGTGGATCGCACGTCCTGCCGGCGTTAATCAGGCGCTATGACGAAGCGGCCACATCTGGTGCGGATTCGGTGACCAACTGGGGGACTGGCTCGCCACGACGTGAGTTCCTGCATGTCGATGACATGGCAGATGCCTGCCTGCATCTTCTTGAGTATTACGATGGCCCCGACCAAGTCAACGTCGGTAGCGGAACCGATGTCACCATCAAAGACCTGGCAGATACCGTTTCAGACGTCGTGGGCTATGCCGGTGAAACGTACTGGGACGCAACCAAACCTGATGGCACTCCGCAGAAACTGCTTGATGTATCCAAACTTGCAAAACTTGGTTGGACCTCGAAGATCGGCTTGCGGGAGGGAATTGAGAGTGCGGTCGAGTGGTATCGCGAGCATCGGGAATCTGCGAGGGATAGCTCCTGAGGCCGTCACAACTACGTCAAGTTCTTAGCTGGTCGTTTGCGGAATGTGCGGAATGGGCATGTCGTCGAATCAGACGGCTCCCGTGTCAGCCCATCCCAGGGCTGCTGCGACGGCAATGAGTCGGTGGCCTGGTGGTACCAGAAGTTTGTTGGGGCTGCCCGATAGCTGAAAGGATCGGTAGCCGTCAGGCAGGGCACTGAGCTTTGTCACGCTCACCTCGGCGATGATTACCGGCTGTTGTTCACGAATGATATCGCTGGCACCCGCGAGCACCCGGCTTTCCGCCCCTTCGGCGTCGATCTTGATGACATCAACCCTGCGGATGCCTTCCCAGCGGACCAGCGAGTCGAGGTCCACCGCCAGGACGGAAAATGAGGTGGTCCCCTCACCTCGCGAGACCAGGCTGAATGAGTTTGGTTTGTTGTTGATCTCGAAAAAGGGATACTCGCGGCATTCTTCGGCGGCAGCGAGTCCGCGCAGCCGCACATTGTTCAGACGGTTTCGGGCAGTGTTGCGTTTGAGGACCGTCAGGAGATCGGGATTGGGCTCAAGGCTGAGAACGGCACCGCCGCTTCCCACTATCCGCGCACCCTTCAGGGTGTAGACCCCTGAGTTGGCGCCCACGTCGATGAGGATGTCACCGCGGCGCAGAATCTTGTCCAGGGCTGCGAGTTCGGGTTCGATGTCGTCACCAAAGATGAACGCGCCCCGGCCGCCATAACCGGCCCGATTCGCGCCGCTGACCAATGTTCCGTCACGAAGGCGGCGGGAAAGCGTGACCTGACGGGGCAGGCCGGCGCAGATGACTTTCCGCATGAATGTGTTGACCCCCACGTTCCGGAGGGTACCTGCAGCCGTGTGTCTCGGGAGCCCCGAGTCATTAATTCGGCCACTCCTATTGGGCACGCTTATTCGACCACCCCGCACCGGTATCTGTGCCTTGGCTCGAGACGGGACTCCCCAGAGATGTCCCTGACGCGACCTGTTTGGAGTTCTACCTGTGCGCTATCAACGACCAGTCCCACCAACCGGATCATCGACTACGCTGGGTTTAGCTAGGACCAACTAACGAGACAGTAGACCATGGCCACATCGCCAGACGTTTGCAGGGTCGGCTCCCTCGACTTCGCGATAGCTACCCTTGACCAAGCTGTGGAGCGAACGATCGCTGACGCCCTCCGGCAGCAAAGCTCTCACGTTCATCTAGCAAACGCGTGGTCAATTGCGCTTGCCGATAGCGATCACCAGTTGCGTGAAGCTTTCGGAGCAGGGTGCAACTATCCGGATGGAAAACCCGTTGTCTGGGCTATGCAGTGGCTCCGATCGGCCGGCGGACCGTCTAGGCCCAGTCGCGTCCACGGTCCAGGGTTGTTCGAAACGACACTCGAGAAGGGCGTACAGCAGTACGTGCGGCACTACTTCCTGGGCAGCACTCCAGAGACGCTTGAGAAGCTGCAAGCGGCTGCCCGTCGACGATTTCCTGGCATCGACATTGCTGGAGCCTCATCGCCGCCCTTTAAAGTACTCACGGGTGAGGATCTCAGCTACGAGCTCTCCAAGATCGAGGCTTGCAGACCACATATCGTGTGGGTGGGCCTTGGAACACCAAAGCAAGACGTGGTGGCGGCCGATCTAGCACCCAAGTATCCCGGGGTATTCGTCTGCGTCGGGGCCGCTTTCGATTTCACTGTCGGTAATCTTCGAGAAGCACCCGATTGGATGCAGCACCGCGGTCTTGCGTGGCTGTATCGATTTGCCCAAGAACCGCGCCGGCTGTGGCGTCGATACACATACGGAAATGCAAAGTTTGTTTGGATTGTGCTTAAACAGTTAACGAAAGAACGCCTTGCATCATCTGGATTGCGAGATTCGTCATCGGGGTCAGGTCCGGCCTCGTGGTGAATACGACCAACCATATACCGCGACAACTGTCAGGACGAACGGCCAGACCGCCGGCTTACCGCGCGACTTCACCAACGCCGGAACCAATATCGTGGCAAGTAGAATCAGGCCAATAAGTTCCCAGATACAAGAAGGTAGAACGCAATGAAACTCAGCGATGATACAAATAACAAAACGCTTTGCGTGATACTGCACTACGGGTCAGAAGCCGATACTAATGGATGCATCGAGTCGCTGATCTGTGAAAACAAGATTGATATTGCAGTCTCAGATAATGATCCACGTCAATCTTACTTGCCCCCCGTAGACTTGCGGGCTCGTGTGAAGCTGTTTAGAACTGGTGGTAGCGCACGATTTTCGGAGGGCAATAATATAGCGGCGAGAGCTTTTTTGAGCAGTCACCATGACTCTGTATTTATTCTTAATAACGACACAATTGTGACTCCTGGCGCTATCGATCTCTTACGCTCCACTTTGTTTCTAGACGGAGTTGGCGCCGTTGGGCCATGTATGCCGTATGCAAGTGACCAAGAAAAAGTCTGGGCCTGTGGCGGTTACATAGATAAACTGAGATTAAACATCGGAGGTATGCAGCCGAAATCAAAGCTTCCGTATGAGGTAGATTATTTGCCGGCCGCAGCCATCTTGTGCAGAACTGAGGTTTGGAAAACAGTTGGCGGTCTTTCAGAGAGCTATTTTATAGCGTACGAAGAAGCGGAGTTCGCTCTAGATGTAAGACGTTATGGCTACAAGGTTATTGCCGACCCAAGGGCTGTCGTACTGCACAAGGTCGGGATGTCTAGTGAACAAAAGCCCGAATATTACTATAACGGTCTACGAAATCGGCTGATTTTTTCAAAGTACTTGTACGGACCGCATTTTGGTTTTCTATATGGAGTTCTAGTCACGTCAGGTTTAGCGGTTTCAACCATATGGCGGCAGAACTTTCAAGATTTTTACAGAAATATGAGAATCTTAGTTAAGGCTATTATCGATGAGGGCACGGGTGCGCCTTTAGACAGGCAGCATGTGCTGAACTCTGCAATAATGAAGTTTAGCCGCCCTTAAAATTCTCGAAGGGACGATCGCCATGCGGCGTTCCCTTAAATGTCGACGTTTAGGGCTGCGTTTCGCGGGGTAAGCTGGTCCGGCGCGGCTGGGTGGTAAACGTCCTGGTTCAGATTACCTATTTCGCCTTGACTGGACGGATCTTTGGCCCGGCGGCGTTCGGAGACATGTCGCAGCGCTCAGTTTTTACGTGCTGTTGCGCTTGCAGTGAGGAGTTAGAGCCGCTTATCTACTCGTACAAGCTGCCGCATCGGATGGATCACGAAAGGCCAAAACATTTCCCCAACACTCATCGACGTCGGCTGGCGGTGTCAAGAACAGACCACGCCAGCGATGTCTTGTTCCGTACTCGATGATCGGCTCCCAGACGGAGTAGACAACCTGGTACCCGCGGCCAGCCATGAACGCGACACTATCGGCCAGTGAATATCCCAACCGCACCGTTTTGCGATTTTCAAATTCATAAAGAACGAAACGCGGAGCGTACGACCAGTCGAAGCCTTTCAAAGCAAAGAAGTCATATCCCTCGACGTCGATCTTGAGAAAGTCAACACGTGTGACACCGCGCGCACGCAAATCTCCGGCAAGGGTAACCACTTTTACCATGGTCGCCGGCGTATGCGACTCGTGAAAGGCTGACAGCGTACTTATCCCGGAAGAAGTCGATGAGGTAAACAACGCCACGGACTCCATGGGTTGATCGGATACCGCGCATGGCGACAGTTGTACGCGGTCCGAGGCACTGAAACGTTTCTCCAAATGGGCGCGATTCAACGGATCGGGCTCGTAGGCGATGACGGACCAGCCCTTTTCAAGGAAAATGGACGTCACACTGCCGTGGTGCGCGCCCACATCAACGAGGACAGCTTCCTCCTGTCGGCTGACCTTCGGCGCCAGACTGGCAATGATCTCAGCCTCGTCCACCCAATGCCCACTCAACGACCGTTTCAAGGCGCGCAGTCGCTTGGCGACCGGGAAAGGAAGCCGTGCCACTAACCTCGAGCGGACGGAACCCATCGCGATAGTCTGTCACACCATTTACCGATCAATTCCCGCAGTAGCAGCACGGCGGGCCTGCTCATGGCCCATGTGGATGGAATAGATGTCGACCGTCGTTGGGAACGACGACCACGGGTTGGGCCTTCGTCGTTGAGCTTGCCGGTGTGGTCGGTGGTGTGAGACCGGGGGTGATCTTGGTGGTCTGCACCGTCAGTGTTTCGAGGAACTCGATGGGTGCAGGGAACCCCCGCTTTGTTTCTTAGCCGAGACCTTCGGGGGCGCCCTGCGTGGTGCGGAAGGCCTAGGAACGAACCTCATCGGAGGTCTTCAAGTCTCACAGCCGTCAAAGACGGCTGGCGCTGAGCTGGGATATTCCCTTGCAGTTCCGTTTCGGGGATGCCGAGGCTTTCCAGGAATTTCCGTTTGGGTTCCGGCCATCAGGCCGGGTGATGTAATCCTGCAGACGAAGAACGCGAACGGCGGTGCCGCGCTTACAGGTCCGACTGTGCTCATAAGGTCACATGGGGTGAAGGTTCCACAAAGAACACAGCATCTACCTGCAATAGCCGCCCCGAAGACGGGTCCGAGAAACCTGGGATCAGGCCCATGAGGGACATCCCTAGACGCTCGGCGCGATCTAGCCCTTCCTTGTAGGTGATGGCGCCTGCATAAAGCGGGACGAGTGAAAGTTCCATTTGAAGTCCCACAATCGCCCCTGCATTGAAGAGTTCGACCGCGCCGTCGAGGACAGCTGCCTCGTAACCTTGAACATCAAGCTTAAGAAATACTGGGCGCACGGAATCAATTCCGAGCCTGGGAAGCAGCCCATCCAGCCGGCGCTGCGGCACTACCTCTGCGCCGACGTAACATGACTCCGGGGCGGCGTCCGCATGGGTGTCGAGCATCGCAAGGACCGAACTGCTAGCACCGGCGTTGCCAGCGACGTTGATGCTGATATCGCCATCCTTGTCCCCGGCAGCAACGCGTAGGGCCTCCCAGCCGGGGTCCTTCGCGGCCCGGGCTGCTAGGAGTCCAAATGGGCCGGTTAGTGGCTCGAGAGACACAATTCGACCGGGGTAGCCGAGGCCGCGGAGTGTCGAAGCGAAGCCTCCGCTGTTCGCGCCGACATCGACAACGCAGTTGATCCCGAAGCGCGCCAGCAATCGGACGACGCTGAACATTGGATCACTTGACGGATATCGCTCAAAGTCAAGGCCCAGTTGGCGCAGACCTAACCGGAGCCGGTGTTGAAGACTCATTCTCTGCCTCACAATCTGGTAGCGGCGGGGCGCGTGGAAATTCCCCGGTTGTCAAACAACAATTGTGACGGTGATATCAGGCCCGCGGCACCGTGTTCTCGGTGGGTCTGGAAGATGGCCGGCGGAAACCTCCTGGATAACGGGCTGCGGTATTCCCGTGCCAATCACCCTAACAAGCTACGCGCTACTACAATCAGTTAGCGACCGGTACGACAGGGCCGCGACCAATAACGGGATGTGCACGAAACCTCGGGGCAGTTGAAAGAAAAGGTGTGATGGCAACGCTAGCCTTCTCAGGCTTTGTCGCGATCGCGGCGCTGGCCGGGTTCGTGCTGGCGGTTGCTTGGGTGCGACATTCCCCGCCTACTGGGGTTGCATTGGTCTGTCTGATGATTATCCCCCTTTGGGAAAAGCCAGCGCTGTTTCAAACGCCGATCGTCGAGCTTTCTGGGGCGAAAATTTACCTCCTCGATGTGGTTGTCCTCACATTATTTGTGGCGGGAGTGCTGCAGGTGAGCCAACTTCGGACAAACTTGCGAGGTTGGATCCTCCCATGGGTTTTGTTCGGGGTAGTCATCGCTGCTGCGGTATTGCGCGCAACTGCTGTTGATGGGTTGGCAAGCGGTGTCAACTCAGGGCGCTGGCTGTTGCACTTCTTCTGGTCACTGACATGGGTTATGGGAGTCCGCCCTGACCGACTCAGGCTCCGCACCGTCAGTCTCGTTCTCGGCTGGGCGCTAGCGCTAGCGGCGTTGTATCACGGTGTCACCTATGGAGTTGGCGGCGCAGTGTCATCAATCTCAATAGGCGGCGACACCGTCCAAACTGGACGTGTCCTCGTCGGCTCGCAGACCCTCGCTCTGTTGCTCTGCGCCGCAACTGTGTTCTTGAGCGAACCGTCTGGCTTGGCAAATTCTCGCCCGCGGTTCTATACGGTCAGTGCGCTTGTGTTCGGGGGAGTGGTGGTTATCGCTCAGAACCGTTCAGTCTGGGCCGCAGGCATGCTGGGCATGGCCGCGGTTTTGATCTGGTCAGCGCGGAAAAGGGCGCGGCGGCAGATCTTCGTTCAACTAGCCCTAGGCGCCGGGATCACACTTCTGGCCTGGAATTATGGCATTCTAGACGGATCCGAAATTTCCGCGTCGGCGACAAGTTCAAATACATATGAGTGGCGCAATGATAGCTGGCACATATTGATCTCCCAGGCAATTGCCCGCGGTCAGGAGTCCGTCATATTCGGCCAACCGTCCGCCACGACTTTCCTCCGCCAGATGGACTCAGGCCAGACGACATTGCTTTCTGCGCACAATTGGTATGTGGATACCTTCTTGTATCTGGGACTTTTTGGACTGTTTCTACTTGTCACGATTTTGGTCTCAGCGTTGGTGAAGTCGCGAGGCAAGCCGGCGGTCTGGATATTCGTGCTGGCATCTGTTGCGGGATTTGGTTGGTCGTATTCCGTCGAGTGGTACGCGACTCCATGGCTGGGAGCAGCGATCGCCGTATCACTGGGCGCTTCCCGGACTGCGCAAGACCCTGTTCCAAGGTCCGGTCTGGTGGCAAAGCCCAACGCGGCACGGGCCAGTGCTGGGACTCCCTCCAGTGCAGTCAGTTTTTGAACGAGGACAACGAGGACGTGCCACCCGAACTTCTGCCAGTTCGCCCGCGGCAATGCGGTTAAGCCCTGAACACCAGATGAAGGTTTGCCTCGGCATCGAGATCTAATCTCCTCGGGAGTTGGACCTGCGTTGTTGCTGATGTTTTCGACGAGGAGTGGGAGAAATGAAAAGGATCTTACTGTCTGCTTTTGCGTGCGACCCAACGCGAGGTTCCGAACGTAGCAACGGATGGAGCTGGGCTGTAGGGCTGGCCATGAAGGGGTTTGACGTGCATTGCATAACCAGGGAAGTTTCAAGATCTGGAATCGGTACAAAGACGCTGCCACCGAATCTGAAATTCACTTATGTCCGCTTTCCATTGGTGATGGAAAGACTGTACAGCTCCGATCGCGCTAAGTACCTCTATTACCTGCTATGGCAATGGAAGGCATACAAACTAGCGCTAGCGATGCATAAAGTTAATAGGTTCGACTTGGTACACCATATAACGTTCGGTAGTCTGCAAATGGGCTCATTCATGTATAAGTTTGATATACCTTTTATCTTCGGTCCGGCGGGCGGTGGACAAATGGCTCCGGCAGCCTTCCGAGAATTCTTTGGAACAAGTTGGTCAACTGAAGAAACGAGGTCGAAAGTTAGTCGATTGCTAATCAAATTCAATCCAGCTTTCAGACCAATGCTAAAAAAAGCTTCGCATGTATTAGCAGCTAATGAGGATACCTTTCGGGTCGCAAAATCAAGCGGCGGAGTAAATGTGAGCCTTGTGACCGACGTAGGCGTCCCTGATTCATTTATCCCTTTGAAAAATATAGTAAAGACTCCGCGGGATGGTCAGCTGAAACTACTATGGGTCGGAGGAATCTTGCCTAGAAAAGGCTTGTTGTTGACACTTGAGCTTATGAACGAGCTGAAAGGTTATCCAGGTATAACGCTTACAGTCGTTGGTGATGGGCCGATGAGAAACGAGTGTTTAGAAAAGCTGCAAGCCTATGCGCTAGAAGATACTGTCCATTGGGAAGGCTCTGTTCCTTTCTCGGAGATCGGCAGTTATTACTCCGATCACGATGTGTTCCTTTTCACTTCTTTGAGGGAGTCCGGTGGAGTGCAGTTAGTCGAGGCTATGGCATACGGAATGCCGGTGATCACCCTAGACCTCCATGGACCAGGGTTGATTGTGAACGAGACTCGAGGGATCAAATGCGCATGTGACACGCCGGATATAGCCATTAAAAACCTCAAAGCCGCTGTACTGGAACTGTATCGCGATCCAGCACGGGTCGCGCGGCTGAGCGAAGGATCTTTCAGGTTCTCAGCTACACAAGTGTGGAGCCACAAAATAGAAACGATAGTTAATCAATTCTACGACTGAGGATGCCGTTTCTGACCGCTCTCGGTCCGCGGACACGACCAGCGCTTCAACTTCCGGATTCCCCACAGCACATCGCGTCTGCACGGCTACCTCAAACGGACCTACCGCACGTAGAGTTCGAAGCCTCCCTCGACCCTCCGAACCAGACCGACCAACACTGGTCGAATTCCAATAGCCCGAGCCTCCCCCGGAACCAGGGCGATTCAATCAACGCGGGCCTTGCACACTAAATTGTCCTAAGCCGGGATTCTTATCCGCATCTCAGCAAACGGTTCGGACGTTTTTGAATTGGCCTATGATTCGTGCGATGTTAGAAGCCGAACTTGTGGTTGGCCCGGTAGCGCAGCATGGCGAGGGTCCTTTTTGGGACGAAGCAACTCGCCGGCTCTTGTCCATGGATGTCCTCGGTGGCACGGTCGTCTCACTCGATGAGTGGGGCAAGATCAACCGATATCAACTACCCGCCAGGGTAGTGACGGCGATCCGGCGACGTACTCGAGGTGGGTTTGTCATCGCGACGGAGAACGGTCTCATCGGCGTCGATGAGGACTTCGGGATTCTGGATCGAATCGCCGATGTCCATACGGATTCCAACATCCGGACCAACGATGGGGGCTGTGACCCCCTCGGCGGCTTCCTGATCGGCACCATGGCCTACGACGAGCGCCCGTTCGCCGGTGCCCTCTATCGAGTGGGCCCCGACCACCGCGTTGTTCCACTCCTTTCGGACGTGACGATTTCGAACGGGATCCAATGGTCGGCGGACGGGTCACTCGCGTTCTATGTGGATTCGCCGACCAGACGAGTCGATGTGTTCGACGTTGATCCGCAGACAGGTATGTGGTCGCGGCGCCGAGACCACGTACCTGTCTGCGCACCGGGATATCCAGACGGGATGGCGATTGATGAAGACGACGGTCTTTGGGTCGCTCTTTGGGGCGGTGGGGCGGTCAACCACTACGATAGGGGTGGGCGGCTTATCGAGACGGTGAGGGTGCCCGGCGTGACGCAGGTGAGTTCGTGCGCATTCGGGGGTCGCCTTCGTGACGTCTTGTACATCACGACGTCTCGTCTGGGTGTGCCCGAAGGTCAGGAACCTAGCGCTGGTTCGATATTTGCGGTCCATACAAACTCACGGGGTGCGCTCCCGTGGGAGTTTGCGGGGTGACGATGCCAGGCTTGCGTAGCTCCCGCGCGGGCTGTGCGGCGAGTTGCGGGCCGGTCGACGTTCGATTGGCCAGCGAATGACGGCCGGCAACAATGTCCCGCGGCGTGTTTCGGCAGTTATCCGCGCGCACAACGAAGAACAGCACATCGGCAGATTGCTCAAGGGCCTTGATCGGCAGACGGTCAAACTCGATGAGATCATCCTGGTCGATTCGGGCTCGACGGATAACACCGTTGCGATCGCCGAGACGGCCGGCTGCCAAGTTGTGCACATTGCGAAGAACGAGTTCTCCTTCGGCCGGGCGCTCAATAAGGGTTGTGCCGCAGCCACCGGCGATGTCTTGGTGTTCGCCTCCGCACACGTCTACCCGCTTTATGACTCGTACGTCAGGCACATGGTGAGTGCATTCGACCGCGACCGAGTTGGTATCGCCTACGGCCGGCAGGTCGGAGATGGCCGTACGAAGTTCTCCGAAGCGCGGATCATGTCGAAATGGTTTCCCGACGATAACGTCTGGGATCAGGGTCACCCGTTCAGCAACAATGCTAACGCTGCGGTGCTGAAGTCCGTCTGGCAGGAATCGCCCTACGACGAGACCCTCACGGGCCTTGAAGATCTCGACTTCGCGAAGAAGGCAATCACCCGGGGCTGGAAAGTCGCGTATGTAGCTGATGCACCCGTGGTCCATGTTCATGAGGAGAACTGGAGCATCACTCGTAACCGCTACCGGCGAGAGGCGATCGCGTACCGCCGCATTATCGACGGAGCAGATATGACCCTCCTCCGTACCCTGGGCTTGGCGCTGACGAACATTGCGGGCGACTACAAGGAAGCGATCAAGATGCATCGTTTTTCTAGCAATTTAGTCAGTATCCCGCTTTTTAGGTCTGCCCAATTCGTTGGGGCGTGGGAGGGATTCCGTACACCTGACCATCTGGCAGAACGACTGTTGGACCGCTTTTACTATCCACCTGATCCGAGAACGCGAGAAACATCTCTGGAGCCTGGCCGGCGGATCGATTACTCCGATGACACCACGACAGTCCGGCGGCAGAAGCAATGACCCGGACTGTCGCAGTCGTGCCGATGCGCCACACGAGTGAGCGCGTCCCAGGAAAAAATTACCGGCCGCTGGCAGGAATTCCGCTCTACCACCATGTCGTCCGGATGATGATTTCGGTATCCGAAATCGACCTCATCGTCGTCGATACCGACAGCGAATTCATTATCAGCGATTGCACCGAACACTTCCCGTCCGTGAAGGTACTCCGTAGGCCAGAACATTTGCGCGACGGTGGCATTGCTATGAACACCGTATTGCTCAACACTCTCGAGCAAGTCGATGCCGATATCGTGCTGCAGACCCATTCGACCAATCCATTCCTCACGGCACAAACAGTTTCGGCTGCATTGAATCTATTTTCCAACCCTGATAGTGATTGCGATTCCGTATTCAGCGTGACTCGCCTGCAAGCCCGTCTGTGGGATTCGGACACCGTGCCGGTGAATCATGATCCGTCGGTGTTGTTAAGGACTCAGGACCTTGCTCCTTTGTTCATCGAGAATTCGTGTTTTTTCGTATTCACGCCCGAATTGCTACGGCAGCGCGGTAACCGGATCGGGGCACGCCCTCTCATGTTCGAAGTGGCGGCCATCGAAGCGGTGGACATCGATACCGAGGACGATTTCACACTTGCAGCTGCCATCGCTGAACACGCGCGGGCCAGCGCATGAGCCTGCCCTTGATCCTCGTAACGTGCAGTCAGATGCAAGTCGAACTTCCGCGGCACCGCGAACGCATCGAGAAGCTCGGTTATGAGGTCATTGCGCCGGATCTTGCTGGGCGCCAGCAATTCACAGCGGCTGAACTAGTCGAATACTCATCCCGCTTGGTCGGAATTATCGCCGGCGACGACCAGCTTGACAGCGATTTTTTCGAGGCGGCCGGAAAACTCAAGACGGTGATTCGGTGGGGGATCGGGATGGACTCCGTCGATCAGGCGGCGGCGCAGCGGCGAGGGGTCACCGTCCGGAACACGCCGGGCGTCTTTGGCAGTGAGGTTGCCGACTCGGCATTCGGATACATCCTCAATCTCGCTCGCGGCTACATCGAAGTGGACGCAGTAGTGCGACGTGGCGAGTGGCCCAAAGTAGAGGGCATAACCCTTGCCGGTGCGCGCCTCGGAATCGTGGGCTTCGGCTCGATCGGCCAGGCGATCGCCAAACGCGGACTGGGCTTCGAGATGGATGTGGTCGCGTCCGACCCCTTCGTCACTGCTGCGCCTGAGGGTGTGTCGATCGTTGGACTCGTTGACCTACTGTCCACTGCCCGATTCATCGTGTTGGCCTGTCCGCTCACACCTGAGACCTTCCATCTGATCAACGCTGACCGCCTGGCATCAGTGCGTTCAGACGCTTATCTTGTGAATGTCGCGCGGGGCCCGGTAGCGGAAGAAGAAGCGCTTGTCCATGCGCTCAGGAGCGGACGGCTTGCAGGTGCCGCCCTTGACGTATTCGAAACTGAACCGTTGCCGCCTACCAGCGAGCTCCGCACGCTCCCGAACGTCGTGCTCGGCGCACATAATGCGTCGAACACTCGAGAAGGCATTGTGCGGGCGAGCAACGCCGCAGTTGACTTCCTTCTTGAGGAGCTCAGCAAATGACCCGTGCCGTCATCGTCACAGGCGCTGCCGGAGGTATCGGTTCGGCGCTGTGTGAACGCATGCGTAAAGACGGTTACTACGTCATTGGGATCGATCGGGTCTCGTCTCCTGCTGCGGACAAGAGTTTGCAGCTTGATCTATGCGAGTTCGAGCAACTCGTTGTCTTGGGCCGTGAACTCGCCGGAAGCTACGAGCTGAAGGCCGTCGTGCACAACGCTGCCGTGCAGCCCATAGCGGGTGTAGGGCAAAGCACCCTTGCTGAATGGACAGATGCCTTCCGCGTAAACGTGATCGCTGTCGACGCCCTGGTTTCGGGGGCGCGACACAGTCTGGCGACCAACGACGGTTCAGTCGTCGTCGTGGGAAGCGTGCACGGCCGCGCCACGACAGGAGGGATCACCGCTTACGCCACGACCAAAGCTGCATTGGAGGGATGGGCGCGCTCCGCCGCGTTAGATCTCGGGCCGGATGTACGGGTCAATGTTGTCGCGCCAGGCGCGATTGACACTGCGAAGCTGCGCGAAGGTTTCGCGCGTTGGGGCGCGGCAGCTGCTGAAGAACGAAAGGCGATGCTGCGACAGCGCACCGCACTTGGTCGCATTGGCGATCCTGGTGATGTAGCCGGGCCCGTTTCGTTCTTGATCAGCGATGACGCCCGTTTCATCACCGGAGCGGTTTTGGTAGTCGACGGTGGAGCAACCGCCCGCCTGGGTTCGGAATGAGGGGTCTGTTGGTGGCGGACGCTGGACAGCAACAAGTCATCGCGCAGGAACAGAGTAGGCGCCTTGCCCTGAAAAACCGGGCTCGCACGTTTGCCCGCGACCACGACGGGATTCGTACGGTTGCCGCGCGACTGACGGATGCCCGCGCTTGGGGCGAAGGCACCCTCACGTCAACCGGCCGGGCAAACCGCGCCTACGTCGAACGGTTCAAGGACCTTCATGTTGGTCGTCGGTGCGTCATTGTTGGTAACGGTCCGAGCCTCAAACACACCGATATCAGCCTGCTCCGAAACGAATTCACGTTCGGCCTCAATCGCATCTACCTGATGTTCGATGAGTTAGGTTTTGAGACAACATTCCATGTTGTCGTCAACAACCTCGTCGTCGAACAGTGCGCTGACGATTTCCGCAGAATCAGGGCTCCACTTTTCACCACGACGGCGAATCGTAAGTTCCTTGCCGGCGCCGACAACATCGCCTACCTCAGCAGGCTCGTCGGCCCGAGGTTTTCCTGCGATGCCTCGCGCGGGATCTGGGAGGGCGCCACGGTGACTTTCGCGGCCATGCAACTGGCGTATTACATGGGTTTTACTCAAGTGGTCCTCGTCGGAGTCGATCATCGTTTCGCGGTTTCTGGTACGCCCAACCAGGTTGTCGAATCTACGGGTCCCGACGCAAGCCACTTCGATCCACGCTACTTCGCGAAGGGCTTCAGGTGGCAATTGCCCGACCTCGAACGCTCTGAATTGGCATACGGCTTGGCACGGAGGCAATTCGAGAAGGACGGCCGCAGGATTATCGATGCGACGGTAGGCGGCGCGCTGACGGTATTCCCTAAAATGCCGCTCGAAGAGGCGCTCAGCCTGTGAGCGCGGTGCCGCCTGTCCGTGTCAGTATCGTTACGGTTTGTTGGAACGACTTGGAGAACGTCCAACGCACCCTCGACTCCTTGGCGCGGCAGACAGCGCTTCATGGCTGGGAGCATGTGCTAATTGATGGTGCGTCCAACGACGGGACCGCGGAGTGGTATCAGTCGGCAGGATTTGCCTTTCCTCACGCCGTCATTTCGGAACCGGACAACGGGCTCTACGATGCGATGAACAAGTCGCTCGACATCGTCAAGGGCGATCACGTCGTATTCATGAACGCTGGCGACTGTTTCGCTGACGAGAACGCTCTCAGCCGCGTACTTAGCCGGGTCAGCAGCAGCCTAGCCTGGGGTTACAGCAGAGCCAGAGTGGTGGACAGCAATGAACTTAAGGTACGTCCCAACGTGGGCAAGATCCCGTATTCGAGGGTCAAGCATCTCTTTGGCGGCGGCGTCTTGTGCCATCAGGCAGTGGTCATGAAAGTTGAGTTCCTCCGTGAACTCGGCGGGTTTGACCTGAGGATGGGCGATGTCGCCGACTATCACTTGCTGATTAACGCGGCGTCTCGAGCACTCCCCCAGACGTGGCCGGAAATAGATGTCAACTATCTCGACGGTGGGCGATCAGCCGTCAACCCAGACATCTGGGGAAAGCATCGCGCTCGAGTTGATGTGCTCGCATTAACGCCGACCGCGGCGAGCCTTGATAGCGCCTGGACAGCAACGCAGTTGGCACGAATCCGCTTTCGGCAGAAGCTTAAGCCGCTACTCGGGCCGCTCTACGTGAGACTTTTGCGAGCAGTTTCCCGGGATGGCTCAAATCAGTGAAATCGTCTTCGTAAGCGGTCGCAATAGCCATCGAGGCTGACTTCCCTGACCAAGTTTGCGGAGAGCGCAGCCAAATTCGGCACGGGCCATGTTGAACGGCCAGGGGGTATCTGGAAAAGTGCGTACTCGTGGTCGATTTTGAGACTGATCGATGGCGATGAGTCGCCGTCGGCCCCGGATTCTCTACCTGCCGAATGAGCCTGGCGACGCAATCCAGGGAGGTCCGCGGTTTGCTCTTGGCGGCCTACTCGACGCGGGTCTGATCGAGGACGTGCGGATCGTTAGCTTGCTGAAAAGAGTTCAGGTAAGCGCAGATGGACCGGCAGAGCGGGCCAGGTTGCTCCAGATCGTGCGAGATTTCAAACCGACCGTCGTTCTGCTGGACAACCCGAAATTCACCGGACTGGGATCGCGGGACATCCGGGCGTGGCGCTCCGTGTCCGACTTTGCATTCATCCACACAGACATGGACGCCAACCACTGGTTTTACCAGCCGCTGCAGCGCGAGGCTAGGGCCTTGGCGCGGCACACCGATCTCGTGTTTGCGCCTGGAAGCGGCGAGATGATTCGGAACTTCCGCCGTTGGGGGGCGCGCGACGTCCGTTGGCGTCCCCAGACATACGACCCCAATACTCACGGGCGTTTGGATATCACGGGTGACACCGTGACCCGTGATGTCGTCATGATTGGGAGTTTCTTCGGCCGTCGGCGGCTCGCGCGGCTGCGGAGGGTGCCCGGTTTGATCGGACGAGCCCGTCTGGTGGCTGAATTGGAACACGAGTTCGGCACCCAGTTCGCACTATTCGGCAAGCGCTGGGATGATTCCATCGGGTTCGGTCCCCTCCCTTCCGCAGAGCAAGAGACAGTACTTCGTAACGCGTGGTTGGGTTCCGTCCCTAACTTGGAGCAAGAGAAGGCAGTTCGTAGCGCCTGGGTCACCGCCAACTGGGACCACTTTCCCGAAGAACCCGACTACACCTCGGATCGGCTACCGATCCACCTCGCCTGCGGAACGGTTCATTTCACTACATGGCACCCCGGTGACGACGAGCGCTTCGGTGAGCTGCCGTTCCTTCGGCTGGTGCGGCGTTGGCAGGACATGCCCGCTGCGATCCGCTCGTATCTGGAGTCTACTTCGCCCGCCGATCGGATCGAGCACGCAAGGCAGGCTCGTGCTTTCGCTGACTCACACCTTCGCGTGGACTTATCTCTAGTGGAATTGCTGAACGCAGGAGGTGCCGAGATCGACCCAGTTGCTGCGCGAGAAGCCTTCGACGGCGACCAAAAGCGTATGATCACCGAGGAATGACCGCTTCCACTGGCTCGAAACTCCGAACGTTGGTTTCCTACTCAGCCTGGAATCTCGGCACCATGCTCACGACCGTGCTACTCCAGTTTGTCTACGCGAGCATTACCAGCCGACTCGTGCCGGACACTGGCTTTGGCGCCTACGCCGTGGCATTGAGCCTAACGGCGCTGGTTTCACTTTTCGCTCAGGGCGGACTCGGTTCAGCAATTGCGCGAGCCCCGGAACTTCATTCCGGCAAACTCAGTTTCCTGGTGATCTATGCCGTCGGTATGGGGATTGCGGCGGCTCTGCTAATCGTCCTGCTCGCCAGGCCGTGGGCGGTGCTGTGGAATGCCCCAGATGCTGTCGGTCCTATCCGGTTCATCGGGTTGACAGCGTTCCTAGCGCCCCTGTCCGGCTTGCTGCTGGGGATCCTGCGACGGCTGGGCGAGTTCCGGGCGCTCGCGATTTTGATGGTGGCAACCTCGGCCGCCGGCATGGTGATCGGTGTGGTTGCCGTCATTCTTGCGCCCGGGCCCCTGACATTGCTGGTTTCGCCGGTGACCGCGTCGGTTCTCCTAGCGATCCTCTCGCTGATCGTTACCCGTCGGCATTGGTTTGCGAGACCAGACGCCGCTGCGGCACGGACTGATCTCGGGTTCGCCTGGCGGGTCCTCGGCCTGATGATGCTCGGCTATTCCATCGGAAGCATTGGCAGGTGGTCAGTATCTCGGTGGGTCGGCTCCGATGTGCTGGGCCAGTGGAACCGAGCGGACGTGCTCACTGTCGTACCGCTGGATGCTGGCTTCGGAGCGATTAGGGCGGCGGTCTATCCCGAGATCAGACACGACATCGGGGTTCAGTCTCGGACAAGGCAAGCATGGACCGACTACCTACTCCTCTTAGCCTGGGCCTGTTTCCCGGTCGCAGCGATTCTTGCGGGCGCAGCACCCCTCGCGATCCCGACATTCTTTGGACCCCGATGGGGGTTAGCGGCAACGATGGCCCCGTTCCTGGCAATAGGCGCCGGGATCGCCGCCGTCGAGTCGGCGCTTGTAGGTGCGCTCGAGTCGGTCGGTCGATTTCGGCTACTGGTCCCGACCGCACTGGCTTACCTTGCGGTCATTGTCGCGGGTGCAGTCGTGACTAAAATGACAGGATCCTGGACAGCAGCGGTGGCTGCGCTCATCGCAGGGCCATCTCTGCGGCATCTGCTCCAGGTGGTTTTCGCTGCCCGGTCCGGGGCGCTCGACGGCTGGTCCCTTGCCAAGGGTTACTCCTGTTCGCTTGCGGTTTCGGTCGTTCTCGGTGGAGCGGCGGCCCTGTTTTCCGCGGGGATGATCGGCCAACTTCGGCCGCCCGCAGCGATCATCGGAGCGGTAATCCTCATTGCTACTGCTGTAGCGGGCATCGCGATGCGGCATCGACTGCCTCCGGTGAAAATCCTCGCGCGTTATCGATCGGGTGCTTCAGCGACAAGCTGAGACACCACAGCCCCGTCCGAGCATCGAGCCGTTGGGGGCTCGGCAGGCTTTGTGTGCTGGGCGGCACGGCGGGCGCCGGACAAGAAAATGCCAGTGAGTCCATCTGCAAACCAAGTTCGCTCCAGTGGACGTTGAACTGGCCGCGGTCTGCGCTCTCGGAGTAGTGTGACCAGCATGTTCAAGAATGTCAGGGAGTCCTTGGTACCGATCAGAGACGCCCTCATTTCGAATCGTCCAACGCAAAATCTGATTCGTTCCGGCTCGCGAGCCGGCGTCATCCCACGACGGATCTATGACCGGCTGCCGCCGATTGGCACGCACACGATGACTTCGCCTGGAGGTCACACGTTCAACTACTTCGCCGACAAGTCCGACTTGGTCGCCCGGGCTGTGGTGTGGGCGAACCTCAAGCGCTGGGAGGCCAGCAGCCTCCGCGTGTTCTCGGAGTGGTCCCGCACGGCGGAAAGAGTCTTGGACGTCGGCGCGTACAGCGGTATCTACAGCCTCATCGCATGCGCTGACGGCCCTGGCGAGGCGATTGCCTTCGAACCGAACCCGGCAAGTGTCCCGTTCGTGGAGTGCAACGTCCGTGCTAACGGATGGGAGAGCCGCATTACGGTCATCACGAAAGGCGCGTCGGACGTTTCAGGAACTGCGCGGATGACTATCCCTGCGGACCCCACCTCCGCCAGGGTCGACGACGCGGGAACAGGTCCGGAGATCGAGTTGACCACCATCGATGAGGTGCTGGATGGTCGCCGGGCGGACATCATCAAGGTCGACGTTGAGGGCTTGGAAGCACGCGTGCTGACCGGGGCTTCCGAAACGCTGGCGCGCTACAAGCCGGCCCTACTCGTGGAGTCTTTGGATGAGCGGTCATATGAAGAACTCCACGCGGTCTTGAAGCCTCATGGTTATGACCGGTGTGAGCACCTCGCACCCGACGGCGCCGTTTTGACCAAGAGGTATGTGGACATGCCCTATTACGCCAACTTTTTATGGACTGCGGGATCGGCCGTCTAGGCCCGTATCCACCGCTTCAGCGTCGATGACGGTCCGGCCGGTCGTGCGGGTGATTGGTGATCAGAAACATTGCGCCCCGGCCAAGCAGCTGCTTATCGGCGACGACCAATCGGTTGCTCCGTTTAATCCGTTGCCGGGTCAGTCACCGAATCGGCGTCGTCGACCATGGTGGGGAATTTCTCCATACGAAACGGCCGACCTCGAGCCTGATGCGCTCCTCCTTGTTGTCCGGATCACGGTCGCAGTCGGCCACTAACGTCCGGTATTTGATCTAGCCGCATGGCCGGCTACGAATCAGGAGGATTGTCTTCGTCCTTCCAAGCTCACCGGTGATACGGATCGAATGTTGCACACAATGCGCTCAGGCGAAAGACCGTCTGCGGAAGCCGGCTCCCTGTCGCGCTCCGTACGTCGTCCCGTCCCAAAGTGAAAAAGACTGTGCTCATACGGCCAAACCAGCGTTTTCCAAACCGAGCACGCGCTCGGCAGAATGGCCATAAAGCACGTCTTCGGAGAAGCACGGCGTCTTGGCCAGGCCTTTTCCCACCTGTAACCAGTTGAGCACTCTGGTTGGTCCGGGTGGTTGATCCACGAGGTTTCGGGGATCGTGGGCGGTTCGGGCGGCTTGCGAACGAGGGGTGCGGGGTGTTCGGTGTAGGCGGGTCGACTAGGGGGCGACGACAGAAGCGTCCTAAACGAGCCGTTCACCATTGCGTCACCTCATCTGAATTTTCTCAACAGATCGGAGCGACCGCGCGTTCTGGTAGGTTCCGAGAACGTGCCTGCTCCCACGATGTTGAACCGAATAATACGAGGTTGTGCACAGTAGATACTGTACGAGAGGGGTCTCGCCTTGACGGGCAATTTGCGTTCTGAAATACAACGGGTCGGCGAAGATGTTGTGTTCGGCGCAAATGTGAGTATTACTGCGGCGTCGATCGATATTGCAGACAAGGTAATCTTTAAGGACAACATTGCTATCGACTGCAAGGGCGCAGTAAAGATCGGTCACCATTCGATCATCGGTGCGAATTCCCGCGTTCGCTGCAACAACTTGACGATTGGCCAATGGCTCTACGCGTGCGAGGGCTTGGAGATTGGTGCTGGTGGTTGCAATAACAAGGAGTCCGATGTCCATATTGGTGACTACGTAGGTATTTTTGAACGAGTTCTCATAAATCCAAACTCGCCAGTCGTAATTGGCGATAACTGTGGAATCGGTAGGGAAGTCCAGATTTGGACCCATGGCGCGTGGTTGGATCCACTCTCCGGATTTCCTTCGGACTTTGGCCCGGTTTTAATTGGGAATAATGTTTGGTTGCCGGCGAGAACGATCATGCTGCCGAATTCTTCGATTGGCGATGACTGTGTTATCGGAATCAACTCCATAATCAATAAGCGGATTCCGTCGGGTTCGTTCGCTGCAGGTTGCCCGGTCAAGATAATCCGAGAGAACGCGTTTCCCAGGCAGCTGTCCGATGAGGAGATTGTAGCGATAGTTAATAGGATCTTGACCGATTGGCGGTGTCTAATTGAGTTCAAAAAGCCTGGGCTTATTTATTCCTTGGAAGTTTTGAATTCCGGTCTGGTGCGGCTGACCACGGAGGGCGATGAGACGATTTTTGACTGCCGCATGAAAAAGATTGCTGGTGCGAAAACTGAGTATTCTGAAGACTTGCGAGACTACCTCCGTCGCCGGGGAATCAAAATATTCACCGACGACTACTTCAAATCCATTTAAGGCGTCAACCCAATGTCCAAATTCCTCAATCATGATCGCGCGCTCTGCTTATCACCGCATCCTGACGACGTCGAATACAGCATGGGCGGAACCATCGCCAAGTATTCCCAAACTCATTTCGACATCGTCTGCCTGTCCCGGGGAGGGGATTGCGACGAAACGACGGCGTCGGAACGAATTGATGAGGCCGCAGCCTTCTGGGAGTTGAACCAGTGCAATAATGTCGCAGTCAAAGCCACGGGCGTGAGGCACGTGAAGGACCTGGCCGAGGACCTCTGGATAAATCTCTTGGAATCTAACTATGTGAAGGTTAATGATTACGATGTCATATTCACTCCGTCGTCTTCCGACAGTCATTTTGAGCATAGGATCACGAACAACTTAGCCCCAGCCCTTTCGCGCTTGGACAGAATATCGATAATCGAATATTGCTCGCCATCGACTCTAGAAGATTGGATTCCGAATCTGTTTGTTGACATCGATGATCAATTTAGTCAGAAGCTGGATTCACTTCAGGCGTTTGCCTCGCAGCAAGATCGGAAATATTTCACGGAGGCGACGGTGAGAAATTTTAATTCGAGCTTCCGATGCTCCAAACGTGGAATGGTTTACGTTGAGCAGTTCAGAATCAACCAAATATACGAATGATCCTTTTTGTGCCGGCCCCAATTCCGAACGTGCCCATATTCAGCATTGCCTGACTCATCCGCCGGCCGGCGCTAGGTCTAGTAATCCGTGGCTTGCTCGGCGGCACGTTGGTGAAGCGCTGGAAAGCCCGCCGACGGTCCTCAATGGTTAGAGGGAAAACGGGGGTTTCGCCCGAGTCGGTGCAGCAAACGGTGGTAATTTGCTATTGGAGAACCTCTACTACTCGGGCCCGAGTGCGACGCCCTCAACATGATGGTCAACCCGCAGCGCATCCCCGGTAAGGTGACCGGCGGGAGATACCCTCCTCTAGTGGCAGCGAACTCGAGTAGGCGCGACGTTCTGCGCTACGCCTTCGGTGCGATGGTCGCGGCGATCGCCGGGCCGGGGGTGCTGGGCGCCCCGCACGCTGCCGCGACCGGCGGAACCGGCCGTAGCGTGAACGTCAAAGACTTTGGCGCGATCGGGGATGGTGTCGCTAATGACCGGGCGGCGATCCACGCGGCCCGTGACGCGGCCGGGGTGGGTGGGGCCGTGGTCTTCCCGAAGGGCAGCTATCGAGTCGAGATGCTAAGCGCTGTAGCAACTGGCTATAAACTCTTTTCTGGTGGATTGCAGGCGAATGTTGCCGGTCAGACGTGGCTGCTTGGTTCTGCAGAGCTAGTTCTGATCGGTAGTCAGCAGGATAACCTCATCACCATTTCGGCTCCGAATGTGTCGATTGTTGGTGGGACGCTGAACTTGTCGGCAGTCACTGACGCATATTTCTTCAACGCTGCGATAGCTGTGTTTTCAGGGACATTCTCAGGTGTAACTTGGGGAGCTTTTGGTTCCGGTGCGGCCGGCGCGGTGATCCGCGACGTGACGATCAATGACGCCGCCAGCTACGGCGTCTGGGTGGTGAGGACCAACTCGGTCACCGTCACCGGCTGCACCATCAAAAACTATTACCAATGTGGCATCACCGTGGAGACTGACCGCGACAACCCAACCAATATCTTCGATTTCCTGATTCACGGCAACCGGCTTGAAACAACCTTTCCGAATGCCGCAGGTATCGGAGTCGGGGCCAACAATCAATCGGCCAACAACTCCGCGAACTTTGACACGTCGTCTGCGCGTGTCAGGCGTGCGCGGGTCACCAATAACTCCGTCGTGCTACCGAGGGGCATTGTTGTCCCCAGTGCTGGGGACCACGGAGCTGTCGAAATGATGAACGCCGAGGATTGCGTGATCGACGGCAACATCACCGATGGCGGGTGTATGGGGATCACAACCGGTCTTCTGAAGCGCACCGCCATCTCTAACAACAAATGCAGTGGCTGGTGGGGGATCGGCATTGAGGTATCTGGCGGATTGAAGAACGTGACCGTTATCGGCAATGTTCTTGATTCAGATGGGGCTGGCGGCCCATTTGATGCCACAACGGGAGCGCAGAGTGCTGGCGGGGCTTTGAACCAGACTATTGCCGGCATCCTTAGCGCCGGCCCTAAAACTTTCAGTGATTACACCATCGTCGGCAATACGATCACGGGATTCACCACGGCGGCGCGAGCAGGCGGAATCGGGCTGGTCAACACCCTCCGTCCGTCGACAGGAGGAACTTTTGCGAATGTCGCGATCAGAAGTAACACCATCACAGCCGGCGGCGGAAGCGCAAAGTTCTCCGCGATCAGCGCATCGGCCCCAACGACAAATCTGACAATCACCGGAAACGTCATCGACGGGTCTTCGCGCACCCCGTCTACCGGTGTTGAAATTGGCGAATCAACACACAACGGAATGTCGATCACCGGAAACAGCTTCCGCAACTGCTCTGTGGCGGCGTTCAGCCCTTACGCTCTGACGCCCGGAGTGTTTGCCGATAGCACCTTCGCCGGGAATCGGGTTCAGAATTGCGGTGCAGTGATCAAAGCGGCTCTTCCCAGTTAGTGGTGGCATTACTGCAGGCGGGGTGTGACTCGCCGTGATCGGCGGCGTCCTCACCCCATGGCGGCAAACAGTTCACTGTAAGGCGGCAACATAATTTGTGACGCCCCGGAAGTACTCACAGTCTTCATAGTAAGCATCGATCAACATTAATCGCCCAGAGGGTAAGATACGATAAATTTTAAAGCCAAAAGGTGTCAGAAGGTCCCAAAAATCATGGAAAAAGGTTCGCGAATTGATGTTTCCGGAACCAAACTCGAAGGAGAGAGCCCTAATCCGCCCCGCCTGCAAACTCCCCATGGCGCCCTTGAGCACGCTTAACTCGTGCCCTTCGACATCCATCTTCAAAAAATCAATACGGTCAAGCTCATATTCTTCGACAACATCATCAATTGTTACTGTACTGACATCAATAGCCGAGAATTCCACCTCTCCGAAGTAGCTATCTCTCCGGGGATGTAGCGAAGCTATCCCCGAAGTTTCGTCACCAACGAAGAGTTCGATTGTTCGGCCTGCGACAGAGCTTACCGCGCGCGGGATTAGAGTCGAGTTAGAAATCTTTTTTTCCTCTATTATTGTTTGACATGCCGGTTGGGGTTCAAACAAGAAAAATCGTGAAGACGGCGGGCAATGTCGCTGCATTAATAGCGACCATTCCCCTATGTTTGCCCCGACATCAAATATGATCGGTGCTGGATGGAGGATCACACTGGTTGCCGCGTTGATCTCGGCCTCTATCGCCCAGCCCGTGCCCCCTCCCTTGCCCAGAAGAATGCATACGTAGGTTTCAATTAACTGTGAAAATTGCGCGGTCTTTGGATGGGCAACTAGACGGCTGAGCGGCTTTGCCAAAGCTTTACCAATTTTGTTGAGCGAAGTTTGGTCACTAGCTTTCACTCTTGCCCCCTCCTGTCGCACCATTTTTTCTGGTCAACACAACGTCAAATCGTCCAGCATTCAGCACGACTCTTTGGCCATCATGCACTTCGACGCTACCGCGCCTCGTTCTTACGGTGATTTTTCGCACCAGCTATGTGTAGTTTCCTCTTTGCCTACGGGTTTCGGGTTAAAGGTGGCCTTCGAGTAACCCGCGTTGAGTAATTCGTGCGTCAGCTCGACCGGGAGGCTTCATTCTGCGTGTCGTCGCCGTAGCTGTTCCCGTAGTAGTAGTAGCTGTAGCTGTAGTTGTAGGAGCCACTCCCGCGGGTCGGCAGCATGGTAAGAACCGCACCCAGCACTTTGGCGTCGACGTCGCGGAGCATTCCAATCGCGTGGGCAAGCTGTTCACGCTTGGTCTTCCCGGCTCGTACCGCGATGATCGCACCGTCGGCCTGCGCCGCCAGGATTGCACCGTCGGTGACGGCGAGCAGCGGGGAAGAATCGACAATCACGTAGTCGAATTTGGCGCGCAGATCACCGAACATCTTCTTTGCTGCCAACGACCCGAGGAGCTCGCTCGGGTTCGGCGGGATGGTGCCAGCGGTGAGGACGGTCAGTTGTGGGAATTTCGTCTTTTGCAGTACATCGTCAAGGGACGCGCCACCGCTGATCACGGCGCTGAATCCGACCGATCCGACTAGATCGAGGTACTTGGCCAGCCGTGGGCGGCGCAAATCGCCGTCGACGAGAACTACATTATGGTCAGCCTCGGCCAGCGCCAACGCTATGTTAATAGATGTTGTGGACTTGCCCTCTGACGGTGATGAACTCGCGATGACGATCAGCCGTGGAGGATCGTCCACCGCGAGGAACTGCAAGTTGGTCCGGATCTTGCGAAATGACTCGGCGGTTCCACCGTTGTCGGTATCGAAGCTTAACGCGTGGGCCAGGGCGAGTTTCTTGTCGAAGGGGGTAAAGCCGATGACTCCGGCGCCAGTCAACTCCTCGAGAGCCTCTGCACTCTTGATGGTGTTGTCGAGTTGGTCGCGAAGAAGAGCTAAGCCAACGCCCAACATCGCACCTAGTGCGATGCCGAGCGCAACGTTGCGCACCTTCTTTGGAACTACCGGAGCGGAGGGGATCGAGGCGCGTTGCTCGACGACGACGCGGGCTTCGGGTTGAGCGCCCCTGGTGGGAGTCTCCAATTCCCGCACCATCAAGACGAACTCATCGGACATGGCGTTGGCGATGTCACGCGCCCGGACCGGTGAGGTGTCAAGAACGCCTACATCAATGAGGACGGTGTTCAGCTTCGACTTAGCGGTGACATTCGCCGTCAGCGCCGCGGCAGTCATGTTGAGATCTAGCCGGTCGATGGTGCGCTGCGCCAGGGTTTCTCCAGTAACCAGTTGGGTGTAAGACAGCACGCGGTCTTGGGAGAGGCGGTTGCCGCTGTAGAGGTCGGCGATGGACGAGCCGGCCGTTGTGGAGACGTAGAGCCGTGTCGAGGCCTGATAGAGCGGGGTTTGGGTCAGCGTGTACGCGACGGTTCCCAGAAGAGAGATCACTACGGTCACGCAGACGGTGATCCACCGGCCACGCAACACCATTAGAAACTGCTGAAGTGTCACTGTGATTCCTTCAACTCTGGAACGCCCGCGGGATGGCGATCAGCTCGGACATGTAGGTACCGAAACTTTGGCTTTAAATTTGTCGATGAGCGGCTGGACTGGCACCCGTGCCTCACCCGGAGACGTGGGTTCACTCAGCCTGAAGGTCAATTCCCCGCTCTGGCCGGGAGGAATGGCTACTTGAACTTCGAAGCTGGGGTGCCCGTTCTCAAGGTGCTTTATCGCGGCAGTCCGCTCACCGTTCGAACTCACACTCATGAGTTTTGCGCCCTTGGTGGCGAGGACGCGGACCGATGAGACCATTGTGCCGCTGGGCACTTTCAGCGGGATGTCGGTGGCCAGCCCGGAATCACCGGCGACGTTATCCGGCAGTGGTCGATCGGTGGCGGTGTTGGTCAGTCGAACCGTGATGGTCGAGTTCCGCATCTCCCCATCGCAGCCGTCTGCCGTGTAATCAATGTCCCGCTCCAGGTAGTAGTCCATCTTGTTGCCGGCCAGATTGTTGATGACGACCTGGGCGTACGGCGCGTCGTCGTCAGGTACCACATGGGCCAGAGGGGTCTCTTCGAGAAGTTTTTGGTCGGCTGGCAAGGCACTCCAAACGGAAATCCGGCCCTCGCCGGCTGCCTTGCCCAGTGCGTTGATGAGTTTGCGCGGTGACTTGATCGGTCCCGTCATCTTCTTGACGACGGCACTGGCAATGTCCTGCAGGTATTGCTTGCGGGCTTTTTGGTCCTTGTAGATATCGCCACTGTTTGAGAACCGGATGTAGGCCGTGGACATGGTCAGCTCGGTGATATTGTCTGCGCTGATCACTTCGCCATCGGCAAGCTTGACCGGCCCGATAGCCTCGAGCACATAGCTCAACGCGACTGGGTCGAGCGCGATAACTCCGCTGACTGTTGTTCCGAATTTGCGCTCCCACATGGACTTCCAGATTTGCGCGGCGTAGGGGAAGTGTGGGCTTAGATTACTGTTGCGGTAGTCCGTCAGTGGATTGGCCCATCCGTAGACCTCGTTGAATTCCGGACCTAGATCGACCTCGGCGGTTGCTCCGGGCTTGCGGACCGTACAGTCGTAACCGCGCCACTCTTCACAATTCCCTCCCAGCTCAGCATTTGAACCCAACTTGTCGACTATCGGAAGTCCGTTATCGAAACGGAGGATGCCGAAAGCGCCTAACAGCCCTCCGGTACCGCGGGCTTCGGCAGGCGTCTGAAAGGCCATCAGATAGGTGCGCGGGCCGTCTGCGCCCAGCATCGACGGTGCCAGTTGGGCGGCAATCGAGGTGTTGCCAAGAAGTTGTGCAAGCTTGGACGTCTGATTCTGAAGTTGGGATCGCGCGTCGCGGATGAGCGTCAGATACGCAGGGCTGGAGATCGCTTGGGCTTGGGAGTCGAGTTTGGCTGCGGCTGCTGCCAACTCAGCGAGGCGAGGCTGCGCGGAACGCAGAAGTTTCAGGTCCAAGCGGGTGCCGCCGATCAACTTTTCCGGCGACAATCCAGCCCCCATCGTGGCGCCCGGGAGTAACACATCATCGGCTAGGCCAACGACGACGTCGGAGATCTGCTGAGTGGTCTTCAGGGGGCTGCCAATCAGAGGTACCGCGGCGGCAATGTTCCATGGCAGGGAATGAGTGGCCGCACGGGCCTGCCGCGCGTGAAACTGCGCGTTTTCCGCGAACCTGGTTGCGTCCTCGGACTTGCCGCCCAGCAGCGCGTCCTTGGCCTGTTCGGCGCTGTCTCTGGCCTTTTCGAGGTTCGACTTCGCGGTCAAACCCTGCAATCCCAACCAGCTGACGAAGATCACGGCCACCAACGCCGCGCCCAGAGCGCCCCATCTGACTCGCGGCGGGAGGTCGGCCAACCGACGACTGAGGCCGTCGGGCCTGTCATCGAACTGGTTGCGCGAAAAAATATTCATTCAGAAAGTCCTCAAACCGGTCGTAGTCCGGAGTTGAACATAAAAGTGGGGGCGGCCTTGGTAGACCGCCCCCACCTTACGACTAAGACGCGGGAGACTAGCAGCCTCCGGTGCTGATCGAGTTCGTCGCGGTGCCGTAGGGGCCCGCCGACCGCGTGGTCGTGCTGCTCAATCCGAGGACGCACGCCTCGAAGTTCATGTTCGAATACCAGCCGTTATACGCCGTCGTCCAGCCCGGCAGGCTTGCCAGCGGATCGAACGTACGGGTGTACGCGGGGGCCGGAGCATTCTGATTAGGCGGTCCAAACCACCACAGCGGGTTCTGGAACAGCGGGTTGGAGCCTGTGGCTCCCGCCGCGGGGTTGTCGCCGACTGCGGCACGCGGTGTGCCGGCAGCGGGCGTGCTGGTCTGCCCGCGGCCGGCGACGGGGCGTGGAGCCCGCCGGGGAGTGGAAGTACCCGCCGAGGCGCCCACGCCGCTGGAATCGGCGGCGTCGCCCGCGGCGCTGGAATCGGTAGAGTCGCTCGGCGCGCTCGAATCGGTGTTGTCCGCAGGTGCCGCCTGGGCGACCACCGGAGTCAGAGCAGTAGCTGCAGCCACGGCGATTGCGCCTGCGGTGAGCCAGATTTTGCTTGTGGTGGTCATGGTGCCCAGGTCCCCTCAAGAGTTCGAGTCCAGCTGTTCGGTCTCGTGGAAGGAACTTTGCCACGACGCACCAGCTCTGTCAACTTAACCCGCAAACTTCCGCGAGTAACGCTAAGATCAATGACTAAAGTCCTTCTCAGGCAACGTTAAGCCTGGTGAGGCAAACCTTTAGGCTGCTCAGGCGGCAGCCGCGGGCTTCAGATAGGTCACCAGGCTGACGTCGATCGTCTCGTCGATGAAGTAGTACTGGCAACCTTGCAGGTACCTCAGGTAT
>Ga0194063_10000345_pt1 | contig 34191 bp, 28 predicted proteins | sample SepL3720m_MetaG_FD_155459 | JGI IMG/M metagenome (GOLD analysis project Ga0194063, IMG submission 155459) | Anoxic zone freshwater microbial communities from boreal shield lake in IISD Experimental Lakes Area, Ontario, Canada - Sep2016-L373-20m | ecosystem: Environmental > Aquatic > Freshwater...
GGCTTCTTGGGGGCGGGGGGGCAGCAGAGCAGGCCGCGACCGTGGTTCTTGAGGAACTCAACAAAGCAAAAAAAATGCCTTGAAAGAGTCGGGCTGGAACCGATACAGTACACACCTATGAAAACAACCGTATGCCTAGTGTCGTTATTTTCGACTGTTGCTATATGCACGTCCGCGTTTGCATCAGGAGCGGATAGTTCCGCTTTCCAAGGGGCGCTGTTCAACGGCGATTCCACCCAATTTTTTGACACCCTCCACAGCGGGGGACCGCGACTCATCAGTGTGGGAGCGGGGATCGAGCAACAAAAGAGAACCTTGAAAACGGATGGGGGATTCAAGGAAGACCTGAAAATCAACTCCCTCACCGGCCTGCTCGGAATTGATCTGACCAAATGGTTGACGATTTACGGGGGTGCAGGGGAGGCGGACATCAGCACGGGGCATTCGAGTAAAAGTTCCAATTTCGAATGGACGGCGGGCGGCACCATCCGGGCCCTTGACTACATGGTACTGGAACCCTGGAATGACATTGACCAGTACTGGGTGGGTCTCGATTTGAACTCCTACTACCGCAATACCAGCGTTGATGATGGCTGGAAGACTCAGGACATCTCAGAGGTGTTCGGATCCCTGACCCTGAGTTTCTATTCACATCCCGAGAAATTCGGCCTGTGGGATCGTCTTGGTTTTTACGTGGGCCCCGCTGTCTCGATGCTATCCAAGGGCGACGCCCATGAAGACCAGATGTTCGGGTTTGTCGGGGGTGTTCAGTTGAACCCCAGTCCCAACATGGCCCTCCGGCTGGGATTCTTGAAGTTTGATAATGTTGGCATGGGAGCCAACATTCTCTTTCACTTCTAACCGGATCATCCCTGCCGTTGTATCTGCACGGTTTGACTGTATCATTATTTACGCATTAAAGGAGGCGTGACGGCTCATGGGTTGGTTCACCAAATCGAAAGAGACAACCGCCAATTCGGAATCCCCCAAAAAAGAGGATATCTGGATCCAGTGTCCCTCATGCAAGGCCCACATTTACAAGGAAGAGTGGGAAAAAAATCTCAAGGTCTGCGACCGGTGCCATTTTCATGAGCGCCTGACATGGAAAGAACGTGTCGACATGCTTCTGGACGGGGGAAGTTTCGTGGAGTTATGTCCCAAAGTGTCTTGGAATGACCCCTTGAAGTTCTCGGATGCAAAGGGGCCCTATGCGGAAAAGGCCGCTGAAACCTGTGAAAAAACGGGGATGAAGGAATCGGTTGCCACCGGAACGGGGAAAATCAACGGGATTAAGGTTGCGATGGCCATTATGGACTTCCGGTTTCTGGGGGGAAGTCTTGCCAGCGGGACCGGGGAAAAGATTCTTCAGGCGGCGATGGTGGCGGTGAAGCACAAATTGCCGTACATCATTATTTCGGCCTCGGGGGGCGCCCGTATGCACGAGGGGATCGTGTCCCTGATGCAGATGCCCAAGACCTGTGCCGCGCTGGCCCAGTTAAAGGAGGCGAATCTGCCCTACATTTCCATCATGACCGATCCCACGACGGGCGGGGTGTCGGCCAGTTTTGCGATGGTGGGCGACATCCACATCGCCGAGCCGCGTTCGCTGATCGGATTTGCCGGTCGGCGCGTGATCGAGGAGACCATCAAGCAAAAACTGCCGGATGACTTCCAGACCGCTGAATATCTTATGGATCATGGGTTTGTGGACATGATCGTGCACCGCAAGGACATGAAGGAAATGCTCTTCAAATTATTGAAGTATGCCGGTTGTAAGTGACCGCCTCGAGATTACCGTGAGCCGGAATTCCAACCCCAAACGCATGGAGCAACGATGAGTCTGGATTTTGAAAAAGACGTGGCCGATATCGAGACCAAGATCGAGGCATTCAAGGCGAAGAACCCTGAAGCAACCGGTGAACTGGTCAAGACACTCAACGGGCTTGAACTCGAACGCGCCGAGAAACTGAAGGAACTCTATGCCACGCTGACCCCCTGGCAGACGGTTCAGGTGGCGCGCCATCCGGAACGCCCCCTCATCCGGGATTTTATCAAGGGACTTTGTTCGGAATTCATTGAACTTCACGGGGATCGGCTATTTGGGGACGACCACGGCATGATCGGCGGTTTTGCCACGATTGACGACCGGCGCGTCATGGTGATCGGCCACCAGAAGGGAAAAGAGCTGGACGAGAAGATCAAATGCAATTTCGGTCAGGCCTGTCCGGAAGGGTACCGCAAGGCGCTCCGGCTGATGAAACTGGCGGAAAAGTATCATATTCCGGTGGTGACATTTATTGACACGCCGGGCGCGTTTCCCGGGCGTGACGCCGAGGAGCGCGGCCAGGCGGAGGCCATTGCCCGCAATCTGCTCGAAATGTCGGCCCTGAAAACCCCTGTCGTGGCCGTGGTCACAGGCGAGGGCGGGAGTGGCGGCGCGATCGGGATCGGCGTAGGCGATGTGGTTCTGATGCTCTCCAACGCGGTATATTCGGTCATTTCGCCCGAGGGGTGCGCCTCGATTCTGTGGCGCGACGGAACCAAGGCCAATGAAGCAGCCAATACCCTCAAAATCACAGCCAAGTCCCTGCTTCAACTGAAGATCATCGATGAAATCATTCCCGAGCCTGTTGGCGGCGCCCATCGCAACTACGAGGCGACCATGAAGACATCGAAGAAGGTGATTCTCAAGCATCTCGACGCCCTGGCCAAGGTTTCACCAAAGAAACTGACCGCGCGGCGGTTCGAGAAATACGCCGCCATGGGGCGTTTTTAGTTCATTTAGAAAGGACAGGTTATGGCTAAAAAAACATCAACGAAGACACAGGATATTGTTCGCGACAGCGTCAACCACATTCCCCTGCGTATAACGGACACCACGCTTCGAGATGCCCACCAGTCGCTCTGGGCCACACGCATGCGAACGGCGGACATCATGCAGATCATTGATGTTGTGGACAGCGTCGGATACTACTCCCTCGAAGTCTGGGGTGGCGCCACGTTTGATGTGTGTTTACGTTTTCTGCGGGAAGATCCATGGGAGCGGCTGCGCCAGATCAAGTCACGCGCCAAGAAGACGCCCCTCCAGATGCTTCTGCGCGGCCAGAACATCCTGGGTTACAAGAATTATCCCGATGATGTGGTGGATCGCTTTATCGCGCTGGCCACTGAAAACGGCATTGATATCTTCCGCATTTTCGACGCGCTGAACGACACCCGCAATTTGGAACAGGCCATCAAATGCGTGAAGAAATACGGCGGCCACGCCCAGGGCACGATCAGTTACACGGTCAGTCCGGTTCACACGGTAGACGAATATGTCCGGGTGGCCAAGGAACAGATCGCCATGGGCATCGATTCGCTGTGCATCAAGGACATGGCCGGAATCCTCAGTCCGATCGCGGCGGAGCGGCTCGTTTCGGCCCTCGTTCGCGAGACCAAGATTCCGATCCAGGTTCACTCCCATGCGACCAGCGGCATGGCCTCCTCAACCTACGTGGAAGCGGTTCGCGCCGGCGCCGGCGCCATTGACTGCGCCATTTCGCCGATGGCCGGGTTCTCGTCCCAACCTCCCGTGGAGACCATGCTCGCGATCTTTGCCGAAACGCATTACAACGCCAATTTGGATCAGGACGCGCTCCGCCAAGTCTGCAAATTCTTCCTCGATTTGTCGCCCCAGCGGCAACTGAACGCGCATCAGGCGGATAATATTATCGATCCCGAAGTTCTGCTGCATCACATCCCGGGCGGTATGATCTCCAATCTCCGCGGCCAGTTGGCTCAGCAGGGGGCGTTGGACAAGATTGACGAAGTCTTCGAGGAACTACCGCGTGTCCGTGCCGATCTGGGGTACCCTCCCCTGGTCACGCCGACCAGCCAGATCATCGGCATTCAGGCCGTGATGAACGTTATTTCCGGCGAGCGGTATTCACTGGTCTCCCAGGAGGTGAAGGATTACGCAAAGGGCCTGTATGGACGTTCCCCCGCCCCCATGGATAAGGCCGTCATCAAGAAGATCCTGGGCGATGAGAAACCGATTTCCGGACGTCCTGCGGATCTGCTCAAGCCGATGCTTCCGGATGCCACAGCAGGGGTGGATCCAAAATTGATCAAGAAGGAGGAGGACATCATCTCCTATTGCCTGTTCCCGGAAGTGGCGCTGGATTATTTCAAGTGGCGCGCCCTGGCGCCCGAACAGCGTCCTCCTATTCCGGCGGATGTGGAACTGAAGAAGCAGTCAGACGGCGCCAAACCGAAGGAAGCCACACCGAAGGCGGCGATTCCATTCCTGGCGCAGACTGACTATGACTCCATCAGTCAGTTGATTGATAAAGTGAGCACTCTGAATTTCTCACAGATCACCATCCAGCACGCGGGTAGTACGATCAGTATCAATGCAGCCGGTGTTACGCCCGGGCCTTTGCCTTCCGCTCCCGTGGCGGCTGCAGTCTCGGCATCAGCCTCAGCCCCGGCACAACCCGCAACTGCCGTCAAGGCGGTTGCGCCGGTTGCCGCAGTGCCAGCCGGACCGAGCATCAATGCCCCGCTGAACGGCACGTTCTACCGGTCACCGGGTCCCGGAAAACCGGAGTTCGCCAAGGAAGGCGACGTCGTGGAAGCGGGCGCGACCGTGTGCATCGTCGAGGCCATGAAACTCTTCAACCCGATCAAGGCGCCCTATAAGTGCAAGATCGTGAAGATGCTCGTTGAACACGGTAAACCGATCAAGAAGGACGAGCCGATGGTCAGCATTCAAAAGCTGTAATCGCGCCCCGATACTATTATGAGTACCGGCCCTTTTGAAATCGGCGCCGATGGCGTGGATGTCGAGCACATCATGGCTGAGATCCGCGAGACCGTCGCGCTCAAGATGCAATCCGGCGCCTATGTAGGGGCTCAACTGGCGCGGGCAGAGCGTTTCAACCTGGTGAACCTAAAGAAGGATGATAATTTTTTTGATTTCTACATGGAAAGCCTGCGTGAAGCGGTCTTCGTGGATATCAACGACTTCGAAATCCGGGAAAGAAGGGCCTTGTTTGCCCCGCTGCTGATCCGCCTCAAAAAAGCCATATGGGGCCTGCTGAAGTTTTACACATACCGCATATGGTCGCAACAGAATCAGGTGAACGGTCTTCTTCTTTCTGCAACCGAGGAAGTGGATCGCAAATATCGAGACAAGATCAAGACGCTGGAAGAGCGTATCGCCAAACTGGAGTCAAGGCTCCCCCCCGGCTGATGGGTACCCCACCCCGCATAGCCTTCGTCTCCCCCCGTTTCTCCGAGGGCGCCACGGTCGGCGGCGCGGAAACCCTTTTACGCAAATTGGCCGAGCGGCTTGTGAGCGCAGGCTGGAAGGTGGATTACCTCACCACCTGCGCCCGCAACCATTTCACCTGGGAAAACGAAATTCCGGAGGGAACCCAAAACCAGGGCGGGATCACCGTCCATTATTTCCCCGTGGATTCCGGACGCGACCTGAATGCCTTTTACGACATTCAGAACCGGATCAGTCGTTCGGTGGAAGTCTCTCTTGAGGATGAACTCACCTGGCATCGCAACAATGTCAACAGTCAGGCCTTGTACCAGTTTCTGCGGGATCAAGGTCACCAGTATGACAAGATCATCACGGGCCCCTATTTGTTTGCGCTTGTCTATTTTGCGAGCCAGATCCACCCAACAAAGACGCTTTTGCTTCCCTGCCTCCATGATGAATGCTTTGCCTACCTGAAAACCATCAAGAGCCTCTTTGCCTCTGTCTCCGGATGGATCTTCAACTCCGAACCTGAACGTGATCTTGCAGGGCGGCTCTACGGGCTTGATATGACCCGGGCCAATGTTGTCGGAATGGGAATTGAGGGTTTCTCGGTTGATCCGGACGCATTCAGGGCTAAACACCACCTGACAAGCCCCTACATCATCTATTCAGGTCGTCGTGAATCACTGAAGGGTACCCCGCTCCTGATGGATTATCTGGACGTCTTCCGGGAACGTACCGGGAATGATGTTAAATTGGTCATGACCGGGAGCGGATCGTTTGAGCCCCCCACGCGTCTGGCGCCCCACATACTTGACCTCGGTTATGTCACGGAGCAGGAAAAACACGACGCCATGGCTGGCGCTGTGGCCTTTTGCCATCCCTCGGTGAATGAGAGTTTCAGCATCGTGCTGCTCGAATCATGGCTGGCCGGAACACCGGTCGTGGTGCATGCCTCGGGCGAGGTCATGCCATACCACTGCCGAAAATCCAATGGGGGGCTCTGGTTCCGGAATTATGGAGAATTTGAGGAAGCACTCTCGCTGCTTCTGGCCAAACCCAATCTGCGTCAAGCCATGGGCACTTCGGGTTGCCGCTATGTGCAACAAGAATACTCATGGGCGGCCGTGGAAGCCAGATTGCTGACAGCGCTACGTTAGCCAGATGAAATGTTTCGATGTGACGCGAGAAAAACAATGACAAAACCATCCACTCCCTATTACCTGATAGACGAAAGAAAACTTCTGAGAAACCTGAAAATCATTAAGAAGGTCAGGGATCTATCAGGCGCAAAATCAGTTCTCGCCCTGAAGTGTTTTTCGACCTGGTCTGTGTTTGGTCTGATGCGGAAGTTCATGGATGGAACAACGAGCAGTTCGCTCCCTGAAGCCAGACTGGGGCATGAGAAATTTGGCAAAGAAGTTCATGCCTATAGTGTCGGATTTTCCCGACAGGAAGTTCGCGAGGTCAGTACCTTCGCCGACATGGTGATCTTCAACTCCGTCACCCAACTGAAACGATATGCCCGCGACACGCGCGGCCTGCAACTCGGCTTGCGGGTCAATCCCGGAGTCAGTCACTCCCATTTTGACCTGGCGGATCCGGCCCGGCGTTATTCGAGACTCGGCGTGACGAATCGGAATGACCTGATGAAAGTGGCTCCCCTGCTAAGCGGAGTCATGTTCCATTTCAACTGCGAAAATGATGAGTTCAAAAGTTTTGCCTCGGCATTGGACCGTATTGGAGAAACGTACGGATCCATACTGAAGCACATGAAGTGGGTCAGCCTGGGCGGCGGACTTTCATTCACGAAAGCCGGGTATCCCCTGCACCCATTTTGCCGGCGACTCAAGCAGTTCAGCGAGGACTACGGGATCCAGGTGTATCTGGAACCCGGAGAGGCTGCCATTACGGGATGCGCGGAACTTGTGACGACCGTGCTGGATGTGGTTCACAACGAACAGGACACGGCCGTGCTTGACGTCTCCATGGAGGCGCATATGCTCGATCACCTGATTTACCGGACCAGTCCGAAGGTTAACTCCCCCGGGCCGGGGCGTTATCCGGTCATCCTGGCCGGACGTTCCTGCCTGGCGGGTGATGTGTTCGGCCTGTACTCGTTTAATAAACGACTGACTCCGGGCACCGTTGTTCATCTGGCTGACGCCGCCGGATATACCATGGTCAAGAAAAACTGGTTTAATGGCTTGCCCATGCCGTCGATCTGCGTAAAAAGGCTCAACGGAAAGCTGGATATCGTCAGGCAATTTAGTTACAAGGATTATCTCGAAAGTCTTTCATAAGGAAGGGAACATTGATGAAAAAGAATGTATTGATAATCGGCGCAGGCGGCGTCGCCCATGTGACGGCCCATAAGGCGGCCATGAACAATGATGTTCTGGGCGACATTTGCATTGCCTCGCGCACCCAGTCCAAGTGCGATGAGATTATCGAGAGCGTCAGGCGCATGAAGCACCTCAAGAATCCCTCCCGTAAACTGTATTCGCGGCAGATTGATGCCCTCGATATTCCGGCGACGGCAAAATTGATCCGTGAAACGAAATCAAAAATCGTGATCAATCTCGGGAACGCCTTCATCAACATGTCCGTTCTGGAGGCCTGCCTGGAAACCGGCGCAGTCTATCTCGACACCGCCATCCATGAGGATCCCGACAAAGTCTGCGAGACGCCCCCGTGGTACGCCAACTACGAGTGGAAACGCAAGGATCGGTGTCGCGGAAAAGGGCTGACGGCCATTCTCGGGGTCGGGTTTGATCCAGGCGTCGTCAATGCGTATTGCGCACTGGCCCAGAAACGATACTTCGACAGGATTGATACCATCGACATCATGGATATCAATGCCGGAAGTCACGGCAAGTATTTTGCCACCAATTTTGATCCCGAGATCAATTTTCGCGAGTTCATCAAAGTCTGGACCTGGATTGACCGGCAATGGAAGGAATATCCGACCCATTCCGTCAAGCGTATCTATGATTTCCCGGTTGCCGGGCCGCGTCCGATCTATCTCAATGGCCACGATGAACTTCACTCCCTGTCAAAAAACATCGATGCTAAGAGCATTCGGTTCTGGATGGGATTCGGCGACCACTACATCAATGTGTTCACCGTGTTGCGAACCCTTGGCTTTCTGTCGCACCTGCCCGTAACCCTGACCACGGGGCAAGAGGTTGTTCCCCTGAAGGTCGTCAAGGCCCTGTTGCCGGATCCCAAGACACTGGCGCCTGGCTATACCGGGAAAACCTGCATCGGGAACTTTGTCAAAGGATGGAAGAACGGCAAGAAACGGGAGGTCTTCATCTACCAGGTCTCCGACCATCATGCCTGTTACGAAGAAATCGAATCCCAGGGCATCAGTTACACGGCAGGAGTACCCCCGGTGGCCGCGGCCATGCTGGTGGCCCAGGGGATTTGGGATCCGAAAACGATGGTGAACGTAGAGGAACTCGATCCCGAGCCCTTTATCGCCATTCTTGACAAGATCGGTCTGCCCACGGACATCAAGGAGATCAAACCCGGCGGGAAGTATTCTTTCGATGGAACCGTTCGGGCTCTGGAGGTGGAACTCGCTGAATCAACCGCAACGGTAACGGTCTCCGCCGCCAATCCCATGATTGCCCTCAAGCCCAAACCGGTAGCGAAGATGAAGAGGAAACCTACTGGTTGATATGCACAATCGTGGCGGGCGCGAACCCGTTGAAGTGCGTTGCGGACGCCACGCTGTAGGCGCCGATATTCTGACTATAGACGAGATCGCCCCTTTCCAGGGTGCTTGGCAGCTCCTCTGACATGGAGATGACGTCCAGCGCATCACAGGTCGGTCCGAATACTGTGCAAATCTCTGCAGGGCCCTTTTTGAAAGCCTTCAGATGATACTGGCAATGGTCGAAGATGATGCCTGAGAAGGTGTTATAGACACCGTCGTCTATGTAGTAACAAAGTTTGCCATTGCGAACAGCCTTTCCGATTACCTGCGAGATGGCGGTGCCAGCCGTCGCAACCATAAAACGGCCCGGTTCAGCGAGTATTTGGATGGTCTTGGGAAAGAGCCGGTTCAATTCGGCATTGATCTTATGTGCCAACTCTTTGAACGGCTTGACCGTTTCGTCATACGGCGCGGGAAATCCTCCACCAATATCCAGGAGGTTCATCTTGGTGTATCCACGTCCCTTGGCCTCCTCGAAGACACTGGCCGCCAGATTGATTGCCTGGACAAAATTCTCGAAGTTGGTTGTCTGGCTCCCGACATGAAAACTCAGCCCCTCCACGACCAATCCGGACTTGACGGCCTCCAGAATAAGATCCACCGCTTCGCCTGAGGCCGCACCGCACTTGGATGAAAGCTCGCACATGGCCCCGGTATTGGGGACGCTCAGCCTCAGGACAAGTCCCGAGTTCGGAGCATGTTTCTTGATTTTCCGAATCTCCTCATGATTGTCATAGGTGACCAGGGCCTTGTACTGATCCAACTCACGCAGGGCGTCATTCACCTTGATCGGGTTGGCGTAAATGATTTTATCCCAAATCCACTCCTGCCGTTGCTTGGCCGGCATGTGTTTGATTTGCTCATGCACAATGTTGAATTCCGGCATGGACGCAACGTCAAAACTGGATCCGACATCAAAGAGGGTTTTCACGATGGCGGGGTCAGGATTTGCTTTCACCGCATAATACGCCTGAACACGGGGAAGGTGCTTCTTAAAGATGGCGTAGTTCTTCCGGAGCATCTTGTGATCCACGACAAAGAGTGGAGTGCCATGCTTCAGCGCAAGTTGCTTATAGATTTTTAATGTGTCCATAAATCTGCCGCCATCCAATGTTGATCCCGTTGAATTCGCAGGGATTATGGCAAACCGTCACGAGGGAGACAAGTGGCATTGAAACAATCATACGAAGTCAACCGGATCGCAGTTGACCAATCAGTTCGCGGGCGAACTTGGGTATGCCGGGGTCACGCGCACCCATACACAAAACCACTTCACCCGGCCTGCAGTCCAGACTCATGCGCTTCATCAGAGTGTCATAATCAGGTACCCACTCAACTGACACTCCGTTGTCCTTCAGGGCCGAAGCCAAGGCATCGGAATCCATCTGCTTGCTAACCGTTCCGCCGGCATAATAGACCGGCAACAGATAGAGTCTGTCCTGTTGGCGGCAAACTCCGGCGAACATCGAAACCAGATCATTGAACATCATGGCTAACGGCTTGAATCCATGGGGTCTCCAGAATGCCGTCACGCGCGACGAATAGGGCGAAACGGCCCGCCACGCAGCGGCAATTTTGGCCGGGTTGTGGGCATATTCGTCCACAACCGTAACGCCACGCTCCGTTCCAACGCGCTCCAGGCGGCGCTGGATGCCCTTAAAGCCTCTCAAGGCATCTGCAATAAGCCCCAAATCGAATCCCATGCGCCTGCAAAGGATGGCGGCATGAATGGCATTTTCAACATTGTGGGCGCCCAGCAGGGATAATTCGAACTCCACACCGTCATACGTGAACTGCGAACCATCACACCCGAAGCTAGGCTTCAAGTTACCTGCCAGACCGTACTCCCATCCGATGATACAGTCACGACTGACCTGTCCACGGAACTGCCTGAAAAGAATCTCCGTTTCAGACAGGCTGAAATGATCTGCCGACATATTCGTAATCAGCGCCCACTCCGGATGAAAACGCAACAATGACCGGTCACTCTCATCGGCCTCAATAACACAAAGGCCGGATCGGCCTGTCCGGACGTTGCCAATTCGGTGATGATCAGCCCAGTTCACCAGCGCCCCTCCGTTTACCACAGTCGGGTCTCCCCCCAACTGTTCCAGGATCCACCCCACCATTCCGGTCACGGTCGTTTTGCCAGAGGTTCCGGCAATGGCGACGGTCTGTTTGCCTTCGACCAATTCAGCCAGCATCTCAGCGCGATGCCGAACCGGAACCCCCAAACGCGCAGCGGCGACGACGTCAGGATTGTCCTTTTCTATGGCGGTACTCACCACCACGGCGCCGGTTCCGGGAGTGACGCCGGAACCATCCTGCGGGAAAAACCGGACGTTCGCCTCCTTAAGTTTGCAAATGACCTCAAGATCCTGTCCCTGATCCTCGTAACGATCCGACCCGCTGACTTCCCACCCGTCCCCAATTAACACCTGAGCCAGGGCATTCATTCCCACACCGGCAACGCCAACCAAATGACATGACTTCGTTGATTCAGTATTCATGGCCGCTCACTTACCCGTCCGATTCCGGCTCGCTTGTTTTGTTTCCGGGAAAAGGGAGTCAAGAAAATGCCGGGCAACCTCCTCGCCTTCCGGCGGTGAAATGGCCAGATCCGGACTCAGTTCAATCAACCAGTACCGCCCTGTCTTTTCATCGAAAAGAAAATCAATGCCAATAACCGGAACCCCGAGGCATCGCGCGGCGCGCCGGGCCACGGCAACGAGTGAACGACTGACCTGATTGGTCACCACTTCAACGTCACCTCCAGTATGATAATTTGAAGTCAGGCGGACTCGAACATCGGCTCCTGCCGCCGGGATGGTCTCCCAGGATAAACCCAGAATCTCCAGATTCCGTCCTGTTTCCCCATCCACAGGAATAATGTGACTGGGATCACGGGGTCGCTCCCGTCGGTTTCGTGCCTGAATTAACTCGCGAACCGTATCACGTCCGTTCCCCGTAACGTGCGCGGATTGTCGCCGTATGGCGGCTACAAATTTGAAATCGATGAAGATCAGTCGGTAGTCAACGCCCGTGACACACTCCTCCAGAATAATCTCCTCTTCAAAGCGGCGGGCGAAACGAACCGCCCGGTCAAGTTCCTCCGGAGTTCTGACCGCCACCGACACCCCGCGTCCACCCCATTGGGTGCAGGGCTTGACCACGATGCTTCGGCGCCGTTTCAGGAACCGCTCGGCGGCCTTCCTGTCGGTATATAAAACTTGAGCAGGCACGGTAAATCCATGGGCATGAAGAAATCGATTCGCCAGGCGCTTGTTCTGGGTCATGTGGAAGGACACCGCCCCCACGCGATCCGTCAGGGCATTATAACACCGGATGCGCCGCTTCTTGTGAGTCAGCACAAATATCGGGGTAATCGGATCAATCACGTCAATGCGGATATGACGGCGCCGTGCTTCCCGGGTAATCGTCGTGGTATAAACTGAATTCATGCCCCCATGGTATTCAAACGCGCCCAACTGTCACCCAGAAAAACGAACAGTTGTCGGGATTTGGGAAACATTGATAGACTGTCACGCTTATGAATATTCATATTCTTGGCGAGCATCCTCTCGCGAAGTCCGATCAAGGGAAACTGATATCCCGAATCGGAACCATATTCCCGCGTAGCCGGACCATCGTAACGATACCCGGGATTCATGCCGTCCAGCGTGTCGCCTACATTAATGAACTCAATGCCCACCGCCGCCAAAACGGTCTCGATCCCTTGTCTGAGGAGGACGAAATGCTGGAATGGCAGCAGTCGGTCGATCTGATCATGGAAGACAACTGTATCCTGATTCGGCCTGATCCCGAAGACATGGGACTCGCCTTTGAGGCCGATGAACTCCTGCAAGAACTGGTCTCCAAGCAGACGATCAAGTTTCTCAATCTGTTGAATGAAAAAGTGCGTCTCGCGATCAAGCAGCGGGGAGAAAACTGGCGTATTGCCCCCCTACCCCAGAGTCCGGATGAAATGAAACGGATGATCCAGACTTCCATGATCCCGATCAGTGGTCGATCAATCTATTATTACAGTCGGGACATTGGAACCCGCTTTCTCACCTATCAGCAATTTTGCGAGCTGGGGAATCTGACCGACGTTGACCTCGCCATGCACCTGGCGGAGATACGTGATTGCTCCGGACACTACAACCGCATGGGCCATCCGGAGATTGAGTTTTTTTGCACGGAAGATTCATTTAGTCGCTCATTTTTCCCGTCCTGCAATCCCGAGTCCCTCCCTCCAGATGGAATTCGAGCCTGCTTTGAGAAGTTGAAGGATCTGTTCCATCATGCGGTTCGCTCTGATCTCAGGGAGGATAATGTCGATAATCCCGACTGGCGTACCCTGATGTTCTCGGCCTTGATTGGCCAAAAGGGAGTCACCCTTCCCGAGGAATTGATGCTCGGACTGAGTTCCGAGTTCTTCATGCAAATCGAGTGGTTGCCCGGGGGGCGTATTGAGGAGGGCGAATTGATGCTCGACTCTATTTTCGACGAACTGGACACAACCCGGACGACGCCGGAATTGCAGATGCTCTGTGACGAGAAGGCGCGCGGATTTATTTTTAATTTCGTAAGGGAATTCGGCGACCTTGATTATGTCAACATCGGGCGCGTCATCGGCTCCCTTTCGCGGCGGCCAACAAGCGCGGGACGACGTGATGTTTATGTGGCGGAAATCAAGCAACAGGGCTCTCCTCACCCCGTCGTCCGGATTATCAGAATGCAGAAATGGGGCATCCGGGAGCATCTGGACGAGGGAAAGGATCTCCTACCCGCAATTATGGAGGCAGAGGAGTACACCGAATACATCCTGGATCGACGCCTTGGGTGCAGACAATTGGGAATGAACCTGCCCCCCCGCATTACAACCCGGAAGATTAGTGAACTCTATTATGGGCAGCGCTATGGCGGACAGCCCATCTGGTCCACGTATTTTGAACGCGATTACATCGCGGGCATCGCCACCGACAAACTGCCCAATTCACGTTTTCTAAACAGCGCTTATGCCCTCAAATTTGCGGAATTCATGGGACGTGCCGCCGCCTGCAATATCGTTCTGGGCCGTCTGAATCTTAATAATGCCGTCCTGTTTGATGACGGCGACGAGGTGATGGTTGAGGATGAATCCAATTTCCCGAAGGAGATTATTCTGTCCGACCATACGGGAACCTTCACGGATTACACCTCGGAACTCCACGTCTTTGCAGGGGCTTATGCCACGCCGATCCACAGGCGGCTTGCCTTCTTCACCAACCCCCACGATGTTCTTGAGTCTTACCTCTCGGCCTTTACCGCGAGGCTCCTGCACATGAAACAGGATTACCAGAGGCGGAAACGATCCTTTGACACCCTGTTCAAACACCGGCCCCGTGACGAGCACGGCAGTTTCGCCTACCGCTGGGAATGTATTCTGAAGCGGTTGGATCGAACGGATCCGGTGGAACTCACCGAGGCCATCCGGAAAGCCTATTTCGCAAAATAAGCCTCTGTCGTTCAGGTCATTCCCATCGCGATTGGATCTGGTTTCGGACACGCCCCACAATGTCGTCCTGGTTGTATTCGAAATCGTCATTAAAGGGGCTCGTACCGCAGGCAACCATCTCACAGGAGGCGCGGACTTCATCGCTGATGAACCGGGATATCTGGGAATAGACGTGTTTATCGGTAAAACTCCCCCATTTTTGGTAGTATCGCAATGGCCAGGTTATATAGAGATAGTTGCGGGCCCGCGTCATGGCAACATAGGCCAGACGCAGTTCCTCTTCGATCTCCTTGTCATTACCTGTCGCCATGTCGGAGGGCAGGCACCCATCGGAGGCATGGATGACATATACGACATCCCACTCACAGCCCTTGGCAGAATGAATGGTGGACAACACCAACCAGTCCTCATCTTTGAGTGGATTGGCGGCAATATCGCTGGTTGAATTGGGGGGATCCAGGATGAGATCCGTCAGCAACTGCCTGCGTGACTTATAACGGGACGCCACCTGTTCTATGTGATCCAGATCCCGGTACCGGGCCTTCGCATTCTCGTAACGGTTTGCCATGATATCGTCGTAGAACAATCGGATACGCTGAACATGAGCGGAGGGAGTGTGCGCCTCCGCCGCCACCAGATCATCCATCAACTGCCCCAATTCCTTCCAGCCGGCCCTTGCGGCGGCGGGCGGGGTAAACGTCTTTAAGGCTCGCGGATCATGGGCCTGGCTGATGTGGGCGATAACTTTTCCCGCCGTGGCCGGACCAATCCCATCAATCATCTGGAGCACCCTGAACCAGGCAATCTCATCAGAGGGATTCTCCACAACCCTCAAAATACTGATCAGATCCTTGACATGCGCCGCCTCCAGAAAACGAAGACCGCCATATTTATGGTAGGCGATGTTCCGCCGCGTGAGCTCAATTTCAAGAGAATCCGACAGATGTCCTGATCGAAAAAGAACCGCCTGTTTATGAAGAGGGATACCCGCTTCATAATGTTCCAGAATGCGGTCAACCACATACTTGTCCTGGGCGGACTCGTCACGACAGGTCACAATTTTGGGGCACCCCCCCTCCTTGCGCGCGGACCACAGGTTTTTCGTGAACCGGTCATGCGACTGGCTGATGAGCCGGTTTGTTGTCTCCAGAATCGGTTCCACGGAACGGTAATTCTGTTCCAACGTTATCACGGTGGCGCCCGGAAATTGCTTGGGGAAGTCGAGAATGTTGCGGACATTGGCCGCCCGGAAACTGTAGATGCTCTGGGCATCGTCCCCGACCACCGTGATATTGGGATTAAACCGGCGCAGTCCTTTCAGGATATCCGCCTGCACGGTATTCGTATCCTGATACTCATCCACCAGAACGTGGTCAAACCGCCCCCCGATCTCCTGCGCCATGGACTCACTGCTCAGAAGTTGGAGCCAATACAGGAGCAGATCATCGTAGTCCAATACCCCGCGCTGCTGCTTGCGGATGACATAGTTGGTGAAAAGCGTTTTGAGTTGTTCCTTGTACTCGAGACACCAGGGGTAGTGTTTCGTCAGGACGCTTTCCAGAATCTCACACCCATTGACACAACGGGAGTAGATTCCCAGGCATGTGCCCTTACGGGGAAAGCGCTTGTCATTCCGCCCGAGATTCAATTCATGGCGCACCACGTTCAGCAAGTCACCGGAATCGGCCTCATCCATGACCGTGAAATCATCCGGAAGACCGGATTGCCTGGAATAGGTGCGAAGAATCCGGTTTGCAATGGCATGAAAGGTTCCGCCCCAGACCCGGCCGGTCATGTGGGCATTCTGCGTCGAGGCCGCCGCCGCGCGTTTGAGCATCTCCTCCGCCGCACGCCGGGTAAAGGTCATCAACAGGATCCGGTCGGGATTGACTCCCTGCGATATCAGGTAGGCCACACGGTAGGCCAGAGTCTTCGTCTTGCCGCTTCCGGCACCCGCCACGACCAGCAGGGGGCCGGCGCCATGAATGACCGCCTGCCTCTGTTGCGGGTTAAGATCGGAAAGCCATTCCAGATTATCGAGCGCCTGTTGAGTCATGGGTTAGTCTATATCCATCGAAAGGTTGAGTTTGACAGAAATCAAGGCGCCGATCAAGGATGAGGAATCCTTTCTCCTCATTCTCCCCTCGACATACGTCGCCTGGCTCAGCATAATTTCAACTCATGCAACTGAAGGATCCATCATGAGCATTTCACGAAGCCCGATTCCCTCGTTGGCTCCACGATCTCTGAGGAAGGGCGAGCCCGGTATCATCCAGCGCTCCTTTCCATTCGGTGAAAAAAATGTCTCACGCCTTTTTTGCGATTCGCCCCTTGATCTCACGGTGACGTTGAACGTGGACAATTCAATCCCGCCCATCGTGCTCCTTCATACTGACATCCATGAGACCGGGCCGGGCGAATGGCACGACATCCCTTTTACAACCCATGACAACAAGGTATTCCGACTCACCCGGATCATCCCCCATTGCGGCCTCTACCGGTTCAGGATTAAATATTCGCTGGATGGCGGCGACCAGTGGTTCTGGGATCGTGTCCCCCATTCCTATGTCATGGTTGACCCCCCCTCCATGCGTCTCGTTCGCCTCTACACCTTGATCCCCAACGCCTCGGGAACCATAACGGACTGGAAACGGCTTCTGCCAGGTATCCGGGGTATGGGGTTCGATACCCTGCACCTTCTGCCGGTCTCACAAATGGGTTTTTCAAATAGTCCCTATGCCGCCGCCAATCTCTTTGATGTTGATCCCCGCTACCGCGATCCTTCCGATCTCCGAAGCCCACTGGAGCAGTTTGAAGACTTCGTTGAATGTTGCCGTGCCCACGGCCTCCGGCTCTGTCTTGACCTCGTTCTGAACCATGTCTGTTCCGACAGCCAGATCGTCCACGCGCGGCCCGACTGGATTGTTCCGGATGATGTGGAGGCCGATGGGTTCAAGCGGGCGGGGTGTTGGCACATGCAAAGCTGGATCCGATGGAATGACCTGGTTCCCCTCTATTATGATCATCCCGACACCTTTGCCCGCCGTGATATCTGGGACTACATGCAGCAATACGCATCCTTCTGGTCGAACTACGCCGCGTACACCGGGGGCATGGTACGATTCGACAACCTTCACAGTAGTAACCATGATTTCATCACCGACCTCAATCGCTCCCTGCGCAAGGATTATCCCGACTTGGCGATTCTGGGCGAGTATTTCACCGATGAACTCACTTTGGAGCGAACCGTTCCGGAGTGGGGCATCAATCTGCTGCTGGCGAACAGTTGGGAATATCCATTCGGCCCCACATTGCGCCACTACATCAGTTATCTGCACACTGTTTCCAGTCGGTTGCGCCATTTGTGCGCCATCACCACGCATGACACCGGTGTGCCGGCCCAACTGTTCGGGTCTGACCGCTCGGCGTTGCCCCGTTACGCCATCTGCGCCCTCTTCACCATGGGACACACCGGCCTGGTGCAGGGAGTCGAAGCAGGCGTCACCGAACGCATTCCCTTTATCGGATCGATGCAGAAGCTCGGCTTGTCAGCCAATCCTGTCTTTGTGGATTTTTTTGCGCGGGTGAATGCGTTGCTGGCGTCCTCCGAGACGCTCAGGCAGGGAGGAAACTTGACCTTTGTCGATTCTGGCCATGAGGCCATTCTTGGCGCATTCAGGCGTAGCGGCAGCCGTCAGGATTCCAGTTACCTGTTACTTTCCAACCTCGATATATACCACGATCAAACAATTACCGTTAACCTCACCGGGTGTGAACTCACATTCCCTCTCGAAGTCAGGGATGTGTGGTCCGGCGAGACCACCCTGATCCAGGAACCCGTAGTTACCTTCACCCTTGAGTCCTGTGGAGTCAAAGTGCTTGAGTTCGTATCGAATACACCCTGAATTGGTCTTGGTTATGTCACACTGCAAATGGATTTACGGCCGGAGACGGCGCGTCGCCGGTACGGTCAATGATCAACACCGCCGGGGATGGTGGTTACTACCGTGTATTGTATCTGTGGCACTTTTGGCTTCCTCTCTCCCGGCCCGGATTGGCGAAACTCCCGAGAGATGCGCCGAACGCTATGTCTTGAAACAAACACCGGTGAAGTTAGCCACGGGATTCTGGGACAAGGAGCAGTATTATGAAAAAAACGGGATCCAACTCTCGATCCGGTTTCTGCGTAGCCCGGAGGACGGACTGCGCGCGGAATATATCGAATACCGCCCAATCAGCACATCTGGCGTCACTCTGTCAGAGGTGAAGATTAATTCTCTTCTCAGCATCGTCTCAACCAACTGGTCGAAATTGCTACCCTTGCCGCCTCTGACCCCGCCGACCAATGCCGTGCCGGACAGCGCCAAGACGTTGGCACGCACATCCAAGACCAAGATTATCACACTGGAGCAGACCAGTGGTATTGAGGAAAAACGACTCAAGAAAGAGGCCGCTGAACGCAAGGCTCTCGCCGAGTTGATCGAAAATCGGAATCGGGAGATCGCCCATCTCAAGGACGTTATCGGAGTAAAGATCATCCCCGGCACCAATTTCTGGCATACGGCGCAAGCGTACGCCTGCGGCAACGACACCAGCCTGACCCTCTTTACCGAAGCCTACGTTAAGGCCTACGACCATCACGTCGCATTAGAAAAAGCCCTTCAGAGAAGGGCTGCGGCCACTCCCCTGAAGGGATTTTAGTCAGGTGTTGTAAATGTCACCCTTCCGGTAGGAAGCCCAGGCCGTCTCAAACCAGGCATCACTGTCCGTCATAGGCCGACGTGGCACCCATTTGGAGAGCACCGATCCATTCCGTTGAGCGATCGTCTCCTGAACCTTGTCGCGGAAGTCGGGATTCTCCCCGGCGAAACTCCATTGGGCTGGATCCAATTTACCGTGGGCTCGCTGGCCGGCCGGATCAAGCACAATGCTCGACCCACGGCTACCCACGCCGCTTTCGATGGCAAACAGAACCGCCTCGATATAGACCGCATGGGCGAAGCAGAGTTGGCGGTTCTGAACGGCCTCGCAGAGATCCTTGGGCGTTGCGCCGGCGCAACCGCCCTTCTCCAGACGTTTCCACTGTGCCCAGGCTTCCTGAGCCGCCTTGCGCAAGTCGTCTTTCGACCGGATGTGTGCGGCTGAACGACTCATGCGTTTCTGGAATTCTTCACGCTCCGCCCGCCAGTCGGTTATGGCAGGTCGTCCAATCAGTTCTCTGATTTCCTTCACGGCAAGCGATGCGGCAGACTGCAAGTCCCTGGCATCGCCGGACACACCGGCGTACCGGGCCGCAATATAATCAGCGACCCGGAACCCCGCCACCTGGCCGGAATTCAACGCCGACCCGCCCGGCCGATACACCCCGTGTGATCCATTCACCTCGCCCACCGGGAACAAGTGCTTCACAGTGGTCGATTCCCACCACAGATTACCGGCCAGTCCCCCGTTATTGTGTTGTGCACACACGGCGATTTCCAGCGGATCGAGCCGGATATTGATGCCATGATCCTTGTAAAGTTCAATGGCACCGGGATTCATTTTTTCAAGCCGCTCGATCGGGGTTCCCAGTATCGCCTTGGAATTCGTCAGATACTGAAGCGCCTCGGGGCTCAAATCCTCAAACCGGAAGCCTTTCGGGTTATCCCTGAAATCCAGAAATACGCGGCGTCCCTTGAGGACTGTCTCGATGTACACGAGAATGTCCACAATCGAGGAACCGCCGGCGATCTTGCGGGAATCAAACGGCCACTGATACCCCTTGAGGAAAACCATGGAATTCATCTCGCCGACCGAATTGAAGTACTCGCCCATAAATTCACAAGCATCGCTCTTGCCGTCGGCGTCCGTGCTGATGAACCGCGGAACGACCTGCATGTATGTCCCCGAGACATTCCAACGGAACGCGATCGACGCCAGGCCGTACTGCGATTCAGGCAGGCTTTGCGCCGCCGCGCCGGCCATAAGGCCCACACCAATCGCCCCCGTGTGGATCTTGGGATACACACTGGTCTTGTACAACCCGCCCGGGCCTCCTACCGCGAGCACGATATTCTCCGCCGCATACAACTCGAGTTCCCCCTTGTCATCCAAAACTGCTGCGCCGACAACGCGAGTGTGATCCCCTGCGTCAGAAGTCAGGAGCGAGACCACCGTACGCCCCTCCCTGACCGGAATCTGGCATCGGTGGATCTCCCTGATCAGGGCCCGGCACATTTCACGGGAGGTGTAAGGGCCGATGGACGTGGCGCGTTGGCGGGGATCGTGATCCGTCTTATAACCGACAAACTGACCAAAACGATCCTGAGGGAACGGAACACCCAGATTGACAAGGTTCAGGAAGGCCCGGGCCGAAAGGCTCGCCTCAACCAGCGCCAGGTCACCATGCATACTCCCGCCGGCCATGTAGGTCTCGGCCATAACCTTGGGGGCATCCGTGTCGACACCGCACATCGCCAGTTTGTAATAGGTCTGCTTGTCGCTTCCCGTGTTAATCGAGGTTCCCTTCTGGAGTCCCTCGGTTATGATCAGCACATCCTCAATTCCCTTGCGATTCAACTGAAGCGCCGTATTGAGTCCCGCCGCCCCGCTGCCAATGACCAAGGTGTGGACGCGGCAGACGGACACTTCATCGCCGTCAACTTTTAAAATTTCGTTCTGCATGGCAACTCCTTAAAGTCTGTGGATCGTCTGTCCGCCATCGACCATGATCACCTGGCCGGTGGAATAGGCAAGGTCACCGCGCGCCAACATGGCGGCGGCACGGCCGATGTCGGACGGATGCCCCCAGCGCGACTGCAAGAGCAAACCCTCGCCGATCAACTTGTCGTACTTCGCCGTCACTGCGGAGGTCATATCCGTCTTGATGATGCCGGGACGAATCTCATAAACGGGCAGGTCGTATTCCCCGAGGCGGGCCGCGTACAACAGGGTGGCCATGCTGACACCTGCCTTGGAGATACAGTAGTCACCGCGCGTGACCGAGGCCACGGTAGAAGAAACCGAGGATATGTTGATAATGCAACCGGCAAAGGCCGGATCCGCCTTTTTCATCTCAATCATCCAATTTGCCACCGCCTGCGTGAGAAAGTAGGGCCCCTGCAGGTTGATTCTGATCAGACGTTCAAAACTTTCCTCCGTCGCCTCCAGAATGTCCGCGCGCACCTTCGGGGCGACGCCGGCGTTGTTGACCAGCACGTTGAGTCGGCCGAACTTCGCCTTGATCTGCTCCAGCATGGTCTTGCGTGCCATAGCATCCGTCACGTCGGCCCGGCAATAGAGAACCTCGGCGCCAAGTTTCCGGAGTCCGGCCATCGCCTCGGCAACAACCGATTCTTCATGAACATCGCACACCACGATGTCCTTCCCATCCTTCGCAAGGCACTCGGCAATCCCGAGTCCAATCCCCCGTCCCGCCCCCGTTATCAAAGCCACGTGTTTCATAAGTCTTGCTACTTTCTCTGGAGTCATTACGCCTTCAATGCGGGAATGGAGACCCAGGCCCGTTTCGCCCAGGACTCAAGCCCCTTCTCCGCCAATTGAACGCCCTTGGCGCCTTCCAATAGGCTCCAGCGGAACGGCTCATTCTTGACGACATGACGCAGGAACAATTCCCACTGAACCTTGAACGCATTGTCGTACTCCCGTTGCTCCGGGAGTTTCTGCCACCCTTCAAAGAAGTTTATCGGCTGGGGAATATCCGGATTCCAGACCGCGCGCGGAGTCGCCCCGTAGGATTGGACAACGACATCACGCAGGCCGGCCACGGCCGACCCGAGGGTTCCATCCACATGAAGTGTGAGCAAATCATCGCGACGGACACGCGTACACCACGACGAGTTGAACTGCGCCAGGATATCGCCCTCGAGTTCAAAGGTGGCATAAGCGGAATCGTCGGAGGTGCACGTGTAGGGCTTACCCGCCTCGTCATAGCGTGTCTCAATATGCGTGGCTCCCCGACAGGACACGGCCTGTACGCCTCCAAATACATTATCCAGCACATACCGCCAATGGCAGAGCATGTCCACAATCATGCCGCCGCCATCTTCTTTGCGGTAGTTCCACGAAGGGCGCTGAAGCGGAATCGTGTCGCCCTCGAAAACCCAATACCCGAATTCGCCACGCACGGAAAGGATTTTTCCGAAGAACCCGCGGTGGATCAACTCTTTCAACTTCATCAGCCCGGGCAGCCACAGTTTGTCCTGGACCACACCGTTCTTCACGCCCGCTTTTTTCGCCAGGGTGTAGAGTTCATAGGCCTCCTTGGTCGTCACCGCCGTTGGCTTCTCGCAGTAAATGTGTTTACCGGCCCTGATGGCCTGTTTCACGGCGGCCACGCGGCGGTCGGTTGTCTGCGCGTCAAAATAGATGGTGTTGTGCCTGTCGGCCAACACTTCCTCAAGGTTGGTTGTCCACCGTGTGAGGCCGGCGCGTTTGACCAATTGCTGGAGTTTCACGGGATTTCGGCCGACAAGAATCGGGTCAGGCATGATGATCTCCGACTCACTGATCTTGATGCCGCCTTGTTTGATAATCGCACAGATGGATCGCAACAGGTGCTGGTTGGTTCCCATGCGTCCTGTCACCCCGTTCATGATGATCCCGACCGTATGCACTTTAATCTCGCTCATCGTGTTCCCTTTCGTTGAAAAAATCCTTATCGTGCCGACACCGAGGAGGCAATGGCCAGGGCCTCACGGGTCAATTTCTCAATAGTCGCCCAGTCATTGTCGGCAATCATCTTCTTTTCCACGATCCACGAGCCGCCAATGGCCGCAACCGAAGGTCGTTCAAGGTAGGATCTCATGTTGTTCAGGCCGATACCGCCCGTGGGCAGGAATTTGACGCCTGTATGGGAGTAAGGGCCTTCCAGGGCCTTCAGCATCGTCACGCCGCCTGCCGCCTCCGCTGGAAAGAACTTGAGGATCCTGCAGTTCAACGACAGCGCCTTCTCTACCTCGGAAGGAGTCATGACGCCCGGAAACATCAGGATCCCGTGTGCTTCGGCGGCCTGGACGACGGCCTCGTTCAAGCCGGGCGCCAGGGCATAGGTGGCCCCTGAATCTGCAGCTCGCTTCAATTGATCCAGCCCGAGCACGGTTCCTGCGCCCACCAGAATCTCCGGAAATCGTTTGGCGATCCGTCGGATGGATGCCGCCGCCGCCGCCGTACGGAAGGTGATCTCCATGATATCGAGACCGGCCCTGAGTAAAGTCTCAGCCAGGGGCTCCGCCTGTTCCTCATGATCCAACACGATCACCGGCACGATACGTTTGCTGGCAATACGTTCCAGCATGAGTTTACTCTTGTCGCTCATGATAACTCCTTTATCGGATCACCCGCGCGCCTTTTCCCTTGATAATCGCCTCAACCTCTTTCACGGTCACCATGCTGGTGTCGCCGGGTGTGGTCATGGCCAGCGCCCCGTGGGCGGCGCCGTAGTCCACTGCCTCCTGCGGCGTTTTGCCGGATAGGAATCCGTAAATCAGGCCGGATGCAAAACTGTCGCCTCCGCCAACCCGGTCATAAATCTCCAGGTTATCGCGCATGATGGACTGGTAAAACTCACCCCCGACATACAGGATCGCGCCCCAGTCGTTGACGGTGGCTGTCTTCGCATTGCGCAGTGTCGTCGCCACCGCCTTGAAGTTGGGATACATTTTAATGGCGTTGGCAATCATCTTCTTAAAATTTGAGGGATCAATCGTGGAAATATGTTCGTCCAGCCCCGGCACTTCAAAACCCAGGGCCGCCGTAAAGTCCTCCTCGTTCCCGAGCATCACATCCACGAGCGAGGCGATCTTGCGATTCACCTCGACCGCGCGTTGGATGCCGCCCTGCGATTTCCAGAGCGAGGCGCGAAAATTGAGATCATAGGATATCAACGTCCCCGCCGCCTTGGCCGCCTCCATCGCTTCGATGGTAAGATCTGCCGTCGTGGCGGACAGGGCGGCAAAGATGCCGCCGCAGTGCAGCCAACGGGCGCCTTCATCCTTGAATAATTTTGCCCAGTTGATATCGCCGGGCTTGAGTTGGGACGCCGCAGAGTGACCGCGATCAGAGCACCCGACGGCGGCCCGCACTCCATAGCCGCGCTCGGTGAAATTCAATCCCACGCGCGCATCGCGGCCAATGCCGTCAAAAGGAACCCATTTTACATGGGAAAGATCGACGCCGCCCTGCAACATCAGATCCTCAAGCAAACGCCCGACCTCGTTATCGGTCACGGCGGTCACCGCCGTGGTCTTGAGGCCGAAGCACCGGCGCAGGCCGCGCGCCACATTATACTCGCCGCCACCCTCCCAGACCTTGAATTCACGGGCCGTTCGGATGCGTCCCTCGCCCGGATCCAATCGCAACATCACCTCACCCAAAGAGACCGCATCCCACTTGCACCCCTCGCGAGCCTTGATCGTTAAACTCATCGACTTGATTCCCTTCTTAATGAGGTTTCTCTGTGCATTGCGGCGTTGCGCCGGACGGTAAAGGCGGCGCCTCTACACCCGCCTTCGGCAGGGTTCCCGCCAGTTCCTGTTTCCAATGCGCCACGTCACCGGAAGGCCCGTAGGTATAGATCATTTTCACCGGCGTCGCCCCGAGGTTGGAAATCTGATGAAAGACCCCGCTGGGAATGTAAGCCGCCTGGCCGGAGGTGAGAATCTGGCGCTCCGAACCGAGACACATCTCCGCCTGGCCCTCAAGGACGAAGTAAACTTCCTCCTGTTCCTGATTGTGCCAGGGCACCTGACCGCCATAGGGCTCCAGAGTGACAAAACCAACGGCGAAGTTATGGGCCTGAATGGGAGACATCCCCCCCACTACATTCTGGGTGCGACGCCGGGCCGGATAACGCCGTCCCTCAATCTTGTTCAAATCGGCTATGATCATACTGGAAGCCATTCCCTTTCAAAAAATTCAGAGCAAGAATTTGACAGTCTTCAATCACTTCGTCAAGAGCGCATCTCCGGTGCAAAGCGATGTGACCACCAACGGATATCCACCAGCATGATGTGATAATACGCCGCTATGGGTCTATAACCAATCTTGACCGACGCGCCAGATTTTCACATGTTCCCAACCATGAAAACGATATTTCAGGTCGATCTCAACGGTGTGGTAACAGTTTAGCGATACCCCAATTTACTTTACCCCCCTGTCCGAAACGCTTAGAGTCCACCCCTTATGAGAAGGGCGGTATAGATTCATGCTTGTTGACATTGTCATGCTCGTCGTCAGTCTTTGCGTTATCCTGTTTGCCAGCATTGTGTTTACCAATGGCGTTGAACTGCTGGGACACCGTTGCGGGTTCCACCAGGGCGTCGTTGGCAGCATCCTGGCCGCCGTGGGAACCGCGCTCCCGGAGACCATCATCCCGGTCATCGCCATCCTTGTATTTAACAATGCGGCCGCCCATGAAGTCGGGATCGGAGCCATTGCAGGAGCCCCCTTTATGCTGGCCACATTGGCTTTCTGTATTACCGGCCTGGCGGTTCTGATCTATTCGGCATTGGGGCGCCGGACGCGAACTATTCACACCGATGTCTCGGGAGTGACCCGCGACCTGTCTTTTTTCATCATTCTGTACACTGTTGCCATCCTGGCGTCATTTATTCACGGGCCTCATTGGATCCGGTGGGTGATCGCGGCGGGTCTGGTTCTGGGGTATGGCTGGTATATCCGGCAAACCCTCTCCTCCGACGGACACGAGATCGAAGAGGTCGATATCCTGCACTTCAGCAAGTATCTCCATTTGCCGGAAAATCGAACCGTCATCATCGCCCAGATTCTCGCCTCCCTGGTTCTGATGACGGCGGGTGCGCACTACTTCGTTCATTATGTCAGCGCCATCTCGATTCAATTCGGACTCTCGGCCATGATCCTTTCGATCATCATCACGCCCATCGCCACGGAACTCCCTGAAAAATGCAATTCCGTCATTTGGGTGGGCAAGGGTAAAGACATTCTGGCGGTAGGCAACATCACGGGCGCCATGGTCTTTCAGAGCAGTTTTCCGGTGGCCTTCGGCGTCGCCCTCACGGCCTGGGATCTGACCGGGGTTCCTCTGGTCAGCGCACTACTCACCATCGCCTCGGCGCTGATGTTATATACTTGGGTCAGAATCAAGAAATCTCTAAACCCCTATATCCTTCTGGTCGGCGGGTCGTTCTACCTGATCTTTATGGTTTACCTGATCATGCGTGGCGGCTGAGGCCTACAGAATCTACACGATCAGCATGCAATCGCCGTAACTGTAGAACCGGTAACGCTCCCGGATCGCCTCTGCATAGGCCCGACGAATCAACTCGCCGCCTGCCAGCGCACTGACCATCATGATCAGCGTGGAGCGCGGCAGATGGAAATTCGTCAGCATGGCATCCACCACCTTGAAGGCATAAGGAGGGTAAATGAAGATGCTCGTCCGCCCCGCTCCGGGCAACGGCAATCCGTCCCGCCCGGCGGACGTCTCCAGCGTCCGAACCACCGTGCTGCCAACCGCTACAATCCGCCCCTTATTCCGCCTTGCTTCAGCCAGAGTGGCCACGGTGTCGGCAGTCATGTCAAATCGCTCCGCCTCCATGACGTGATCCTCCACGGCATCAACCTTTACCGGCTTGAAGGTACCCATTCCCACATGAAGCGTGACGGCCGCATGCGACACCCCTTTCCTTTCGAGTGTCCCGAGCATCGATTCGGTCAGATGCAGTCCGGCCGTCGGTGCGGCCACGGCGCCCGGCACCCTCGCATAAACCGTCTGATAGTAGAGGCGGTCACGCGCCAGGATTTCCTTGGCAGGACATTCGGGACGCTTGATGTAGGGAGGCAGAGGCGGCAATCCAACCTCTTCCAGAACTTCCAGCAATGGACGATCCGAGTACAGGCGAACCTTGATCCCGCCACCTTCCCGCCAGGCCACGACTTCGGCCAGGATCCGCCCCCCCGACATGATCAGTCTGGTTCCCGGCTTGGGCCGCCGCGCCGAACCACATAGCACATCCCACTCGCCCTCAGCGGTTTCCTCGAGCAGAAGAAACTCCACCCGCCCGCCTGTTTTCTCCTTATGCCCGAAGATTCGCGCCGGTATCACACGGGTATCGTTGAGGACAAGGCAATCATGGGGACGGAGAAACGTTGGCAAATCTCTGACGAAATGGTGCGACAAGGCGCCCGAAGCCCTGTCGACGAGCATCATCCGGGCGGCCTCGCGATCCTCCAGGGGTTCCTGCGCAATCAGATCGGGTGGCAGGTCAAAGTCAAAGTCAGCGGTTTTTAGCATCTCATTCCCAGATAAAATCACTCGAATACAAATAGGCAATCGTTAAAACGGGAGAATGCAAGAATCCAGCGGGGAGGTCAAGATCGGGTAGAAACACGTCAGGTATTCAGGTTACGAGTCTCGACTTTGCGCTCTTATCGTCATACTCTTCCGGTACACATGAGCAGGTTATTGAGGAGATCGATACTCATTATTGGTGTTTTGGCCATTCTGGGGATGGGAATAGCGTCGGCCTTCCGGCTTGAATTAAACTATTTTCGCAACAGGGCCGTCATTGATGACGCAGCGGCGCGATATCGGGTTTCGCCCTTTCTAGTCGCCTCAGTGATCTGGCAGGAGACGCGCTTTCATTCGGAATACCGCGGCAAGGCGGGGGAAATTGGTCTTATGCAAATCATGCCGATGAGCGCGGGCGAATGGGCTAAATCCGAGCACATTGCCAATTTTGAACCGGCCACGCTTATTGACCCGAAAACCAACATCCTCGCCGGAACCTGGTATTTGGGACGGGCCATCCGGCGCTGGAACACTCAAGCCGATCCCCTGCCCTATGCCCTGGCCGAGTATAATGCCGGTCGATCAAAAGCCCTGCACTGGAAACGTAACACAGCCCGTTCACCTGAACTGTTTACCGAGATGATCGAGTATCCCGGCACACGAAACTATGTGCGAACCATCTTGAAGAATTACCGGTCTTTCGGAAAGCCCTGGCAACGCTGGTAGGCGTTCACCCGCCCAGGCTGCCCAGATAACGTTCCGCCTCCAGGGCAGCCATGCACCCTGACCCTGCCGCGGTTACTGCCTGCCGGTAGTGGGGATCCTGGACATCCCCGCAGGCGAATACACCCTCCACATTGGTCCGCGTGTGAGTCGTCACCAGATACCGGGCCTCATTCATCGCCAGAACCCCGATAAATGGCTTGGTATTGGGTTCATGTCCTATGGCCGCGAACATCGCATGCACGGGAATTACATTGCGTTCGCCTGTCTTGAGATTCTTCAGGCGCAACCCCGTCACTTCATTTCGCGCGACATCCAGAACTTCATCCACCACGCTATCCCAATGGATTTCAATCTTGGGATGGTTTCGCACCCGATCCGCCATGATTTTTGAGGCCCTGAATTCATTCCGGCGGTGAATGAGCGACACCTTGCTGGCAAAACGGGTCAGAAACAACGCCTCCTCCATCGCGGTATCCCCGCCGCCAACCACAGCCACGGGCACATCACGATACAACGCGCCATCACAGGTTGCACAAGCCGACACGCCCCTCCCCATTAATTTCTGCTCGGACTCGATGCCGATATACTTGGCGCTGGCGCCGGAGGCAATAATGACACTGGAGCCCTCGAGGCCCTGGCCTTCATCCAGCACGATTTTCAGCGGTCGGCCTGAAAAATCCGCCTTGACCACCTCGCCGCGCAGGAAAGTGGCGCCAAAACGTTCCGCCTGCTCACGCATTTTCATGACCAGGGTCGTACCATCGATTCCCTCCGGGAAGCCCGGGAAATTCTCGATATCCGTGGTGGTCGTCAATTGACCGCCAGGCTGGATCCCCTCAATGACAACGGGCTTGAGATTGGCGCGCGCCGTATAAATGGCCGCCGTCAAACCTGCGGGGCCAGTGCCGATTATGATGACATTCTGCATGGGTGGAATCTCCGAGAGGTGTTGATGATCAGGTATATCGAAGGACTTCTTCAACCGTGGTGTAGCCGTCCAGGATGTTCTTGATCCCGTCCTGCCGCAGCGTGCGCATACCGAGTTCAATGGCCTTGGACCGGATCACGAGGGTCGGTTTCCGTTGATTGATCAATTCCCGGATGGGGTCACTGATACTCATGTATTCATAAATCCCCTTGCGCCCCTTATACCCGGTATTGTTGCATTGGCCGCACCCTGTTCCATAATAGAAGTTCTGGTCGCCGACATCCAGGCGCGACAGGCCCAACCGCTCCAGGATCTGATCATCCGGACGATACGCGGTTTTGCAGTTCGTGCAAACCTTGCGAACCAGGCGCTGGCCGATCACCGCCTCCATGGTTGACGAAATCAGATACGGTTCCACATCCATATCAATCAAACGGGTCACGGCGCCCGCCGCGTCGTTGGTGTGCAGTGTGCTAAACACAAGATGCCCGGTAAGTGAGGCGTGCACGGCAATATGGGCCGTGGTGAGATCGCGAATTTCGCCGATCATCAACACATCCGGATCCTGGCGCAGGAAGGCGCGAAGGACGCGTTCAAACGTGTTCCCAATCGCATCGTTGACCGGCACCTGGATAATCCCGTCGATCTCATATTCAACAGGATCCTCAGCCGTAAGGAGTTTGCTCTCCACCGTATTCAGTCGGCGCAACGCGGAGTAAAGCGTGGTTGTCTTGCCGGATCCGGTTGGCCCCGTGACCACAATGATGCCGTTGGGTTTGTCAATATCCAACATAACGGCCTGGAGAATGTCATCCGGCATACCCAGATTATCGATGTCCAGTGACACCACGCCACGATCCAGCACGCGAAGCACAACACTCTCGCCGAATTGGGTGGGCAGACAGGAGACGCGAAAATCGATTTGGCGTCCCCCAATGGTCAACTGAATACGTCCGTCCTGGGGTAACCTGCGCTCGGCAATGTTGAGGCCCGACATGACTTTGAGGCGGGAGATGACCGGCAGGGCCAGCCGCTTGGGCGGCGGGGCCATCTCATACAAAGCGCCGTCAACACGATACCGGATCTTGAATTCACTCTCAAACGGCTCAAAATGAATGTCCGACGCACGATCCTGAACCGCCTGATACAACACCAGGTTGACAAACCGGATGACCGGCGCGGAGCCGGCCGCCTCTTCAATCCCGCGCGCATCCTCCTGGGCCGTGTTGAGTTCCAGGAACTTATCAACCTGCTCAATCTCCGACTCCAGGGCATTCAGCATGTCGCTGACGGACGCGCTGTCATCCCCATACAACTGGTTGACGTGGGCCCGGACATCATCCTCGCGGGCGAGCACCAGTTGAATGTCCTTGGACAACACGAACGCCAGTTCGTCAATTGTCCCCGGACTCATCAGGTCATAAGTGGCCAGGGTCACGGTATTGACGCCCTTTTCAACAGGCACCACCATGTACATGCGGGCCACACTGGCGGGAATAGAGCGCACGACATCGGGAGGGATATCGGTAGCCGGCAGGTTCACCACCCGGGTTCCCAGACTCTCGGCAATCAGATTCAGCAGCGTATCCTGCGGACAGATCTCCATATTGATGACAATCTCACGCACCGACTTTCCGCTGCGTTGATGCTCATCCGAGATCTCCTGGAGTTGCTCGGCCGTAACAAGCCCGTTAGATTCCAGGAGTTGGAGAATCGGGTCATTTTGATGGACATCAGGCATGCGTCATCTACCTTTTTCTGGCTCGCTGATTTTCTTCCAGTTTCAAGACCACTGACTCCGGGTCCTGGGACTTGGTGATCAAATCCTCATAACTGATGTGTCCGGCCTGATACAGCGCCATGAGGTGGGCATCAAGCGTGATCATACCCCACTTGGCGCCCGTCTGGATCTCAGACGTAATCCGGTAGGTCTTGCTTTCACGGATCAACGCCTGGATGGCCGGGGTGCTGATCATGATCTCGAACGCCGCGACGCGACCCGGACCATCGGCCCGAACCAGCAGCAATTGGGAGATTACCGCAATGATTCCCGAGGCCAACTGCGTCCGAACCTGGGCCTGTTGCCCCATGGGAAAGGCATCCACAATGCGATCCACGGTGCGGGCCGCTCCCGTTGTATGCAACGTGGCAAACACGAGATGCCCGGTTTCCGCCGCCGTGATGGCGGCCGTCATGGTTTCCAAATCGCGCATCTCACCCACCAGGATGACATCCGGATCCTGGCGCAACGCGCGCCGCAGCGCCTCGCTGAATGACGGGACATCCACTCCGATTTCGCGCTGGGTCACCACGCTTTTTTTATGGGGATGATAGTATTCGATCGGATCCTCGATCGTAATGATGTGGTTATCCCGCTCCATGTTAATCAGATCGATCATCGAGGCCAGCGTTGTCGTCTTGCCAGACCCCGTCGGTCCCGTAACGAGAATGAGTCCTCGTGGCCTGAACAGAAGTTCCTTCACCTGTACCGGCAACCCGATTCCCTCCAGTGACATCAATTTGGACGGGATCTGACGGAGCACCAGGGCGACATGCCCCTTCGTCTTCAGCACACTCACGCGGAAACGGGCCGCCGTGCCAAACCCAAACCCGAAGTCCGTCCCGCCGCCCTCCCGGATCTTCTGCTGGTGATCCTCGGAGGTGATGCTCTTCATGAACCGTTCCGTGTCTTCGGGTTTCAGCGCCGAGGCATCAATCGGTTGCAGACGCCCATGCAGGCGGAGCACCGGGGGAACCCCCACCTCGAGGTGAAGATCGGAAGCTCCTTCATCGACAACAAGCTGAAGAAGCTCGCTCATATCAATCTGGCTGCTATCCATCATTCGGCATCTCCCATTGTGGCGCGCAACACCTCGTCCAGGGTTGTGCTACCCATGATCACCTTACGCAAGCCATCCTCCCGCAAGGTCCGCATCCCCAGTTCCCTGGCGCGTTGCCGTATTTCAACGGCCGACACCTTTTCAAAAATCATCCGCTGGATTTCCTCGGTAATGACAAAGATTTCAAAGATACCGGCCCGGCCCGCATAGCCGGTCAAGGAACACTTGCCGCACCCGCGTCCCCGGTAGAGTTGAACCCCGGCGAATTGATCCGCCGCCGCCCCCAGAAGTTTCATCTCCGTGGCGGTTGGCTTGTGTTCCTCCTTGCAATGATCACACACATTACGAATCAGGCGCTGGGCTACGACCGCGCGAATGGAGGACGCCACCAGGAAGGGCTTGACGCCGATATCCTGCAAACGGGCAATCGCGCTCGTCGCATCGTTCGTGTGGAGAGTGCTGAAGACCAGATGCCCGGTCAGCGATGCCTCCGTGGCAATACGGGCCGTCTCGCCGTCCCGAATTTCACCAATCATCACAATGTTCGGCGCCTGACGCAGAATGGAGCGCAATGCGCTCGCAAACGTCAGGCCGATGTCCTCCCGAACCTGCACCTGATTGATACCCGACATTTGATATTCAACGGGATCCTCCACCGTGATGATTTTCCGGTCGGGACGATTCACAAAGTTCAAACAGGCGTAGAGCGTCGTGGTTTTCCCGGAACCCGTCGGTCCCGTCACCAGGATGATCCCGTCGGGCAATCCGATCAACCGCGTAAAGGTCTCCTGGTCATCGGCCAGAAATCCCAACTTGGGAAGTCCGAGCGCCAGATTCTGCTTATCCAGAATACGCATGACCACACTCTCGCCATGCCCGGTGGGGACGGTCGATACGCGGAGATCCAGTTCCCGGCCCTTGACGTTGACCTGGATGCGACCGTCCTGCGGAACACGCTTCTCGGAAATTTTCATGTTCGCCATGATTTTGACACGACTGATGATCGCGGCCTGCAGCCGTTTGGGAGGGCTGTCAACCTCCTGCATCACGCCGTCAATACGGTAGCGGACACGGAACCGTTTCTCCAATGGTTCGAGGTGTATATCGGAGGCCCGGTTGCGGTGCGCTTCATAGATGATCAGACTCACCAGTTTGATGATGGGAACATCGGATTCGGAAACATCGGCCTCCTCGCGCAGGTCAGACCGGCCGGCGGACACCATGGCGACCGTTCCCTCGGTCAGTTGGTCGATCATCGTCTCCATCGACGCATCCGTGGCGTAGAACCGATTCAGGGCCGCGGTGATCTCGGCGGGCAAGGCAACAACCCCCTCAATCTCACTCTTCAGCACATAGCGCAGACTGTCGAGCGTATCCACTTCAAGGGGGTCGCCCAGAGCCACAGTCAAGACATTGTCATGCTTCGAAACCGGCATGATCTTGTACTTGCGGGCCACATCCACGGGCACGGCGGCGATAGTCTCCGGCGGAATGTGAAGGTTGACCAGACTAATCATCTCCATGCCGAAACGGCTCGACAAAATGGAAAGAATCTCGTCATAAGAGAGTGTTTTGAAGGAAATGAGGGCGTCGACGACGGATCCATGGGGCGGCATCTTGCGTTGAACATCGGCAATCTGCTCAGGCGTCACTAGGCCCTCTTCCTTGAGAACCTCCAGAACATAATCGTCATTGGATGTCAAATCATAGCCCTCTCAACGATGCCGTTACAAAACCTATCCCGGTACATTAACACCATGTCGCTCTGCGGGTCAATTCGACAGTCAATTCGACAACTTGCGCTCAAGCCAAACACCGACCATCTCCGGGTTTGCCTTACCCTTGCTCAATCGCATGACCTGTCCAACCAGGAATTTCAACGCGGCGCCCTTCCCTTTCCGGTAATCCTCGACCGATTTGGTGTTCTCCGCAATGGCCTGATCCACAAT
>Ga0194063_10000346_pt1 | contig 34180 bp, 30 predicted proteins | sample SepL3720m_MetaG_FD_155459 | JGI IMG/M metagenome (GOLD analysis project Ga0194063, IMG submission 155459) | Anoxic zone freshwater microbial communities from boreal shield lake in IISD Experimental Lakes Area, Ontario, Canada - Sep2016-L373-20m | ecosystem: Environmental > Aquatic > Freshwater...
CTATTAAATAATACAAATGGAGTGATTAGTGGAGTATTGAAAAATAAGGGTGATTATAATATGCAATTAGTAGTAAAGAATGAAGTAGGTGAAAGCAAGCGTAGCTTTTTGGTAAAATGTGGTGAGCAATTGGCACTAACTCCTCCAATGGGATGGAATAGTTGGAATTGCTGGGGCTTGAGTGTAAGTGATGAAAAAGTAAAAGCTTCTGCAAAAGCTATGATGGATAAAGGATTAATTGACCATGGTTGGACCTACATGAATATTGATGATGGTTGGGAAGCTCCTGCACGTGCTGCCTCAGGCGATATTGTTGTCAATAAGAAATTCCCCGACATGAAAAAATTGGGCGATTGGTTACATAGCAATGGATTGAAGTTTGGCATTTATAGTAGTCCGGGTAACTATACCTGTGGTGGCTACTTAGGCAGTTACCAACATGAATTAGCAGATGCTTCCACTTATGCATCTTGGGGTATCGATTATTTGAAATATGATTGGTGTAGTTATGACGAAGTATTTAAAGCAGCCAAAGACAGTAGTCTGGATGCGTATAAAAAGCCCTATCGCATTATGCAGGCTGCATTAGAAAATCAATCCAGGGATATTGTTTATAGCCTTTGTCAATACGGCATGCAGGATGTATGGAAGTGGGGTGCCAGTGTAAATGGCAATTCCTGGCGAACCACTGGAGATATTGAAGATACATGGGAAAGCTTGAGTGGCATTGGATTTAATCAGTTTAAGCAATACCCTTATGCAGGTCCTGGGCATTGGAACGATCCTGATATGATGATTGTAGGTCAGGTAGGTTGGGGCGAAAATTTACACCCTAGTCGTCTTAGTCCTGATGAGCAATATACCCACCTGAGTTTATGGAGTATTCTTTCTTCGCCACTACTCATTGGATGCGATATCAGCAAGCTAGATGATTTCACTTTGAACTTATTAAGTAATGATGAAGTGATAGAATTGAATCAAGACCCATTGGGTAAGCAAGCGCAGCAAGCCCTCAAAACTGCAGGATACCAAATTTGGGTAAAGGAATTGGAGGATGGTTCACGGGCAGTGGGAATATTTAACACCACAGACCAATACAATGTGGTTAGGTTTTACTGGAATAATTTAGGTTTACCATTTAATACTTACGCGGTACGAGATGTATGGAGGCAAAATGATTTGGGGAATTTTGCTTCTATGTTTGCTACCAAGGTTGCACCACATGGTGTAACTTTGATTAGGATAAAAAAAGCATAATTTTCAAAAATAAATCGAGTTCATTATTGAATAGCATACATGACTAAATTATCTGTCAATATTAATAAGCTGGCTACACTACGTAATAGCAGAGGTGGCAATAATCCAGATTTGTTACAAGCGGCACTTGATATTGAAAGATTTGGTGCTGCTGGCATTACTGTACATCCCAGACCAGATGAAAGACATATTCGTTATCAAGATGTATATGACTTAAAAAAAATCATTACCACAGAATTTAATATCGAAGGCAACTGTAAAGAGCAAAGTTTTGTAGACCTGGTGCTGGCCAATAAGCCAACGCAAGTTACCTTGGTGCCTGATGATAACCATCAATTAACTAGCAATCATGGTTGGGATACTATCAAGGAACAGGATTACCTAAAAAGCATTGTGCAGGTATTTAAAGAAGCAGGTATTAGGGTGTCAATTTTTGTTGACCCTAATCCACAAATGGTAGAAGCTGCAAAGGAAACTGGAACAGACAGGATTGAATTATATACAGAATCTTATGCCAGTCAATTTTTAAAAGTTGATAAAGAGAAAGCCATTGAACCATTTATAGCTGCTGCCAAGAGAGCCAATGAATTAGGAATGGGAATTAATGCAGGGCATGATCTTGATTTACATAACCTTCCATATTTTGCAAAGCATATTCAGGGTTTACTGGAAGTATCCATTGGACATGCATTAATATGCGATGCCATTTATCTTGGATTAGAAAATGCCGTACAATTGTATACCCGGCAATTACAATAAAATATTAAGCGAATTTTTTTGCGTCTTCCAAGAATTTGGCCAGACCAATATCAGTTAATGGATGTTTCAATAATCCAAGGATAGAATCCAATGGACAAGTACAAACATCTGCACCAGCTTCGGCACATTTAATGATATGATTGGGGTTGCGAATAGAGGCCGCAAGAATTTCTGTTTTAAATCCTTGTATTGAATAGATTTGACGTAACTGATGAATTAGTTCCATACCATCCCAACCGCTATCATCGATTCTTCCAATAAAGGGGGAAACATAAGTTGCACCAGCCTTTGCAGCTAAAATTGCTTGACCAGCACTAAATACCAAAGTGCAATTAGTTTTGATATTATTTTCAGTAAACCATTTTATAGCTTTAATCCCTTCTTTAATCATGGGTACTTTTACCACGATATTTGGATGAATAGCAGCCAATTTTTTACCCTCTGCAACGATGCCTTCAAATTCAGTGGAAATTACTTCCGCGCTGATATCGCCATCCACCATTTCACAAATCGTTTTATAGTGGTTATTCACTGCTTCCTCACCTTTGATGCCTTCTTTAGCCATCAATGAAGGGTTAGTGGTTACGCCATCTAAGATTCCTAAATCATTGGCTTCTTTTATTTGAGCTAGATTAGCTGTATCAATAAAAAATTTCATTGCTGTGTTTTTATAATTGAGTGGGATAATTAAAAAAAAATGGCAAGTTACTTACATCGCACCGCTCAACCACCTACCCTTGCTGCCTTCCGGCCCTGGGGGAGTTCAGCAGGAGCTGGCCGTATAAGACTTGCCGCTGCAAATATAGGTAGTATTAAAGGAAGAAAAAAACGGCAGGATGAATTTATGGATTATAGTAAAATTGTATTTAATACTAAATCAAAAACTAAGGCCTGGTCGGTCGACCCTAGAGTTAATTTTACCTACGCCAATTAATTGGTCGCTGCGGTCGGTGAAACCTTTGTAATATATTAAAATGGAATAATTATTTTCGGTTTCCCAGTAATCGCCCTCTAATTCGGCTTTTATACTTAGGTTCTTTTTATCCACTGCTATATAGGTATAATTGTAATAACCCTGCTTTAAGAAAGTGCTTACTTCGTAGTTACCTGTAGTTGGATTGAAGTTCATTTTTGTTTTGTCATTCAATTCATAATTGGTCAACTGCCCAGCTAAGTAGATATCCTTTGTAGGATAAGGCAACCCACCCGGGCCTTTTAAATTAAAATGAACATGTGCATAATCGCCCTGCCAGTAGGGATTAATAGATTCATAGGTTTCTACTGAATACATCCCGTTGAGGTCGGTGAAATACACATATTTGACTGCACTACGATCAATATCGGGTTTTAGAAATAAGTCGGCATGTGTTTTATCATAATAGCCACTATCTACCCGATCGCTGAATAATCGAAAACTTCGAAGGTCCAACCAACGCCATTCTTTTCCACCAGGAAATAACAAATTATTTTCGGCGCTGTATTCAAGGTTATTGCCTCGTACAAAAGTGGGGGCAATATCTTTTACTGCATTGTCCCACCTATTATTTTGTAAAATGACAACTTTCACTTGTTGTGCAGCACTAAAAGAATTGATGCCAGACAAGCTTACATTAAATTGAATTTTTTGATGTGTACGAAATTGCTGTACACTAAATGGTTGAATAATTTTTGCTGCAATGGAAGCTTTTTGATCTAGTACCAATAATCGGCGGGTGAAAGCCAATTTAGCAGTATCCCCATCTAAAAATACTTTTAGCAAATAATTACCACTTTTAGTAGGCACCGAATTTCGTTCTGGTAGGATGGCCTGATAGTGGGTGTATTTAGTAAAAGCCAAGGAAGAATACCGGTAATTGGAAATCCGGTTTTGGGTGAAGCCCTTGATATAATCGAAGGCGCTCATATTCACTGGCTGCCAATTATAATCACATAGCACGAAACCATAATAATAAGATTTTGTATTGGCATCCATATCATCAAAATGCAATTCGAGCTGATCGCCACTATTTAGATTATATACGGGCAGGCTTTGTTGGTCGCCATACATATGAAATCGAACAGATTGAATATTGGACTTAACAATACGGTCGGGGGATTGAGCTGATAAATTATTAGCAGGTACAATAAAAAATAGTATCAACAAGCTTAGAAAGTGACTAGTTAAATACCTACACGAGCATTTTAAAGGCTTAGTATGTTGCCAGATGAAACTATATAGAGAAAGCATGGGCTGTAATACGTTTAAATAAAATACATTTGTAAGGTACTAAATTTATGCCGATTGAATATAGCCGCTTTTATAGCACGGCGCATTGCCTTTAGCCGACAACAGACTTTTTCGCGTTTCATCATACGACTAGCTGTTGCAGCTACTGCCATCAGTGTGGCCGTAATGATAGTGGCATTGAGTTTTGTGAACGGATTTCAACAAGTCATCAGCAATAAGGTATTTAGCTTCTGGGGACATATCCATGTACGGCAAGATGTAGAAAGCAAGCAAACTATCAGTGAAGAATACCCGATAACTAAGGATGATAGTGTAGCCCAGTATATCAAAAAATTACCAGCAGTACAATCAGTAGCCGCCTATGCCACCAAGACTGTTATTTTAAAAAATGCTGCAGAAATAGAAAGCATTGTAGTAAAAGGAATCGATTCCTCTTTTGACTATACCAGGATGAATGCATTTTTAAAAGAAGGCCGTTGGGTACAGTTTGAAGACAGTGGCTATAGTAAGGAAATCAATATTTCTTCTTATGTGGCCAATCGACTAAATGCCAAGGTGCAGGACACTATTTTCTCCTACTTCATTCAGCCCGATGGAAGTAAACGCCCCCGCAAATTGGTAGTTGCAGGTATTTTTAAAACTTCTATTGAGGAATATGATAAGCAGTTTGGAATTTGCGATATTAATTTAATACGCAGAATGAATAATTGGGAACCAGATCAGATTGGCGGCTACGAAATCTTTTTAAAAGATTATGAAAAAATTGATACTGTTACTTCTTTGTTGTATGAACAAATGCCACAAAGCTGGTATAGCAGAAGCATCAAGGAAATTTATCCCAATATTTTTGACTGGCTGGCTTTACAGGGGCAATTAAAAAATATTCTATTAATTATTATGATGGTGGTAGCTGTTGTGAATTTAATCACCTGCTTAATAATACTTGTACTGGAGCGAACCCGTATGTCTGGCATATTAAAAGCCCTAGGTGCCAGCAACTGGGATGTGCAAAAAATATTTTTATTCAATACCTCATTTATAGCCATTGCTGGTATTGTCATTGGAACGGCACTGGGACTGGCCATTTGTTGGCTGCAAGAAAAAATACATTTTATTACATTGAATGAAGAAGCTTATTCGATGCCGTATGCACATGCCAATGTAATATGGTGGCAGGTATTATTGATAGGCTTAGCCACTTTTGCAGTATGCTTTGCCACTTTGATAATCCCCACTTTATTGATTAGAAAAATAAAACCAGTCAAAGCCATTCAATTCAGGTAAGATGTGCCACTAAGATACCAGTAGCCACTGCTGCATTGAGTGATTCAGCCTTACCCTTTTTAGGGATGGTTATTTTTTCGTCCACCATATCCAATAAGGCAGGATGAATTCCTTTGCTTTCATTACCAATCAAAAGAATACCTTCAGCAATAGGGCCCAGTTCGGCGATGGGTTTTCCGTTCAATGCGGCAGCGTACAATGGAATTTTTTGTTCAGGCAACCAGGATAACAAGTCAACATAAATTACATTTACCCTTGCCAGTGAGCCCATGGTACTTTGCACCACTTTAGGGTTATATTGGTCAACTGACCCGATAGAACAAATAACATTTTCAATTCCAAACCAATCTGCTATCCGAATAATCGTTCCCAAATTACCTGGGTCCTGCATGGTATCTAAGGCAATACTTATTTTACCATTCAAGGCAGGAGCCGTTTCAACAAATATTTGTTCGAATACCGCCAATACTAAATGCGGTGTAGCAAGTGCAGATATCTTTTCTAATTCAAAATCCTCAACTTCAAAGACTGTTTCAATATTTTTTTTTGCCACCATTTGTTCATTGGCTTCTAGCCAGGCGCTCAATGCAAAAAGGGCTTTGCAAACCAGTCCGGGAGCTTGTAATAATTCTTCCACCAACTTGGGCCCTTCGGCAATAAAAACCCCCAATTCATCTCTGAATTTTTTATGGTGTAAACTTTGGATATATTTGGTATGTGATTTGCTAAACATATTCGCCCTAGATTAAGTAATGGTAAAATTAAACTTCATACAATATAGCAACCTTTTTAAACGCAGCGCACCACTGCTATCATTAATATTTATTTTCTCGTGTACGATTCCACGAAATTATCAAAAAAACAAACCGTTTGTTTTTAAAAATTCAATTGATCTCAAAGGTGGCCATTTTAGCAGGGAGGAAAAAACGGCACTAAAATCCAGATTAAATGCACAATTGGATGATAGCGCTCAGTTTAATAGTAAGGATGTTTTGTTTTTTTTACATTATATAGATCATCCCCCAGCTTATGATACCAATGCTAGTTCCCAATCCGCTAAAAATATGCAAGCTGCTATGTTGCACCTTGGATACTATACAGCGAAAGTACATTTTAAGGCCGATACCATTCAAGTTAGACATCAGCAAAGGATGCATGTCAGCTATACTGTTGAGTCGAATAAACCAACCTTGATTGATACCGTAAGCTATCGCATTAGTAAGCCTGCCTTACAAGCACTGGCCATTCAGAATTTAGACAAGTCTTTTTTACAACAACAAAAACCAGTTAGTAAATCCGGTGTTCAAGGCGAAATAAGCCGATTAGTAGAATTATACCGCAACAATGGCTATTATAAATTCACTTCGGATGAATTGAAAGTGATGGGCGATACCAGTTTGGATGTATTAACCAATATCAGCGATGATCCGTTTGAACAATTAGAAGCATTGACTAATGCGCAACAAATGCGGGATTCGCCTAGAGTGAAACTAAGGGTACTACTCAACCCCCCTAGAGACAGCAGTAAATTGAATAAGTACAGTCTAAGAAATATTTATATCTTACCTGACTACATTCCCGGTGATCGACTAAATGATAGCAGCATATTTGAGCGGACAACTAAAACAAGTCGCTATATTATTCGCTATCACAATAAATTATTTAAAACTGGATTTATCCTACGCAATGTATTTTTAAAGAAGGGCAATGTGTACAATCAGGATGATTATTACAAAACCCTGAATGCACTTTCTAAAGCCGGGGTATGGCAAAATGTAAATATCCTCACCAACGAGGTGAAAGACAGTAGTCAGCTAGACATGATTATTCAATTGATACCTGGCACTCGTTTCAATTTTCAAACTTCCTTAGAAGCCAGTTATTCTGCTACGAGCAATAACAATAGTGCAGTAGTAGCAGGAGCGGGTAATCTAATTGGATTAACCGGCAATATTTCTATCCTAAATCGCAATCTGGCAAAAGAGGGAATTAGAATGACACATACCGTTTCGTCGGGTATTGAATTCAATAAAAATAGAGCTGGACAAAGCAGCAAGAACAATATTATCAATTCGAATGAAGCCAGTTATTCTAATAATATTATTATTCCTAAACTTATTTTCCCCTTTGCAAAGCTCAATAATAAAAACCTAGCGCTGGGTGAAACATTTATTAATACCAGTGTTTCATATATCAATCGTATCAATTTATTCAACCTTCAAACAGTTAGACTTGCCTTGGGTTATAATTACTCCACCAAACCAGGAAGGCAATGGCTTTTTAAACCAATCAATATTGAGTTTAGTAAACTTTATAATCGTTCTTTGATTTTTGATAGCACACTCAATGCCAATCCTTTTTTAAGATATTCGTTCAATAATGCATTGGTGGCTGGAATTATCAATATTGGATATTCCTCCAATTACACCAATCCCAAGAACAATAAAAAGCAACATAGCTTTAAATGGAATTTAGAAGAATCGGGATTGATATTGGGAAGATTTGGATTGTTCAAAAATTACTTAAGGCAGTTTGTTAAAACCGATATTGAATATACCTATTCACGCAATTATACCAAATCTGCCATCGTTACCCATTTTGCTGCTAGAGTGGGCATTCCTACTTCTAAATCTGATACAACACTCCCCTTCTTTAAACAATATTTTGGTGGAGGCAGTAATAGCATGCGAGGATGGCCTGTACGTGGAATTGGCAGAGGCAGTCAGCCATTGGCACCATACGACAACAATTCATTTAATGACAGAACAGGTGACATACAATTGGAAGGAAATTTTGAATACCGCTATGATATTGCCCAGTTAATTCCCAATACCCTTACCTTAAGAGGGGCACTTTTTGCAGATATTGGAAATGTTTGGAACATGAAAAATTCAAAGGCCATTGGTACAGATAGTGCGCAGTTTAAATTTAAAAATATCTATCGCGACCTTGGAATATCAGCAGGAACAGGCTTTCGGCTTGATTTTAACTATTTTATATTGCGATTTGATTTTGGATTCCGATTCAAAAGGCCGGAAGATGCTTATCACAACAATGGCTGGAAAGTGCCCGCCATGAGTTTCAATGATTTTTACAAGAAAATATTTTACAAGGGGGTGAATGATGAATACAGGAAATGGCGCTACGAAAATTTTAACCTTACTATCGGTATTGGGTACTCGTTTAACTAGCTGCTTGATCGCGTATACTTTCAATAAATTGCTCCATTGACACCGCATCCGCTACATCCAATGCACCAATTTTAGTTCTACGTAAACTACTCAAATAAGCGCCGCAGCCCACTGCTTGCCCCAAATCATGGGCGAGACTTCGGATATAGGTTCCTGTACTACAAACCACTTTAAAATGCACGAATGGTAATAGTATTTCAGTTAATTCAAACTCGTGAATAGTGATGGGTCTTGCTTGCAGCTCAACCTCTTCGCCTCTTCGAGCCAACTCATATAGTGCTACCCCTTCTTTTTTGATGGCAGAATAAATTGGAGGGAATTGCAGGATCGCTCCTTCAAACAGTTGTTTCTTTTCATTCAATAATTCGGGCGTTACAAAACCAATATCCTTTTCGTCGATAGGAGTTGATTCCAAGTCATAAGTAGGCGTTACTGCACCCAAGGTGATGGTACCGGTATAGGTTTTTTCGGCAGCCATGTATTCATTGATCTTCTTGGTGAATTTGCCAGTGCAAACAACCAACAATCCGGTTGCCAGCGGATCGAGCGTACCCGCATGTCCTACTTTCTTGATACGAAGCATTCCCCTTATTTTCCGTACCACATCAAAAGATGTCCAGTGTAAAGGTTTGTCAACAAGAATCAGTTGTCCTGCTTCATAACGAGCGCTCGTTTCTTCGTTAACAGCAATCATTTGCCTTGGCCCAGTATCCAATGATAATTTTTCTGCGTTCTTATGGCGGTATGTAATTTTTTTAGACAAAATATTAATTGTACGAGTACTTAATCTTATTAATTGACATTGCAAATGTATCAAATTGAATTGAGGATATGTATATGGATTGACTTTAGCGAATTAAATAGCCTGACGAGCTTTTAATTCAAGGTATTTATTGACGGCAGTTACCGTTAGTAATTCGGGAGGGGTTAATACAGCCAGGATTCCATGCTTCATCAACTCTTTTACGATTAATTTTTTCTCGTAACGGAATTTTTCAGCAATAGTTTTAACATATACTTCCTCCAAATTATTGGTGTGAAGATTGGTCAATTGTTGCAATTCTGTATTTTCAAAAAACACCACCATTAGTAAGTGATGCTTAGCGATGCTGCGTAAATAATTGAGTTGGCGTTGCAAGCCGGTCATCGATTCAAAATTGGTAAATAGTATCAATAAACTTCTTTGTTTAATTCTATTACGAATTTGCAAGTACAACATTTCATAATCACTTTCTAGAAAAGAAGTTTCCTGGTTGTATAATAATTGTAAGATGTTTTCGCGTTGAATTGGTTTTTTGTCTGCCGGAATTAGTGCCCCCATTTTATTAGAAAAAGTAAGCACCCCTACTCTATCTTGTTTTTGCAAACACACATTGCTTAATACCAAACTGCTATTAATAGCATAATCTAACAAGCTGAGGTCGGCAAAGGGCATTTTCATCAGGCGGCCTTTGTCGATAATGCAATATACCTGCTGGCTCTTTTCATCCGTATAATTATTCACCATCAAGCCTCCCTTTCGGGCAGTGGCTTTCCAGTTAATTGTTCTCATATCATCGCCCCGTACATATTCCTTAATCTGTTCAAACTCCATACTATGACCAATTTTGCGCATTCTTTTATTCCCCATTTCAGATTGAATGGTGGTTTGACTCAATAATTCATACTTACGCATTTGCATAAACGAAGGATAAACAGGCACATCGGTTGCTGCTGCTAAATTGTGTCGGCGCAACAATAATCCCAATAATGATTTAACATATAATATAATCCTTCCAAAACCATATACCCCTCTTTGCACGGGCCGCATAACGTAGATAATACTTCGCTGTTCCTTGGCTTTGAATCTTTGTTTTAATAACCAATCTCTTTTTTGGAACTGAACAGGCAACTCATCAATCAATTCAATATCCACAGTAAAAGGCATATTGTTTTTAACCTGAATTTCGATTTTATTTTCATCCCCATTACTGAGTCGGTCAGCCAATATCCGTTGAGCCGTGGGAGCCTTGCTGAAAACAAATAAAAAAAGATAATCCACCAGTACCAGTGACCAATATACAATCAGTATTATTTTACTGATATTTAATAACGGAGGATAAAAAAATGAAACGATATACAGTACTATACATATAGATAAGCTCAAGTAAAATCTACTTGTAAAATACAATCCACCAATATATTTTTGTACTGCCTGCATGCTGTTCTTTTATTTTACCAACTTAACGAGGCACTTCCACTGTTTTTAATATTATCTCAATTAAGTCATCGGCGGTTACGCCCTCCATTTCCTTTTCGGGAGTAAGAATAATTCTATGCCTTAGTACATGAGGAGCCATTTCAATAATATCTTCCGGGGTAACAAAATCTCTACCCTTAATAGCTGCATTGGCTTTGGCACTTCTTAAAATAGCTAATGAAGCTCTTGGAGAAGCCCCCAAATAAAGAGAAGGATTGTTCCTTGTTTCGTTCACAATTTTGGCAATGAATTCTATCAATTTGGGTTCAATTAAAATTTCTTGTACCAAGGACCGGTAATGACGGATATCGGCAGCAGATAAAATTTTCTTGACCATGCCCAGCAATTCAGTTGCCCCTTTACCTTGTTGGTTATTGAGGATACTAATTTCTTCCTGCAAGGAAGGATATAGCACTTCTATTTTAAATAAAAACCTATCTAATTGGGCCTCGGGCAAGCGATAAGTACCTTCCTGTTCGATGGGATTTTGAGTGGCCAATACAATGAAGGGGAAGCGCATTTCATGTGTAGTACCGTCAACGGTTACCTGCCGTTCTTCCATTACTTCAAAAAGGGCCGCCTGTGTTTTGGCAGGTGCTCTGTTGATTTCATCTATTAATACAATATTGCTAAAGATAGGGCCAGGCTTAAAATTAAAATCACCTTCCTTCGGATTGAAGACGGATGTACCAGTAACATCACTTGGCATGAGGTCGGGTGTAAATTGAATGCGACTAAAATCGACATCCATGATTTTAGCGATTAATTTGGCGGTAAGAGTTTTTGCTACACCTGGCACGCCCTCAATAAGGATGTGTCCGTCGCAAATCAAACCTATTAATAATAGGTCTACCATCTTATGCTGCCCCACAATCACTGTACTGATTTCATTTCTAATTTCAAATACGGAGCGACTGAATCCGCTTAGATCAATTCTTTGTTGAAAAATATTCTCTTCCATTGTGCATTGATTTTATTTTGGTATTTATCCAAAATTGGTAAAGAAAAAATTGGTAGTACTATTTTTTATAAAACTGTTGAAACAATTCATTCAAACTTAACAATTCATAATCACTGATGTCTTGCTTTTTTTGAGCCTGCTCCATCGCACGATACAAGCTATCTACCTTTGCTCTTTCCACCCCACTTTTTCTACTCAAAGCTGTTACAAAGTCATCGTTAACATGATTGGTATTTAAAAAATACTGATGCCTTACTTGTTCATTAAAATACGTGCACATTTTCTCTGCCATGTTCTTATTGTCTTTTTTTTGCAGGTACAATCTTCCTATGGTTTCCGTAAATGCCACGGTCGTATTTATATTGGGCTTAATTGGATCGATAATGCGTTGACGGCGCTTTGAACCTACAAACAAATACAACAACAATAATACTATCAAAAGCCAAAAAGCAGTTTTCAATGCGGGGTGCTTCATTATTTCACTTAGAGACGAAAATCCATCTTCGTTGTCTGATTTTCGTGCACGGAGGTTTCTGTAGTAATCATCCCAATAAACGTGCTCAGGCTCATTCTTGGTATACGCCAATACATGTTGCAGGTATTTGTAATTATCTTTTTGTAATAAAAAATAATTGCTAAAAGTTCGGGGCTCTGAATGCAAAAACAACCTACCCTTGCCATGAAAATAAACGAGGTAATTTACTTTGCCATTTCCATTGGTAGCAATAGGCTTTAACCATTCATTGTCTTCATAACCTGAAAAATACTGATCCAAGGGAAGATAATAATAAAAAAAAGATCGAGCATTGAAATAGGTGGCAGTCGATTGCATCCTGTCGTAATCAAGGGAAATGCCATTTTGACTATGTTGTTCTATGCCCAACTTATTCAATAAATTTTCATCCACCGAAGAAGCCGCAATAAATAAATCATTCCCCTTCTTAACATACTCCAGCATATCATTGACCTCAGCTGTGGTGAGGTATAAATTTCGCGCAAGAAGTATATACAAAGCATTGTCGTCTGCACTTTGACTCCAGGTAGTAGTAAATGATTGGCGTTTGTCACGAATGGTATTCCTGCTATACATCTCCCTTACCTGGTTATAGGCTATATAAGCTCCAAAAGGCTTTTTATCAGACAACCCATAGGTTTCTTTTAGCTCGGGCATAACCCGCTTGCCAGATTTACAGGCAAACAATGCCAACAAGGCTATCAATAAAAAAAAGCGATATGTATTGCTATATCTCAATGCGTATTACAATTTTTTATTAAACTCTTTAAAATCCATTTCCATGCGAGCATATTGTATCGCATCAATTGGAAATTCACCATACCAAACATATTCATAATGCAAGGTCAGTTTACTAAAGCCATTTTGCAATTCGATATGTTTTATTTCCCGCACATATTGAAAATTGGTTTTATCCCCTGACAATAGTATCCATTGATGGGCTGCCAGCATATGAAGGGTTTTTAAATAATGATACCTTACAGCCGTGCGATATTGTTGTTGAGAAATCGCCATAGTGATGGCAGCATCAAAATCTGTTTCGCTTGTAATTTCTTCTTCTCTAACAGCTTCAAATACGGCTTCTGCTTTTTTTACATTTTTCTGAAATATGCTATCAGCAAGGAATAGACGATATACGATAAATGCCACAAAAATACCGGCCAATATCCAAAATATCACTTTTACAATAGCGGAGGAAAAAAGTTGCTCCATCCATGATTGACGAGGCATGTTGAAGGATGGGGGTGGATCTTTTTTTTTGTTTTTAGCCTCTTTTAGTAAACTATCGAGGTAGTTTGCATACGCAAATGCTTTACCCTTTTTCCAAGCTACTATTGTATCAGCTATTATCTCAGATGGATAATAATACAGGAGCGTATCGGGCTTGTCCTCCGCTTCCTGGTAAACTGTATTCGATTCCGTAGTAGTTTCTTCCAGGGGAGCTGGCGCTAATTCTTTCAGCGCTGAATCTTTATAGATATACTCTTTTTGCTGAGCGTTGACTGAGCAAGTAGAAGAAAAAAATAAAGCCAATATGAAAACTATTTTACGCATTGCTCTCTTTCAACCGATGAATAATTCCATCTGGCTTGATATAATACCCTTTTTTATGTAATCGAATTGGTTGAATAACAAAGTACCATAGGATGAATGTTAAAGATGCTACTAGCATTAATATGCCAGCCCATATAGGCAAGCCGCCATTGTCTTCCTTATCAATGGTTTGACTCATCAGGTGCGTGACATAGCTTTCAAAAAAAGCAGCTACTAGAAAAATAGGAACAAGTACCAACATGATTTTAGCAGCATCTCTTGCGGTTTTTTTGAATGATTGTAAACGACTATAAGTGCCCGGAAAAATAAAACCACTGATTAAAATAAACCCGGCAGTACAAGAAATAATAATCGCAGCTATTTCAAGCGTTCCATGAATCCAAATAACAAGAATAGATTTAATTCCTAATCCCTGTGCAAAAAAAAGCTGTTCAAAACTGCCCAACATGATGCCATTTTGCCACATAATATAAAGGGTAGGAATGCCAAATAACAAACCACCAGCAAAACTAAAAAAAGCCACTTTGATATTATTGAAGGCAATCCTTACAAACATGGCAAAATAGTTGTCGCTTTTATAAATCCCAAAAGGATCACCTTTGGCGATATTATCCTGGGTTTCGTTTACATAGTTATCTCCCAACACGCCCCTTACAAATTCAGGATTCACCATGGACGAAAAAACGCCAATGGCAACCATCATCATAAAAGCTAGGGTAGTAAATAAAAAAATACGATGGTATTTCTTAAACAAAAGTGGCAATTCGAATTTCCAAAATGTAAAAAGGCGACTGTATTTTTCTTTTCTGTTTTGATAAATACTTTGATAAATACCTGCAGCGATGCCATTCACCCACCTGGTAACCTGACTGCGAGGATAGAAAGTTTTGGCAAAAGACACATCATCAATCAGGGTAATAAAACGCAGTGCAGTTTCATCTGGATTGTTGCTGGGCTCATGTTGGTATTCCTTCCATTTTTCAGCATTTTTCTTAATAAATAAGGCCTCCCGCATAATGTATACTTTCAGGTATATGATACTGTAAATTCCCGAAAAAATTAGTAATAAAAAAATCAAGTTATGTTTTTCAATGGTTAATTTGCATAAATCTGGTCAAGTACTTTGCGCCAATCATTTTACCCATTATTATGATGCACCGTACTTAGGACTGCCTTTCATTAATTGACCCTATGGCCTTGTTGAAAATTGATACCGCGTTTAATATAGATTTGGAGTTCGAAATTGCCGAATTCCATAAGCGTTTATTGGCCTATATGATAGATTATACGCTGCTGATTATTTACCTATTTATGATGAAATATTTGTTGCATGGCGAAACGGACAGCTATAGTAGCCTTGTGCTGGGTATGGATGAAGGTAGGATTGCTACAGATATTTTAGCCATTTCGGTTCCGATGTTATTTTATTCATTGCTGACAGAAGTTTTCATGAATGGGCAGACAGTAGGAAAGAAAATTCTAGGCATTAGAGTCATCAGCTTAGATGGCGGGGAGGCTACACTGGGCCAATATATCTATCGTTGGATTGTTAAATTTTTTGAATGGCCCTTTTTATTTGGATTCATTTTTTTAAGTACACCTACTATCATAGTGTATACTTTCATCACTGCCATCTGCGGAATTGCAGTAGTGGTTACGATTGCCGTAACAGAAAAGAACCAACGAATAGGTGATATTATTGCTGGCACAGTGGTAGTAAATACTAAAACAAAAATGAGTTTAGACGATACCATTTTTATGCAGGTAGCCGAAACCAATTACCAAGTGAGTTTTCCTGAGGTAATGCGACTTAGCGACCGAGACATCAATACCATCAAGAGTGTATTAACGCAGGCGAGCAAACGCAATAATTTTGATATGTGCAATAGAGTAGCAGACAAGGTAAAAGATGTACTGAAAATAAAGTCTGATATGTATGCCGACCAATTCCTAGAGAAACTACTGGAAGATTATAATTATTTAGCCACCCGGGAATAAAATACGCTAATCAATTATACAGCAACATTCCCCAAACCAATCACTGCAATAGATAATAATAGTACCATCAGAATAGCGATAATCCCCCGCATGATTGAAAATACTTTAATATTTCTGAAGCAACGGTTTAACTCCATTGAATCTTCATTGCGAATGGCCGCTAACAATTGATTGCCAAATCTAAACTGCAAATAACTTAGAATAGCATGCAATAGCGCAATAATAATATACATAGTAAGGGCAACAAGCTGGTCGGTTGACATGCCGCCGCTTTTATACCAACTGGGCCTTGCATTTTTCTCTGCATAAATATAGGCAAAGACCAATATCAAGGCGCTCAATACAAAGCCCGCGATTCCTGTTATTCTCGACCAAACTGCAGTATCTTTTAAATAACTACTGGCAGCAGAATCAATTTGTAATTCGGTTTGCAGAAAGCTCTCCTCTTGCTCTAACATGGTCAATTTTATTTACAACAGTTTGTTATATTATTTGCCAGGCTGCTTTTTATTAAAAGCCGCCAGATAGGATGGCACCCAATCCGCCAAACAACAAGCCCATGGCTATGAAGAAAATATAAATAAGTGCGATCACCCCATAGACCCTAAATAAAAGTTTCAGATTTTTAAAAGAGTCGTTCAATGATGTTTGATCGCTACTAACAAGGGCAGCTTTCATTTTTACAGCAAATCGATATGTAAACAAGGATACCATGCAACCAATGACGGCGAAAATCAGGTAAACGACAGTAATCGTTGTAGCACCCATGGCAGCGGCATTTTTGTCGTAAGCATACCCTCTGCTACTCATATTATCAAAAATAGTACCTGCAAAAAAGGAAAACAACCCAAGTAGCGCACTCATCACAAAACCCACTATCCCTAATAGTTTGGCCCACATAGCCGTTTCTTTTAAATGTGCCTGAGCGAAATTATCCACTTGCAATTCATTGCTAAGTAAATGTTGGCCTTGTTCCATATTAACTATTTTAGTTGAAAAACGAATATTAAAAAAAAAGTTCACAATACAAAACAAAAGACATTGATATTTCAATGCCTTTTGTAATAATGCTATTAATAAAATACGCCAACCTCAATTGGCTATCAATAAGCCCTTGCAAATAAAACTCTTTCCTGGCTTGGTTTTCCGGTGAGTATACAAGTACCTGCTTCTTTTTTATTATTTAAAGGAATACAACGAATCGTAGCCTTTGTTTTTTCTTTGATGGCATCTTCCGTTTCTGGAGTCCCGTCCCAATGAGCAGCAATAAATCCGCCTTTTTCATCCAAGAGCTTAACAAATTCATCCCAGCTATTTGCTTCGGTAGTATGACTCGTCCTAAATGCCAGGGCTTTGTCAAACATATTTTGCTGAATTTCATCAAGTAATCGAACAACTGTATTGGCAATACCGTCAACGGGTACACTATTTTTTTCCTTCGTGTCTCTTCTCGCTATTTCCACGACGCCATTTTCAATATCTCGTAAGCCCAAGGCAATTCTTACAGGCACCCCTTTCAATTCGTGTTCTGCAAATTTCCAACCTGGCCGGTTATCGCTTTCATCATATTTCACAGAAACCCCTGCAGCTTTTAATTGATTCAATATTTCTTTGGCTTTTGCGTCAATAACAGGCTTGCTTTCTTCTCCCTTATAGATAGGCACAATAACGGCTTGCAAGGGTGCAATTTTCGGTGGCATCACTAATCCGTTGTCATCACTGTGTGCCATTATCAAAGCGCCAATCAAACGAGTACTAACACCCCAACTGGTGGCCCAAACATATTCTTGTTTATTTTCTTTTGTCAAGAATTGCACATCAAAGGCTTTGGCAAAATTTTGTCCAAGAAAATGAGAAGTACCTGCCTGCAATGCTTTTCCATCTTGCATCAAGGCTTCAATACAGTAAGTATCTTCAGCACCTGCGAATCTTTCGTTGGGAGTTTTTACACCACGAATGACTGGTACGGCCATATAGGTTTCAACAAAATCGGCATATACACCCAGCATTCTTTCTGTTTCTTCAATGGCTTCTTCCTTGGTGGCATGGGCGGTATGTCCTTCCTGCCAAAGAAATTCTGCTGTACGCAAAAACAATCGTGTACGCATTTCCCATCTTACCACATTGGCCCATTGATTAATCAATAAAGGTAAATCGCGGTATGATTGAATCCAATCACGATAGGTATGCCAAATAATGGTTTCTGATGTAGGCCTTACAATCAATTCTTCTTCCAATTTAGCATCTGGGTCCACAATGATTCCTTTTCCATTAGGGTCATTCATCAAACGGTAATGGGTTACCACTGCACATTCTTTGGCAAAGCCTTCTACGTGTGCGGCTTCTTTGCTCAAAAAGCTTTTGGGAATGAATAAAGGGAAATAGGCATTCACATGTCCCGTATCCTTAAACATTTTATCCAATTGATCCCTCATTTTTTCCCATAAGGCAAAACCGTAAGGTTTAATAACCATACAACCCCTAACGGCCGAATAATCAGCCAATCCTCCTTTGATAACCAAATCGTTGTACCATTGAGAATAATCTTCCTGTCTAGTAGTCAGTTCTTTCGCCATACAATATTCGCTGGAAGCAGGCCAGCATTGTTTTAAATAAATTGAAAAATAATATTTCTTAGCACATTTTTAACAACAAAACATTAAACTTAAGCGTCTTATGGCAAAAGATTTGATGTAAACTGTATATCATTTGTACTGTAAATCTTTACAAAAGTAGTAACTTCATTCTTAACGGATAAAACCATTTGCCATGAACGCTAAAATTTTACTCCTAGCATTAACTGTAGCTGCTTTCAGCAGTTGCACTACCGCCTATAAAAGCGGCCAAACTCCTGATGATGTTTATTATAGTCCTATTAAGGTTGTAGAAGAAAATAATAACAATGATCAGCAACAAGATCAGGCTCAAAACAATCGTCAAACTGCAGAAGATCGCCAAATTCGTTGGGGTATCCGCGATCGTCGCTGGAGGGATTGGAATGACGACTACGATTATAGCTATCACAATAGTCCTTATGGATATTGCAGCTGTTCCTGCAATAACAGTGGCTATTATTATAACCCTTATTATTCACCTTGGCCAGTTTACAATCCAAAGGTAAATCCAGTAATGGTTAATAGCACTCCCAGAATGATCAACCTAGGTGGTTACAATGGCTATAACAATGCGGTAAATTCTAATCCTAAATTAGGAGGAAATACCAATTGGGCTTCACCAGGAAAACAATACAATAATAGCAATAACCAAACCGGATTTGGCAGAGTAGTAAGACAGATTTTTAGTCCTGGTAGCGCTACTAATAATACCGGTTCTAACAATAACAGTTCCTCTGGAAATAATACCAGAACTTATAGTCCATCTTCTAGTAGCAGTAGCTCTTCAGGTAGCAGTTCCTCTGGTCAACCAGTAACAAGACCAGGAAGAAACTAATGCCCGCATTCAAATTTACATAACTGTATGAGCCGATTTTGCCGGCTCAGATAATACTTTTGCCATGAAAAAATATTTACTCTTCTGCTTACTATTTGTCAGCAAGCAAATTATTGCACAGGTACCTGATGATGCTGTCCGCTATTCTAATTTTCCTCAAAATGGCACAGCTCGTAACCTAGCCATCGGGGGTGCAATGGGAAGTTTGGGTGGTGATATCAATGCTACTTTTGTCAACCCTGCAGGCCTTGGCTTTTATAAAACCGGAGAATTTGTATTTACCCCAGGCTTTATTTTGAATAATAACAAAGCCAGCTATCGTGATACAGACACCAAATCAAAAAAAAATGCGATGAGTTTTGGCACCAGCGGACTGGTCATTGGATTTCCCAATAGACGCAATAAGAATAGCAGTGCTGTTAGTCTTGCCATTACTCAAACAGCCAATTTTAATAACCAGCTTAATTATACTGGGCTGAACAATTACAGTAGTTTTAGTGAGCAATTTGCAGAAGAATTTGCTAAGAGCGGAAAATCCATCAACGAAGTTTTAAATAGCAATTCTATTTTTCCTTATACCAGCGCCCCTGCCCTTTATGCTTATTTAATTGATACTGTAAAAGTAAATGGGGTATACCAGGTAAAGGGTGCTCCAGAATATATTTTAGATGCAGGGCAGGCCATTCGTCAGGAGATGACCAAAGTTACCAAGGGTGGAATTACTGAGTTTGCATTAGGTCTTGCAAGTAACCATGCCGATAAATGGTTCTTTGGAGGAACAATTGGCATACCTTATTTAAGTTATAGCAGTAATATGACTTTTAAAGAATCAGACACCTCTTCTAACGGATCGAATCATTTTAAATCCTTTGACTATAACGATCAATTTAAAACTACAGGATGGGGTGTAAATGTAAAGCTTGGCATGATTTACAGACCAAAAGAATATATTCGACTTGGACTTGCCTTGCATACGCCCACTTTTAGTTCGCTGTCTGATACCCGTACCACTACCTTGAATACGCAATTAGAAAATCCAGTGGGTAGTTTCTCCGCCAGTTCGCTAACCTTTACGAACAATGTAGCAGGGGAAAGTAAATATTTTCAAACAGGTGTTTGGAAACTGATTGGAAGTGCCTCTTATGTATTCAGGGAAATTGAAAATGTAAAGAGACAAAGAGCATTTATTACGGCAGATTTAGAATATGTAACACATGGTGCCAGTAGGTTTAATAGTAATAATGACCAGCCAACACAGGATGAAAAGAATTATTACAAAGCCCTCAATAATGTCATTAAAGCCGAATACAAGGGTGCCATCAATGCAAGAATAGGAGGCGAATTGAAGTTCAACACTATTATGGGAAGATTGGGATTTGCCTATTATGGCAACCCCTACAAAGATGCGGCTATCAAAGCCAATAAGATGTTATTAAGCGGTGGCTTGGGCTATCGCAATAAAGGGGTATTTTTTGACCTTACTTACGTACATAACATAAGTAAAGATGCTGATTTTGCATATAGACTTGAGGATAGGGCTAATACGTATGCCAGCCTCAAGCAGACAAGAGGAAATATTGTAGCAACCCTAGGTTTTAAACTTTAACCAAAAAACACATTAAAAATAAATTAAACCCTTCGCAATAATTTGTAACATTATTGCGAAGGCATTCGTATATTTATTAAAATTATACTATATGAAAAGAATGGCCTTCTTTTTTGTTTTACTTACTGCCACTTGTCTGACGGTGAAAGCCTCACAAGATTCTTTACAGCAGTATGTCGCCAGGTATAAATTTCCCGAGGGCAGTCCTGTAAATGAAATCAATATTATATTGGAAAATGGCAATCTACAAATCACTTCCATCCTCGGAAATTCGGCACTAGAAAAAACAACAGATGATCAATTTAGCATTGTAGCCTATAATGGCACAGCAAGTTTTCTAAGAAATAATGCAAAAAAAATAATCGGTTTAAAAATTGAGGCCATGGGAATCATCATGGAAGGGACTCGAGAAGAAGGCAATAGCCATGAAGATGGTAAGATTATTTTACCGATTAAATTTCCGATACCCATGATACCGACAGACCTTTGATTGGTCTTGTCCATTTAATTTCAGCATCCCGTTTGAACCAAGTCATTTGCCTTTTAGCATATTGCCTTGTATGTTGCTTTATTCGTTCTACCGTTTCTGTAAATGTCTTGCTATTCCCATTTTTAAAATATTCAAAAAACTCAGAATAGCCCACCGTTTTCAAAGCATTCAAAGATTGAAATGGCAAAAGGCCTAGCACTTCCTGTTCTAGTCCAGCTGCAATCATTTCATCCACGCGCTGATTGATTCGTTCATAGAGTACTTCCCTAGGCAATTCTAATCCTATCTTAATGACATTAAAATCTCGCTGTTTTTTTTGTCGTAGCTGATAGCTGAGGATGCTATTGCCGGTAAATATCATCACTTCTAAAGCACGCATTACTCGTTGGGGATTATGCATTTCTCCTTTTTCAAAAAACAAAGGGTCCTTACCCATTATTTGATCTTGTAACCAGGCCATCCCCTGTTGCTCATAATTTAAAATAATTTCTGTGCGAATTGATTCAGGTACTGCAGGAACTGCATCCAAGCCCTCGCAGAAAGACTTGATATAGAGGCCCGTTCCTCCTACCATTACCAGCTGGTCTTTTTTTTCAAATATTTTTTCAGCAGCAGCCAATGCATATTTTTCAAAATCTGCAGCATTCACTTCTTCAGTAATAGAATGAGAATTAACAAAGTGGTGAGGAATTGTATTTAATTCTTCGATAGAAGGTTTAGCGACGCCTATATTCAGTTCTTTATAACACTGACGGCTATCCGAAGAAATAATTTCGGTATTAAGCGCAACTGCAAGCTCAATTGCAAGGGAAGTTTTTCCTACGGCAGTAGGTCCGCAAATAATGATGCAAGTTTTATTCATGTAGTTGTTTAGGCTGATGAAGAGCCCAACATTTTATTGAACTGAAAATTTTAGAACCCATCATTGGCTTCATCAGAAGATATTTCTTCTTCTGGATCGGCCTCACTTTCATCTTCCGGATCGCCCTCCGTACCAAAGCCATCACTTAATGCATCGGGTTGCAAATCATATTTCTCTTCCATTTCTGCCAATCGACTATCCACCAGCCCCTTGGTACCATATTGAGATGGCGCAATACCTTCCTTACGTATACAAGTAGGATATTCTAATTTTTTATTCTCCTCTTTGTCTACATTAATAAGTTCTACCATAAAATGCCAGTACTTATTAAAATCATATTCATAAATAAACTTCTGATTAGGATCCTTTATTTCTGAACCAATAGTAGTATCCCCCATTATCAATGGATCAACTATATAGCTCTTCTCATAAACTTCAATAGAAATCTCTCTACCCCGTTGCCACTGATCGTTGCTTCGATAGAAAGTGGCTTTGTGTTGGCTATCAAACTCAAAACTTTTAAGAATGGCCAAATGCAGGTCAAAAAATGTTTGGGTATGCTTGATTACCACATCTCTGTATATGCTGTCATCATCTTCCCAATAAGCTCTAAACTTTAATATTGCCATACTGTAAAATTAGTGATTCTGTTGTTAGAAATAAAAAATAGCCTTGTGCTGTCAAGGCCGGGTTTTAAGGCCCATTTCGGTTGCTTTATCCAGCATCAATTGAGTGGCTGCTGCCAGATTGTTTTCAATGTCTCCGTCCAAAATAGCATTGCGAATAGCGTCTTTGATAAGGCCTACTTCTTTAGAGGGAGGCAGTCCAAAGGTTTCCATAATCATTTCACCAGTAATTGGTGGTTGCCAATTGCGTAAATGATCCTTTTCTTCCACTTCTGTACATTTTGCCCTAACCATTTCAAAATTTTCTAAATATCGTTTTACCTTTTGTTTGTTTTTGCTAGTGATATCTGCTTCACACAATGTCATCAATGCTTCAAAATCATCACCAGCATCAAACAATAATCTTCGTATTGCGCTGTCGGTGATATTTTCTTTGGTCAAACTTATAGGTCGAAGATGCAGTTCTACCATTTTGCGAACAAAACGCATTTTTTCATTTTGTGGCAACCGAAGTTTGGTAAATATTTTGGGCACCATTCTTCCCCCTATTACTTCATGGCCATGAAACGTCCAACCATGCCCTTCTTCAAATTTTTTGGTAGCTGGTTTTGCTATATCGTGTAATACGGCGGCCCAGCGCAACCAAAGGTCATCTGTATTTTTACAGATATTATCTACTACTTGTAAAGTGTGATAGAAATTATCCTTGTGTCCATGCCCATCAATATATTCGGCTCCAGACAATTGAGCAAATGCAGGGAAAATAATATCTAGCAACCCGGTTTTAAATAATAGGTCGAAACCAATCGATGGCTTTGCAGTCAACAAAATTTTATTCAATTCATCAGCAATTCTTTCACTACTTACAATTTTAATTCTTTCAGCATATTGGGCAATAGCTTCCAAAGTGTTTGCTTCAATGGTAAATTGCAATTGAGCCGAAAACCGAATGGCGCGCATCATCCTGAGGGGGTCATCACTAAAAGTGATACCTGGCTCCAACGGTGTTTTAATAATTTTATTTTGCAGGTCTAGTATACCATTGAATGGATCGATTAGTTGTCCGTAGTCTTGTTCATTTAAACTAATGGCCAACGCATTAATAGTAAAATCTCTTCTGTTCTGATCGTCTTCAATGCTGCCATTTTCTACTGCCGGCTTTCTACTCGAAAAATCGTAGCTCTCTTTTCTAGCACCCACAAATTCAATTTCCATTTGAGCGGTTTTGATTTGTGCAGTACCAAAATTTTTAAAAAAATGAACTTCTGGTTTAGGAAAAAACATGCCAGCTACTTTTTCGGCCAAAATAATTCCATCGCCAACACAAACTATATCGATGTCTTTGGTAGTTCTTCCGATTAATTTATCCCTCACAAATCCGCCAATAGCATAACAGGGAACGTTTAGTTCCTTTGCTGCCAAGGCTATTTTTTTTAACAGCGCCAGTTCAATATCGGTGCAGGGTATTTGCATGAAAGGACAAAAATAAGCAATGCGTTCAATGATTGAACGGTTAATGCCTATTGCATTTAAAATGGATGATTAAATTAGTTCTTTTAGCTTACTGATGACTTCATCTACCTGTGCCTTGGTATTATGACGACTAAAACTAAACCGAACGGTTACCTGATTAGGATTATTATTAATGGCTCTAATTACATGGCTGCCTTGATCTGCACCACTTGTACAGGCGCTACCACCACTGGCGCAAATATTATTAATATCCAAATTGAAAAGAAGCATTTCGGATTTTTCTGTTTTGGGAAAACTTACATTCAGTACCGTATATAAACTTTTACCTAAAACATCGCCATTAAAAGTAATACCTGGAAATTGCTTGCACAATTCATCATGCATATAATGTTTTAATGATCCAATAAAGGCACTGTCTTCTTCATAACGTTTGGTAGCCATTTCTAAAGCGCTTGCAAATCCAACTATACCATATAAATTTTCGGTACCTGCCCGCATATTCCTTTCTTGTGCCCCACCATGCATAAATGGTTTTATTTTCACATTTTCATTGATGTATAAAATGCCCACTCCCTTGGGCCCATGGAATTTATGAGCAGCGCCTGTAATGAAATGCACCGGTGTATTGCGTAAATCAAAGGGGAAATGCCCTACTGTTTGTACCGTATCGCTGTGGAAGATAGCATTGTACAATTTGCACAAATTACCAGTTGCCTGCATATCCAACATATTGCCAATTTCATTATTGGCATGCATGAGTGTTACCAGTGATTTCGACTCAGATGAAGCCAATAATCTTTCCAAATCTTCTAAATCGATATGTCCGTCTGACAACAATTTTACATAACTAACTTTAGCGCGTTCTTGTGTCCCTAAATTTTCAACAGTATGCAAAACAGCATGATGTTCAATTGAAGAAGTTATGATATGCCGACAACCCAAATCATTGACTGCTGCATGGATAGCGGTATTGCTACTCTCTGTTCCACCACTGGTAAAAAAGATTTCAGCAGGATGAGCGTTTAGCAATTTAGCCACTGATTTTCTTGCCGCTTCAATGGCCATCCTGGTTTCTCTACCATAGGAATAAATAGAAGATGGATTGCCAAATTTATTGGTCAAATAAGGCATCATGCTTTCCAACACATGTGGATCCAGGGAGGTGGTGGCAGCATTGTCAAAATAAATTCTATTTGTATTCATACCTACTGAGTATTGATCACTGAGTATTTTAAAAAAATATATTGATGTTCAAAATCCTATTTTTAAAACTTCTAAATACTAAGCCATTTCTCCAATATCCTGCATCAATCTTTTTGCGATGTTATCGGCAGTTGTTTCAAAATTACTTTCCGCATAAATTCTAATTATAGGCTCTGTATTGCTTGTCCGAAGATGCACCCAATCGGTATCAAATTCAATTTTCAATCCATCTTCTGTATTGATGGGTTGATTCTTATACTTGGCCTTTATCTTATCGAAGATCTGTAAAACATCTGTTTCTTTTTGCAGGGCAATTTTATTTTTGCTAATAAAATAATCCGGATAGGTATTGCGCAATTGTTTAATTGTTTTCTCTTGTTGAGCCAAATGAGTTAAGAACAAACCGATACCAATTAAAGCATCTCTACCGTAATGCAAGTCGGGAACAATAATACCGCCATTACCTTCTCCCCCAATTACAGCATCCACTTCTTTCATTTTATTAACCACATTTACTTCCCCCACAGCACTGGGAAAATACAATCCACCATGTTTCAAGGTAACATCTTTTAATGCTCTTGTAGAAGACATATTGCTCACTGTATTCCCTTTCTTTTTACTCAACACATAATCCGCCACTGCCACTAGGGTATATTCTTCGCCAAACATACTACCATCTTCACATACAAAGCAAAGCCTATCTACATCTGGATCTACTGCAATTCCTAAGTCGGCATTTAGTTTTACTACTTCATTACTCAAGGCTGTTAAATGCTCGGGCAATGGCTCTGGGTTGTGTGCAAATTTTCCATTCACTTCAGCATTTAATACGGTAACTTCTTTAACGCCCAATGCTTTTAACAATGCAGGCACTGCAATGGCCCCTGAACTATTTACGGCATCTACTACAATTTTGAATTGGGCTTTTTTAATTGCAGCCACATCCACGAGTGGGTAGTGCAATACCTTTTCAATATGTTGATCTAAAGAGGTTGTATCCAATTGATAGCTGCCTAATTTATCAACAGCAGAAAAATCGAATGCTTCCTTCTCTGCAATGGACAAAATTAATTGTCCTTCTTCGGCACTAATAAATTCGCCTCGATGGTTCAATAATTTTAGCGCATTCCATTCCTTTGGATTATGGCTGGCAGTTAGTATAATACCGCCTGCAGCGCCTTGCATTTGCACTGCCATTTCTACTGTAGGAGTAGTACTTAATCCAAGATCAATAACATCCCATCCCAGTGCTAAAAGTGTATTGGCTACCAATTGACTAACCATTGCTCCGCTCATTCTCCCATCCCTTCCTATAATTACTTTTTTATTTTCGGATGACGATGCTAGCCAAGTGCCGTAAGCGGCTGCAAATTTTACTATGTCCAATGGGGTTAAGTTCTCAGTTGTTTTCCCTCCTATTGTACCTCTGATGCCGGAAATGCTTTTTATCAATGTCATTACACTTATTATTTAGGGGTCACAAAGATACAAAAGACTTGGCAGAGCAGTTAACGCAATCAACTCATTAATAGCAGATACAGGATAAAGGCTAGTTCATTACCTTTGCGGCATGCAGCAACAATGGTTTAAAGATTGGTTCAACACCCCTTACTATCATTTACTTTATTTCAAAAGGGACGAGCAGGAAGCTGCTAATTTCATCAGCAAATTAATTGAATATCTACAGCCAATAGCCGGTGCAAGGATGCTAGATGTAGCCTGTGGCAAAGGCAGGCATTCAATTCATCTGGCAGAAAAGGGATATGATGTTACTGGCATTGATTTGAGTGCCGATAGTATCAAAGAAGCACTCGAGTCGGCGAATGACCATTTGAATTTTTACCAACATGATATGCGCCTCCCCTTTTGGATTAATTATTTCGACTACGCATTTAATTTTTTTACCAGCTTCGGTTATTTTAAAACCACACGGGAAAATGACAATGCCATTCGTACCATTGCACAATCAATTCGGCCAGGCGGCTACTTTGTGATGGACTACCTGAATGTTCACTATGCAGAAGACCATTTAGTATACCAAACCGAAAAACAAATAGAGGGCATAAATTTCATCATCACCAAATGGCTGGATGAAAACTATTTTTATAAAAAAATAGTGGTAGAAGATGAATCCTTAGAAAGTCCACTGGAATATACTGAACAAGTAGCCAAATTTTCTTTAGGCGATTTTACAGAAATGTTTTCCTATCAGAATATGCAGATTCAGGAAGTATTTGGAGACTATAATTTTTCTGCATATGATATCAGAAAATCGCCCAGGCTTATTATGATTGCAAAAAAAATCAGGTAGTCAATTGCACATATTTAGGTTTCCCTTTCATCCTAAAAAACAAAAAGATTAATAATACCAATGCTACCAGTGACACAATGGCCATACCATTGGTAAACCCTGTTCCATTTAAAAAATTACCCCCCACTAATTGCTCCGTTTTTTTTCCATTTTTATAGGTAATCAATTCTTTTATTTTTTTCAATCGTACTATCCCTTTTTCGATGCCTTTTATTTCAAACAAATCTACAATAGATTGAATACTCGGGTTAACATTTGATATGCCTCCCATGGATACAGTAGATACATACCATTGACTACTATCCTTAGACAAGGCCAACAAGGGGGATTGGTCATTTCCTCTTGAACTTACAAAATAGGATTGCACCCCCTCCACAAGAGTGGTATCAGGCTTTCCTGGATGATAGCCCATATTATAGGAATAACCCTGATAAATGTAATAGAAACTGTAGCCTGGATATTTATTCAAATTACTAATTTGAAACTGCCGGTTGATTTCGCCTGGCACCACTATATCCGCTTTAGCAATTTCTCCAAAAAAGAATAGAAGCAGACAGGCTGCAATAATATTTTTTCCCATACTAGTAATTTGTATAAATATAATCTTTCAAATGGGTTTCTGCAAGTGAATTATTTATTATTCACCAACATCCATTTACCTGTTTCGTAGATGGTAGTAGCTAGTACAGAGAGCTTTCGCTTGATAGAATCCGATTGAGCGGGACTAAGCGGTGGAAGGTTTTCCTTTACAGGCACCAGGTATTCTTTGCTAATATTCAAGTTCTTAATATAGTAATAATCATCCGTTACAATGCCGATATTGGCTTCGTCGTGATGGATAATAAATGCTGCATGAAGTATATCCTGTCGATTGAGCACATCTCTACCAATACCTGCATTGGAATATGTTTGATGCAACATTCCCGCCAGTGTAGGCAATAAATCAATTTGCGACATAGCAAAGGAATGTCGGGCAGGCTCTAATAAAGCAGGTGCATAAAATAATAAAGGTACATGTTCGTCACTGAGCCTTTGCGAAGTCCATGCTTTAGGATACATCGCCCCTGCTTCCCCCTCTACACCATGATCGCCTATGAACACAAAAATTGTATTACCAAAATAGGTTTGCTTTTTAGCCCCCTCAATAAATTGTTTAAAACAAAAATCAGTATAAGAAAATGCTTCAAATTCTGCTTGACTATCGAAGCCATATTTATTCAAGCTGTCAATATCTATTACTGGGCAAGTAAATTCTTTTTCATCCGGTGGCAACATGAAGGGACGATGGTTATGGGCTGTTTGTATTATTGCAAAAAAGGGTTTATTTTCCTTACCTAAGACAGTATTTGCTTCTTTAAAAAGATTGCGGTCGCTGATGCCCCATACATTGATTTCGGGTGATTGATATTTTCCTTTTTCATAAATATCAATATCATTTACATTCCCCATTAACCCTTTGAAATTATTAAATTGACTTCTCCCCCCAATAAAATAATATTTATTATATCCCTCAAAACTATTGATGATGGACTTTTGATGTACCGCCTCAGGATTCTGTGACGAAAACTTTGCCATTTGTACATCTGGAATACCAGTAATAGTAGCAAATAATCCTCGAGCTGTTCCAAAGGTGGGTGTAAAACATTTGTCGAAGAAAATTCCTTTTTCACATAGGCTATTGAAATAGGGAGTTGCATTGAGCTTATTCCCGCTCATGCTACTTTTATACATGCTAAAGCTTTCACATAATACGAGTACAACATTGGGATTGCTTTCTAAACTTTTGCCATTCGGCATTACAATTCGCTGATAGGTTTTAGAGGCCTTAGTAGCCGAATCTAAATGCAAGTAATCGGCCATTACATCATAATACTTAGCGGCCCCGCTTGTATTAAAATCTGGTGTACGATATTTTAAAGTAGTGATAAAATTTTGAAACGGATTCAAAGCCAAGTAACTCTTAAAATTATCGTTCAGGAGATAAGCATCCTGACGATTTAAAGGTTTGAATTGCGGGAAACCAAAAATAAACCAACACATCAATAATAACCCAACTAAATACCAGCGACGTTTGTATTCAAATTTATGCAAGTTGCTTTTGTGGTGGACATGATCATGACTTCTTCTAAAAAACCCTGCAGCTATAAAAACGGCGAACCCCAATCCCACCAAAATCCATATTACGGGATAGGACTCCCATACCATCCTGAACATTTCATACGGGTCGTCTTTAAAATTCAATGCACTGGCACTAATTCTTGTATGATTGTAACTGAAATTGCCAAAATCGGCTCCATAAAAAAACATGATAACAAGGGTAATAATGGCCAAATAAATAGCCCAAGTCTTTTTGTTTTTTAAAGAATGAAACGGGGAAAACTTTTTATAAATGGATAACACTATAATTGGAGAAAGCACGATAGCAATCCATCGAAGGTCATATTTTAAACCCAACCAAAATGAAGGAACTAATTCAATCACCCTTGTATCGGCAGGCTTAAAAAAAATAGCTGTTGCAAATCGGAATGCCGTAAACATACAAATATAGATCAGGAATAATCTCATGATCCATTGAATAGTTTTAGGTATCCTTTTGAAAGTTGATTGCATCTACAGCTTGATAAAGTATGCGAATATAAGAAAGCTCTCTGTATAAAGCCCTATTTCTAATTGCCCTTTGAATACTCCTAAGCAGTTTAAACTCCCTATGAGTCAAAACTATTTTTTCTTATTATTATACAAGAGGTATTTAGCGGTTTCATAATAAGCCGTTGTCATGCTATCGAGATGTGCTTTTATGGAAATCGTTGCAGGAGAATATATGATCGGGTCATTATTAATGATCGAGTACATTTCCTGCTTTTTGCCATTGATAGATTTTACAAAATAGTAGTCCTCATTTATTACGCCAATACTTTGATTATCATGATCTATTATAAAGGAAAGAGGCTTTATACCAATGCGGTTGGTATCAAATAAATTTCTACCAAAACTATTATTCGAATAGTTTATTTTGGCCAGCCCTGCGATGCTGGGCAAAATATCTACCTGACTACAAATTTCGGATACTTTTCGAGGAGCTATTAATTTGGGTGCATAAAACAATAAGGGCACGTGTTCGCAGGTAAGTCCCTGTTGTGTCCAAACGGCAGGAAACATATTGGCCGCATTGCCCCTAATACCATGATCGCCTACAAAGACAAAAATAGTATTGTCATAATAAGCCTCTTTGGAAGCAGCTTCCATGAATTTTTGAAAACAATAATCGGTATACCGAAAAGCATTCATCTCCTCATTGGTATCAAAGCCATATTTTCTTAAACTGTCTTTTGGAAATTCAAGCATTTTAAATTCAACTCTATCTTCCTTTGGTATAGTATAAGGACGGTGATTATCGGCTGTTTGAATCACCGCAAAGAAAGGATCTTTCTCGGCTCGCAAAACCTTATTAGCTTCGAGAAAAAGGTTTTTATCACTGATCCCCCATACATCAATATCCCCTGCACTAAAACTACCTTGCTCGTATAAATGCAGGCCATTGATATTATTGGTTAATAATCCCCGCAAGTTGGCCCAGGTGGCACTACCGCCAATAAAATAAAAATTATTACATTTAAAATCATTGATAATGGTTTGTTGGTCTACTGCATTGGGATTGCGGCTGGCGGTTGAAGGATTAGACACATCTGGAATACCAGTGATGGTAGACCATACCCCACGCGCGGTACCATAGGCTGGCGTAAAACATTTTTCATAGAAGGCCCCTTTTTCGGCCATCGTTTTGAAAAAGGGTGTTGTATTCAAGGGGTTGCCATACAATCCACTTTTATAGGCACTAAAACTTTCACAGATTACCAATACCACATTTGGTTTACGTGTAAAGGTATCCGTTACTTTATAATCGCGCCTAAAATTCAATTGCAATGAGTCTTTTTGCTCTACCCCCAATTGTTGCGCCATTAAACGATAGTATGACCTTACTTTTTCTGTATTGGGTGCAGCCGTTCTGAATTGTAAAGTGCTGAAGAAACTCTGGAATGGATTAAGTGCCAATTGCGATTTAAAATCATTATTAAATGTAAAAGCATCGCTCCAACGCAATGGATATTGGCCAGGCTTATAGATAATATTTCCCACTACAGAATAGGCGAAAAACAAAAATGAAAAAATCACCACGGGAATATTGGACCGTTTATAGAAACTTTCTTCTGCCTGGTAACGTTTTAATAGGGCAGCGAAGAAAAGGCTAATTCCTATGGCCAGCAAAAGGAGCAAAATAAAAATCTTAAGCAATGGGTAGGTTTGCCACATCATCGTAAATGAAATGCCTGCATCCTGCATATAATTTAATACGGTGGCATTGAGGCGTTGGTGCAAGTAATCGTAATGATAAAAGTCGATGGCATAAAAAAGAAAACTAATGGACATTGATAGTGTCAGCAAAATATTCCAAAACCTTCCTGCTTTTTTATGCTTAAATGGATGTAAAATAGGAAGGGTTGTGAGCAGTAGCATCAGCAGCGCTAAACCACCTGCATACCGAGCATCAAAACGCAGCCCCAACAAAAAAGCCTTCCCACTAAATGGAATATTAGCTGCATTGTATTTCCAGAAAAAAATCAACCTCCCAGTGGTCATGAATAGGATAAAAACAGTCCAGATTGACAGTATCCAACGAAGCAATTTGGGTATCTTTTTAAAAATTAACATCCCAGTTTTTTTGATGCAAGCGCTAAGTTATGCGAATTATTTTTCTGTGGCTTTGTGGAGCTGAATTAAACCATTTATTTAACTATTTACACCCTTCGATGGAAGTTCCCTAACAAATTAAAGCCCTCCCCAACTGTATTGCTTGAAAGAATATTACTTTTGCAGCGCATGCTCCAGCAAATTATACATATCGACCATCTTCTTTTCAAATTCATCAATAATAGCTTAAGCAATGAATTTTTTGATTGGATGATGCCAACCATGCGTAATTCCATCACCTGGGTACCCCTTTATTTATTTCTAATTTTGGTCATTACCATCAATTACAAAAAGAATTGCTGGTGGTGGGTTGCCTTTGCTGCCTGCACCGCCATTGTTGCTAATTACATTAGCAGTGACCTAATTAAACACAATATTATAAGACTAAGGCCCTGCAATAACCCCGATTTCAGCAGTTGGATACAGGTATTAGTAGCGTACAAGCCCCTGAGTAGTAGCTTTACCTCTTCACATGCTACCAACCATTTTGCTATCGGCCTTTTCCTTCACTTAACGCTGAAAAAACGATGGGGAAAATGGACCTACCTGTTTATAGCATGGGCCGCCTTAATTGGGTTCGCTCAAATATATGTTGGGGTGCATTATCCCATAGATATTGCTGCTGGCGCCGTTATTGGAATATTAATCGGATATTTGTCTGGAAAAATTTTCAACCGGAACTATGGATTAACCAGGAACCATGCGGTAACCCTCTAGTTCCAATGGACCGCTTTTTAAATCAAAAAAGCATTACAATCATTTTTGCAACCAATACATGATAGAGATTTTAATTTTATTACTGCTGATTATTTTTAACGGGCTCATCGTAATGAGTGAAATTGCCCTGGTAAGCGCCAGAAAGGCAAGATTGGAAACCATGGCGAATAAAGGAGATGAAAAAGCAAAGGCTGCACTCTATCTAGCTGAAAATCCAGAAAAATTTCTTTCCACTGCACAGATATTTATCACACTCATTGCCATCCTAACGGGTGTGTACTCGGGAGAAAAATTCAGTGAGCACCTAAGGCCTTTCATTGAACAAGTAGATGCTTTTAAACCCTATGCTAATACCATTTCAACCGTACTCATAGTAATTCTCGTAACTTTTTTATCCATCATTGTTGGAGAATTAATTCCTAAAAGAATGGGCATGCTCAGGGCAGAAAAAATTGCCAGAATTGTAGCGGGGCCCATGAATTTTTTATCTGGCGTTACGCACCCCATTGTTTGGTTACTCAATAAAACCAGCAACCTGTTTTTCCAATTATTCAATATCAAAAAAGCAACCGACAGCGCAGTAACAGAAGAAGAAATCAAGGCCATGATTACAGAAGGTAGCGAATATGGCACTATTGAGGAAGAGGAAAAAGAAATTATTGAAAGAGTCTTCCACTTAGGTGATAGAAATATTACTTCTCTCATGACC